>PJEL010000049.1_pt1 | contig 121794 bp, 66 predicted proteins | sample 1853271 | NCBI WGS metagenome assembly PJEL01 (sample SAMN08108733, study PRJNA415343) | Invertebrate metagenome, whole genome shotgun sequencing project. | host: Globobulimina | place: Sweden: Gullmar Fjord | collected 2015-08 | reverse complement strand
AATCTTTTATAATAAAAAAAAAAAAATTTAAAATAAAAAGAAAAAAAAAAAAAAAAAAAGACTCCATACCAACATGTTGGGACAAGTCACACCTGTCGTATGGACAGATTCTACAAGAAGAGATATAATACCCTATACTAGTAATAATACTACTGTAATAATAATAATCTAGTACTACGAGTACTACGAGCATTCATACTATGATGGGTAGTATGACAAGCGAGGATATCTTACAGACCAGTCTTCAAGGTAGGTGGAGTCTATCACGTATTGTGCTACATTATGTACACCCATGATGATTGTATGATGATCATATAGATATATCTAGAGTTGTTCATGATGCACATCATGCCCGAGAACAGGCAGAGAGGAGACTAAAGGAGACTGAGGCAAAACTTGGTCAACTGGAAAAGAAGTATCAGGCCCTGCAAACACAGTATGATCACATACATGCGTATGATACGAGTAGACGTAGGCGTAGTCTCGGGAATATATCAGGAATTTCTCTGGATAAGAAAAGAAATGGACATGGGGACTCGTCCGAGTCAAATCACAGTTTGTGGAAAGCCACGAGGCGGCATACTGTATCTGAAGTATCACCGAGCCACCTTGATGATCCTGGTCACGGTGGGTTTAGTGGGTCTCTAGGTCTTTGGTTTCTCTTGGCTCATAACATGACGACATTTGGGAGTCGGCATATGGTTGGAGAAACGGCTGGTGGTCACTCCTCCAAGATGGAGGAAAGTAGGCATGTGACCACTGTGTCTGTTGCAAATGATGGACGGTCGAGCGTAGGAACTGCGGCAGCTGCTGCAGTGTCTATTGCACTGGCTAAATCATGGACATCCGTGTCGATTGCCTCGGAGAGGAATGGATCTGCACAGAAAGATGCCAGCACATCATATGCAATACAGAACCCTAGAGCAAAGTTTCGTTTGGTAGCTGCCCTTCCAAAGGGACCGGGGAATATCTTTGGTGAGAGTAAAGATCATGATGGTATTCCTATTGATCACTTGGATCCAAACCAGGAAAGTACGACAGAATGGGCAGCATATGGTGCTCACTTGAAGCTTGAATGGATGTCAAAGCCCAAGAAAGTTTTGGTTGTATTCAAACTCAGTGATGACGCCTTTTGTATGGCATTGAAAGCGATAAAAATATTATTGAAAGAGAGCCTTGTAGTCTACGTCGAGCCAAAGATGCATACCCATGTGCAAGCCAACCTTGGAGAGGATCCTACACTCGCAGATTTGACATCTCATGTGTTGACCTGGAACTGCGACAGTTGTCGATGCAGCGATACAATACCCCATGATATAGGATCATCTTTAGATCTTATATTTACTGTTGGTGGCGATGGTACTGTTCTTTGGGGCTGCTCTCTTCTTGGCACTGTTGGATCTGTGCCCCCAATTGTGGCCATCTCCATGGGATCCCTTGGGTTCATGACACCATTTCCCTCCTCGAGAATAGAAAAGACAATTTACCATGTTATATCTCCTGAATTTGAACTACCGTTGATGTTGCGACATAGACTACAGTGCAGAATTATTCGAGGAGGTTCTAGCAAGGATGACTTTCATATCAATGATCAAGTCCCATGTGGGGAGGATGTCATGGTGTTGAACGAGGTAGTCATCAACCGTGGAATGATGGCAAGTTTGACTAAATTGGAATGTTATATTGACGGAAACTATGTCACGATTATTCAGGGTGACGGACTGATCGTGTCCACGCCAACAGGATCAACAGCATATAATCTTGCAGCCGGAGGGTCAATGGTACACCCTGCAGTCCCATGCATTCTTTTTACCCCCATTTGCCCACACACACTATCTTCTAGACCTCTTGTTTTCCCAGAGCATGTTGTATTACGATTGAAAGTCCCAGCTGACAGTAAAGATGATTTGTTCTGTTCATTTGATGGAAGAGCACGCAAACCTCTCTATGCCGGAGATAGTGTCCTTGTGTATTCATGCCAGTCTCCTGTACCAATGGCATGTCATCTAGATGCAAGTCATGACTGGTTTACAAGTGTGAAAGATGGATTGGATTGGAATAGAAGGACTGTCCAGAAGAAACAAGGGGGCATGATGATATAAGGACATGTTACTGCTGTAGACTGAGTTTATATTTATTTCTTTTTCGTTATTATTTTACGTGTACTATGTAATACATGTATTGTCATATCATTGGAAGATACTGTGAATGAATCACTAAAAAGGTGCGCTAGAATGGTACAAAGCCAGACGACCTTCCAGAGGGATTGATGAGTTTCGATTGTCGCCCCAGTCCGAGTACCCGCAGCCAGGGTAAACGCGATGAGGATTGACTATAAACATTAATACCTGACCCTTGGATTGGTTATGAACCGACTCAAATCCAATGTGCTCGTGCTTCCTGGAGGCTGTGCATGCCAGACGATGCAGTGCTGTGCTGGTGGCTCAAGTCGTGATGATGATTACCTCACCCAGCTCATTCTGAATGTCTGAGATGAAAATAATGGTTTCCTAACACGTTCTTTTCTGGCTGAGCGACTTGGTGGATTTGTGATGTTCACACACAGCATGTGCAAGACATGAGGCGAGAGGGAGGTGACGATGTAACCACTTTGGTCCGTGTTATTTATTCAGTCTAGACAACTGATGCAGATACAAGTTCTCTGATCCCTCATACTCGCCACATGTCACGTGAAATATCCTCGAGTAGTATAATGCTCTTGTCTGTTGTGTGTGGAGTACTTGGTTTTCACATTGTTTTGTTTCTCTTGCAGTGGTGCGTCCATGCACATGAGGCCGATTTGGTATTAGAGTTGCTATGAAGAATGAGTATTTAAGGACTAGAGTTTCAGATGGCCATACGGCCATGAAGATTGAGATTCTCTTGGCTGTCTGAGCAACCTTTTGTTTGTTGATCTGATGCTAACATTGTAGATATCTGTAGATGTCAAACTGTTCATTCATCCACATGATTGATATACGTATAGTCTTCCAGACATGCAAGGGTGCGTGATTGTCTTACCTGGTAGCTGTGTTGACTTGGCAGAATGTCTCTTCTGCCCCCTGTACGATAAAGAAATATACACAGGGCTTCTACTAAGTTGGCCGTCAGAGCACTCAATCTCTGCACTGCCCGTTCCCAGAAGCCATATTGATGAGGCTGTTCGTGTTATGATCAAGGCATTGGCAGTTGTTGACCTAGGAGCTTACGCTATCTCGTAAAACCTTTGGTTGTTTTCACGAGACGATAGTTTCTGGACATCATATATACATATGTCTTTTCGTGGTATACTATATTGCCCATTCTGACAAGAATAATATTCTGCATCCCCTTGCAGGAGCATACTGCCGATGAAAAATGGTATGTCTCATGTGTGAGATAGTTCTAGCTATCCGACGGTCGAGCGCTGAATTCCCGGTTTTCTAGGCTCATACTATGTGATAGCGACATTGATTTGACCATTTCTGTGTTTCTTTCTTCCTCGTGTATTCATAAATGAGGAAGCTCAGTATGGACTAGACATGCATTCACCCAGCATCATTTTTCATCTGTTCAGAGCTAGGTCGATAGAACTGGGTGTATTTAAAACATCAACAGCTAGGTACGCCACGACAACTACTATCAGGAAATGACAAGAATATATTCTTGTTTGCGCTATGACGATACCATATGAGGCTGTTTCTGATGGCTTTCAGCCATGATTAGACTTTCACCAAAAACGACTTCTTCTTCCACTGAGCGCAGCCATGTTGCCAATGATGAAGGTAGCCAGTATGCACAGGCCGTGGTGTCTTGCAGGGTAACTGCCTTGTGCAGATGAACCTACCCAACGCAAGCCCACTGGCTGGTACATACATGCCTTTAGCATATTTTTCTCATGATGGTATTCTATTGCATGTCTTGTATCAGCCGGCAGTTGTGCTCATGGTGCAGCTACTGCTGCAGTCTGAGGCTGTGTTTTTTACCTTGATCAACGTATCTTGTTGATATGTCATCACCAATCTCCAATGATGAAATTTCCAAATAAGGGCGTTTCTCAAAACATTCGCAGTGCCCGCTCTAGAGCTTTCGCCTGCGCAGGCTTGAGAGCTGATGCGGTTTATCTTCCTTGGATGTCTGCTAGGAGCCTGGTTGGTGAGATATCACAGTACATCCTCTAGATTGTATAATCATCCATGTTTGTATTCATATGCAGTGATTCTAGTACGAGTACATGAAGATGAAATATTCCGTGGTCAAAGAGCAGAGAGAGATTCTTTCAAGGTTGGTATCCAACAACAACAACAACAAGCATCTTGGCAGATCATGTGTCACGGAATCTCTCTGTTGGAGATTCCTTGTTGGTGATTTTACAAAACACGGTGTATCTGCGTATGTATTATTATTTTCTACATTTCTTTATTATTTAATACATTGTATTCATTCACATTCGTATCTCTGGTGTCTCTCGAGGAACGCCGGGGGGGATGAAATTCGCCAAACGACTCGAGGCAGAGGCGGAACGCCACTGGCTCAAATTCTATTTAGATTATAAGGGATTGAAGAAGACGATCAAAAAAGATATCGATAACGGGGATTTTGAGAGCTTGAGATTCCAGGAACTGCTGGAATGTGAGCTTGAAAAGGTGTCGACCTTTTATCAGTCACAAGAAGATTTGGTGCAGTTCACAATGAAGCGTTTTCTGAAACGACTCGGAAAAATTTCTGAGAAACAGCTCGAGCCAGATGATGAGATACTCTCGATTTTTCATGAACTGAAAAGGGATGTTCTGGACCTGAACAAATTTGTAGTCTTAAACTATGTTGCGGTGATCAAGGCTGTGAAGAAGAGGAATAAGCACACAGTTGCAGCAGCCATGGACTCTCAACACGTGCATGCTATGAAACCCATGCAGTTCTTGGAATCAGAATACTTTTTTACCTCGTTGAAATTGGCAGCGATCAAAACGAGACTGGATTTGATTGCACAGGAATTGCCAGGGGCAGAACACAAGCCAATGTCGTTGGATGAAGCACGCCAAGAGTACTCTTGTCCCATTTGCCTTGGCATGCTCAATGGCCCTGTCGTTCTCTCGTGTAGTCATATTTTCTGCTGGGGATGTTTGGTTGCGCTGTGCTCATCTGTGCAAAGGCAAGTGGAGGATTCACACAAGCAAGAGGATGGCAAGGAGCAAGAACATGCACTGTGGGATGTTGATGATGGTCAGTCAAACACTGCAGCAACATTCCAATGTCCTTGCTGTAGAAAGGAAGAGATTTTGGATTTAGATAGGCTTAATATTGACGTTCACCTGGATACATACCTGAAGCAAATGGAATCTACAGAGTCTGTCCCAATGGAAGTCAGCATAACAGATCCAGTGTACTTGCTTCCTCCTCAACGATACGAATTCAATAACAAATTGACTCTCTGCCTTGATCTGGATGGAACTTTGGTGACTACCTTAAATCCAAAGAGAGCTCCAGTATTGCCAGAATCTGCAGTATCGTACGTTGTTGGTGTTGGTGGAAAGCTCAACCCTGGTGGAATTTTTGTGATTGAACGGCCAGGTTTGGGAGACTTTTTGAGAAGAGCAGCATGTCTTTGTGAAGTTGTATTGTTCACAGCTGGTCTTGAAGACTACGCAGCACCAATTCTGGATGAGATTGAGAGGAGATATGGAAAGGTGTTTCATCACAGGCTGTACAGGCCAGCAACGACTCACTCTGACGTATACCCATGTGTTAAAGATTTATCCAAGCTAGGAAGGAAACTTGAGAAATGTATACTAGTCGATGATACTCCTCTGGCATTTTTCAGACAGCCAGATCATGGTGTTCCAGTCCTGCAGTATAGGGGTGACATAGATGACAGGCTTTTGCCTGAAGCAGTGGAGCCGCTTTTGTTTTGCTTGATTAAAGAGAGTAATGTACCAATGGCGCTTCGACGCCGCTTCAATATGAAGAAATGGTTCTTGTCACAAGGACTTGATTTCGAGGTAGAGGAGAAGAAGCCCATCTCCACACCAATTAAAGTGAGTGCATCAACGACCCAGATTGCATCCATGGATACAGAAAGAAAAGATGATATCATCTACTCTCATATTTTACCGTCAGAGACGATGCTAGTGATGGACTTTGACAAGACGTTGACAGATTGGGACTCGGCTGAGAGGCTTGTGGATGAGATCAGTCCAGAACTTACCTCACTTTTGAGTTCCGTAGAGTCATTGGCAAATTTCATCCCAATGACAAACACAGTTTTGTCAGAAATGCACCGCAGGGGTGTGACAAGGGATAAAATCGTGCAAGTGTTGACCGACATGGGAAAAGAAGTTCCCAAAGGATCTGTTGCCTTGCTGCGGTATGCAATCTCATGTGGTGTTGATTGCAGAATCCTTTCAGACTGCAACGATGTGTTCATTGGGCATATCTTGTCCTCAGCCAAAATTCGAGCGTGTTTTACAGAAATTATCACCAACAGTTCTGGGTTCGAGAGGTCGAATCAAGGGATTTTTGGGCATCAAAAACTGGTTGTCAAGCCAAGGCATGACTCAAGTCTTCATGGGCACCATGGTTGCTCCACATGCCCTGACAATTTGTGTAAAGGTAGAGAAATTGAGCTCATGAGATGCAAGAGAACTAAAAAGACAAAGAGAATAATATATGTTGGCGATGGAGCCAACGATTACTGTGCTGTGAAAGCTCTGGGAAGAAATGATATTGTGCTTGTCAGACGAGGATTTGAACTTGAACATTGTATTATCAAAAAGGCCGAGACGATTCGGGCTCAGGTTGAATTTTGGACGCGGCATGACGAATTATTACAGAAAATGAAATTTCACGTTTCGTGTTAAATACCTTGACAAAGTTACACTTTTGTTTGAGAATTTGATCCTATTTTGTTTGTGCTCATACCTTGCTACTTTACTTGTACTAATTTGGTTCAACCATTTCATGTAATCTTTATTCAATATGGAGCAACATTTGGCAATACCGTATTGCATGCCTGAGGATTGATATAATTGTTGAGAAGTGAGCTAGCCATAAATATTGCATCTCTGCTTCCATCTAGCCTAATCGCAAAACCCTCTTGATCAGGCATGGTTTCAAACTTTGGCAAGACTCCAGTCATCTGCTGGATATAGTGGGACATTTGAGCCATGTTCTCAGCTACCAATCGTTGTTGCTCTAACGTCAGAGGATATATAATCGACATGGCTTGCCCTTGCATGATTGGAGCAGGATAATTTGGGACATACATCATGCCAGGGGTCAGGTGATGCACAGTACCAAAGCGTGTATTGCTTCCATACATATAATATGTTCTTGGAAGATGTCCGTAATTCTGATAATCTGGATCATCCGACTGCTTCAATATAATCAATGCTATGGCTTTGATTACATCAATCAAGTGCCCTCTGATGCTCACTATATTGTGTGACAATGCAGGTGAAGGAACTTTTGGGGATTTGAGCAAGCGAATAGATGTGTTCGTCGTTTCTGAGAATAATTTGATTGTGCTTCCAGAGCGTCCCACTATGATACCGCAAAGATCTTCTGGGATTAGAATTTTAATCTGAAGGAGCGCGGATGCAACAATCTCTCCCAACTCTTCAGAGATTGGCTGACCTATTCCAGTTCCTGCAACGTCTTCTGCTGCCTCTATAGACTCGCCTGTTTCTTTGGGGGACATGATTATCGGAGCACATTTTTCATCTATCAATCGCAGATAAATCATGTAAATAGCAGACGCTATTTGCCCGAGATTACCACGTAGGAGCAGGGTTCGTTCGTTTGTTCCTGGGAAGAATTGCCTAGCTTTTGAAAGCTGTATCTTTGCCCCTGTCTGCAGCTGTGTGTGATGTATGTTCATTCCTACTTTCCCGATAATGGATCCGGATGCACTATTAGATACAAGGATTTTTATGTGAAGCTTCTGCTGCTGCCCTGCTTGCTTTGAATCCTCATCTAAACCCATTTCTGACACCTCTTCCTCCAACCATTTGTGCAATCGTTCGTCCATGGCAAACTTTCCCGAGCCACCACTCTCAGCAGACAAAGAAACTGAAATTGCAGCATTTGTCTCTAAAGCTTTAGGAGATGGTAATTCTCCAACCTGGCTTGTATCCACAGACCGCCTCTCTTCGGGACTGGGGTTGGCAATTTGAGGGTCACCAGACATTTTCCCAGCCATACTAGCAGCGACAGATTATTTCGCCAAATTTGGCATGGGTTGACGGTAATTGAGTGCTTGAATAATATGGAATAGTATATTTGTAGCACATGCGTCGATTTTTGGGAGTGTATTCTGACACCCAACGAGTTTGTTACAACAAGGTGGGCATATCAGTCAACGTTGTTCATGACCCACGCGTGGCCACGTGGCAATTGCACTTGCGCGCGCAAGGGCGCGAATGGATTAAAATTCTATCGAGTTCTCATCCATTACCTCGAGAAAATTGCTCATCTCATTCAAATACAGGGTAATAAACCAGGTTATCATCAGTACTATTGAATTTTCTACTGTAAAGAGACTGCGCAGCCAATCCTGGATACGGGTCTTACGGGTCTTACGGGGATATCTTCTCTACCTGGCGTGGATTTGAGCGATTGTTTGTGATTATACGCCGTATGAAGACTCTAGAGAAATGTATTCATCTTCCAGAAGGGCCTCCATGTCATGTCGTTCTCACACGATATTCAAACAACAAGGTCCTGGTCGTGGTATCAAACACAGGGACTTTTGGCTCGATAGTCCATGCTGAAAAAGAGAGCTCGTTACGGGGAGGCGTGACGTATAATGTATCTATGGCTCTTGGAGATCGGAACGACAGCGCCCCGGAGCTTTGTGCCCGTATGGTACTTGAATCTGCAGGTAAGACTTGGGGTGGGGAAACAGTATTTCCATCGTTTGTCTTTTGTCTTGGCATTCAACGACAGTGTCTGATTCACAAGCAAAACTTGAGAACAATAGCAGAACATATAGTGTCAGATCTACACGGGTTATATACAAATATCTAAATTCTCTCATCTTGGGGCAGAGCCCGGTGTCGAGACCATTCCAGGACTCTGCAGAGGTGATCCTGTGCCTCCAACAATAATATCCTGGATCTCCCTCAGGGATAACTTGGCAACTTCTCTATGCTGAGGAAGACCGAAATCTAAAAGTCTGGAGTAATAATCCTGACTCACCTCCAAATCACCAGCATTCTTGTGATATTCTGCAAGGAAAGAAAGAGCTTCTGCAGCATCCTCTCGTGATGCTTCACCCTGTGATTCTGACTGGTCCAGAATCATTTGGTAATAATAAGCTGCCTCTTCGTAATGTTTTGAGTCCTTTTCCCCTAATAAATTATGGTGATGCGCAAGTTGCCGAAGTGAAACAAGTTCCTTGTCAAATGGCAGCGCCCTTTTGTAACAACGAATGGCTGATTCCAGCTGGGACACTGCAGGTGAACTGTAACAATGCCCCATGGCATTCCACATTCGAGCATCCCTAGGTCTCAAAAGGACAGCCTTGCTATAATAGTACAATGCATAATAAGGCATATTGACCAATTCGTATGTTTGTCCCAGTCCATACCATGCTCGGTAATCGCCTGGGTTTATAGCCACTGCCTTTCTGTATGCCTCTATAGCTGCGGGAGGGTTTTTTAGTTCTACAAACTCGTGCCCCATAAGGGTCCATGCCGCGAGAAAGTTTGGATCGAGCTTCAAAGCTCTCTGGAAATACATTACTGCTTTATCGTGCTGACCTCGGAATGAGTAGTAATTACCAATCACACAGCAGGTTTCAGGACGATATGGATCTTCATCTGCCAATCGTCTTGCCAACACTGTCAGTGGCACATTTTCTTCCTTCACATACAGTATATTCGAGTATACATCCATGTTCTGCATACGCACATGAAATACATGAGGTACCCATACTCCATGTCAGATTGCAATCAAAAGCAGAAACATACCTCTATCATATTTGGCCAGTATGTCAGCATGTCTGCAAACACATCTTGAGCTTCATCATAATTCCTAAGATGATTCAATGCCATGGCTATCGTTGACATTGTCGCTTTACTATGGCAAAAATCTTTCGATAGTGATTCAGCAATGTCCAGAGCTTCCTCGCAGTGCTGCAAATCGACAAGCACGTGCGCCCGGAAGAAATCAGACATGAAATGCTCTGGCAGAGACAAGGATTTGATCACACCATACTCTGTACATGTCAGCATCAACGCCTTCCATGCTGACCAATTACACGGATACTCTGTAACAGAATCTATCAGGATCTCTCGAGCACGTTCCACCTGTTTCTGTTCGATCAGTACAAGTCCCAAGACATACAGTAAAAATGCATCAAGAGGTTTGTTCCGAGACTCCAGTTCTGATCGAATACGACTCAAATCTGATTCTATCAGCATCACATGTCCGGGTAGCATTCCACGATTTGCTTTTTTATGTGCTTTAAAGCGCTGAATGTTGAGAAAGAATGTATAGTAATACAGAAAGTCAATCTCAGGACTCGATTGCCCAGATTTCACATGCTCTTCAAGAACAGACATGGCAGTATTGAATTCCTACATATAGTATCCATATTTTTGCATGAGAATACAACCGACAAAGACAAATAACGTCATCATACGTACCTTATTCTCAAAATACGAGACTGCAAGATCATATACATCGGTAAATTCTACATTGCTCTCCATCTCTGGAGACACAGAGCAAGTCACTGGACACTCAGCTTCGTTAGGCTTTCTCATGCCTCGCAACTGCGTGCTTGCCCATCGAAATGCCTCTGAAAGTTTTCTATATCGTAAATCTTGCACTGCCTGCCGAAGCTCTCGACGTCGTGAGATAAGCAAGGCATCACCGTTGTCAACCATTGCAGTTCACTCTCTTATACGACAAACAATCTCATCCAGCAGCTATACTACAACTATCAAATCCAATAATGATTACTTTTATTCTTTTGTAGTTGAGAATTAGTTTGTATTCGCAAATATCAACATATTCTTGGAGGATTTTCAAACGTTTGCCAAACGTTTCATCACATATGTGATCATGTAAATATCAAAAACTTTTACAGTAGTATAGAATCATTAGTATGTACGTTGCCAGGAAGATTCTCCTGTCTGTGTGTTATAGTAATACGGGGTTCCATCTTCTGTATAGTGTGTTTCCCAAACATCAGGCGGTTGAGCAGGAGAATGAATTTGTGGAGCAAAGTCTAGGAGATCCCCCGCAGGAGACACCGTGTCGGCAGTTTCTATAGGTGCACGATACACAGAATGATGTCTTTCAGTAGTATCGGAAGGAAGCGTGGCAGCTCCAGGAATATTCATTTGGATCATCTCTCCCCTACCACCAGATGCTGGCTTCTCTCCCCCATAATTAAGAATCTGAATCATCCCATACCCATCTCCACCGTATGCTCGTTCTTTCTGTGCAACCCTTGGTGGATGAGTATTTTGTCTGAAGGGTTCTTGGTATTCAACTGCTGGCGAAGGGCGAGGCGGTTGCCTCGCTGCTTGACTATATCTCTTCTCTAGCTGGTGTGACAGACTCTGACGGTCCTCATCAACTATACCTGCCACCTTGCGCACAATGCTCGCAACCGATTCTTCCAAGGCAGATATCCATTCAACTTGTGCTGTCTCATTTTCCGCAATAAAATACACAGGACCACGCTGAGACTTCACATGGATGGCACATTCCTTTCCTGTGGCCTCACACCCATCTGACACGTCTGTCACTGTGGAGAGATCCAAGATACCTCGTGGAGTCGACTTTGAATCCACGTCAGGAGAAGAAAACCTGAACAAATATCCATCCTTGAGAATAAACCATCGTTTCCTCCATGTTTTGATATGATCCCCTTGAGAATGCATCCACCCACATTTTTCAGGAGAAGACCAAAAAGCAACTTGATCTGCAGAAGGCACACTATATTGCTCTGTCGGCCTCCTCTCATGTTCATGTTCAAGTATCTCAGCCATTTGCATACAACAACTCGTCAGAGTATCGAGCACATTGCGTATTGTATACTGACTTCCAATGACTGTGACCACTCGTTCCTCACTATCCATAGCACCCTTTGTATACAAAAGCAAACGACTATTCCGCATCGACCACCTTGATATCATATTAAGAGGTATTTCCATGAGTATTCGTGTCCCATTCGGAGCGTCAAAGACACGCAACCCTTCCATTCCAATTTCAACCGTGGCATCATACGGGGGAAGGTGAGCCTGTTCGGATATCTGTACATGAAACCTTTCCCCAACGGTATCAGAACCAGTCATAGTGATGTTTTATAGAGTTGAGACCCAATGCTATGTGGTAGAGATGACGTAGAGATAAATATTGAATGAACGTCACCCTCTCTGGTGGAACGACAAACCAATGGTCGAATACAACTCGAGGTATTTTTACAGTAGTGAATTATTCTATTTCTGACAATGTTGTCGCTGTCCTGCTGTATAGTAATGTACTCTGAAGAGTGCATGTCCTCCTTGACATGGAAAGAGGTTCTTCAGTTCCCATAGCTATGGGGACAACGTTGGGTAGTATGATGGAATTCACGAACGAGGGATATCCACAACACTACGAGTGGTGATACTGCATTGGATGGAGGGAGAATAGATGGAATAATCATCCTCTGCACCTTGTAGTTCATGACTACATTCTGAACAGCAGAGTAATTCCTCTCCTCTTCATTTGGAGGAAAACATCATGATGCCACTTCTTCTCCCGTCACGGCACCACTATACGGTTGTCCCATGGAACCAAGGTATGGAGCTCTGGATTTGACTCGCCGGGCACCAAGGCATTTTGTACTGTCTGAATTGCATTCACTGGTACTGTCTCCTGTTGGATTAGTAAACCCAGAGGCTGTCCAGAGGCTGTCCATCCTCTTCCGGGGTCACAGGTACCTCACATTGTCTCATACCATCCACATGTATAGTTCAATAACCTTCAACACCTCAGACATGTCAGTCTGTCAGTCAGTCAGTCAGTCAGTCTGTCTGTCTGTCTGTATCTACTCCATCCAGATGAGGCCATGTCATCTGGCTTGACTTGTCCATCAAAGGATACTACACGTAGGTACCATCAGGTATCTCGTGGGGACATACTAAATAATTCATTAGTATTATTGAATACTACGACACATGATGATGATGATGATCAGAACTACAACGTGTTTGAATAGTGTGCGTCACTTGCCCAGTGTGTGGACATGGAAGAGTAGGAACAACCACCACGTGCGTGGCTCAGAAGGTCGCTTGGAGGAAAGATATCGCTCTCAAACAATGTCTTGCAGGGCTGTTGAACAGGGTGATGCTGTTGAAATTCACTATCTTGAAACTCTGGCAGAGAACCCAGAGGTGGTTGTGAGGAACAGCCGTGAGAGGAAAGATAGTGAGGAGGCCAACTCTCTGCAATTTATCGTTGGCGCAGGGAAGATGATCAAAGGGCTGGAAGATCTTGTCGTCGGTATGAATATAGGTGAGACAAAACAGGGTACTGTGGAGGCTGAACGAGCATATGGAAGCTGGAGGAAAGATCTGACTGCTCAGGTGAAAAAGAGCCAGGCTCCGGATGGGCTTGGAGTGGGCATGATGGTGAGCTTGCAGAATGGAATGAAGGCTGTGGTCACAGATGAAGACCCTGAATCATTCACTATTGATGCAAACCATCCCCTTGCTGGAAAGGAGATGGCATACGAGGTAGAGCTCCTATCGTGTGTGAAACACAATGACTTGGAGGAGGCATATTTTGGTGGTGGCTGCTTTTGGGGTGTTGAATTGAAGTTCCAAAGGGTTCCTGGAGTTATTAATACTGAAGTAGGATACTGTAACGGGCACGTGGACACGGTGACATATGAAGATGTATGCAGTGGTCAAACAGGGCACAATGAGGTCGTTCGGGTAACATACGACTCCAGCCTGATCAATCTGAAGGATCTCATCGGCAAGTTTTGTGATATTCATGATCCTACCGAGCTCAACAGGCAAGGAAACGATGTGGGTACCCAGTACAGATCTGGGATATATGTCACCACTCCAGAGCAGAAGAAGATTGCCGAGGAGGCCATCGAGTCCCTCCAGAATAAATTTAGCGGTCAAATTGTGACTGAGATAGACATGGTTGATAAATTCAATAGTGCAGAAGAGTACCACCAGCAATACTTGGAAAAAGGAGGCCGCTTTGGTCGCCCACAGAGTGCTGCAAAGGGATGTACTGATCCGGTGAGATGTTATGGTTGATGAATTATGTACATGTGTTTTTCCAAATCTGGCAAGAGCTATATATTATTCACATTTGATTGCACGATAAATTCTCCTGACAAATGCAAGCGATGCCCTCCAGCCCACGAATCCAAGAAGAAGGAACAACACATAGCACACTATAAAGTTGTACCCAAAGTAAAATGCAGTCTGCATGAAACCACTCATATTCGACTTTGCTACAAAGTAATAAATAGCATAGCCATAGACGAAAAATCCTGTCGACCCACCACACATGTATGACCTCCACCACCATCTGTGATCTTCAGCAGCTAACTGGAAATATGTAAGGACTATAGTCACAAAGGCTGTGACGATCAGAAGAATGCAGAATACAATAAAGAGGATCGAGTACAGAGTGTACACCTTGAGACTCCAAACTGATGCAAAGATGTAGTACAATTCAATGTAAATTGCTGAAAATGGCAAAAACCCAGCCATGACCATCTGAGGAATCATGGAGCGATACCATGGCATATCTGGAATCTCCCTTGGATACTTGTTTGTCCTACATGGTGCTGCAAAGTCAACCCGTGAGTTCTTTCCCACAACACCACCAGCAATGGTCAATGGTGTGGACACCAAAAGCCACAGCAAAAGCATCACCACAATAGTACCAAATGGCAAAGCAGCTGTAGATCCATAAATCCATGCAACAGTATTATTGAACGAAAACACCATGACGAGAGGTACCGAAAAGACTGCCACAGTTAACAGCAGATTACGAACCCAACGTTTACCCTCCATTTGCTTGAAGTAAGATGCTGATGTGTATCCTGCTGTTCCAGCAGTCAAGGCATACAGCAAAATCAAAGCGGTAAACATGGAGCCTCTATTGTATGGATAGAACGTCCCGACCAACGACAGTCCAAACACAAAGAAGGAAAGAACTAGAACTTGCAATCCAGTTCCTGCAAAAGCACAAAACAGTGATTTGTGCTGAGGGAACCTGAAAACATCTCCATGCACAAATTTCCATCCACTTTCATCTGAATCACTTGGATCCTCCTCGTCAACAGAATACTTTGAAAAATCCTTCCTTAACACACGCATCAGAATCGTCGCCAGGAACCCTGTCAGAAGCATGACAGTCACACAAGAGTTTATGATTGAAAACCAGTGAACATCCAAGTGATGTGTCAGGAACTGATACTTTCTATACTTGTCCATCCTCTTTGCAAACTTTACCTTACTCTCTTTCCATACCACAGAGTAGGAAAATTCAATCGTAGCATCCTTGGAACCTTCACTAATATCCGCAACCTTGGCAGGGTCTGTTGACACATTAATCTCAATCACCCGATCATCGTTGTATGCAAGTTCAAACTGAAAATGTGTAAAGAGCAACAATTTGCTTTTCGAGGACGACTCATCAGACACCACTTTGCCGACATATCCCCAAGCTGGCAAGTCATCAAACAAAAACTGAAAATAGTAATTCTTTGAGACTGCCTTTCTGAAGGCTGCCAGGTCATCCGAAGACAACTGGCGCTTACAGAGCGTCGTCACAGATGTATCCTGTCTAAAAGCTATATCATATTGTGTAGCGACAATCCTATTTCCATCCACGACCTCTCCCAGCGTGAGAGGCTTGTTATCCTTGGTCTTTGGCTGACAAAAAGGAAGATCAAAATATTGGTACGTCTCCGTAGGACTTTCAAATGGACCCACTTTATTCGCCCATAGAATTATATTTTCACCTTGCTGAAATTTATGCTTTCCAGCATACGCATCAGTCAGCAGGATACACAGTATCACAGCTAGCAACCACCGTGTTCCCGAAAACAACAATGGGCCATGTGATCCCGCCATTCTCATGCAGTATCTTTACGTCTTTTACTGTTACAATAATGTAAATACTGTGTGAAAGAAGAAACTTTGCAGTATTATTCTCAACGTGGGAGATGGTGGTTGCTCAACTCATATACCTTTTCTATCTGATGACTCTGGCACAGAAGATGATGGGTAGCTACCCAACCTATAGGTTGTGAATTTTACCTGACTCTCTGCTCAATGTATCTCGCGTTGGTATAGCTATGTACTCTAGCAGATCTTTAGGTATCACAAGCATGTGATATACTCACGTTGAGCTTGTGTAGGTGACAAATCAAGTAGGTCTCTAGTAGAGAGGTAGTAGCATCATGACATGCAAGTGTGTCTCACAAGAGATGGATGACGCTTGGGAACCGTATTGTCATTAAATTGAAGAATCAATATAGTACATCCTATAGGGTCGTGGTAGTGATTCGCAAGAGTGTCGCCATGAGGTTTGCTAGGGCGTGTCAGAGACTTTTAATGTCTTTGGAATGTGAAGGACACGCCACAAAGGGGGTGATGCCATGGACTCATGGCGCATCTTTCAATAATTATAGCATACATAATTCTAGTATGATAGCCCGTGGTCTGTCAACGACCGTGTCTCCCCGGTCGAATGGATATTATGACCCAGAGTCTCCCTTTGCTCCAAAGACGACACCTACGAATACAATCCTACGAATTGTCCCTCAGCAGATGGCGTTTGTGGTGGAACGCTTTGGAAAGTATAGTAGAACTCTAACACCTGGTCTTCATGTGCTTATCCCGCTTGTGGAGCGTATAGCCTACGCACACAGTCTCAAGGAGACAACAATCCCTGTTCCAAACCAGACTGCCATTACCAAGGATAACGTCAGTCTGACGATTGATGGTGTGCTGTATGTCAAGGTCATGGATGCATATTTGGCAAGCTATGGGGTGGAGAATGCAATGTTTGCGGTGACCCAACTGGCCCAGACGACCATGAGGAGTGAACTTGGAAAGATTTCCCTGGATGCTGTGTTTGCTGAGAGGGATGCTTTAAATCAAGGGATCGTGGAGAGTATTCAACCAGCGGCTGAAGCGTGGGGCTTGCAGGTCCTTCGATATGAAATTAGAGATATCTTACCTCCTCCAGCTGTGAGAACAGCAATGGAATTGCAAGCAGAGGCTGAAAGAAGGAAAAGGGCTCGGATTCTTGAATCTGAAGGGTCACGAGAAGATCAGGTGAATAGAGCTTCTGGAGAAGCTGAAGCAATATATAAAAAAGCAGAAGCGACTGCAAGAGGAATCCAGATACTGGCAGATAGCATCAGGACAAAAGGAGGACTGGATGCTGTGACATTGAGGATTGCAGAGCAATACGTGGATGCTTTCAAACAGGTTGCGAAAGAGAGTACGACCATGCTTTTACCTTCGGCTGGTCATGATCCCGCATCAATGATTTCCCAGGCAATGGGAATATACAAGAAGATTATGACAGATGCTCCCCAGGCAGCAGGTGAGGGTCTCAGCAGAGAGGGTACAGGTATGCCTGTAGAAGAGAAGGAAGATGTTGAACCTGACGCACCAGTCTTTTCTCTCCAGAAGAAGAAGAACAAGTAATTGTTCCACTCCTTTTCATTCAGTTCATGACAATGCCTGATGATGGGTTCCACAAGATATGATGAGAATTATACTGACACACACTGTGTCATCATCTTGATCATGTCATCATGAGATATGTGTCTGATCGACCGTATCCGAGTGAATTCTATTATTATTCAACTATATTTCATAATTTAAAGGTGATTCACTCGGTACCCAGTGGACGTGTATAACGTTTGAGTTTGGGAAGAGAGAGAAAGCAACCTCGTCCTCTCAATCTTTTCTAGTCTTCACAACTCTGAGTGATCTTTGATTATGATGCATTGTTCACATTTAGGTAGATTTAAAAGAATACATGTAGATCAGACACCAGGATGTCATCGATTATTACGCCAGAGTGCTCCAGTGAGGAATGTGGTCAATAGAGCGGTGCCTGGTCAGAATGACCAGGCTGACAGTATATCAACCACATTGGATGCTATTGTATCAAACAATACTCTATCTAGTAATTGTATTGCTGATATCGCCAAAGCAGTACCATCACCGGCAAATGCAGATGTTCAAGTTTCAGGCTCAGAAGCTGGTCTGTCCCTATCTACTCTCTCTTTAATACTTGGAGGATTAGCCATGGGTGGATATGGATTGAAGAGAGTCTTTGATACTCCGTCAAGAACATACAATGAAAATGTCGGGGATGAATACGATGCATGGACTGATGATGGTATCTTGGAATATTACTGGGGTGAGCATATTCACTTGGGATACTATACAAAAGAGGAAAGGGAGGCTGGATACAAGAAAAGAGACTTTATTGAAGCTAAATATACATTCATCGAGAAGATGCTAGAATGGAGTGGGGTGAGAGAACCCAAAACAGTGATTGATGTTGGGTGTGGTATTGGGGGGACCTCGAGATTCTTGGCAAAACACTATCCTCATGCTCAGGTGACTGGGATCACTCTTTCTCCAAATCAGGTGAAGAGGGGTACAGAACTCGCGAAAGAGAGAGGTATCAATAATGTAGATTTCAAGGTTATGAATGCATTGGCAATGGACTATCCAGACAACTCGTTTGATTTGGTGTGGGCCTGTGAGTCTGGAGAGCATATGCCAGATAAAAAGGCATACGTGGATGAAATGGTACGAGTTCTCAAACCTGGGGGCACGTTGGTGATAGCAACATGGTGCCAACGTGATGAAAATCCGGAGAATCCTTTTACAGAAACTGACAAAGAAAGACTTCAATTCTTATATGATGAGTGGGCTCATCCATACTTTATCAGCAAGGAAGATTATGGACGCATCTGTCAGTCAACAAAGCAGTTGGATGACATTGTGATTTCAGACTGGACTGCTCCAACGATTGATTCTTGGAGGCACTCTATTTGGGTAGGTGTCTGGGATCCTTGGATTGTTGTGTTCAAGGGGCCAGTAGCCTGGTATAAAGTCGTGCGGGAAATCGTGACACTGGAAAGAATGCACAGGGCCTTCTTTGATGGATTGATGGAGTATGGAATGATAAAGGCTGTGAAATCGCCTGATAGTGAATCAGCAAAAGTTAAAATAGAAAAGGAATTGTAACTATTAATCTATTATAAAGAAACTACTGGGCACCATTCTGTCCATTCCAGGACTCGGGGTTGGGTTGTTGTTGATAGTACATGCCATACGTATTTACTGGGTAATACCCCGAAGGACTCTGCATATGTCCACCATTCTGTGTTCTATACTCTTGAATATTGGCATTTCCATTTCCAGGAATTCCATTACCGCCGTTTGGTGTATATCCTACTCCTCCGTTAGGAGGCATTTGCGGCTGAGCAGGAGGCACTGGTGTCGCACCTGGAGGGACTGGTACAGCGTGCTGCTGCTGTTGCACTAACTCTTGGTGAACTGGAGGTCCATGAAGATATTGCCATACATGGCGATTGTCATTGGTCAAAAATTCTACTTGTTCATCCTGACTTCCATTCTTTGATGTGGACTCTGAGGAAGTACTGTCATCCAACACCATGAATTCTCTTGTCAAAAAGGTCGAATTTGGTACCATCAACTTTCTTCTACCTTGGCGAACAACTGTATATCGCAAGTCCACCTTTTCACATACCCCCTCAAACCATCCGGGAGGTGCTCCCATTGGACCTGGGCCTTGAGATGGAGCACTGGAGGATACAGCAACTCTATCCCCTAATTTGAATGGCTGTACAACGAAAAGGAAAAATCCCGCCAAGAAATTGTGAGACAAATCTTTTGCAGCTACTGCAATAGCTATTCCTGCTGGAAGGAGCAATGCCGACACATTGACACCAATCATTGACAGGAGAACAACAAGTGCTACAAGCAATGTTGACACTTCTGTTACTGTGATGATTCCTCCCGCCATTCTTTCATCTATAGCCCTTTGTTTCTTCAAATATTGTACAGTGTTTTGTATGACTGAGTTTGTAAACCAAAGAATCCAAAGTAATACCACTAAAAGTCCTATTCTAGGGAACAAGAATGATGCGTTTGATTTGATACTACGCATCATCATACCTGTACCCAGGAGAAGAGGAGCTAACATTGGAAGGGATACCTGACTTGCCAACAAACTACCCTGAGTAACAATCAATGCTACCAGTGCAGGCAATCTAAAACTCAAGTTAACCATACTAAATGTAAGCCTCATCCGCTGTACTGGGGGACGGTCCCAAAGCCACAAAAGCTTGCCCCATAAATCGTCAGGGAGTTCCTTCTGGATCTCATCGGTCTGTCTCTTTATCTGCTTTACTTTTTTCCCGACTGGGCTCAATCTGAATCTCGCCATCATCTTATCATATTTGGACCGAAGAGGTGAAAAAGAGTCACTCAAACACATGATTGCAAAACGAAGGCTTGCTGCCATGTATGCCTGGACTTTTGTCACAAAGCGGTCAGTTGCAGCACCAATGAATAGGAGCAGCGATAAAATAGAGAACTTTTTCTTCTCTTCTTCTTCATTATTTGCAGTGTAAACAATATCTTCTCGTATTTCTTCTTGGACGTCCTCTGTCACAATCATGTCAATGTCACAATCATAGTCATCCGAGTCATATGATGATGCCTCGAGTTCAAAGTCATCGGAATCGCTACTTCCTTCAGTCTTTTTGTACGAGCACGCAACCAGTACATTCCTATTCCCAAGAGACTGAGATACATATGGCCGAATCGGAGAAACAGTGTATGATTTGTGAACCCTACCAATAGCAGGGTGACAGGTCACGAACGAACTCCTCAGAGTCTGCGATACAAAACAAACGACGGTTGGTCATTGTCATGGAATGGTATACATTTCATATATATACACATATTGAAGCCTGGCATACACAAAACAAGGCAAACGTAGGGTTCCAATTAAATACTGGCACCGTCCAACGTACAACCCGCACCTTGTAAGAAACAAACCCTGAGGACCGTGTGGCCATCATTATCAGTTTTTACTTGTGTCAAATGAAGTCAGTTACTTTCTAGTGATGAAACACGCCAAAGACAGCGTGACATGATTACAAACGCCCGATTCTTGGAAATAGAAAAAAGAGCGTGCCACACATGGCATTGGTACATGAACCGTCAATGTAAAATTTCATACTATATTTAAAGAATGTACTTTGTCACGTGGCAGTGCGACAAATGAGACCAAATCAGGTGAACTGAAATCTCCCGCCAAAATCTGGTTAGGGGCAGATAACCCCTATAATTAGGGGATCATCATCCTGGCAGTAGGCTGCATACATGCATATAACGTATGCTATTACATATGTTCATAAATGAACTAACAAATGTCGTTGAAGTGAGAAAATAACGAAATGATGGTTACACATTGGATTCTTGGGTTGCTGCCTTTTTGGTAAATGGCATTCGTGCAGCAACTCCATTCCACCAGGATACTTTGCCCTTTTCTTCTTCTTCTACGGCAGCAGATTCTTCTGCATCAGCAGGAGTTTCTTCAGCACCATTATTTGATGCACTATCTGGATTACTATGATTATCAGGCGTGCTAGATTCTATATCTGATTGTTTGCCATCACTCTTGAAGCTTTCCTCTCCCTCCTTTCTGGGTGAGTCGTCACTACCAGATGCTTCAAAGTCACCATGAACTCCATGACGAGCAAACGACTTTAAATCATCAACCCCGGCTTCAAACTTATCTGTGAGGGTACCGTTGTATGCCTTCCAGGCAAGGAGAGGAATAGTTACCACCCAGTAGAGACCCCAGTACAACACACCCAAGTTGGTAGGGGCTGCCTGCCATCCAAATAGGGCACGTAATAACGCCCATCCTTCGTTTGTATTGGGATTACAGCAGCTACGAGCATCCCATACCATCAAGTTGGACCACGGTCTAAGCTCATATGGGAACATGATGCCAAACAATCCAGCATATGTGAAGAATTGGGTTCCATTGATGACCATTCCAGCTGCAATTAACATGAGAAGAGCGGATGATGCAATGAAGAACCACTTCAAGCTCTTAATACTATGTCCAGAATAGTAAACAATAACTCCTAACAGAGATCCAGCGACGATACCAACGATTCCAGGAAGAATGACGCTCTTCACACTCAATCCAGCACTTGTTCCAGTCAAAAACAGCACGGATTCTATACCTTCTCGGAGTGTTGCTGAGCCTGCCAATAAGAACATGGACCATTTATAGTTCTTTGATTCGTTTTCTCTGGATAACTGAGACTCCAGCTTTCTCTTCCACTTTCTTTCCAGATTGTAAAACTTGAGCATGGCAAACGAGACAACAGTGATGAGAATAGCTGCAAGCCAGCAAATACATCCCTTGAATATCATTGATGCTTGATCACTAAATAATTTCGTGTTTGCCAGGTAAAAGACAAGCACAAATATTATTCCTAGAATGACTGATATCCCGACACCCAACAGAGCTCCAATCCAAACCCACCGTTTCAGGTGTGGCATTTTCATTTTGTTGAGCATCTGCAGTAACACTGCAATGATCACCGAGGCTTCAAGAGCCTCCCTGAACATAATCAGGAGGGCAGCGATTGAGAAATACTCAGCCATTGTGTACTATTGCTGTTCCACAGGTTCTCAGTCAGTCAACTAGTGAGCCACTATGAACGCAGCCGTCTGAGAGTGGATGAATGAAAAGAGAAACGATTCCAAGAGAATGGATGCCCTTTTCATCAAACACGCATAAATATAAAATAGATAAGTGTCAATGAAGGTGTGTTCGGTGTGATATCTAGACATCGTATGGACATGCTTTGGCGAGTGCAATCGGCTGGCCAGGCAGACGTTTGGACCACGCTCGACACGTGCCAGGCGCGTGTCATGTCCACGCCATGTTACAAAACAGAATCCTTCTTGATTCAATACCGTATCCATTCTCTTCCATAGAATGTTAATCTTAGTGTATCTATATTCATTAAATAGTATTTAGTAGTAGAAGAATGTCGAGAACAACTCTCAATGCAACCTTTTCTGGGAGACGTCTGGTCAGCCCTTCCGGGGTTGGAAGCGTAGCTGGAGAGAGATATCGCTTGTTCAGTGGACGTTCTCACAGGAGTGCGTTCAGAGTGTTCTCAGGAACAAGTGAGACTGTCTCTAGTACGCATACACATGGACAGGTATACGAAAGCCCTGCTCTGGACGAGACTGTGGTGGTTGAGAGGTCAGCACACTCCACACCACAAGGTCAGGTGGATGCAGTTGTAAGCGTGTGCACCCATAAACATTGCTGTAAACGGGGGGCCCTGTCCGTTTTACATGCTCTTAGAGAAGATGCTGCTCGGGCAGAAGGGCTGACGATAGATGTGAGGTGCTCCACGTGCCTTGGCCACTGTAAAAAGGGTCCCTCTGTGCATGTATCCCTGGCTTCTGGGGAAGAAGTTGTAGCTGTCAAGGTAGAGTCTGGCCATGATGTGCAGCAGTTGGCTGCTGTAGCCATGTGCTATGAGGAGTAGACGAATACGTAATTTATTATGAAAGAAAGATCAGGGAACGTGCTTGACACGCACCTGCATGAACGAATGAATGAATACACACACATGTATGATGTATGACTGTACCATTGCTTATTTGATTTTGTGTTTATGTAAGTACGTAAGTAACGATGTACCATGTATATTGCACACATTGAAAGATACCTTGTCTCTCAAGAATGTGTCAACCACAGAATGTGGTTCAGAATGACTGGACTGCCCCTCTTCTCATCTAGAGATGATCAACACAATTGCGTTGATCTGATCAACACTATACACATGTGGATCGTGTGAGAGCCTGGTTGTATCACGAACGGAGAGCATGTCTGCCATGCTTTGGGAGTGTGGATGACATGGTCATGGGCATTGAGGATGATGCTTCGCACGTGGAGGACACGCGCCCAGATGGGGCGTGGCTGATATATGCTTTTGACACGACACTTCGATGCCATATAGTAAGAATACTCTAGATATATAGTTGAAATAGAAATAGAATCAAAATGGTACACTCTGTAGGAGATCTGTCGAGATCGTCCGTCCTCTATGCGTTGCCATTCGTGGCTCTCGTGCTTGGTCTGGTCAAGGTGACACAGGGGCAGTATGGCAGTAAGATTGGTTGTATGGATAACGCATGCAATGATAAAGTGCATAATTTATTAGAGCGGTATGAATACGCTGCATCTGAAGTGAATGGATGCGATACAGACTGTATGTACAACTGTTACGACGTTCTGAAAGAAGGTTTGAGTGCCAAGGATGGTGTATCATGTCCTCCATTAGATGAATTGACAAGATGCTTCGGTATTTATGGTAATGAATGGGTTAGTATTGCTGAAGAATGCCCAATATTTGACATTAAAGAGCAGAAGGAGGCTGCAGAGGCAGAAGCAGATGCCGAGGCTGAAGCTGAGGCTCCGTCATCCGAAGGTGAAGGCGAGAGTGAGGATTCAGAAGCTGAAGCTGAGGCTCCGTCATCCGAAGGTGAAGGCGAGAGTGAGGATGCTGAAGCTGAAGCTGAAGCTCCATCTCCAGAAGGAGAAGGCGAGAGTGAGGATGCAGAAGCTGAAGCTGAGGCTCCGTCATCCGAAGGTGAAGGCGAGAGTGAGGATGCAGAAGCTGAAGCTGAGGCTCCATCTCCAGAAGGAGAAGGAGAGAGTGAGGATGCAGAAGCTGAAGCTCCATCTCCAGAAGGAGAAGGAGAGAGTGAGGATGCAGAAGCTGAAGCTGCATCATCCGAAGGTGAAGGAGAAGGAGAGTGCAGTGCAAGCTCATCTGGTGAGGGTGAAGCATCTGATGTTGGATCTGGATGCTTCCCAGACTTTGAAACGTACGAAGACTTCCAAAAGTATGTACAGGGTGCGTATTACTCATCTGTCTGGAATCAACCAACGAACACCGTGGGTGTCATTCTTAGTGTATTCTTCTGGCTAAGCCTTGGTGGCATGGGTGTTTACCTGGGTAGAAAATCCTGATACAAATAGTTTTCCACTTTAATTCGCTTTTAATTCTTCCTCCTAGACCATTATATAGATAATATAAAGACTAACCGTCATAATCTTCGTTACCCATCATGACAACATAAAGATATCATCACTGCAGTGGATGTTCTCCTCTCTGACTTGAGGAGAGGCGTACGTACGACACACGACACGTGCCATCACCAAGAATGCAATCGATCATGATGATACGTATGTATCTGTATTAGTACGTATACAGTCATATAATACTTTGCTGATTCAAATTTAACTACCGAAATGTGGTCCTTTGGACCGATTGGATACATTTGTCTTTTGTTGACATGTGCATTGCTCTGTCAAAAGGTAGCCTACGGAAATGCGGGACAGATTGAAGACAAGGACCACTCAAACAAAGGCAAATTGAGGATTTTATTGGAAGACTTTGTTTTTATCAAAGGGGAGACTGATATTATCAAAGGAATCATTGATGAGGAGAGTGGCATATTCGAGTTGGGTGGTGTTGCCAAGACTAAGAAAGATCAAGGGCTATCACAGGCAATACCTTGGGATTACCTTGTGACGAATAGGAATGGAGCCAAGAAAATCTTTCGAAATCTACCACTCCGTCCTGACCAAACAGTATCTGTTACGCCAGGCATGGACGCAATTACCCAGAAGAATACCTTGATCAAGAGTCTATGGTCAGCATATGGGGAGAAAATGTCAGATATTATGCCGCTGACATTCGCACTTCCGGAAGGTTTAGGAATGCTTAAGCATTATGTAGAGCAGGATACTCCAGAACAATTAGAAGAGGTATGGGTATTGAAGGAGAACAAACATCGAGGGCGAGGAATTACACCCGTCTTGCTCAAGGACATTCTGCCTAGCATCATGACAAATTATGTTACCAGCAGACACCAACAGAAATCAAACAAGAAGACTGGTAAATACGTTCTTGCTCAAAAGTTTATAAGTAAACAGATGCTTATTGATGATATACCGTTCACGTTCCGTATTTGGACAATCTTTGGTGGTGGTTTGAACACATCTCGAGGATATTTATTTGATGGAAGCATTGTGCCATTTGGAGATAAGCCCTTTGTCCCAGATACCAAGAAATCATCATTATCTCAAGCGAACGATTTGATAGTCAATCTGTTTTTGCAAGATCGATCAAAGGCCAAGGACCCTTGGTCAATGCATCAGCTCAAAGAATATTTGCAAAAAGATACAGGTAGTGATGATGCCTTTGATAGAATTTGGGACACTGTGAGAGAAAGCATAGCCAAAACTCTTGTAGCAGCAATACCAAATGTTAAAAAGACTGTGAAAGGTCTCAAATATTATCAGGGTGGTAATTTTGAAATATTAGGGATTGATTTCATTTTAGATTCAAATCGGAAACCTTGGCTCATTGAGGTGAATTACCTGCCCTCTATGGCAAGGAAAGTCATTGGATGTGTCAAGGGAAGTACATGCTCTACCAGTGTATTTGACACGCAGAAAGAAAAACTGTTGTACGGAATGCTGCACATTTTATCGAAAAAGCACAACCATATAGACACGCATCTGGCAGAAGCAGAGAAAGCCATCTCACAGAATACGGGTTGTTCCTTACCTGCAGGGATGAATGCAAACATCTTGGCTCAAATATCAGACATGCTCTTCGAAAGTGAAACTGCTAGTGCATATGGATTCTCATCCTTAAATAAAATGATGTATGACGCCATGATTTTCACTCAGGAGAGGCGTGTTGGGAAATTCTGGCAGGTTTTGGAAAGCCTGCAGAGGAAACTTCGTTTGATTCTTCCAAGCATGCCAATGGTACAGATGGATTATGATGACCAGCAAGGCTTAGATGTGGATCGTCTCATCCATGATATATTGAACAAGTCTCCCCCTCATGGACTACGCCCAGATCAAATTCTGGAATTACTTTGCAATCAAAAGGCAGAATTGTGATTACACAAACAATTTAGTCATTGGTATTACAGGTAAAACTTTTATTTGGTATTAGTCATGTCATTCATTAAATCATGTATTTTGCCAGTCACGTTTGTAAATTCCTCAAATCGCTCCAGTAGTTGCGCATACTGCGTGCTCTTTCTCCTCTCCCTTGCTTCAAGCTTGGTCAATGACTGTTCAAGCTCCTCATTTCTTCTCAGAGACTCTTGATACTCAGCAAGCAACGTGTCATGCTGCCGTTTTGCAGTTTCCAAATCTACTTGTAGCAATTTATTGTCCATTCTCAATGATGCGATCGTCTTTTCAGTATCAGACTGCAGCTTTTGGTAGGCTTCTCCTATTTGTTTGCATTGATCTGCCCTCTCGTCCAATTTAGTCTTGAGCTCCTGGTATGTTTGCTCTCTCTCTTTCCTCATGACGTCCTTTATATCTTTGAGATTTGTCACTGCATCTTTGGCTTCAACCTTGGAAACTCGAAGCTCCGACTCCATTGCTTTTATCTGTACGCGAAGTTCCCGCACTAGCCCCTCCATCTGTGTATGCTCCTCTTCCTTTTCCAGCAACATCATTGAAGCGTGCTCGTATTTCTCTCTCTCTTCTTCTGCCAGAAGCTTCCAAAATGAGCATTCTTTACTTGCATCTTTCCATTTTGTATCCGAAATTTTAAGCTCTTCCTCCAAGTTGATGAAATGATTGCTATTTTTGCGTTGAAGAGATACGCTTTGTCTCCTCTTTTTCAACTGGTGTTCTTCACTTTCTGATACAACAGTCTCATTTGTTTCAGGTACTATCGATTCTTCCAGCTGCAACGTTCGCTCTAGACTATGAAGATCTTGAGAGAGATTGTGATCGATTTGAGCAGGGGCAAAATACATGTTGGTAATCAAGCATGTGCACGTCTCTAGGTCTTGGATGATATCGTCATGCATCATGTCTTCATCTGGTGTTTCAAATACTATCCGCCCTATATTCGATGGATACTGCCTCGAGCCACCCTGCGTACTATATCCTCCTATGATGTGTAAGGAATTATTAAGGAAAGCTTGTACGTGAGAAAATCTACGATTGTGTTCACCGTCAAACGATACACTTTCCCAGGAGAATCCCCTGTGTTCGTTATGGTATGTTAAGATTGAAACTACTTCCAATCTTCCACGGTTCAAGTCAGAGTCACGCTCCAAGCTCCCACCATAGATGAGTAAAGAATTGTGCTGAAATTTAGAGACACGATGGCTATGCCGCAACGCTGGAATACGCCCCTCTTGTGGCACTGAATTCACCCATTCTCCTTTGCTAGGATCATACATGGAAATACTAGGTACCAATCTTCTTCGCGATCTACCGAACAATGCCACGCATACATCTCCTATCGCGTCAAAAGTCATGTATCCTCTTGGGGATGGTTGATGCATGGTTTCCTGCAGGCAACATGCCTTTGCAACTGTGTCCAGTTCCAACAAATCACTTGTCCACTCTCCCATTGTGTTCTTCCCTGGTGGTTTCTCTTTTGTACCATTACCAGTCGAACTCGGGTGTGAGTTATTTTGATACGCATACCCTCCAAATATCAAAATCGTAGTGGAACATCCTGGCATCACACAAGCACCATGTGCTGTTCGAATCAACAGGTGCTGTGATTCACAAGGAGCATGGACAAATACCTTTCTACTCACATCAAAACACCACACGCTATCCGCCACAATCTGTTCCTTTGGATCTTTCAGGAATTTATTCATCCCACCAACAAGCCATACCATACCATGCATATATGTAGCAGAGTGGTATGAACGAGGTGTGAAGGTATCTGGTGCCGTTGCCAGGAAAGTAAGCGTTTCCCTGGTGGGTTCAAAAACCCAACAGTCCCGATAACATCGCGAATCGTCTTCGCCTCCGAATATTAAGACTACATATTCTGATATAGTAGTAGTATCCTTTATTAGACAGCTGGCACATCCACGCCGTTTCTCTGGAGACACGTGGTTTTCGCTCATCGCAACGTTCAGGCACAGCTACCTAGTATCTCCACATCGAGCATCTTTTGTACGTTTTTATATACATACCACTATTTAAATACTAAAATGTTGAATGAATTTGATAATGTTCCTCAGTGGGAATGAGGTATACAATCCAGGCAACATGACGAGAGCCCTTGCAAGGGCTCCAATTGCTTTCTTTGGACCCTGGATCACCAGTCCCAGGATTCTTCCTCTAGTACTCGAATTGATGTCTGATCAATCATGGGACTTTCTATGGCATTATCTAATGATGCCTCTGGTTGGTTCAATTGCTCTTCTCTCCCCTGCTGGATCTCACCAAGAACCTTTGAAAAGCTATTGACTTTCTGGTACAATCTCTGCCTAGTATATAACGTACCCATCAGGTCTAATTCATCTCTCTTTGTCTGTATTGGAGCCTCATTTCTATATGATTCTACACGACGCGAGTTTGCGATATTCCCCTTGCGTCCACCACCATCTTTGATTTGCGTTGCCTCTGGAAGATACCTCTCTTTCCTTGACTCTGAAGAGGCCCTTCGTGACCTATACATCTCCTCTTTTTTCTCCATGGACTCTTCCCATGATTTCCATTCCATCTTTTGTCGTTCAATTCGTGCCTGTTGGGCTTGTTTCTGACGAGGGTCCAGGTTTCCTTTGTTTGAAAAACGTGACGGTGGTCTAGCAGAGGCACCAAGGCGTACCCACATAGTATCATCTACACATCCATCAAGTCAGTTCTCGTGTAAGAAAATAGATTACAATATATTCAGATCATCATGAATACGTTCAATATCTGATATGGGGATGTTTCCAAGGTGATTCTCATGATGATGACAGTCACTGAGTTTGCAATGAGTCTACATGTGACTGGTCTACAATACAACAGTACTACCACCAAAACCTCAGATTCATATATTTGAATGAATATGCTATAATTGTATTTAATAGATATGTTGGTCAAGGGTCGCGAATGTCCCTCCTGGCTGCACGAAGCCAGGCAACAGAGAATCACGGGACCTTTTCAATTACGATATCTTCCCACACGTCGTCTAGGAGACGATTCGGGTAGAGTATATTCGACCAATAATAACTCATCTTCGAATAATGGGCATGAAATACGTCAAAATGGGTCACGTGCTGAGAGTCACGACAGCGATAGTCAGATATGGAAGGAAGCAGCATTTCCACAATATATGCAGGAATCTGTCGAATCTTCAAACTTTTGTGATCTGTGGGAGGATGCGAAGCGACGACATTCAGAGAAACTTGGTGTATCGCCTGAGGATGGGAGGACAAGTGAAAACAATGCTCTGTGGATGAATATTCGCAGGGAAGCAGAGAGGGATGCTCAGGATGAACCTTTGCTTTCAAGTTTTTTGTATGCTAGTATACTTTCACATGACTCATTCGAACGTTCTCTGGCATTTATACTCTCAAATAGACTGTCTAATGCCACACTACTGCCAACAGAGCTGTTTGAGCTCTTTTATGTTGCTATTGATTCTTCAGACAGTATCAAGAAATCAGCCCAGGCAGACTTGTGTGCTCTACGGGAGAGAGATCCTGCATGTCGAAGCTACTCTCAAGCGATGTTACATTTCAAAGGTTTTCATGCGCTTCAAGTACAGCGAATTTCTCACGCACTCTGGAAACAGAAGAGGCGGGTTATGGCTGCAGCACTGCAGAGTAGATCTTCAGAAGTCTTTGCTGTGGATATCCATCCGGCAGCGACAATAGGAAAAGGAGTATTGTTAGATCATGGAACTGGTGTGGTTATTGGTGAGACTGCAGTCATAGGGAACAATGTATCAATTCTACAGAATGTTACTCTTGGAGGTACAGGAAAACAACATGGTGATAGGCATCCAAAGGTGTCAGATAATGTGTTGATAGGAGCTTCTGCCACTATTCTGGGTAATATTAATATCGGTAAAGGTTCTCAGGTAGCTGCTGGATCTTTGGTCTTGAGGTCTGTTGAGCCGAAAACAATGGTGGCAGGTTCTCCAGCAAAGGAAGTAGGAAAAGTTCAAGGTATTCCTGCCCTGAACATGGAACAGTGGTACGGCTCCAAAGTACAAAAATCCCGTGCACCTACTGTCCAGGAAATCAAGGCACAAGATGATGATGATTGTGTGGATGTCTTCACAACATCAAGGGATCGTGATACACCACAGACTCTGCCTAATCAGGAAACTGCGGACACACAAGAGGATCCCGTGAAAGAACCAGAAAAGATACAAAGTGCACCGCCGAGGGCATCTAGTACCACACCAACCGACTCAATTGATTGGATCATTTGATAGATTTTCTCTACGGTATAGAACCTATATGTACACGAAAGAACATATGGATACAATATGCATGCAATTACTCATGTAATACGTCTCTATCATGACCTATTCAATAGGGCAATGGTTCAATGGCATCGTTTTCAATAGGGCATATTCGAATATTCGAAACCCTAGTTCAGAATACGACCTCACAATGGGAGACGAACAAAAACATACATGTAAATATATACGTATGATTCAATATGAAAGGTGAAATGATACCAGTGTAGAACGAATTTATTGCCATTCTTTTGTGGATGAACGACTTTGAGCTTGGCCAAAGTTTGCATGGGATTCTGCACGACACGTCGCGACTCTCTCTTTTAAGCAAAGGTTTGACATAGAACTGCACTCAAGATAATATTACTTGTCATGATAAAGACCATATTAAACTGGGTATGCTGTTGTGGAGCATTCGAGGACTTGATTGAGGACAGTAGCCAAAGGGAATATTCTGAAGAAGAAGTTTCTTTTATCACGAGACCTCTCCTCTCTGACGAGGAGGATAGTGGTGGTGTAGCTGGAGGAAATGCGTTAGTTCTAAATAACATCCTTGGCTTTGGACGCAAAGATGTCATGGGTGACTATACCATGGGGGAAACACTTGGTGAAGGGGCATTTGGAGTTGTGACTCGGTGTACAAATAAGGCTACAGGACAGACCTTTGCCTGCAAGAAAATAGAAAAGAGACAGCTTCGACGAAAAGCTGATGTTGAAGATGTTCGTCGGGAAGTTCAGATTTTGATGCTTTTGAGTTCCCATCCCTCAGTGGCTGCACTCTGTGCAGTGTATGAGGATAGTGATGCTGTCTACTTAATATTGGAGCTGTGTGAAGGCGGCCAAGTCTTTGATCGCCTCATTTCTATGGGTAAAATAACGGAGCAATACATTTCTCAAGTATTTAGACAGATGGTTGAGCTTGTAGATCAATGTCATACCCTTGGCATTGCTCATAGAGATGTCAAACCTGAAAACTTTTTATTTGCCACCAGAGACGAGAATTCTAAAATCAAAGCGGCTGATTTTGGACTGTCCCAATTTTTCACAAGTGGAAAGGCATTCAAGTCATTGATTGGCTCCGCATATTATGTAGCTCCAGAAGTTTTAAATAGAAACTATGGTCCTCAGGCAGACATCTGGAGCTTGGGTGTATGCCTCTATGTCATGCTGTGTGGATCCCCTCCATTTAATGGGGACGGAGAGGACGACATTTTTGATAAAATTTTATATCATGAGCCAGACTTGACACAAGTTCCATGGCCTAACGTATCTACTCCCGCAAAGCTCTTGGTGAAGAACCTTTTGCAAAAGAATCCAGGCAGGAGGCCAGACACAAAAGCAATTCTGCAGCACCGCTGGCTGTGTGAACTTGCTCCTCACCAACCTCTGGGGGATGAGGTGGTGCAGCGACTTCAGAAGTTTTCTGGTATGACCAAGGTAAAACATGAGACTGTTATTGCGGCTACACAAGCGATTGAAGCTGGCTCAACTCCCGAGATGCTTGATATGGTAACCTCCAGAATGAATGACCTGGGTAGAAGCTTAGATCCCCGCGAAATCAGTGATCTCATGGAGTCCTATAATATGACAGTTCCTGACAAAGTAAAAGATTCATTGAGTCGATTCTCGAAAACTCAAGTTGTGAACCTCGCAACAGAGGATTTTGTTGCTGCTGCTTTGGGGAGGAGTGAGGCAAGAAGAGACGAGTTTGTCCAACGCTTGTATAACAAGTTCGACTCTCGTAAAAATATACCATTTGAGGGATCTTCTTCTTTCAAGAACATCAATGAATACAAAAATGACGCAAAACGATCTTTACTGCAGCCAGATGATGTTCAGTTGAACAATGACTCTCCACACATCTGAGAACTGCAGGCGAGACAAATGACGCACCATCACCGAACCCAACATGTGAAAAACTCACTGAATGCTTTTTGAGGTTCCATGGATACTATATTATCGTGTTGAACGCGATGAAAGTGGTAGCCTCGCATCATGGCAGAGATTCTGCAGTTGCAGTTGCAATGGAGTGAGATAAGGTGGTCAATCTGGTCAAGATTGAATCGCAAAAATATGTATAATTTATACACACGTGTGCAATATGCTCGCAAAGTGTCGTAAATTTAGACTTTATGTAATATAACAGTGATATCATGCTTTTAAATCGCTGCATTGCTGCCAAGCGTTATCCATCACGCTTGTTGCGTGATACACATGGAAGGTATTCCCAAGTGGTGCGTATTATTCTCTGTATCGACACAAACTGACTCAGTCACAGGTCGTAACAAATAAACTAATGCCATATATTTTATTATGTGCCATAGGTTTGTGCGAGTACCAGTCCAAGTGTCTTGCAAAAGATGGCAAGGGTAGTGAAGGAGAAAGCATCCCAAGATTTCAGTAGAATTGTCAAGGGCACGGAGAAGACACGCAAGAAACTTGGTGTTCTGGAGGAACTGTTTACATACTGGAACCTTGAAGACGCAGATGATGAGTTGGAAGAGTTGGAAGATGCCCTAATTATGGCAGACTTTGGTCCAACAACAGCTTTCAAGATTGTGGATCAGATCCGTACTAAGATTCAGGAAGGAGAATTGAAAACTGGAGAGGAAATCAGATATTCGATGAAGAAACTCATCGTTGAAATCCTTTCAAACCGAGGAACAGGGAACGATCTGAACCTCAATAATGAGAAAACTTCTGTGCTTCTAGTTGTTGGCGTGAATGGAGGTGGCAAAACCACTACGATAGGGAAACTGGCTTATAAATTCGCCAATGAAGGGGCCTCTGTAATGTTAGCTGCAGGTGATACATTTAGAGCTGCTGCAGGGGAGCAGCTGCAGGAGTGGGCAAAGCGTAGTTCTGCTGAAATTGTACTTGCTGAAGATGAAAAGACAAGGCCTGATACAGTTCTATACAAAGCCGTTGGGGCTGCTGTTGAGAAAGAAACAGATTTATTGTTATGTGATACGAGTGGAAGGCTGCATACTAACTGGAGTCTGATGGAAGAACTCGTCAAATGCAAAAAGAGTATTGGTAAGCGACTTCAAGGTGCTCCTCATGAGACCCTCCTTGTGTTGGATGGTACGACGGGAATGAACATGCTGAATCAAGCGAAGGAATTCAATGAAGCAGTCGAGCTCACCGGAATAATTTTGACAAAATTGGACGGTTCTTCGCGTGGAGGAGCCGTTGTTAGTGTGGTAGATGAGCTGGGATTACCCATCAAAATGGTTGGTGTTGGAGAATCTGTAGAAGATTTACAGCCTTTTGACCCAGTTAGTTTCGTGGATGCTTTGTTCCCCGATACTGTCTGATATATTATTGTTATTATTATTCTTTCAAGTTCATCCCAACTCCTCTGAGCGCTTTGCAGATGCGAGAACAGCCTTGATGAATGCAGACCGCATGCCTGCATCTTCCAATGCAGCTATCGCTGCAATTGTTGCACCTGCCGGACTTGCTACCTGGTCCTTCAAGACTCCAGGATGTATTAGACCTTGTCCTTCGCCATTTAAGACCATATCAGCAGCACCTTTTGCGGTCTGTGCAGCCAGGATCATTGCCGTCTCTCTGGGAAGACCAGCCATGACTCCTCCATCAGCCATTGCCTCAATCATCATGTAAATATATGCTGGCCCACTACCACTGACACCAGTGACTCCATCCATCATCTTTTCCTGAACTTTGATTGCAACACCAACTTTTGATAATAACTCATGAACAATTGCAGAATCTTTTTCACCCGCATACGCGCCAAGTGCATATGCTGATGCTCCTTGCTGACACAGGGATGGTGTATTAGGCATGACACGAATCACCCTGACCCCATGCCCCAGGGACTCTTCCAGTTCTGCGAGAGTTATACCAGCAGCAATGCTAATTATTAAATGCTTTGGTTTTAAATGAGGGGCTAATGCATGCAGGACAGGTTTTATGACTTGTGGTTTAACTCCAATCATGATGACATTACTCTCCTCTGCAATGCTCTCAGCTCCTCCATGAAGAGCGTCGTCAAATACCTTGTCCAAACCCATGTCAATCAGCTCTGTTTTACGATCTGGAGATCTTACAGATGCACATATATCTGCAGTATTCAGTATTCCTGCATTTAAAAAGCCCCCAACGAGCGCTCCACTCATCTTCCCATATCCTATAACTCCCAACTTTGTTCCCTCGATAATACTGGATCCAGCTTCCTGGCCTGCAGAATCGTTTGAAGCAGATGTGGTAACAATATTTTTACTATCTTGACGTCTCATTCCTATAGATCGGGCATATGTATATCTCGCAATCAGATCCTTCCCGAGGTTGCTATTGAACGTGTGAGCTCGTGCAAAGCAGAGACAGTTCCTGCTCTGTAGCGTCACCATTGCTCTCATCAGCTCCATCTTTCAATATGTCTTATCTCATGTAAACGAACCCATGTATTTTATATATTTGGATCAGATCCAATTGCGTTGCTTTTTCAAACGTTTGATATCAGCTGATCATGATCAGCATGATTCCTGCGATCCCGGCCCGCGGCAACATTTGTCGCTCTAAACTCTCACATTCCTCTGAATGAATATTACATATATATTTATATCCGTTGGAATCGCATATTATAATGTCTCAGTCTGTCTTTCAACCCATAGGTACGCTTTCAGACAAAGTTGACGTTCCAACTGACCAATGCATGTCGTCTTCTCTGTCTATTCACAGGGTTTCATGAATATCGTATCTTATATTTCTTTTCTATAGGTCAGAAACGCCTTACAAACATTGCGGTTGTTCGATACAAAAAGTATGGGAAACGTTTCGAAATAGCCTGCTACAAGAACAAGATCATGAACTGGAGAAATGGGGTAGAGAAAGATTTGGACGAAGTATTGCAAACAACTGCGGTCTTTAGTAATGTATCGAAAGGTATTTTAGCAAAAAAGGAAGATCTGATCCAAGTTTTTGGGACAGACGATGAAGAGAAGGTGTGTATGAAGATTCTCAATGAGGGTGAAATGCAGGTTTCTGACAAGGAGAGAAAGAAAGAGCTTGATACTTTATTTAGAGATGTTGCGGGAATCCTTAGTGAAAAATGCATAAATCCTAAATCGAAGAAACCGTATACTATAGGTGTTCTTGAGAGAGCTTTGAAGGATATCCACTTCTCTGCTGACCCAAAGAAGCCAGCAAAACTTCAAGCTGTTGAAGCATTGCCTTTGTTAAAAGAGAAATTTCCGATTGAAAGAGCTCAGATGCAGCTTCGTATTGTTGTTCCAGCATTTGTCTCATTAGAATTGCAGAAAATTTTAAAGGCAAAATCTGCATCTATTGTGGAACAGAATATCGAGGGGGACCTCCTGACTGTGGAATGCTGTATCGATCCAGGAGCTTACAGGGAGGTTTATGGGTTTGTTCAAGATGAAGGCCAGCACGGTAGACTAGAAGTGGTTTCCTTATCAGCATTTGCAGATACGGCAGTCTCCAACGAAGATATAGAAGAAGATCGAGAGATGAAAACCATCGAAGTAGTAATTAAACCTGAAGAGGCTCTACCAGGACCCCCTCGAATTGCTCCTCCCGTGCAACAGAGAGTTCCTGTTGAGGAGAAGGTGGTCTATGACAAAGGCCCTATATCTACTATACCTGAGGAATTTGCTAGTAGAAGAGATAGATTCTCCGAGATAGATGAGTTGCAACCAGGCTGGACCGTAGAACTTAAAACAAAGGGCACGAGTTCAGTCATTGACGCAGTCTTTTATGCACCTTCTGGGGATCTGGTTGGACCATTTGCACGCGCCAGAAGAATGGCCTTGGCTCATAGCAAGGCGTAAGTATGGTGTCTCCTTATCAGATTATCTTATTTATTCTTTAATGATATCGCTCATCGGATGATCTGCGAGTCTCTGTGATTATATCCGGGGATACAAGACGACATCCACATGCGGCAAAGTTTGTCCTGCTTTCGAGCAGTTCGACACTTTTTAGGGACATACATGGTGTGTAATGATTTTATATTACATTTTCACTGTCTTAAATACCATTTTAACGGGTAATATCCACCGTGTAGCAAAATCCCACCTCTCTTAGTAGCCTGATAGCTTTTGAGGAAGCAAGCCACCACGGTACGTCGCTTTCGATCGATATGTAGTCTTACTCCAGTATAGGGTAAAATTGATGTGATAATAATAGAGTCACCTGATATATGCAGGCGCGGATGGCATCTCACGGTTTCAGCGGTGGGCTTCCTCAACAGTGAGTGCTGGACTGAAAAAGTACAAGCCTGTAACCCCGGGTTTACGGGGTCGTGTGGTCACTAGCAGGAAAGGGCTGTGGAAAGGTGATCCATTTAAGCCGCTGACTGAAGGTCTCACGAAAAGTGGAGGGAGAAACAACCATGGCCGAATTACATCTCGGCATAGGGGAGGGGGGCATAAACGTGTCTATAGAAAGATAGACTTCTCACGTCGATCTGAAATCACCACAGAAGCAGTTGTTGAACGTATAGAATATGATCCTAATCGATCAGCGAGAATTGCTTTGTTGCGTCATTCTGATATGCCCGAGGGGACACCAATCAGCAAATCCTATTCCTATGTTCTGGCACCTCAAACAGTGACCAATGGAGACGTCGTCATGTCCGGCCCAGAAGCTTCTATTAGACCTGGAAACTCTTTACCTTTGCGCAACATTCCAATAGGTATGCAGATTCATAATATAGAGATGCAACCAGGAAAGGGAGGTCAGATAGCTCGAGCTGCTGGGACTTCTTGTACTCTGATAAAAAAGGGCACAGATGGCTATGCAGTCGTGCGAATGCCTTCAGGAGAACAAAAAATGATACTCCTTGATTGTTCAGCAACAGTAGGAGTATTATCGAATCCGCAGCATAAAAATAGGAAGTTAGGTAAGGCTGGAGCCTCTCGTTGGCTTGGGAGAAGGCCAAAGGTCAGGGGTGTCGCTATGAACTGTGTTGACCATCCGCACGGTGGTGGTAGAGGTAAATCAAAGGGTAGAATCTCTCAAACACCATGGGGTAAACCGACAAAGGGATATAGAACAAGACACAACAAACGCACTGATTGGACTATTCGTCTTTCTCGTCATAAATAATCATTATCTTGACGGTCTGGACCTTCTCTAATACCTATGTAAAATACACTTATTTCGAATATTAAATGCTACTATTGAGAATACTTGTGGGATTGTGACCAAATCAACCCTCCAACTGTAGCCTCTTGCAAGCGGGTGGATTTAGTCAATCAGCGTTTGACCCAGAATCGCAAGGAATAGACACGGCGTATTCTCCCTGTACACAGACTATTGGTATTTGACATTTTCAATAATACATACAAAGTAATGAAAAATATGAAACCATCACACTGTATTGCATTGTAGGGAACACCACGTTGAGACTGTTTACAACCTTCGAATAGTCGCTTGTTTTTTTTCGTCGTAATAGATACTGTTGTGTGATTAAAGTTTGATCTTTTCAAATTTATTGTATTTTTAACGAGTTCTTGAGGGTTTACGAGTGTCCCTCTAGCTTGTTTTTTATCCAGGTTGAACCACGGCGAAGCCCAAGAGTAGAGCTTCTAGCCAAGGATGGATTTAACTAATTTCGAGTACGAGTCTGACCAAGAGGATAATGACAGACAGATCTATTGTGGATTTGCATTTTTACCTGGAGAATATGAGAACATTTTCTCCTCAGACGATGATGAAGTAGGAGACGCTATCGTGCCCACGGTACGCTGTCAATGTTGTGCCATTAGTTTGTCAATGTTCTTGACATGTGTGCCTTTCTTGCAGAGGGTGCTGAAGGGCATTAGAAATAATCAAATTAATGGCAGTTCACATCAAGTAATATGCATCCAAGCATCTGAAAGCAGGGTGCCATATTGCAATCGGAATAGTGACAGTTGCATGCTGGTATGTGAGCTTGGGGTTTTGGGTTGAATCCCTTCTGCTTGGATTGTCTTTTAAAAGTGATCTGTGCTATTTGCAGGTGCCTGTTGAAAGATGGGATCTTGATTACGCAAAACGATCCTCAGAATGGATTTCTCAAAGTTTTGGTGCTTTCATTCACGGGGTACACTTATTTGACGAAAGCCTCTTTGGGATCAGTAGAAGCGAAGCAGCATTCATGGACCCACAGCAGCGAGTACTCCTCGAGTGTGCTTACAAAACAATAGGGCAGTTCCATGGGGACCTTTCCTCGTGTTCTGTTGCTGTGGGTGTCTCTTACAATGAGTACTTTTTGAATCTGCTCAGCTTGGATAGCAATGCACTCATTGCAACTTCTGGGACGCTTAGTGTGTTGTCTGGAAGAGTGTCTTACATATTTGACCTTGGGGGCCCATCCAAAAGCATAGATACTGCGTGCTCCTCCTCATTGGTATGTGTTCATTTGTCTATTACAAGTTCTCTCGCTACTGGATCCACAAATGCCCTTGCTTGTGGCATTAATCTCCTTCTAAGGCATGAAACGTCATGGGTACTTGCTTCTGCGCGAATGCTTTCAATGGATGGTCGATGTAAGACAATGGATAGCAGAGCTGATGGTTATGGAAGGGCAGAAGGATGTGTTGTACATCATTTGACCCATGGAAAGGCAATACAGGGAGCAAATATAGCTGTCACAGTCGCAGGAACTGCTGTTGGTCAGGATGGAAGATCTTCTAGCCTGACTGCTCCCAACGGGCCAGCTCAGCAGAAGGTGATTCGCGCAGCATTAAAGGCAGGATCTAAAACTTCAAAACATGTTGACACCATTGAGATGCATGGAACAGGGACTGCACTTGGAGATCCAATCGAAATTGGGGCGCTGTGTGCCGTGTTCGAGGAAAATATCATACTTCGATTGCAAGCAATCAAGTCCTCATCTCTCCATGGCGAGCCTGCTGCTGGTGCCATAGGAATGATGAATGGAATTGAGGGAATGACTGGTGAGATAACTACTTCTGTCTTTGTGGGTTTGACTCACTTGAACCCCTATGTTGTCAGGGCATTGAATGCGATGAAACAAAGGGACCTGCATGTTCCTCGAGTCCCTGGCCCAGTTACTAGCTGTAACAATGATGGTTGGAAGTCGGTAGGGGTGAGCTCATTCGCTTTCCAGGGTACTAATACCCATATAATACTGGATACAGCTTCTATGAAAGCGAACATGAGGAATAATGCTCCAAACCTCCCATTGCAATGTGAATCTGCTTGGTGGACCATAGTGAATGTGCCAATATTTTCAAGATTTGACCAGAAGGGTCATGACAATTCAATTGTCTACACAGGATCTATCACATCTAATGATAAATGGATATTGCATAGGGGATTAGATAGGGATAGACCACATACATCAAGGGTTCCAGCCGTGATGATAGCCTCTTTGGCGGCCAATATTTGCCATCAGATGACTTCTATGCAGGTCTCCATCGCAAATCTGATTCTTTCCTGGGTCGAATGGAATGACAATGATTTGCTTAACCTCTATTTGGACTCTAAATCTTCTTTGATTGCAGTAGAACTGCTGAAGAGCACTGAAAACCAAAGGCCAGCAGTTTTCAAAGGTGGCATGGTCAAGCCCGCGAAGGACTGTTTGGAGATACCTACTACATTAAGTCGTGGATTAGTATCACCTTACATTATAAATCATATAGAGCGTGATCTTCCTTTGTACTCGCACATTGAATATCACTGCAATGACATCAAGGTTGGGCACAGCAGCATGAGATCAGATATTGTCAGTGAAGTTGCGATCCAGACGTTAACCGGAAGTAAGCCCAATCAAGGCAATCTTACGGTTGAGCAATTCCATAAATCGGAACAAAATATTCGTTCACATGGAATGTTCCTTTGTAGTGTCATCACATTATCTGATTGCTGTCACATCACATCCGGCGTGTGGTTGAAAGGTATTCAGGAATGCTCTGAAACTTCTTGTAGGCAGGAACAAATAACCATTCCGGTGGTAAATATTGCCCGTGAGACCATTACAAGACAACAATCAGAAGTTTTGGATGTCGTCAAGAGCGTTTTTAAAAATCTCGTGGGATCTGATGAGGAGTTTATGCACTTTGGTGACATTGGCATTGATTCAATATCATCTTTAGAATTGAGGCGATCATTGGAGACCACTTTCCAAACTCAATTTCCTGCAACGCTAATATTTGATTATCCTGATATTAGCTCATTGTCTTCGTACATATATAGGCATGTGAGTGGCCAAAGCTCGCATATGGTTGGAAGACGGCAAATCAAGTCTCAGGAATATCCCAATTCAGCCGTAGTGTTGAGTATGGCAGGCATCTGTAGTGGTTGCCGAAACGAGACAGAACTAATGGGTATTCTTGGGGAGAACAAAGACCGCTGCTCACAGATTCCACCGAATCGCTGGGATTTATCAACTTTTTCTACTCAATCACCATATTATCAGTCTACTCTGCTCTTGGGCTGCTGGGTGAACGAAATTGAAAGGTTTGATAGTGATCTGATGAAGATTAACGAGAAAGAATCAGTTTGGCTCGATCCTCAAGTAAAAGTCTTGCTAGAGGCCATCTGCGGAGCTGTAATACCACAGTTATCTGGTGATCTCAAGAGCTCATTATGGGGGGCGTATATTGGATGTGTCTGGACGGAGTTTCCAGCATACCTGCGTGAAACAATCTCTACTAAAGATATTTCTCATTTGACTGGGAGTGGGCTCAACTTTTCATCAGGCAGAGTATCGTTTGTATTTGATTTCAAGGGTCCGTGTATAGGTGTAGATACAGCATGCTCCTCTTCTCTCGTGGCACTCCATATGGCTCACAATTCGTTGGAGAATGGCGCGATAGATTATGGACTCTCTGGGGGCACAAACTTGATGCTATTACCAGGTACATCTCTTAACTTGGCCTCGTTGGGGTCGCTCTCTGCCAGCGGGAGGTGTAAAACCTTGGATGCCGATGCCGATGGATACAGCAGGGGAGAGGGTTGTGTCGCATTGGTCACTAGTTTAAAACGTGAAGACGTCTCCATTTTGGCGTACTTGAAAGGATCTGCATGCAATCAGGATGGTAAAAGCAGCTCTTTGACTGCCCCAAATGGGCCATCGCAATCAATATTGGTTACCAGAACATTACAGCAAGGAGCAGTAAGCGAGAATGAGATATCATACATCAACCTCCATGGGACTGGAACGGCTCTTGGTGATCCTATTGAAGTTGGTGCTTTGTCAAATGTATTTCAATCACCTGGATTACACCATCAACTGGTCTCTTTAAAATCGTCTATAGGTCATACAGAAGGTTCTGCTGGACTTCATGGTGTCAGTGGGGCCATGTTGTGTCTCTCCAAGAACCAGAATCCAAGCTTCCACACGCTAAGGAATATGAATACTTATATACAGCAAATATTAAATGGATCCAAATCAGTCTTTAATTGTTCCAGGCAAGCTTCTGGAGTGATTTCAGGCCCGACTACATCATCCACCGTGAGCTCATATGGCATGAGTGGAACCAATGCATGTTCTGTGCTGCAGAATATAGATGAGAACTCTACGTCCTGTCAAACGATGTGCTGGACTAGAAAGATTTCTTGGCCTTGTGTCCTCGTGACTAATTTTAAATATCAGCAGAAATTTTCAAAAAAGTCTCTTCTTTCTGTTGAATGTTTGTTGGGACCAGACACTGCTTATTTAGCAGACCATACGGTAGCAGGTAGATCAATCGTTCCAGGAGCAGGGATGTTTTGGATATCTTTATCATGTATCTGGAAATGCTTGCTTTGTCCACGCGCATGCCTGGTATCAGCAGCAATCACATCTCCAATAGAGATTGCAGAGGATTTGAAGGTACTTGGTTTGTATACTGATTTATCTGCTGGGGAGGTGAAGATTGGGAGAAGTTTCACGTCCAAAATCGCTCAAGCATCCACAACATCTATATGGAATAAAAAGAACAATTCCTGGAAGTTCGAATCACTGCGATTGCGATCCGAGGTCTACCAGCCGGCATCTTCAGCTAATATTTCTATATCAAGAGAAGCCAGGTATCCAGCAGTTTTGGACTGCTCGATCCATTTGGCACCTGCTACTGCTTTCATACCAGGGGTAAGATCCGAGCCTAGGGGAGTTGTGGCTGTAGAGATCTTCGCACTTTCAAGGAGACTAAGCAATTCTGTAAGCCCCGTAGTCCAGAGGGATAGCAAAGAAGGATCTATCTTTACTCATCATTGGGGCCTTACGAGCTCTAAACACTCTTCAATTCATCACAAAATCTTCAATTTAGAGTCTAAGAAATTGTCAATGAGAAGTAAAAGATCTGAAGAAGGTGTGATACGTTATGCCGTGCTACATCAGGCAGACAGTGCTTATCGGCAGGATTTCTTGCTGCACTCTGACATCTCAATGAGCTTGACTGTTGAGAGTCTAAATAATTCCATGACAATCAATCCAACATCAAAAGGTTCTTTACATGCCCGCACTATTTCCTGGCTGACTGAGGTAATGCATGGGAGCTTAGCCGGGAAACCCATTGGTCAAAATATTTGGCTATCAGCAGTCTCTGATATACCTGACAGGCTACAACTTGGGTCTGGCAAGTATAGCTACGATTTAAAGGCAATGAAATCTTTCATTGGTGTTGTAGGAAACGAATTTATAAATGTCAAATCGCGCGTCTTGACTTTGGGCAAAAGTTCGGACATCTCTCTAGAGGAATGTCAAAGAATCCCAACTGTAGAGGACATCTCTTTGCAAGATGGTGTCATCAACAGACCAGTATTGGTGCACGAAAATTCTCCAAGCAAGAAATATGCCACTGTAGGTGAGATATTTATGACTGGAGGTATGGGAGCTCTTGGTACATTGATTTTAGAATGGGTCGTCAGTGAGTCAACGGTAGGTGGATCGTTCCTTGGCCGCAGCGGTAGAATCTCAAGTATCTCGGGGAATCCAGCAATTAATACTGATTTATCTACATCTTTGATTGTCTTTATCAAGGCAGACTCGTCAAAAGAAGATGATTCGACAAGGGCACTGTCTTTCAACAATTCAGCCCCTGACATAATTATGCATGCTGGTGGAATTTTGGATTCTAAAATGGTCGCAAATATTAGTCTCAGGAGTATTCAAAATGTATATGCATCCAAAGTTTCAATTTTACGTACCCTTGCAAGGCATTTGATGAAAATTCCAGTCCAGACATGCCAATTATTCTCCTCTCTTGCAGCGTTTGGCGGCATTCGTGGGCAATCTGTATATGCGTCAGCAAACGCTGTACTCGATGCATTTGGGGATGAACATAGCTCTTTTGGTATACCCATTGTCTCTGTCCAATGGGGGAACTGGGGAGGGAAAGGAATGGCAGCTGATGATCACACGTTCGTGGACATCATGCAGAAAATGGGTTTAGGAATGATCCAGCCAGCGACAGGATTGAGGAACGTCCTAATGTTGTTATTTGAAAGAATGGGAAGAAGTGATACACAACAATTTTCTACTGTCTTGGTTAATATTTTTTTCTGGGACAAAATCAAGGATACCTTAAAGGGTGATGTTCCTTCCATTCTGAGCGACATGATATTTATGACACAGTCGAATACTCGTACAAAGACCTCCATTGTGAAAAAGCATTATCGAGTGGGAAGCAGAACTAATGATACTAGCAAAGTTTTGGAGAACCTAGTTGATCTTGTCCAGTCTTTAGGGCTGGAGATTGGAGTGGGAGATGATCTGATGTCCGGTGGTTTAGGGTCATTGTCCCTGACTAGTTTTGTCAGTTCGATTCATGATACGTTTAATGTCTCCATTAGCCCTGCCGATGTTTTTAACTTCTCTAATCTGCGACAAATGAGCGCATTTATTGAGAACCAAATTGGTGAAAATGAGGACTGCATGCCCCCAAACAGTGACGACCAACATGAAGTCATTGATGCGATAATAGAGATGGTTTCTGCAAAATTAGGAATGACAATAGGGTCAGAAGAACCTTTATTGGCATCTGGATTGAACTCGATTTCAGTAACAGAATTGACGTCTGCAATATCGGAACATTTCGGAGTGGTGTTCACAGAAACAGATCTAATAGACCACCCAACAATAAGGGACGTATCAGAATATCTTACAGCAACACAGCAAGAAGAAATCGAGCATCCACCCACAATAAATCTTCCTATAAAAGTGAAGGAAATGGATAACGGTTTGAGCTTATTTTCACTTTCTTATACGTATCCATGGGACTCAAACAATGATATCTGCCGCATCAGCTTGGCCCAAGAGCCTGAATTCGACAACGTGAGAAATGTGCCGTTGAATCGATGGGATAAAAATCAAATATTTGGAATGTATAATGGATCAGGTATGATGACAAAAAGTTTCACAATTCTGTTATATTCGAATCACTATGAGCACATATTCTTGATGTAGGACGCTCATACTCCCTTGGAAGGTTTTTAAGCTCGCTGGAGTGCTTTGATGCTCAACTTTTCAGAATGTCATCATCTGAAGCCCTTGGCTTGGATCCTCAAACTCGACTTTTGCTAGAAGGCAATCTTATGGTGCTGCAGGATATGGAATGGGACGAGCTAATCCGCAATGATGTCGGGATATATGTTGGGGTGATGCATATGGAATATATCCAGTATCTTAACAAAGAAGGCATCAATATCCAGCCCTCAATAACAACAGGAAATGGAATGGACTTTATGATAGGTAGAATATCGTTTACATTTTCGCTCGGAGGTCCATGTGTCTCTACACACACGGCCTGTTCATCTTCTTTGGTTTCTCTTCATCTGGGAAAGATGGACCTCTTGGATTCTAATTGCAATCACGCGCTATCCTCAGGCGTATTTGCAGTACTTTTCGCTGACAGTATGCAGGCAATCGGCCAGCTGAATGCATTCTCCGAAGATGGGCGATGCAAGACATTTTCTGCATCGGCTGATGGCTATGGCAGGGGTGAAGGAAGCGTGACAGTCGGAATCGGTAAGAACCGTGAGAACGCCGTGGCACACATATCTGGATCTTCAGTCAATCACTCAGGAAAGTCTAGTGGTCTTACTGCACCACACGGGCCCTCCCAGTCAGCACTTATCAAATCTACAATGCAACAGGCTGGCGTTTCACATGACAGCATTTTAGGAATATCATGTCACGGAACAGGAACGATGCTTGGTGACCCAATCGAGGTTGGAGGAATAAAATCTGCATTCGGAACATATCATGAGAACTCATTTAAAGTCCTTTTATCATCAAAAACAGCGATAGGTCACACTGAAGGGTCTGCAGGCTTGAGTGGAAGCATATTTGCGCTGGCATCAATAAAGTCTCATGTATCTTTTCCAACCCTCCATTTAAACGACATGAATCCCCATGTCACAAACACTTTAAGCAGTTCTAAACAGACATCTTACTTTATTCCTAGGGAAAAGGGGGTTTTGGTATTCAGCAGGCATGATGTTCATATGGGTACGAGTTCGTTTGGCATGAGTGGTGTGAATGCCCATGCAATATTCCAGGAATCTGGTTGGGCAACTCCATGTTCGGAGGAAAGGACATTTGTGAAACAAATATACTGGTATGTTGTCTTTCACAAGAATACTATTCGAAAGGTCTCCATGGCAAGTACATTTGCGTTGCACTACCAAGTAACTTGTAGCAAGCTCCCACACCTGTCTGAGCATGTCGTTGCTGGTCGTTCGATCATGCCAGGAACTGGAATGCTCGAGATATTTTTCAGTGCGACGGAGATTTCCCTTGATAATGGATCGAGAACCAACCTTCATGTTTCAATGAATATTTCAAAGCCCGTTGACTTGACTCTGGATCTAATGCTGGACTGTAAACTTGACTTGATCAAGGGGCTTTCTCACATTCAATTTGCGGGTACCACACATTCTTCCAGTGTGATTGAGCAGATCCTTGACAATAGGATGATTCAAAGTACATCCAAATATACATCTATTTTTCCATGGAGTAGAAAAATCGTTGCCATTCAAGGAATTCTCTCGCGAGTGCAAGGTGGTCGTCAAAAAATCAATATTGCGGATGGATCCTCGGTCGATCCATTCCTGGCAGATGCTTCTTTACATGCGGCTGCTACAATGCAGAGTAATGAATCAGAAGTCTTGGTCCCTGTGAAATTTTCATTTTGCCAGAGCCTAGAGGGCAGGCAGAATATGGATGAACACTTCTCACATCTATGGATCAGAGATTCCAACGTCTCGGTAGTTTTGAACAGACAGGTTCGGCTTCCGTCGATCGAGCTGAGGCCCTTCCATAGACGCCCAGAAGTCTCTCACAAGACTAAAAATACGTTTGAATCAAGCTACAACTATCACCTTGAAGTAAAAGCTTCGGCGACAGCATACCATTTCAATGAGGAAAAGAGCACGACTCCAGTGAATTTTACACAAAGGACTCTGCAGGAAGATGTTTTAAGGGAGGTGCAGAGATTAAAAGTTCTCTGTCAGCGTTCGACCAATGGTAAAATTGAAAAGTATTCATTCTTGATGAGATCATTAAACATTGATCAAGAGTTGCATGGCCGCGGCAACGATGTCGTGAAGGAGGGAGCAGTCCATGGACTTCTTAAAGCTGTCTCAGCAGAAACTGGTTTGGACGCCAGCATCACATTGAATGATGTCAATAGCGTTTCCTGCAGAAGCCTTATTGACGAAATCCAAGCCAAACAGTTCGGCAGATCTGTTAAAGGATCGTGTGTATTTGATGTTAGACTGTCAAAATCTCCCAGTGGATTGGTGCCATCAGATTATACTCTTCAGATGAATAAATCAGGAGAGCCTGAATACAAGATGCCAAACAAAGATCCTAGATCTTCTCATAGGCTTCGAATACATGCGGTAAGCTTAAATTTTAGGGATGTGATGATAGCTCTAGGGCTTTATCCGGGTAAAAATGCAGTATTTGGGTCCGACTGCTCTGGAGTGCTCCTGGAGGTCCCTGCTGGCACAGACATGAAAGTTGGTGACCGGGTATTCGGATTGGTTCCTGGATGTATGGCAAGCGAGGTCACTATAATACACCCAGAAATGGTTGCTAAAATGCCACCAAACATCAATTTTGAGGAAGCCGCTTCGATTCCAACAGTTTACTCTACTGCTCTGTTGTGCCTCAGAGGATTTGAAATGGGTGAAAAATTGCTAGTCCATTCAGGATCGGGCGGGCTTGGTATGGCAACAATTGCATTGGCACGAGAACTAGGGTTCATCTGCTATTCAACTGCTAGCAGTATGACCAAACGGTTTTTCTTACGAAAGTACGCATTGTGTGAGAAAGTCAGCGGGTCCAGGAAACTTGCGTATGTTGATGATCTGATGAAAGTTGATAGAATTATAAACACGTTGACCTCCCCGGGAATGATTGCAGCATCACTTTCAATTTTGAGTAGATCTGGGAAATTTATAGAAGTAAGTAAGAGAGACATATGGAGCTTGGAACGATTGATTCAGGAAAGACCAGATGTTTGTCCAAGTTTGGTGGCTTTGGACTATTTGCCCCCAAAAATGATTGGGACATTGCTTCAAACCCTACAAAAAATGCTGAGCGAAGGAAGAATACGACAGCCTACGCATCTTTCATATGGAATATCTCAAATACAAAAGGCATTCAGGCTTTACACACATGCAAATCATCTCGGCAAGATAGTTATATCACCTGTAGGGGATAAACTCAGGTTTGCCAAGACGTGCTGGTTGGTCACCGGAGGAGCGGGAGCTCTGGGGCAAGTATCTGTCGAGTACCTTTTTGCCACAGGGACTCAATGTGCAATCTTGCTCACAAGAAAATCGAAAGACATCAATGAAAACTTAAAAAATGCGAAATCTTTGCTCGTATTGTCGTTCTGTGATCTGGCTGTGAGTGAAGATTGGACACACTTAAAACAATTAGCAATGGTCAGGGAGGTCTCGGGATTGATTCATTCTGCTGGAGTCACAGAGGATGCGTCAATTTTAAATCAAAATCCAAGCTTACTTAGACGGGTTCTATCCCCAAAGATTGGCTTCGCTCATGACAGAATGGGAGAGCTTCCTCTTACAGAACAACTACTGTATTCCTCTGTGGCATCTCTGATCGGATCTGCGGGGCAGAGTAACTACGCTGCCGCAAATGGTGCCCTTGATGGCTTGGCAGCTAAGCTCCAATCATCAGGTATAAATGTTCTGCCAATTCAATATGGAGCGTGGGCGGTAGGAATGGCAGCGACCGAGATTGTCAGGAAAGCGACGGAGAAATCTGGCATGGGACTTCTGAATCCAAGGGAAGCCATTGACTCGCTAGAGCTCGCGCTATCTCAGCGATTCTCCAGTGACAAAAGCGTGATTATTTTTAAAATTCAATGGAATCAGATGCTTGCAAAGGTCCAGCATGTACCCTGGATGCTACAGGATTTCCAAGCGCCTGCAGAGTCCTATGAGGGATCCTGTGATTTGCCCTCAACCATCCTTAGCATCAACGATGTAGAACTTGCAATATCTCGGCTTTGTGACGATATAACAGGAAGCACCGGAGGGCTTGATGATCCAATAATGGATCGTGGCATTGATTCATTGGGGACAATTGAGCTGCAAAACGCAATAAACCAAAAGTTCAACACGTCCATTGACGCGACTGACATTCTCAACCATCCCACTGTCCGTTCTCTGAGCTTGCATATTTTCTCTCAGTCAAATGCAGTTATCCCGAGTGAGACGGTTTTGAAATATATGGTGCACCTTGATAAGGATTCAGAGAGCACCGATCCCAACATTGGCATCACCACAATCGTACAGAAGCCGTTAAGGAACACCAGAAACTCTGTAGAATGCGATTTTGACTATATATCTACCATTCCAATATCAAGATGGGACATTGAGAGGAAGACACAAGATTCTGAAATACAAAAAATACGATTTGGCGCATTCCTGATGCATATATTCCAATTTGATGCTGGGCTATTCAGAATTTCTCCTCCTGAGGCGAAGGCGATGGATCCCCAACATCGTCTAATTTTAGAGTCCGTTTTCGAGGCAAATCTTTCGGAGCACATCTCTAAGAATACATCAGTGGCAATTGGAATTGGCAACTCTGACTATTTAAACCTAACAAATGGAGCACCGATCGATGGATACTTCGCATCTGGCTGTGCAAGTAGTGCTGCGCCGGGAAGGGTATCATTTCTGTTTAATTTTACCGGGTCGTCAGTCGCGATTGACACTGCATGCTCATCTTCTAGCGTGTCCATGCACCTTAGTGTCACAGATTTAAGGTCCCGAAAGCACGATGATGGAATTGTTGCTGGCGTTAATGCGATTTTGAGCCCACAGAAATCCTCTTTATTCTCTTTCTCGGGTATGCTGAGCGAGGATGGGCGATGCAAGACTCTAGATGAGTCTGCCAATGGATACGTTAGATCAGAGTCATGCACCGTCACAATATTAAAATTAGATACGAATGAATGTTTTGGACTCATTAGAGGTACATGCGTCAACCAGGATGGGAAAAGTGCGAGTTTGACAGCTCCAAACGGTCCTGCTCAAGAGAGGGTCATTGTCGGTGCACTCCATGAAGCGAACGCTACCCCATCATCGGTTGCTATAGGGTTACATGGAACTGGCACAAAATTAGGAGATCCAATTGAATTTGGGTCACTATTAAAAACTTTCCGAAGTGCAAATGTCGTAATTTCTGCAGTGAAGAGCGTTTTGGGACATTCCGAAACAGGGTCAGGTCTCTCTGGTATTGTGAGCCAACTTACACAGCAGTATATGAGACAACATCATCCCATCGTGCACCTACGAGAACTTAATGCGCATGTCAGAGGAATGATGCATATTGATAATCCAAAATACTGCTTTATTCCGAGGGGAAAATGTGCAAATGTTCTGCCATCAAACGCCATATCTGGATCTAGTGCATTCGCATTTCAGGGCACAAATGCCCATGTTATCACTGCAAAACGACCAGATGGAAAACCTGTAAAAGATAAGGTTCAATGGGTATGGAATGTGAATCAAACTCTCTGCATTGTGCCTGTGCGAGAATTGATCAGCCTATCGTGGATTAGCAAAAACTCTATTCAATTTTCGGGCACATTTCGGGGAAATTATGCTAGTTTCCTTTGTGCTTCACAAATCTTATCGTTGTGGATTTTGAAAGAAACGAAATTTTGCATGGGCTTGAATGAAGATATATACTTTAAACTTATTGATAGCAAGCGCACGCAAAATCCATCATCTTACGAATTCGACGTATCCGTCCAGCTGGATGGAACTGTTCAGATTGGTTTAGCTGAGTCGGTGTACACTTGGGCAATTTCATCGGTCAGAAAGCAATATTTTGATCACAAATGCAGATCCAGTCTAAACTGGACTTCTTTAAAATCTTCCAAATCAAAATATTTGGACATATTAAGTGCGATACCGACTAATGCGGAGTATCCAAGGCAGCTCTTGTCATCATGGATAATGTTGTCACATTTTATGGATCTTAAATCTATTTCATCTTTTGGTTTTGAGGGGTGCTTCTACCCTACGCATAAAGACGAGTCATCTCGAGATTTGAAGCACGCAAGTTTCAATTGCTGTGGTAGGCTAAGAATCATGGGCCTTTGCGTTACGGTTAGACCGACAGAGTTCTCCCCCCTTGGTAGAATGTACTTGTTGAAAGAGCTTCGAGTCCACACCCCTCTGACTTCCGGCAAGAAGAAAGTCATTTTGATTCATAAAGAGGGTTGCGCTGAAGATTTCTGTACAAATCTATCTGAAAACTCTAGTACAGATCCTTTAAGCTTCATTCACATCAAATGGCATGCTGACTGTGAGTCTCCAGAGAAGAGTCCTCCAGGGAGCGAAGGTTTATTTGTCTGCAACTTGGAGCAACTCTTAGCAGTTTGTCGAAGCACCGTTGCCTCGCATATTCTCAAAGCTGTTTCCCTCAATAAATCAAAATATTTATCACCTTATAGATCCAGTACATCTTGGTTTTATGAGTCGTTGCAGCTCGCCGGTGTTAATACCAAACATGGAGTAATCATTCTGTCGGGCCCATCTGTTAATATCGAAATTGACTCGTTGTGCACAGGCGTCACAATGGCATCAATGCTCGAGAATGATCGAGTATTGCATATTCCTCTTTTGAGATTGCTCGGCACCGCAGTTTCTCCGAATGTACTCGCCTATTCACTGGATAAAAGTGACGAATTTGTGGTCGACCTATGGAATGACCATATAGAATGCAATCGTTTATCTAAAGTGACTCAACCTCTCATTGATTCAAATAAGTTTAATTTTGCTAACTTAGATACAAGTTGCGTCGTAATTGCTGGAGGAACAAGAGGCTTGGGATGCTATCTTGCAGGGAAATTTGCGAAGAAAAACATCCACCTTGTTTTGACGTCTTCATCAGGGAGGATGGAAGAAGAGAGCCTCAGAATGCTCCAGACAAAAGCATTTTCGGTTGCCGTTAAAGCCTGTGACTGGGGAGAGACATCCTCTGTTGCAAAATTAATGGCTTGGGTCCACGAGAATATGCCAGTTGTTTCCACCATTGTCCATGCAGCTGGCAAAATGAAATCCTGCAATATTATAGATATGGAAGAAAGCATGTTTGACTCTATCACTACCTGCAAGATGAACAGTGCTAGACTTCTAATGAAGTTTCCGAGCTTTTATCAGATCATGATATCTTCGGTGTCTTCAATATGGTCGCAGAGTGGTGGATCTCATTACACTGCTGCGTCCATTTTTCAGAACCGAATTGCCAACGCGTATCATGAAATGGGTATCAATGTCCAATCTGGGGCATTTGGTCCATTTTCGGGTGTCGGAATGACATCGAAGTATGTGGATGAGATGAAATATTTAGGACTCACCCCATCGCATCCGGAGGAATTGCCGTTATCATATTGTCTGGCAGGGAATCTGCCATGGTTTATATATGCTGATATTGAATCAACAAGAATCATAAAAGCAAACACTATCAAAGGTCCAATCAAACTTTTTGACGTGTTCCAAAGTACAAATGATCCAATCTTAGAAGATAAAACTGTTGAGGATAAACTTGCTGCCCAAGGGGACCCACACCTTAAAGCTGAGGAGATACATGGTGCCGTCATAGATATTTTCAGATCTTTCTTATTAGATGACCATCTGGCAAATTTAGACTCCTTAACTGCGGTGGAGATATCCACGTCTTTGTCTAGAACCTTCAACTGTGAACTTCCCGCAACTTTGCTTTATGATTATCCTAGCGCCGAATCGTTGATTGAATATCTAACAGTTAAATTCAGTGATACATTATACACGAAACCAGTTGATAAATCTGACAGATTGAATGTGGATGGAAAAGTTAGAGCTGATCAGATTGTTGGACGGCTTTGCTGCCGCCTGCCTCCTGAAGATGGAACTGATGTAATATCTGTCACGCCCATCAATCGATGGAGAAACCAGTTTCATGATTTGTCACTCAATCCTTTTGGTTCCTGGCTTGATTTGATTGAATATTTTGATGCAAATGCGTTTTCGATATTGTCGAATGAGGCTCAAGTTATGGATCCACAGCACAGGGCTTTGCTGGAGATTGTGTGGCAATCGCATGGTTGCTGTCCTCCTCGATGTGATGGCGATATTGGCATTTACGTCGGTATACAACATGCTGAGTATGTCTCGCTATATAACAGTTATACTGGAGCCATCAACCCATACTCGTCCACCAGCAGTGCGTTTAGCGTTGCTTCTGGAAGGATTGCCTATGCTTTTGGCCTTCGTGGTCCAGCAATGAGTTTGGATACGGCTTGCTCTTCTGCTTTCAGCGCACTTCACTTGGGAAGGACAGATATACTTGCTAGTAGAACTGTGACATCAATTTGCTGTTCTGTGAATATGATGCTATCGGAAAAAACGACGAGAAGTACTACAATATCAGGGATGCTTTCACCTGATGGCAGATGTAAGACATTGGATGCATCAGCCAATGGCTATGTCCGTGCCGAATCGGTCACATGCCTTGTCATGGAAAATAGGGCAAATAATGATATGATCAATCCAGAGATACCAGAAGATTGTTTCGTTGTCAACGCTTCCTACATTAACCAGGATGGTCGAACAAGCTCACTTACCGCGCCAAATGGTCCAAGCCAGCAGAGAGTAATATCGGGAGCAATGGCATCTGCGGAGGTAACGATCCATGAGATGTCATCCATTCACATGCACGGGACTGGCACATCTTTAGGTGATCCTATCGAGTTTGGTGCACTAAAAGGTTTGTTTGCGAAGAAAACACAACATCTCACACTCTCTGCTTCAAAGTCTTTGCACGGTCACTCTGAGCCAGGGTCTGGGTTTATTGGGCTGATGGAGGCATCTCAGGCTTTGATGAACTACAGAACACAGAAGATTCTGCACTTGAGATTCTTAAACGATTATCTGATTGATAGAAATAATAATATTTGGGAGCAAAATCCTCAAATTCCAAGGGAGCATTCTACAATGGAGAGTGTGGAGAATCAAGGAATTAGTGCATTCGCCTTTCAGGGTACCAATTCACATGTGATTGTTTCTGAGCACTTGTACGCCCAGAATAATACAAAAAAACATATAGTATGGAAGAGAAAAAGATTTTGGTATACCATTGAAGTGAACAGCTTGATAACGTCATGCCACGTTTCAGACAAGCCAAACAGGGTTGCTTTCCAGGGCTGCACTGTAAGATGTCATAACATTTATGACCATGTCATCGATGGAAAAGTAGTTCTACCAGCAACAGCGATTCTGGAATCGTGCATATATTCAATATTTTCGATAGTCCAACATGATGTCGGATCTAGATCTCAAAATGCATCGTTAAGCGCTTTCACTGTCTATAAACCTTCCATTCTAATTGGGAAAGAATTGGATGACCAGCTCGAAGTAGCAATCGAGCTAAACAAAGTTTCCGTTCTTATTAGAGATTCTAAGGTATCAGAGTCCAAAATAGATGTCTCGATATCTTCTAAGATCACAAAGAAACCAGTATCAATGAAGGATAGGCTATATAGACAGTTTGTGAACGCAGCAGCGCAGGTTCTGCATCTAGGAGTAGATCCCGATCTCACCAAACCAGCTATATCTAGAATAGAAGCTAAAACCCAACTATCTGAAGGGTTTATTATTCAGCCTACAGTATCAGATGCCGCAACCCACCTGCAAGTCGCCAAATATGGCAGCAGCTCAGAAATTTATCTGCCATCCACTTTGAATTTTTTCTCACCGAATACGTACTTTGAGAAGAATAAATTGGAAATCTGGGATAGGTGCCAGTCAATTGCATCAAATACCAAAATGGCATCTGCTATTGCATTGGTTTATTGTGAGAGCAGTGGAAATGAGTTTGTTGGACTAGAATCAAAGCCAATACGGACAGAACAGAGTGTTCTAGAACTTAATTTTCAAGCCAAGGTAGTTCGAACAATACAAACTACCAGTGATGATAACATATTTGAGATTGAGGTCAAGATAGCATCCATCGTCAAAGAACTTTTCGGAAGAGATATTCCAGGCAACTTGCCCTTATTTGAAGCAGGCTTAGACTCGTTGACATCCCTTGATGTTATTAATCAGGTCAACGATGCTTTCGGGTGCAATTTGGTGGCTACTGCAATTTACGATGCTCCAGATATAAAATCTCTTGCTGTAATGGTTGCAGATAATCTTCCGAAAGTTGGTTCCTATTATGAGGATGCCGGGGCTGAAATTCCATTCACTGTCGCCAGTATGAGTGAATCGGATACTGCTGCAGCAAAGCAAGTATCGATCCTCGATATGTCGTATAGATATCCAGGAGAACATCAAAATATTTGCATCGAGACTCCCTTCACCATCAGAAATGAACGTAGCATACAGGTTCCATTAATGCGGTGGGATGCAGAATCCAATTTCACTTTGAGGGAATTCTGCCAATCTGGGCTGTCGTATGCCCGATTTGGCAAGTTCCTCAAAAATATCGACTACTTCGATAGGAATATTTTCTCTCTGTCAGATATGGATGCGATTTTGACTGATCCACAGCAGAGACTTCTTCTTGAGGATGTTGCATCAATGTCAGTAAAGCAAAACGCACAGAGAATGGCTATCACTGGCGTGTTCGTCGGATGTATGTATAGAGAGTATCTGGAGTTTCAATGCATTAATGGTCAAAGAGTGTTACCTTCACTTATAACTGGCAATGGACTGAGCTATATTCCTGCAAGACTCTCGTACATTTTTAACTTTGAGGGTCCAAGTATAAGCACGGACACAGCATGCTCATCGTCATTGATTTCGCTGCATCAGGCTAGCAGCAGTATTCGCAATGACGGTGTGGATGATGCTATTGCTTGCGGGGTTAACTTGATGTTATTAGAATCTACAACAATGAGTATCTGTCAAATGTATGCGCTATCTGAATTTGGAAGATGTAGGACTTTTGATTCATCAGCGGACGGGTATGTCCGAGGAGAGTCGTCCATCACTTTGTACGTCGGTGGAACTCATATCCTCGGCGAAAAGTTGGCATCAATTGAAAGCTCATGCGTCAATCAAGATGGAAGGAGCAATGGACTTACGGCGCCAAACGGGCGTGCCCAGACGAATTTGATCAAAGATAGCCTTGGTAAAAACTTGGACAAATACGTCATGCACTCATCACACGGGACTGGAACTGAGTTGGGTGATCCCATAGAGGTCAATGCTTTGCGAAAGGTATTTAATACTTCATTGCATGGAGGGAAAGTAAAACTACATTTGAACTCGTCGAAATCAATTGTCGGGCATACAGAAGGATCGGCTGGGCTAACTGGCTTGCTTTTATGCATTCACGGTGGCCTTCAGATGGTGGATTCCGAAGTTGCCAACTTGAGACATCCAAATCAGTACGTTGTCTCCAGCATGGGAGATAATCTTGCTAGAATAAGTCGACAACCTTCACCTCTTGTAGTAGATAAATATCTGGTGACCTTTGGAACCAGTTCATTTGGCATGGGTGGTTCAAATGCTCACGCAAGTGTCTTTACGCCTGATCGGGCTTGCTGGGTGCAAGGCGCTACTCCAAAATGGCAGATGATGCGAGAGTCTTATTGGCCAATTCCACAGCAAACTGCTATAATTAGAAAATGGAATAGAATAAAAAAGAGTTGGACGCTGAAACTCCTGCAGCCGTCAATTAACTTACTGCTTGATCATCGTATCGGTGGGAAGCACCTTGTCCCTGGTGCGCTGTGGATCCAGGTATCTGGGGCATGTCACCAATCTTTCACAGGCTTGAGATCATCTGCTATGGTGAAGACTATATTCAAGAGTGCTAGAGAATTTTCCAGGAATGATGTAAATGAAACTTTGGATGCTCATCTCGATAGCAAGAAGGGACAGCTGTCGATAGTATCAACGCACAAGGATGGCTCGAGCCTGGTATATTTCGAGTGTAATTTGAGATTGGGTCCATCTCTTCATGCTCTTCGACCTATTCCTAAAACCCACAATCCCGATAATCCCAAATCTTTCTCTTCAGTAAAGCAAATGAGGCCTCAAATGTCGCAAGTAGTTGGTTCTGTGCACAAAAGGAGAGAAGTCAATGAATCGACAAATTCTGAAATCTTGGACAACTACTTCCATGTATCAGCTGCATCTTCGGTTTTAAATGGGACATATATCCCGGTTCAGGCGAAATTTATTCGGAATGAACATGATGCTTCAATCAAATCAGACGTAAGTGCTCATGTTTCTCTTCAAGGACATAAGCCCATTACAAATGTTATAGCAATGTCCAGGAGTGGATTGACTTGTGAGATAAGTGGCCTCCAATCTGTTCAAGTGCAAAATAGAATAGGAATCAAATCGAATCCTATTTTTAAGTCCAGTACTAAAGAGGAAAATACCATATACTCTGTCAAATTTTGTGCATTTACTCCAGATGTTCAGCGTTCTAGCATCAAAATAGCACCAAACAGATCCATAATATCAACAGGAGGCACGAGCATTTCTCTTTCGCCCTATAGAGATCAAGCTGCGATATTATGTGCTAATCAAACAGCGATTTATGCACAGTTAATCGCTGAAAATGTTAACAGTATACATTTCATCTCTCAGGATGCCTTTGATCCTGTGGTGGAACTCAAGCCAAGACTGTGCCCAGAGGCTCAAAGCATGTGGGGGCTCTTCAGGTCACTAAATTCGGAAATGGGTAAAAGAATCTCAACGAAATCTCTAGATTTAGATGGGAAAACTAACTATATTGATATAGAGTTTGAGTCCCGATCTCCTATGGAAACAGGGCTCACCAAAAGATCAAGTAGCTTCTTTAAACCTTTCTTGATAGGCTTGCCTCAAGATTCTGATCGATCCCTTTCATTTAATTGGATAGATAGTATTGAAAGAAATAATATAGTGCTGGGGGGCACAACTGGAATTGGTTTCCTAGCCTTTAAATGGCTAGGCTTCTGTAGGAGCCAAATTGTGATAACAGGGAGGAGTGGTTACTTAGAGAACACACAAGCGCCTGACAACGGTATCATAATAAAGTCTGATCTGTCGATTTCAGATGATGTCTTTACACTTTTTAATCAAATCAGAGCTATAAATATTAGCTTACTCTCAGCTGGGATACTCGAGGACCATCACATCTTGATGCAAAGCCCAAGGTCAGTTAGGCGAGTGTTTTCACCAAAAGTTGGATGTTGGAACTCGCTATCTTTATTCTTCAAAATTGGAGCACATCAATTTTTGTATGGATTTTCATCTATATCAAGTCTAATAGGAACAGCGGGACAATCAAATTATGCAAGTGTAAACATCTATATGGAGGCTGCTGCTTCCAATCTTGAGCAAGCTGGTTGCAAACTAAAGAGTATTGCGTGGGGAGCATGGACTGTCATTGGGATGGCAAAAGGCCACAAAAAAGCAGTTGATAACTCTTTAAAGTATGGATTGGGAGTATTAAATCCCACACGAGGTTTGAAATATCTGCAAAGCCTTTTGGTCGGGCGGGTTGCAGATGGAGTAGTATTTGCCAGTCCATTCAATCTGGAAGGGGCATATTGGCAGCAGAGCTCGCTTATCGACCAACTTTCTATCTCAAAGGCAGTTGAATCAACCCAAGTTAATATAAAATACGAATACGAGAATATTCTGGAGCGTCTGGATCGGCAAGTCCTCGCTATATTGGGACATGAAATTTCACACTCAGATCCTCTCATGAGTGCAGGTTTAGACTCATTGACTTCTATTGAGATGCGGGAGGCAATTTCGACAGAATTTTCTATGAACATGCCTGTCACACTCACTTTTGATTATCCCACTATATCATCGATCGCAGACTTTATTTTTGCTTCCATGCATCCAGGAGGGGACACAGTTCCCAAAGATGCGCTAAAGGTAGCCACTCAGATGGAGCATGATTTGGTCGGTATCGAAGGCATTCAATCATCTTATCCTGGAATTGATGATAGAAATACTGATGTAGAAAGTCTTTTGAGCCTTTCTAAAGATGTCCAAAATTTAGTTCCAATCATGAGGTGGGATGTCGAGAATGAATACACTCCATCAAAAAATGGAATGTATGCCAGATTTGGTGCATTCTTCTCGAACATTACTCTATTTGATGCATCCCTATTCAAAATTAATCCGACAGAGGCTAAATATATTGACCCTCAGCAAAGATATTTGCTTGAGGGAGCATATGAATTGCTGGGTCAAATTGATCTCCAATCATTTGATGATGGAGGGATTTATGTTGGTTGCATGAACTTCGAGTTCGCTGATGTCCTTGCCCAAGCTGCACAAGCTTTCACAACATACTCTGCAACTGGAACATCTGCTAACTTTATGGTGGGCAGAATGGCTTATTATTTAGGCTTCAAGGGCCCATCCATTGCCATCGACACAGCATGCTCCTCTTCATTAGTAGCAGCACATCTGGGAAGAATCGGTATATTAGTCGAGCATCTCGATGGATCTTTAACTGGAGGTACAAACTTAATTTTGAGTCCAGTTACAATGATGGCCCTTTGCAAGCTGCAGGCATTGAGCCCGGATGGAAGATGCCGATCTCTCGAATCTTCAGCTGATGGCTATGGTCGAGCCGAGGCAAATATACTTATCTTCTTACGAGATGCAGGACAAAAGAACCAATTCCATGCCTTCATCAACTCATCAGCTGTGAATCAAGATGGCAGAAGCTCCAGCCTTACAGCGCCAAATGGGCCATCGCAATCAAGGCTCTTAACAAATGTTTTACTAGGTGGCAAGATAACAGCAAATGATCTCTCCCTTTCTTCGCTACATGGTACAGGTACAATTCTTGGAGATCCTATTGAAATCAATGCATTACAAAATTCGATTGCTGATAAAAAGTCCCCGATGGCGTTGCAATCATTCAAATCTGCTGGTGGTCATGGAGAGGGGGCAGCAGGGCTTTCTGGATTGGCACATGCAGTTTTTGCGATCAATCAGAAAAAAGCGGTTCAAATTAACCACTTACGCTCATTAAATAATTACGTGTCAAGTATGATGGAAACGTACGGAAGAATGTATTTCCTAATACCTCGAGAAACAGAAGGCTTGGCTATACCCGGCAATTTCGTAGCTTCGAGTTCGTTTGGTATGAGTGGAACGAATGCAGCAGCAATAGCATCCTCCGGGACTTCAGGGCGCACCAGATTTTCTCATATGTCTGGAGTAATCAGGAGAGATATAATTTGGCCGTCAGTTGTAATTGAGGATCATGTGAGGGTGGCCATGGGTATTCGTCCGAAAACAGTGAACTTGCAGATTATAACATCGGCGAGTGACAGTTTCGGCATCGGAACGTGCTATATCTCTGTCATATCGGCAGTCTTTGCTAGCAGCATTCCGTATATTTTAGAATCACCTAATTTTGGCACTATTAGGAATATTACAGTTGAGTCAGAAGTGAGAAAAGCAAGGGAGATCACGTGCAACATGCACCTTGGTAATGGTGCCCTTGAGGTATCATCCGATGAGGTAATAATTGGGAGCTCGATATTGGAAAGATGCCTTGTGTTGGAATCAATACCCACTGTTGCTTGCAAATATAGTTCAAACATTAACCCAGCATTACTTTTTGATGGGCGAATGCGTTCCAAATCTCGATTGCCTTCCTCTGCGCAAGTCAGCTCGAGTAACTTGAAACCCATGAAATACCGTGATGTTTGGATATCACGAATACAGTCTATTATCGAGCTTGGAAATATCAATGAATGCGAAAGGTCAATTCGCCAGCATGTCAGCCTCAAAGAATATGTAATAAAAGAATCTCCTTGTTGGGTTTCCTCAACAGGAATTTATGGCAGTACAAATGGATTTGAAATTGAACTCTCCCTCGGAAAAGGTTGTGCTAAAAATTTGAAACAACGACGATACATATCAGAATGTCAAGAAGAATACTCATACTATGAAAAATGGGCCCCATTACAGATTGAGATGCGAAACAAATACGAAGGAAAGAAAGGATGCTGCATACTCAAGCCTAAATCAGATGATATTGACGATACTTTCTCAATATTATTTATTCCTGATCATGCAATGGCAGATCCAACAAAAATCATGTGCGATAGAAGGCAAATTTATGCCTCTTCTATGTATCATGTGGCTTGCTTGGTTGCCCATTCTGAAATTAGGCACTTACTGGTACTACTCTCTGAAACGCAGGCATGTGAGCATGAATTATTGTGCATATATGACATGATATCACTGCTAAAATTCGACACAAGTCTCTCCCTGTCCTCGATAGATTCCGTTAGAGAGAGAGTGCATGGAGGGCTGCGTATCAACGGGTTAGCTAAAGGCCTGTCCCGAACTTTGCTTGTGGAGAAAAGGAATCTCTTCGCTCCGAACATCATTTTTGGTGATGATGCTCAACTAAGCAAGTTTGAAATCAAAGATCTTTTGACTCGCGTTGGAGAGTATGAAGCTAGAGTCAACGGCCGAAGATCGGAAGTGAAAAGACTTGCTCAGAATTGCTTCACAAGTAGGTCTCCCATGAATATCCCTGGATCTGTTCTAGTTCTTGGAGGATCGCGTGGAATTGGACTTGAGATCGTTAAGTTTGCATCAAAGAAATTGGAATGCAAGAATATTGCTGTATCATCCAGAGCAGGCAGGTTGCTTGTGGATTCCATTGATCAATTTAAGGGGGTGCAATCTTGCTTGACCTGGATGCAGGTGGATTCTACTGACCCTGTGGACTGCAAGGATCTCCAAACAAGACTTGTGGAAGAATATCCTATATTTGAGCAGATAATTTACTCATCGGGTATCTCTGAAGAGGCTTACATTGGTGATCTTGAGAGACTGCCTTATCAGAGAGTTTTGTCCACAAAGATAGGTCCCCTCTCTGTTAGTAAACAACCACACCTCTCTGAAGTATACCTGTCTTCGGTAGCATCGTTATGGAGTCAATCAGGTGGTACATATTACAGTACGGCAAATATTATATTGGATCAACAAGCAATAGATCGACACATGGAAGGACTGAATGCATACAGCTTGCAATTAGGGCCATTTTCTAGTGGAGGGATGGCAGCTTCACACGCTAATAAATTTCATCATCTTGGAATCCAGCCATTCTCCATCATGCAACTAGCAAATCTATATTTATCTGCTACAATGCCTCTATGTACTTTCATCTCAGTTGATCTCAATATATTGATCAAAGCTTTCTCTCTACGAGGCACATGGAGATTCGCTGATGGAATAACTTCAACTGAAAGTAAAAAGGTAGCCATCCAGCCTCCTTCCAACACAGTAAGAGACGATAGAAGAGGCAGCGCCGGTATTTCTGATATAATTTCTATGACCTTGAAAGAGGCTTTGGGCGTTTCTAATGAAGAAAGTATTGATTTTCAGGAGATTGATTCCCTCACTGCAGTCGAAATATCTAGATCGTTGTCACGCATGTTTGGAATTGAGCTTGCGGCTACTTTGATTTATGATTATCCTTCAATTGAAGATCTGGAGAGGTATATAGGGATACTAAATGGTGAAACTATGACTAGGATAGATAATGCTTTGGAAAAAAATATCAACTCTGCAGGACCTGTGGAGTATGCACTGGTATATGGAGTCCAAGAGATCGACCTGCCCTCTTTTTATCCAGATTCTGACTGTATTGGATCTGTTCCTCGAGATAGATGGAGTGTGGAAGACTCAAAGGTATGTTGTCAAAATATGTAAGAAGGAAGATAAAAAAAAATTATGCTTTTTGCATTCAATTGCAGGACATGCGCTTCGGTGGATGGCTTCGCAATGTGGACTTGTTTGACCCAGGTCTGTTTAAAATGTCTCCTGCTGAAGCAGTCTACATTGATCCACAACATCGCCGTCTATTAGAGATTACACTGAAAGGTAAAAAACGGATTGGAAACGTCGATAAACTTAGTGGTGTGTATGTCGGAATCCAGCACATGGAATATAAAGGTATCCTTGAAAAGTGCGCTAGTGGTAAAAGCTCCTACACAAGTACAAGCAGCAGCTTTGCTGTTGCCGCTGGCAGGATTTCCTATTTATTTTCTTTCACCGGTCCTTCTATGAGCATCGATACAGCATGTTCATCAGCTCTAGTATCACTTTCACTTGGACACATATACACAAAAACTTCGGGGAGAACAGCAATATCAGACTCGGTTAGTATGATGCTCAGCTCGAATACTTCAATGGCAGTCAGAGCTGCAGGCATGACCTGCGCTGATGGTCGCTGCAAAACCCTGGACATTTCAGCAGACGGATATGGTAGATCTGAAGCATGTTCCTCTTTCATTCTATCAACAAGCACTGATAGCGATGGTTGTGTAATCATGGCGATATCAACAAATCAGGATGGTCGATCCTCATCCCTGACAGCACCAAGCGGACCGGCCCAGCTACGCTTAATTCAAAGTAACATAAGTTATGCAGGGGCAGAGCCAACCGAAGTTTCTAACATGGTAATACATGGAACTGGCACGTCGCTCGGTGACCCAATAGAAATCGGAGCTCTCGGCAAAATTTTCAAATCACCCGGCTGTAATGTGAGCTTGTCAGCCCCCAAATCAAAATATGGCCATGCAGAGCCAGCATCTGGACATATTGGATCCTATTGTGCACTTCAAATGATTCAAAAAGGCTGTAAAGATGCAAATCTGCACCTATCTGCTATGAATAAGCACGTCGTCAAGATCGGTTTTGCTGCTTTTAGCATTTCTAGAGCAGTAGCAGGATCAAGCACGCCCAGGCCGGATTCAGCGATTGGTGTTAGCGCATTTGCGTTTCAAGGCACGAATGCAAATGTTATCATTTCAGGTATGAAGAGAAACGGGGGGAAAATGATAACGATGGATTTGCCGCTTATATTATCACGTTTCTGGGTTTTCCCATCATTAATACAAACATTGAAGGTGCATTGTCACCAAGGTCATCTGCAGTACGATATGGATGTTCATGGGGCTGATAGCATTTATTGTGCTGACCATATTGTGAACGGTGAAAGAATTTTGCCATTTTCTCTATTAATCACAGCATCTTCTGAGGTTTCGAACGTCCTGCAGGAGACAGAAACAGCGATCGTTCGAGGAACAGTGCACTCCATGACTGCATTGAATGGTCTCCTTTCTCTCCGACTTGAAATGAAAAATTATAGCGACGTTGCTATATCATCTCAGTTTACCAAAAAAATGTCTCGTGAAGTATATACATGCAACTTGAAGAAGGCGTACTATAAAAGGGATGAGAATAGGGTAAGGAGAAGCATCTACCCGTCCAATACTGGTATCTTTTTGACTCGAAGGTCTGCTTTCAATTGCGTCGGTAATATAAGTAAGCCAAAAGCTCACAATATATTCATCGATGGTGCTGTACTCGATTGTACCCTTCAAATATCTTCTGTATTTTCTAGCCCTGGCCAAAGTATTCGCTACCCGGCCTCGCAAGCATGCTGCTTCTCACATAAGTCACCATTAGAAATACAATGGGCTTCTTCCATAGTAAAATATAGTGATCAAAGATCAACATTCTGTGATTATCGAGGGTTTGGAAATGGTGATCAACGATACAGAATTGAGGAAGTGTGCTTTAGAGAAGCCTCGAATGGGAGGAATGAGAGAGCTCAACTAGGTGGGTATACATCTAGAGTATACATGCAATTTGGACAGGCTGTAGAACATAAATCAGAACTTAATTTTGACGTAAGTGTGGGTATATATGCTCGCAGTCATCAGATCTGCACGTGCTGGGTCAAGCCTGCGATCTTCGAGGAGAATCAAATGCTGGCAATTCTCCAAGCTATGAGGGAGCGCAGCGGAAGAAATCTCACATTGAAAACTGACGCCAGTTTGAAGACCCAAAATTTATCTCCTTTGTCTAATTTTATCAAATCTATCACGAATGAATTAGGCCAGGATGTATTCATCGGGAACAGTGGTCAAAGCACCACCCATGAGTTCGTTGGGCAAGGGCAAGCATTTGCAGAATCTTTTGAGAAAGATGGTACTATTTTCACCCGTGAGATTGATATCTTTAGAATTAAGGACTTCCTCCACTCGCATCCAGATATTGTACAGAGACAATTTAGAGTCAACATTATTGGAGGTACAGGATCAATAGGTCAATTGGTAACTCTTTGGATATCGGAAATGACCTACATGACTTGTGATATCAATATATTTGGGAGGCAGGCTCATAACACAAGCAGGGAAGTTTTGAAGTCCACATTTTCGCTCACAATTGTTCAAGGGGACTGTTCAAGATCGGCAGACTGGTACTATCCAGGCTCTGGAAATCAGAATGGCCCGTTACTTAACCTTTTATTATCGGGTAAAACGGAAGATATGCACTTTATGCGTATGCTTCCTAAGAATCTGAGAGCAACAAATTCTTCAAAAGTTCCTTGTCTCAAGTGGATGCTTGATACGTCACGTTGCAATCCTGTACTTTTAGACGTCGTTTTCTCGTCCATGGTTGCGACCTTTTTAAACAACGGCCAGTCAAATTATTGTGCCGCCAATTCTTCCATCAATAACATATCTCAGATATTTAGACTCAGGGGAAGAAACATAGTTTCTATCGAGTGGGGACCGTGGGCCTTGGGGATGGCAGAAGGCCTTCAGAGTAAAATGTCACAACATGGCCTAGCTATGATCAAACCCTCAGAAGGACTCAGAATTCTCCAACATATCTTGCACAATTCACTCCACAGATTTAACACTTCAGTTATTGGTGTATATGTGGAAGAAGTTGATCCTCTGCGCACCGCGAGCCACCTGTCGATACCAAGTGATCATGGTGTTCAAGTGACAGTTCGAATGGTTCCCTCGAAGGAAGTCATCCTAGAAGGCATCAGAAACTCTCTAAAGAGCATATTAGGCTTCTCAATATCCGATCATCAACAGTTTATGGAAGCAGGCCTAGATTCAATTGGAAGTATTGAGTTTAGAAACAAGGTTGCGGCTGTAGCCGGTATTGCGTTGCCTCCAACAGTGGCTTACGATTACCCATCAATCAAAGCAATGGCAGAATACGTATTCCACCAATACGATATGGGAGCAGAAGACAGTAAAATGAATACCTTGACTTCTACTCAAACAAACCTAAAAGTTTTCATAGGTTCGCTCTCATTCAGGCTGCCAAAATCTCGGCAAAGCGTTTCATTTTTGGAACGACGAGCGGCTGCCCCCGGTAAAGATCTGGTCACACAAGTCCCTTTGGATAGATGGGACATTGAGAAGCACTTTGATACCAAAATGATTGGTATGCAATCTTCTTACACCCGATTTGCTGGATTCTGTGAAGGCATTTTCGACTTCGATAGGGACTTGTATGGTCTGTCAAGTCAAGAGGCATGTTGGTTAGATCCGCAGACAAGACTCCTTTTGGAAGATCATGTGCAGCATTTCCGTGGCAACGTCAAATCTAGTGGAGTATATATAGGCTGTATGTACCACGAATACCTATCTGATCTACCGGAAGGTAATAAGATCATCCCCCCGCCTAATGCAATAATAGGCAATGGAGCAGCTTACATGGCTGGACGGATATCTTACTCGTTTGGGATGACAGGTGCATCCATGTGCACCGATACGGCATGTTCCTCATCGCTTGTGGCATGCAACATGGCCTATTTCTCGCTACAAAATAACGAAAGTATCTTGAATTTTGTCTCTGGAGTTAATCTTCTCCTTGTTCCGAGCACAACAAGCGCTATATGTCACTTGAATGCTCTCTCGAATAGCGGTAGGTGCATGTCTTTTAACGAGAATGCTGATGGATACGGCAGAGCGGAGGCTTGCATAGTCATGAGCCTTATTCATTTAAGTGAATATGATGATGATAATTCTACCCTTACGGAGCTTAGAGGAGTTTCATTGAATCAGGATGGGCGTAGTAGCGCCCTGACGTCCCCAAATGGTCCAGCTCAAACGCAATTGATTTTCTCTACTTGTTTGAAGGCCAACATTGACACAGCTGAGATTGCAGCGATATCTACACATGGCACAGGAACCTCCCTCGGGGATCCAATAGAAGTAAATTCTTTGAGCAATGCTTATCAGGGTGAAGGGAGCATGCGTCTGATGGCCAGTAAATCTTGCATGGGGCACACTGAAGGCTCCGCAGGACTGTTGGGCTTGTTGTTTGCTACTTACCCTGTTTGCGACGCTGAAATCCAACCAATTCTTCATCTCAGATCGTTGAACCAATTTATTTCCAGTTCTATTGATTCGTGGTCAAGGGAACCACGATTTGATAGAATGCATACTCCATACGCCGAGACGAACCCTGTGGCGAGCTGTAGCTCATTTGGTATGAGTGGAATCAATGCCCATGCAGTGATTTCAGGGGGATTGTCACCATATGGTGAAGCTGAGCAGAAGATAGTTACTTTTGTGAGGGAAAGATGCCATATTTTCCCAACCAAGAGTGTACAATTCAGGACATCTGGTGATGGCTATATCCGGTTTGGCATGAATGATATGAAAGCATTTGCTCTCTTACAAGGATTAGACTCAGATGACATTCCATTGTTTTTCCTTCTCCAAACGGGGATAAACGCGATCCGATTCTTAACTATGCCCAATACTATAAAAGAAAATGGCAAAATTGCAAGCTTTTCGCTAAAACATTGTACCCCAGCATTGAAACAGCGCAGTACAGGCTTGGATATTTTCTCTAGTGTGAACCTGACTGATGGCAGTAGCAAAATATATGAAGAGGGTTGTATTCTGTGGCAAGGTACCTTGCAGCGAAATTTCTCGAACATTAAACCCTTAAAAAGTCAAGAATTTGACAATACATCAAGTGAGCGAAAAGTTTTGCTCACTAATGGTATAGGTACATTGGGAGCTTGCCAACCTACTTGTATCGCAGCATGGAGGACCAGCATGTCTTGTGATGGCCATATATCAGATAGTATTTTGGCAATTTCCGGAGGATTTCAAATGTCCGAAAGATCATTCCATGTCCCAATAGGCACGATCTCGTATGCCAGACAACAAAAGTGGACTCCTGCAGCTCGATATATTGTTGCAGGTGCTTTGAATACCAAAGAGAGATTTTTTAGTACAGGGTCAATAACTATGACTGATTTTGCTGATGCCAATCATTCAAAAAATGTTGATACAAATATATTCTCGATTAAGTCCCTAGTACAGTCAAACATTCAAAGTTCGGATCATTCATTGGCGAGCCAGAAGTTTAAATTTAAGGTAGTAGCATCCCTCGAATATATACAGTCGTCACTTGCGGAAGTACTTTCAGCAAGGAAGTATGAGGAGTTAAAAGAGATTTCCTCCATGATCAATGCCGACTTCGATCATTCTCTGGCTCCATCAGAGAGAGAGAAATTTGAAAGGGTGTGTCAGGGTTATATTTCAGGGTTCCTAAGAAACTTGGAATTAGAGTCCCGCAATTCCAAATCTCAACAGCAAAATAGTAAATTACATGGATTAACGAGGGCCTCGCTTCACCCGCTTGAGACTACGCAGAGAATGCGCAGCCAGGTAAAACTTTCAACAAGATCGACTTCAATTGATTGTGGCATGGTAATAACTGGTGGGACAGGAGACATTGCATCCTCAGTCGCAACATGGAGAGTCAATACATCGAATGGGCATTTGTATTTGATCAGTAGATCAGGAAGATTCAGATCTTCAGTGAAATTGCAGCAGGGTCTCATCGAAATACAGACGCTAAACCTGACCATGGTAGGCGATATGGAAGATTTTAACGATAAATGCAGGAATATTTCTGCCAATTCTCAATATTTACATGCATCGGGAACACAAATTCCCGCGAGCATGCTCAATACATCTCCGGGTATTGCCCGGGCGGTTGCATCCTCTAAAATCAAACCACTATCATCGTTATTGATGCATGTTAGGCCAATAGATTGCGCCTTGCTATTTTCATCGATATCATCGATTATTGGAAGCAAAGACAATGCATCATATGCCGCAGCAAATGCTGCCATGGATAATGTGGCAAAATTGTCTTCAGCATCTGGCCTAAATGTGAAATCTGTACAATGGGGGGCTTGGGCTTCAATAGGTATGGCGGCAAGGCAGGTGAAACTATCAAAAGAACAGTCACTTGAACTCGGTATGCTAAGTGTTTCTCAAGGTATTAGTGCTGTGGAGAAGGCTCTCTATAATATCCACGAAACAGTCATCATTGTCTCACCTCCTGCTTACTGGATAAATGTCGCTAAGGTCATGAAGTCGGTAGGCCATCTCATTGAAGACATTTATTCAGAGCATCCAAGAGGCCAAGACAATGCAATATCTGTTCAAAGCCACGTCAATGTGATTTCGTCGAATGAAATTATCAATGCCATTAGAGAAGTGCTGAATATTGCTTCTCTAGACATGGAAACTCCCTTGGGACAACAAGGCCTTGAATCGTTGTCGTCGCTGGAGTTAAAGGTAAAACTTGACACCTTGTTGTCTCCTCAGGATGTCGCAGTCGAAGATTTGATGACCGAGACCCCAAATAGATTGCTTCAGATGCTTCAATCTACACAAAATACGATGAACGACGTGAACAATTCTAAGCGAGACAAAGCGAGAACGAGAATGAGGTTGTTTTGTCTGCCTTGGGCGGGGGGAGTCTCTGACAACTTATTTGCTCATTGGGACGGCATTTTCCCATCTTGTATTGAAATTCACCCCGTCCAAATTCCTGGTAGAGGGAGACTCTCAACTGAAGAGCCCTTAAAGTATATTTCCGACTTATCAGATCACCTTATCAGTACGCTGCCAATTGACGATATGCCTTACGCAATATTCGGGACTTGCCTTGGGGCAATCGTCGGGTATGACATTATCCAGAAGCTGGAGCGGTCAGATCGAAGGAAGCCCTTACTTTTCTTCCCCGCGGCTGTATCTCCTCCTGATAAATATGCATCAGTGATTGCAAGTATATACAGTCCTAAGAAATATAGATTTGCTCTCCCAAGGAGATCAGCAGCAGTGAGGGATGAAGTCCTGAAACGATTGGAAAATTGGAAACTTTTGCCGAAAGAGGACATTTTATACGCGTTTGAGGCTGGACATTTTGCGGGTATAGAAGAAATGAAAGCATCAGATCTCCTCTTTGATCGAGTGGCACCCATGGCCATCCATGACATCATGATGGCCGTAAATTATGAATTCCACACCGCAAGCAAGCCCATTTCAATGCCTATAATTGCATTTGATGGAATGAACGATAATACAATTCCACGCGAATATATGAAAGGGTGGAAGAAACATACATCAAACTCATTTGAAAGAGTTTTAATCAATTCAAACCATTATTTTGTCGCTTCCCATTATCTTGATATTGCGAGCAAATGCTCACAAGAATGCCTAGCTGCTCTAAATAGTAGGGATCCCATTTTACCTGGGAAACATTCTTGGGTTAGCGATGGACCAAGCATGTCAGGAGTAAATCAAGTCAGTGCCCAGAAAGACTTAAATATCAGCAGAGCCAACATGAAAATTTTCGCTTCGATTATCAGTGAGCTACTATTCATGTGTTTTCTGGTAGCAATGTGGCAGAGCCTGGTGAGACCTTGATCGATGAGGAAACTTCGTGTGGAAGATATTTGAAGATAATTCATCATATCTTACAATGTCAAATAACTGTAACAGTAAATATATATATTCTTGCATTAATATGATACCCTCCTATATGGTCCATTCATCTTTCTCCAAGTCCCCCATTTCCATGAAAGGTTTTGTCACATATCTGGATACATTTTCTCCACAAAATGGGTCCTGCATTGCTATGTGATTGTGTAAATTAGACCTCATTTTCTCTATTTCTGTGCCATCTTCTTTGCCTAAACTTTCAATAGAAGCCAATGCTTTTGCTAGGGTACGGATCTCTCGGCTTTCCTCAGGCATTGCGACTTTGGCAGCCTCGCGGCAGAGGCAAGCCCCGTGGTACATATTCCCTGTTGGAAATGCATAGTAGGGCGTCATCATGCCACCTGTTGGACCAGCTGAAATTGGAGGTCTTTCATTTATAAGTCTACCACAACTAATGCATTGGGATAATCTTGCATTTGCGAGAAGGGTTGGGTTCATAACCCTGGACAATGCATTCCTGAGCTTTGTGTTTGACTGCGAGGCCAATTCGATTTCAGCCTTCATACACCTCACATCGTTACTATATTTATTAAGGCTCTTGCAAATGAGATCTTTAAACTTTCCCATGCGCTCAAATGATGGCAATAGCTCCAGAATATCGTCTATTGATAAGGAGCCCCCTGAGTCATTCATAATGTCAGTGATTGTTGAAACAAGCTCATCTGACTCAGCTTCGTTACCTGAGAGCAAATGTTTTACTATACAAAGCCATATTTCTTTCTGGATGTCCTTGTCCTGACCTGAATAACGCTTCGCCACAGACTTTGCTAGTTCTAAATTGATGTCCAGAGCCGTATCCACAGCATCTTTCCACAGAGAGACTTCTATTAGCAAATGTACAGTTGCCAGCCTCCGCCCCTGAGAAACACACTGTCTCAATGCTCTAACAGGATCATATAGTGGTTTTCCTAAACCATTTCTACACGTTTTTAACTTTTCCAAGAGATATGGCTCGTTTTCCTCATCAACAGAGAGTAGGCTGATTGCAAAATCGTTGATCACAGGGTCAGACACCCTCTTGAAATCTAAGCAAAACTTGAGGTACCTGATCACCTCTTTCCTAGACAGATAAGGCGAACTTTTTTCAGCGAAAGACATCATCGCAGGAAGAAGCCGAACAGGTTCGAGTCCTGGTGTGTCCATCCACAGAGACGCTGTCTCCTCAGGGGATACTTGCAGCAATGTCTGTGAATGTTTATAAATAAGGTCAATGCTGAGAGAAGGCTTCCGTAGAATCTGTATTGCTCGCTCCACCTGCCCCTGATCTATCAAGAGTTCGACTTCTGATATCTCATCGCCCCTAGCTTGAGCATACACAATCAATTCCCAACTTCTCCCATAATCTTGAAGAATGGAGATGGTAGCCCCAGGATCCAAGAAATCAACATATTTCTTCAAAAACGTCTCGACGCCCTCATCAGGGCCTTCCTCTACATCTACATTTTCATTGAGGGCTTTTTTGTTTGCCTTATCTAGGAGTAGCTCTAGTAGCCAGGCCGATAACATGGTGCTCTGGATTCTGTCTCCTTTTCCCAAAGTTTCCAGTCTGGCCTCCAAAAACTTGCATATGGGATTTCCCTCGTCTAGGCCCATCAATCTTGATATAATCTGATCAAATGTTGGTTTACTTGCTGTAGATTTGCCGAATAATGTCCCCGCTCGGACATGATCACCCTCCTCGAAGAGTCTTTCAGCTTCCTGAACATATACCATATTCCGTTGGTCTGTAGTTCTACAATGGGAGAGAGCAGATTTGAAGTCTCCTTTTGCTAAAAATGTTTTCCACATATCTCTATCCTCATTTGTATAATCTATTTCGTATATATCATCGCCAGCAAGAACCAAAAGCTGCCCATCAATTGTGTCTCTTGTCAGTCCCAAAGGCAGTGCAGGAGCAGATTTTATGGGGACAGCAAATGTATTCACCATTATTTCCTGAACAGTCTGTCTACTCTCAATATTGATGATATCTATTTTAGATGGATACAAGAGCACGATATGGTACTCGGTAAGTGTTAGAGAGATAGGACGCTCTTTGCTTGCAGATTTCTGGAGTAATACAGATGCTGGGAGTAGTTTGTGAGAGACAAGATAGTCCATAGGGTCATCGGTTGAGCCAGCACCATAGCGTTCAAACTCAAACTTTCCATAATATATTCCCGAGGCTGACAATATGGCAAAATGATGTGGATATTCCAATGGACCTTTTGATATTGAGCTTGGTGGCCTGAAAACTTGCAACTGAGCAGCGTCATGCTCTATTGGAAGATCAAACAAGCGTGTCTCTACATCCTCTCTATTCTGAAACATTGCTGTGATATTTTCGCAATTCATATTACGAGAAATGTGGAGGTGGGTGCCACACAATACCAGCAGTAAAAGACCACGGCGCTGAGCAACCCCTCCCAACTGAATAACAGCTAATCCAGATATGGGCGACGCCCTATCCTTTTGGCGAGGGATCTCTAATAGCTTGCCAACTTTTTTTGATTTCATCACCTGTTCCATACAATCAATGCCATACAACACCCCAGTATCCGTTCCCAGGACAGCTCCAGTACCAAGACCCCTGCCCTGATAATACCATGCCACACTGGTCACATGAACTCCAGTCAACTCTTTGAGCAGCAATGGCTTTTGATCTTTCAACATACTTCCAATCATATAATACAGATTCATTTTACCTCCCTGTTGTGTCAGAATTAGTATATTCTCGCCCATGGGATCCACAAATAGCCTCCTAATTCTACAGTCTTGCAACCTGGACAAGTCTGTTTCCCAAACCGATCCAGTTTCTTCATCGTGTCTGAGGACAAAGTTACGAGATGTAGCTATGTATACCTTACTATTAGAACAGGAGAATGCCACAGGATATCCTCGACCCTGTGAGACGAACTGTAGTCGTGGGTCCACGGTACACAAGGGTGATTGTGAGTCATTGACGTGAGATGGACCAGGGTGATTTTCAGCCCTATCATGGTCCTCTGAAGCGTTCCATTCATCCAATAATGTCATTAGAATATATTTATTTTAACGTGCAACAATGAAAAATGAAAAAAAAAACGTTGTAGAAGGGGCTTGAATTCAATTTTTCTCGTCTGCCAGAAATGATCTTATGTAACCATCTCTGAACTTTCACTGAATGGAAGTATCAAGGATGCACAAAGGAAAAGCACTACCAAAACAACCAGACTACTACCCTGAAGAGATCAGAATCGTGAATAAATGCGACTAGTCTAGAAGATCAACGTTGAAAACCAAGATCTGTATGACCTCCAAACAAGGCTAGAAGAAAACTGTTTCTTATCTTAAAAGCCTGCTGATGAAACGGAACTCCACAGATGAACAGTCGACAGAAATGAATCGTGGCCGATCATGATATTGACTAGATCAAATATACTTTTTTGAATAATTCCGATCCGATATCTAGAATGAGAATCAGTGCACGTCGTGTCGTAGCAGCACCTAGTGCTTCCTTATCAAGGCAGGCTGCTCCAAAGACTCGTGCTGGGCCCAGGTATGTTCGTATTAGGTTGGTACATTTCCGTTTTCATGATTTCATAATCATTTCCTGTAAATGTACAGAAGATCGAGCTTTGTCGACTGTCCTCGTAGACCCTCTCGAGTGGTGAAGGTCTCCACAACCGTCCAGGCATCATCTGCAGCAGAGATTGTCGAGAATCTCAAGTCTTCGTATGAAATTCCAGGGCACGTTGAGTTCAAAGAGGGGAGAGGAGGTTTACCAACCGTCGTGCTGAAGCATGCATGTGGAAGTAGCGCCGAGATTACTCTTTTTGGTGGATGTGTGACTTCCTGGAAACAGGCTTCTGGAGACGAGGTGTTGTACATCCGTCCAGATGCTGTATTTGACAAGTCAAAGCCAATTTCCGGAGGAATTCCTCATTGCTTCCCTCAGTTTGGACCAGGAAAAATGCAACAGCATGGATTTGCACGTAATCTGGACTGGGAAGTTGTTGGTTCTTCTGCTGATCCTCAGCCAGATGATCGTGATCCCCAGATCGAATTGGTGCTGGTTGAAAACGACTATACCAAGTCCATGTGGCCTCATGACTTTATGGTTGCATACTCTATCAGCTTACACGGAGAGACTTTGAAGACTGACATGAGAGTGTTAAACAAGGGAACTGAGGAGTTTGATTTCACAGCAGCACTGCACACATATTTTGAAGTGTCTGGGGTTGAGAATGCCAAGGTGAACGGTTTGAAGGGATTGGAGTTTTTCGACAAGACTGTAGATGCAAATAACCCACCTAAAAAGACAGAAGACAGGGATTCTATCGTTTTTGAAGGGCCTGTTGACTCTGTTTACCTCAAATCTACTGGCCATGTCACTTTGGATGTGGGTACAGGTGCTGCTGTGTCTATTGATTCTACCAACTGGTCCGATGCTGTCGTCTGGTCTCCTTGGACCGCCATGCCAGACTGCTACAAGGAATTTGTATGTGTGGAAAATGCCCAGTTTTCAGAGCCAGTCGTATTGAAGCCAGGGCAATCATGGAGAGCTGAAACAGAAATGAAGGTTGTTGATTTGTAAGGGAAAATTGATGCAACAGAAACTATAACATAAAAAGAAATTTTTGTACGAGTCTTTTCTAATGACCTCCAATCTTTTGTAAGCCAAGAATATTCAAAAAGTCCACCCAGAGAAGAGATCCAAGGAAAGTGTTTCCGGTTCGTACAGCAAAGGACAGGGCAGCACAGATTGCTGGATTGTTCTTGAAAATCACTTCGATACCTCTCTCCTCGAGGATTCCAGCCAGAATCTGATATCTCAAATTCGAACTAGAAGCCATATACAATCCATAGGCTGCAGACATGGTGGCGACATCCTGTGGAGCATTCAGTGGAACAAAGGTTGGATCCATCATCTCCCTAACAGCAATAAGACCATTTGTCAGACCTACTCCGAGGAGACTGGCAAAGAGCCCTACACCAAATAATTTTGTTCCGTTACGAACCACAGCACCGAACCGTTGCCCTAGTGTGAACGGTTCATAACCTGGTGGAACCTTTTGGAACGCATTGTCTGGGCATCCCTTGAACAGGTTGTTGAGTGGTGCCAACAACCCTCCTTTCTTTGCTGCAGCCATCGCAGACTTGTTTGCAGCATATGTGGGTGCCGGAAGCCACACAAGCATAAAGTCTGCCACTAAAGCCATACAAACATTTGCAAACACAAAGTCCAACTGGCTCTCAAATTGGTCACCACGCTTTGTGTATTCTGCAGTTGCTTTTGTACAAATACCAATGCCTACTTCGATTGCAACTTTCATCATGAATCCAGGATCAGCCAGTAAACGTTCACGAAATCCACCAAACTGCATCAACCATCCAAGAAAAGCATTCGAGGTCATGTCAAGGTAACGTTGGAGCATGTCCTTTGGCAAAGTTCCCTGTTTCATTGCTTGAACCATGTCAAGCGGCAGAGATTGCAGAGTTCTACCAGCAGCCATCAGGAGAAGAGCATTTTCGTCATTATTTCCATCTCCATTGTCCCCGTTGTCGCCTGGTGGAGGAGTCGTCGGAGGGAATGCGTCGCCTGTCTGCAACGTGGCACCCTTGTCACCCTCAAAGTCCCCAGGCTGCGCTGCAGCACTATCTCCACTTGCTCTCCATACCATGCGTGCTCTAGAATTACCAACAGACGATATTTGTGATACATTCTGTCTCAATGCACCAGAGAATGCATTGAATCCAAGCCAGAGTTGCCTCGTTGGCAGTCTTGCGCTGCAAAGGGTTGATCCACCACACAAGATATTCATTGTGGTCTGTTTCTGCAAGTTACCACAAATAAATAGTTTGATTTGAATCTAGGGAATGAATGGTGGAGAATATCATGTGATCTGCTCTTCTGAATCATGAAAGACCTACAACCCTCATCAACCGTGTAGGGCATTCAACCACACTACAATGACCACCATGCATGGTGATGGATGGATGGATGGATGGATGGATGGATGGATGGATGGGTGTCATATGGTAAAGTGGAGTACCACCATGTCGTAGTTGATGCCTTTATTACCAACAAGAGATTCATCCAGACAAGGATCTGTCCGTCTATGACACAAACCTACCAGTTGTGGTGGGTATGACTACTGATGCATTGAATGATTGTCAATTGCCACATTGTCACATTGAAGAAGAAGATGATGATGATGATGATGATTCAGGTTATTACCTGAACTTGCCGTTGCTGTAAACCATTAGATCGAATGGTAATGAAATTCATCCATGGACATAGGGTGTTGTACAATATGTTGTACTACAGATCTCTGCTCGAGCAAGGTAGAATTTTAAATTTGAATCAGATAACTTGTATTTCACAACTAAAACTCGATTCTTATCTCGATAATTCTAATTTACATTGTATCATATTGAAATCGACTTCCGTCGATCGATACGATAAGACCAGATGCAGTCGTGTCATGCAACAATGGCACACACCGTTGGCGCTGTCGTGAGACAGCCCTGTTCTGGCCACTCAAGATCTCACAGGTATGTAGTATGATTGTTTTGTGATGGGCTGATTGTCCTGTCCTCTCATCGCGGACAAAGTTATCCCTGGTTTCATGGCAAGTCGTTCACGTCGAGGCAACCCTCTCTCGACTCGAATAGATTGCTTTGAAGTAAAAGTGCACGATAATTTTGTGTAGAAGGAGAGTGTTGCTTCCTGATCTGTGTGGGAAACGTGCGAGCCAAGGCCTATCCAGAGTCCATGAACACTTGGAGTCGTCGAACCGTCGCTTGGTCACATGTATTGCTGTGGCTTCGCCAGAGGGAAAGTTTCAGTCTGTTCAAGGGACATCCACGGATGGAGCTGTTGTTCAGGTGTATAGGACACCTGGATTGTCCGAGTCCCAGAAGACTACCTTGGTTCAAACTGCCAAGGCAAAGGTGAATAGTGGGATTCTTGATATTGAAACTGAACTATGCTTTAACATCTCCATCAAGGAAGGTGGTCTGAATGGAGAGCAGTCGCAGACTCTGGGATGGCTTTTGAAAGAAACATTTGAACCAGAGAAGCTCACCTCTGAGTCGACATTGGACTCGCAGGGGGATGGATTTTTCTCAACCCCAAACCAAGTTGTGATTGAAGTGGGACCTCGGATGAACTTTAGTACAGCTTGGGCAGCAAATGCCCTATCTATTTGTCAGTCTTGTGGACTGGATGCAATTGATAGAATTGAATTGTCCAGAAGATATTTGATCAAGTCTGTTGCCCCACTCTCTGAACCTGATTGTGATGCCTTTACAGCTCTTGTTCATGATAGAATGACAGAACAAAGGTACTATAGTCCACTAAAGAGTTTTGCAACTGATACTGTGCCAGCAAAGGTCGAGACGATTCCATTGATGGAGGAAGGCAGAGCAGCATTAGAGCGTGCAAATGATGAGATGGGTTTTGCATTTGATGAATGGGACTTGGATTACTATACGAAGATGTTTTGTGATGAGCTGAAGAGAAATCCAACAAATGTTGAGCTTTTTGACATCGCACAGAGTAATTCTGAGCACTCTCGCCATTGGTTCTTCAAAGCTGATATCTACATTGATGATGAAAAGATGCCAGAGGATTTGTTCGGTATTGTCAAGGATACATGGAATAAGAACAGGCGCAATTCAGTGATTGGATTCAAAGATAATTCATCTGCTATCCGTGGAGGGCCCATAACCACAATTCTCCCTTCAACTCCAGGTCAGCCTTCTAAGATTCAGCAGGCCAAGAGAGACTGGGATATTTTGTTGACTGCAGAGACCCATAATTTCCCGTGTGCAGTTGCCCCATATCCTGGAGCTGAGACTGGTGCAGGAGGGCGTATTCGTGACACTCACGCGACTGGTATTGGGTCCATTATGGGTGCATCGACTTCTGGATACTGTGTTGGTAACCTCAACATGGATGGCTATGACCTTGATTGGGAAGATGAAAACTTTGAGTATCCTGATTCTTTGGCTTCCCCATTACAGATTCTGATAGATGCATCCAATGGAGCATCTGATTATGGAAATAAATTTGGTGAGCCAATGATTGCTGGATATACGAGAACATTTGGACAGAGACTTCCCAATGGGGAACGTAGAGAGTGGATCAAGCCAATCATGTTCAGTGCCGGTCTTGGTCAAATTGATCACCACCATTTGGACAAGAATGATCCAGAAATTGGAATGCTTATTGTAAAGATTGGTGGGCCAGCATATCGCATTGGAATGGGAGGTGGAGCTGCTTCATCTGTTCCATCAGGATCTCTATCTGCTGATTTGGACTTTAATGCAGTACAAAGAGGAGATGCAGAGGTTGCTCAAAAGCTCTGGCGTGTTGTCCGTGCATGTGTTGAACTTGGGGAGAAAAATCCAATTGAGCAAATTCATGATCAGGGGGCAGGAGGCAATTGCAACGTTGTCAAGGAAATTATCTACCCTCTTGGGGCCGAAATCGATGTTCGATCAATCAAGCTGGGGGATAAAACAATGAGCGTTTTGGAAATTTGGGGTGCAGAGTATCAGGAGAATGATTGCCTCCTCATCAAGCCAGATAAGCGTGCCCTACTTGAGAGCATTTGTGCCCGAGAGCGATGCAACATACAAGTACTGGGTTCTATTGATGGCAGCGGTAAGGTGGTTTTGGTGGACAGAGAAGCTCCAGAAGGCACCCAGAATCCAGTGGATTTGGATCTTGAAAAGGTTCTCGGTGATCTGCCAAATAAGACGTACAAATTCAACAGAAGAAAGGAAGAAGTTCGCCCTCTCACAATTCCAAATGGCACATCAATTAACGAGGCACTTGAAAAAGTCTTGAAGCTGCCTTCAGTTTGCTCCAAACGCTTCCTCACCACCAAGGTTGACAGATCTGTCACTGGGCTGGTAGCACAGCAACAGTGCTGTGGTCCATTACAACTTCCAGTTGCTGATGTTGCTGTAATGGCACAATCTCATTTGGGCCACACTGGAGCTGCCACATCTATAGGTGAACAGCCCTTGAAGGGTTTTGTAAACCCCAGTGCCATGGCTCGCTTGGCTCTTGGAGAAGCAATCACTAATATTGTTTGGGCTGCATCAACATCTCTGGAGGATATTAAAGCATCTGTTAACTGGATGTATGCTGCTAAAATGGCATCAGAGGGTGCCATCATGTATGATGCAGCAACAGCACTGAGAGATGCCATGGTCCAGATGGGCATTGCTGTGGATGGAGGAAAGGATTCGTTATCTATGGCTGCTTCTGCGGCTGGAGAAACTGTGATGGCGCCTGGAAATTTGGTGATCTCAGCATATGTCACTTGCCCAGATGTCACACAAGTTGTCACTCCTGACCTGAAGAGTGATGATTCAGTATTGATCCATGTTGATATTGCAGAGGGTGAGCGACGTCTGGGGGGATCAGCTTTGGCACAAGTCTTCTCTCAAATAGGCGATACATCTCCTGATGTGAATATTACTACCCTCACCAATGCATATAAAGTGACACAGACTCTCCTCAAGGCTGGTAAGCTTCTAGCCGGGCATGACATCTCTGATGGTGGCATTACAGTTGCAGCCCTAGAGATGGCATATTCTGGAAACCGGGGCATTAATTTGAACTTGTCTGCAAAAGACAAGTCTGATCTAAGCAAATTTGCAAGCCTCTTTGCAGAAGAGCTTGGATTGATTGTTGAGGTTAGTAAGGCGAATGCTGAAGGCGTTATTAAGGCATACACAGATGCTGGCGTATCCGCTGCAGTTGTTGGATCAACAACATCTGATAAGGAAATCAAGATTACGGTCGACGGTGATGCTGTCATCAGTGATACAGTGGCTCACTCTCGGTCTATTTGGGAGCAAACTGCATTCAAACTTGAGGAGTTGCAGTGTGCCTCAGAATGTGTTGCATCTGAAAAATCAGTCCAGCAGACTCGAGAAGCACCCGTATGGAACGTACCATACACCCCAGAGTGGACCGATGGCTCTGTGATGAAGAAGGCAACAAAGACAAAGGTAGCTATTCTTAGAGAGGAAGGAAGCAATGGTGACAGAGAGATGGCAGCTGCTGTGACATATGCTGGTATGGAACCATGGGATGTCACGATGCAGGACCTGCTACAAAACCGAGTATCATTATCAAACTTCCAGGGCCTGATATTTGTAGGAGGGTTCTCTTATGCAGATGTTTTGGACTCTGCAAAGGGGTGGGCAGCCACTATCCGTTTCAATGAATCCTTGAGAGCACAATTCGATGCATTCTACAACAGGCCTGATACATTCTCTCTTGGTATTTGCAATGGTTGTCAGCTTATGGCATTGTTGGGATGGATTCCAGCAGTTGATGGTATTTCAAACGATGACATCCAACCAAGATTTATCCACAATGACTCTGGTAGATTTGAAAGTAGGTGGTCGAATGTGCAAATTCAGAAATCACCAGCTGTAATGCTTCAGGGCATGGAAGGAACAAATATTGGCGTGTGGTGTGCACATGGAGAGGGTAAACTCATTTTCCCTGATTCAAACATCAAGAAATCTGTCATGGATCAGGGCCTTGCACCAATTAGGTATTGCGACCCATCAGGTAGCCCTACAGAAACATATCCATTTAATCCAAATGGCTCCCCACAGGGAATAGCATCCCTGTGCTCCCCAGATGGAAGACACTTAGCCATGATGCCTCACCCAGAAAGAGCTTTCATGATGTGGCAGAATCCTTGGTATCCTGATGAGCTTGGTCTGAATGCCAAGGGACCAGGCCCGTGGTTAAAAATGTTCCAAAATGCAAGAATTTGGAGTGAATCTCAATCTAGTGCTAGGCGAGTGAGTATCTCATCTGAATATCAAGCCAAAATTGATGCTCTCATGAAGAATGTTGCTGTCAATTCCACGGAAGACAACCAGGCAGCAAAGCCAAGAGAAACGTTGACCCTCAATGAGCAAGAACTTAATGCTGCTAATCTCACGCCAAAGAAGCCAAACCCAATACTCATGTTCTTTATCAGACTTGTCGCCATGGTGCAGGCATGCTTGGCATGGATCAAGTCTCTTTTTGTACAACCTGGATGGCAGTAAATCAGTTGATCGTTGAAACATTCTATTCGTGCATGTAATGGACTTTCTTCACATATATATATCCTCACGATCGGATTGCAAGATCGAGCAATTGTCAAGATTGAGTTGACAGAACCCTGATGAAAGGGCACTAACGAGTACTCAAATATCCATGTTCTATGAGAGCAGTAGTACAAAGAAATACAATAATTTTACAACATTAATGGCGTACGCGAAAACCACGATAAGCCAGATTCTCGCTCAAGCTGGAATTGGTGTGGGGTGTGCAGCACTTTTTTACAAATCTTTCATACAACGAGAGTCCAAACCAACGATAGAAAATATCGTATCAGATAAAAAACAGTTTACATCGGACGTGGTAACATTGTTAGATAAGGAGACTTCAAAGAATACTACGGGAGAGATTTGGGGGTTGAGACAAACGAACACAGGAGAATCTCGGCATGATGAGCGGCGTTCTTGATTTTTATCCAATCATAAGGGTCAAGAGACTTGAAAATATTGTTTTGATCCAGCCATGGTGGCAGGGAAAAAAGGTTGATCGATGTTTAAGTTGTGACCTGTCCTCTGGCTCACTCAGTTTCCTTGACGAAGATATCACGAGTGCATACACGGAAGCCTTTGGTGTTGTGGGAATGATCAAGATGAAGACGACCAGTGCTATTGCTTTCGTGACTGACGCGAAAGAGGTTGCGACGATACGGGGCTTTCCTGTTTTCCTGATCACAAATACCTTGGTGATGCACTCATTATCGGGTGTCAGCAAGAGTGACAGGAAAATTATCAAAAGTCTTGAGGCGTCTGTGAGCCCATCAAAATATGGAAGTGGAATGTATATGTGTGCTGGAAAGGATCTGAGCTTGTCATACCAAAAGCAAGAAGACGCAGACCAGTCACAGTCCGCCTGGCAGCGTGCAGATCCCTGGCTCACTTGGAATAGGGCATTGGCTTTGCCCATCATCGGTGCGTGATAATGATATTGTTTTGCGTTTCTTTTTCCATGCATGTGTGACATCGAATTTCATCTTTGTAGATGCTGGAGGGGAAAAGTTTGTGCCCACTATTGTAAAGGGATTTATTGAGCAGATGAAGAATGTTCCTCTCTCACAAAACCAAACAATGAATTTGACAGTCATTGCAAGGAGGTCTGCGAAACGACCAGGAACTCGACAGTGGCGACGAGGAACTGACGTAGAGGCGAACGTTGCTAATTTTGTCGAAAGTGAACAAATTGTGGAATTTGAAGACGGGTGTATCTCCTCTTTTGTGCAAGTGAGAGGATCCATTCCAATCATGTGGAGTCAGACACCAAACCTGATGTACAAAATACCCATCTCGATAGGACCATCAGGAAGAAGCGAGGCTGTTTTGAAGAGTCATGTGACTACATTATCCAAAAGTTATGGTGGTGTGACAGCCATCAGTTTGGCAAACTTGACTGGCAGGGAGGGGAAGCTAAGTAATGCATACCAATCTGCTGCTGCTGCTGTCTCCAAGGAGGTTTCTGATTTTAAGTTTGTGGCTTTTGATTTCCACAAAGAATGTGGAGCTGTCAATTACCATAATTTATCAAAATTATGGAATTCAATCGAGCGTGAGCATGCTTTGTACGGCTCTTGGACTCATGGGGGTAAACATGGAAGCACCAGGCAGTCGGGTGTCTTCCGAACAAACTGCATTGACACTCTTGACAGAACGAATGTTGTACAAGGACTCCTTGCTCGCAAGACTTTGGAAATTTTACTTTGTGAAAGAGGTCTTTTGAGTCCTGGCAAGACGTTTGATCAGGTGAATCCATCATTTGAGACCTTATTCAGATCCATCTGGGCTGACCATGGAGATGAGATTTCAAGGCAGTATGCTGGGACAGGAGCCATGAAATCGGCCTTTACCAGGACAGGAAAGAGAGACTTCAATGGACTTATGGACGATGGAATCAAGAGTTTGACCAGATATTATCTGAACAACTTCAGGGATGGAGGAAAGCAGGATGCATTGGACTTGGTGACGGGAACATTCAGGCCTGAACGGGATGGAAGATCTGCATCAGCTTTGGGAGGAATGTCACCCGCAACTCTGCTACTTCTAGCAGGAGCACTCATCTATTTTGCGTACACAAACATGAAACATATGAATTTCCTCCAGGACGCCCTTACCATTGAAGCACTGAAAGAAATGTGGCTGCCATTCTTCCTTGCCATTGGAATCTTGCATGGTGTGAAGAAATTTGGGAAACATTTTGTGGACGCACCCACGTTCCGGCCAGACTTGAGCGAGCCATGGAAAACTAAAAATTGATCTATCGTTACAATATAATGAATTCATGTGAATACTAGACTAACTAACTTGGAAAAGGCCACTAGGGGTGCCCCTGGTAAGAAAACTGCTACAGAACCTGTCACTGCTTAGTTGTTACCTCTAAAGACAACCTCATCAACAATAAATCTCTTTTTCTTAGAAAGAGGACGGCAAGGCTTCAGCATGACAATATCTCCAACCTGGCACTCTCCTTTGTCGTCGTGGGCAGTGTGTCTCGTGGTGCGCTTGACACGTTTGCTGTACAATGGGTGCACATTGATGTTCTCGATTGCAACTATCGTAGTTTTATTCTCTCCAACTGATACCACCTTTCCCTGTAAGCTCTGAGCAGCACGGACAGTCAAGCAAGGAGTTGTGGCAGAGCGAGGTTGTGCCACACCACATCTCTGAGCACGCAACTGAGTACCGTTAAAGGCACTGTTTTTTAACTGGATGGCATTCATAGTTCTTAGTTTATATTTTAGATGAATCTAATATAGCACATTGTCGAATCCTGCTGAATATATGGAAATCGTCGTGTGATAGTATGATGTCTCGACCAAGGGAGCCGCATGGCATGGTCAAAGTTATTCGGGAGTTCCTTGGTGTGTTGTCACAAGTAACTCAACTTTGGGACATCTCTTCATGTGTATTACACCATGTATACTATATTGAATACATATTCATATTGTGTACAAATACAGTACGTTGATGTTGGGATTATACATCCATATACCAAGGAACACATAGCTCTGGATGACTTGTTCAGTCATCTCACACCTGATGACTTGTTCAGTCATCTCACATCTGAGGTGGAGAAGATGATACTGTTAAAACCCCAGCAAGAGCATGCACCCCAATGATTGCATTATTTGCAGCATCTGCATTAGAATAGCGGATGCGAGCCACTTTTGAGCTGAGAAAATCTACTTTTTCCACGTCTCCACATTGTTCAAAAATCTCGTGGATTCCTTGTGAATTTATAGGCTTCTCCAGGATTGAATACACCTCACGAACAGATGTGTTCTCCCCAGTGAACGATCCAAAAGATGATTCTATTGAATCCCTCACAGCAGTCATAGATGTTGAATCAGCAAAGGATAGGCCATCAATCATATTTCTATGTTCAGCTCCATCATCAAAGAGGCCGAAATCTAACTTCAAATCTACCAAAGACTTTTCCATCCTGTTCATATCATCGTTGAGTTCAGATCCGTCCACATGTCCTTTCCCAAGTGGAGAAGAAATTGGAGAGAGTAGGCTCTCCCGAGATGTAGACGAGTGGTCTGTTCTAGCAGAGTGTTGCAATTTCTGTGCACCATACCCAAACTGCCCAACAGAGTCTCCACTGTTCGGGGACGGAAGCTGGAAATTTGTATTTGCAGTATCTTGAGAAGGCGTATTAATGAATCCTTTTGCAGGGGAATTCTGAAAATCAGAATTGCCTGAAGATACACTGATGGATGCCAGATCAGGCCTTCTCTGACCAGATACAGTCAAGGGGGCTGCAAACAAGACCTTGAGCATGGTGCCACTGCCTTTGGGGAATTCAATCCCATTCAATTGCGCTTGTGCTGCCTTGGCACTATCCAAAGTGTAATAGTTCACATACGCATACCCCTTGCTACGACCAGTCACTCTATCTCGCTTCAAGTTTATGTATTCCATTCCTGGATAACAGCGAAACACTGATGCAAGGTCCTCCTCATTGACGCCCTTCTGTACGACGACAAACAAACGATTACCAGGTGGAACAGCATTCAAGTCCAAAGGTTCTCTGAGAGTCGAGTAATGCGTATCTTTTCTGACAGATTTATTGTCATAGGATAAATCAAAGCTATGGATGGGTGGCTCGCTCCTTGAGGTCATCTGCCCATCAAAACTTGAAGGGTTACAGGTCATTGAACTCATCAAGCTCGTGAGGCCTTGAGGAAATCCTAAACCAAAACCTTCCTCACTAAATCCGCACTTGGACAGTGCATTTGAGCCGAGCAGAGTGTCCGAGCTGTCTATGAATGGCCTATGATCAGTGTCAAACACACGAGGACTCAGGTGCAATGACTGTTGGCCATCTCCCGGCAAACCCGGATGCGTTCTCCTATTTTTAGGCTCTGCAATCATCACCTTAACTCTATATCCAGCGATGGCGCCGGAAGCTTGCACAGCTTCCATGGCAGCATAGGCATGAGAGGATGTATCATACTTCACAAAGATGATACCCTTTGACGCAATCAAGTCTGTTTTGCAATATTGCATGCCGGGGAATTCCGCCATTCTAGACTCTATTTCTGACCCATTCGCGTTCTTTGGAACCACAATGAACAATCTTGACCGTGGTGGGTTGTTATCAGGGTCCAAAGCATTGGCCTCCTGTGGCATCCTGTTGACACTAGAGCGAGGATGCCCAGATGTACGGGGGGAATTTCTGCACAAATATATATATTATATCACCCTGAACCCATGATGTAAACTCGATATACAACATACCTTGCACTTGGAGATTCAGCCAGCATCACCTTGAGCCTGGGTCCACTACCATTATTCAGAGTAACCTCATGCAGGTTTTCCACAGCCAAAGCCGCGGATGACGCCTTCTCATATTTCACATATGCAACACCTACAATGCAACAAGGACGTTCAGAATCGTTGATGACCACGGAGAATTTTCGTTTGAACCAGTCAAAGGACAACGTCAATGGGAGACACTCGATGGAAGCACGTTTCCCTCCAATCTGGGGTAAACCATCACTCAAACTCGAAATTAGGCGGTTTGTACGTGTAATATTGATATTCAAACAGGTTGCGTGCCCTAAGAAAGGGTAACCACGGTCGGACACGGCCACCCCCGCTGGCCACGAGGAGAGATGACACCATACCTTTTTCTCGCAAGTATTTGACGAACGTTACAGTTCCATACTTCTCAAAAACGCTTCTAAGAAACTCAGACTACACATATGAACATATGGAGGTGGTTACGTGGCCGGTTCAAACGATCAAACAAGGACAACAAGGGAGAGATTCGTCTGGAAGTCCCTCACGTACCGATGTATTCCTCCCGGCTACCACGAATACCCGGGAGTAGGGAGGATCATCTAAACTCAAAGACATGATGTTTAGTAGATAATAGACGTGCATCACGTCGTCATACGAGTACATACCGTGATGGCATACGGCGCGTGCACCCCAAGTCAGACTGATTTACTATTTTTCTTGTCCATCATAGGTGAAACCTTTGTTTCGGTCGATGGTGATCGCGTGGTGCCATTGCAGCTCATCCCACCATGCAAATGATATACATATATGAGAACAATTCTTATGATGCCGCTTGGCGGTGGAAGAGAAGGGCTGAGAAAGGGATACGACACGTGGAAGGAGAGGATTCTTGTTGAAACCACAGACAGGCTTGTTTCTAGTCTTTTCCACCATTGTGGAGATATATCCACAACTGATATATCCACGCATCCTCGATATCATTCAAAAGAATGGTATATTAGAGCAGATGGAATGGGTGCATGTTGATACAAGTGACTCAAACTCGGATATTGACCAGAAACTCGACTGTCAAGAGACTTGGCAGCAGATGGTTTTTTCGGTGTCTAGGTCGCCTGGAACAGATTACAGAGGGTTTCCTGCCAATATTGTACTCAAATATGAATTATATATATTAATAAATCATATTTATTTCATTACAAGAGATATCGGAAGCGTGGATTTCGACAAGGTGCTGCATCCTCGTGTTGCTGTCAAAAGCTTCTGGCCTTGCTAGGCAACAAGACTACAATGAGCAACGCCAAGGTGACCCAATGACATGGTGCATGTATCCATGTATATATTTGATAGTGTACAACATATCATGACTGAATTTGGCCACATTGAGAACGACATGAGAGTTGATAGAAAACCTTTGGTTGTCCTACCCAATGGATATTCTACGCGTATCTGGGCGTCACACTATTGGACCGACCAGATGATTTTGTCCAAAGTGTCCACGATGGTCCCACCGGTAGTTTGTTTGTACGAGAGTACTCTGGTGCTCCGACCGCGTCGATGTACAAATGTAGGAATCACATATCTAGGTCTTTCAATCATTTAGAAAATATTACAAAATGTTACGACAGTATATGAGAGTATTCATCTCGTTTTGGCTTGTATGTGCCTTCGTTGCTGTACAGGGCAAGCTTGCTGAGTCAGAGAGGGCTAAGCAGGAGATTGCCGCGTACCATGACCAGTTCCTGAATCATGTTGAGACTTCTCTATCTCATCTCAACGATACTTTGCACAAATGGAGACAACATGAAGGGACTTCGCGGGCTCATACGTACCTATCTCAGGCAACAAAGCACTCTGTGGATGCCCTCTCTCGGTTGGAGGATATTGTGACCAGTCACGAGTTGAGTGCAGCATCGAAGCGACGAAACTTGAGGCAAATTTACGATGATACATCAAAACAAGAGGCTGATAAAAGGCTTCAAGAGGCCAAAAAGAGGGCGGAAGACAAGTTTCAAAATGCGCTTGTTCTCCTGCAGGAAGCTGCTCAAAAAGCAGCACAAAACACGTCAGCAGAACTCTTGAATCAGTTGAACTCTAGGATTGAAGATCGTAATATTGTAAGTAGTGGTAAAATATTGTCTCAGGAGCTTGAGACAATGAAGATGGCATCCAAGCTGTTTGATCTGACAAAAGGTCTGTTTCCTGGGGTTGAGAATGATGCTACACCTTCCCCTTCCCCTCCTGCCAAGGCTGCGACTCCAAAGTCTCCAGCACCCGCAAAAAGCTCAGTAGTACCAAAAGAAGTGCCATTAGTAGAGAATCTGACTTCATTTGATTTTTATAAAGAGAAGGCTGCAGTGTTTGACAGGTTTGATGACACCATCCCAACACCTCCCCAGGGTCCAGAGGGTCCAGTTATGCGTCGCAGGTTGTCACAGCATGATTCCAAATCAAAATATGAGATGCTTGATAGTGTGGAAGAATCGCTGAAAGCAATAAGGTCTCTGGGGAAGCAGAGACTTTCACTCAGCAAGGAATCCATCGACAAGATAAAAATGGCTGCACAGCAATCCAGAGAGGGCTATGCCAAATTAATACAAGATGGCAAAACGAAAATTCATGGAAGGAGATTATCTCAGGATATGATTGTGGATTCAGAGTCCAGTGACTCTGAGGATTTCCTTACATTCCCTGGAGAACCCTTTGCTGACAGTCTCTCAAGAATAGCAAAGGGGGAGGATGAGATTGTCGACCAGGGTCCTATGATCATGGAAACAACAACGTTTGTCTTTATTCCTGTTTCGAATACTACGGATGCTGAGGAGCTTATCAATCAAATTCTTGGGGTGATTATGGCGAGCATGGCAGAGGCAGTTGTGCCTCTTGACCTTGGCATGTTTGATGAATATCCATTGGACGTGAACTCATCACCTGAAAGTGAACATACTGCATCTTGGACTCCGTATTATGAGAAGCCAACTGCCCTGCAGCGAAGACGAAAGCTTCATTCGACAATGGGGCAGGACATTTCGAACCATGGACTGCAGTTTGATGATTCTGACGAGCTCACGTTCTACGTCTACGACCCAATATGGTTCAAAGATGCACAAGATAAAAATATAATATCATCTATAGAGATAGAAGAAAACTCAGATGTGTTTGATGGAGGAGATGACAGTTTCCAAATTAGTATGGCTATTCGTATGAGTAGTCCTGAGGAGTTGGGTGGCCTGTCAGACGAGATGATTCGCTTCTTGGGAGCAGAAGACATTTCATCAATTGAGAGCATGTATCAGCCGATTCTTGATTCAGAGTGGGATTTTGCGACCATTGTAGACCAGGTCATGATGCCAAGATTTTCCTTGTTCAACTATCCTCAGCATATGCTGGATGGGATCATGGCTGCACCTGAAAATCATCGAAGCAACATTAAACAGGCTGTGAATAATGAAGGACTTGCAGATGTGATTGTTCAAAAGCTTCAGAATTCACTCTATAGGCCTTCAGAGCCTTCACATCAGGCACAGTCTGATCCATTTGACATAAGGTGGTTTGGTGTGATGTTTGGCTTTGTCGGGATAGTGATGATCTTCGTCATGGGTTCTATAACTGCATTTAGGAGAGGATCGTCTGGATACACAATCATTGAGGATGGAGAGGCCATGGCCAAAGTACCATCTTCTGCCGTCATAACAAGCAAGAAAGAGCAACAACCGTCTACAAACAGGAAAGTGTCCAACCTTCCAGCATGATCGAAATTCGATATATTCCCATTAAATTGATTAATAACATACTATTTAATACTCTTTGATCACGGATTCTCATCTTACTTCACTGTATTTAGTGAACTTTTCTGCTTTTGCGAATACGCTGATTCATCTCAACTGCCACAGTTGATGTCTTGCCTCTATATTATACGTGAGATCATTTAAGATAAAAATATGGCAAAGGTTGTGAGTCAAAGAGGACTCAAGGTGCGTATGGGTTTTCAACGACTACACGGAGCGACGCGATCGTACTTTTTTGACGGGTTTATCCCTCTTGCAGAACTACATTCAAGAGATCCGGTCATGCAAAACAAAAGATGCAGAATATGAGAGAGTACAGAAGGAGCTGGGAAAGATCAGGAAAAAGTACACCTCCAGCAAAGGTCTATCAGGTGAGTTGACAAGTGTGTTCTTGTTCTGACCTGACTTTATTATGACATGCTTTCGTAACGTGCAGCCTATGACCAGCAAAAATACCTTTGGAAGCTGATGTATACCAAAATGATGGGATATGATGTTGATTTCGGTCACAAACAGGCCATGGATATGATGGCAGCAACAACATTTGCAGAAAAGCAGGTTGGGTATATTGTTTGTGCAATGTTCCTTTGCGAAAATGATGCACTGCTTCGGCTTGTTATTAACTCTGTTAGAAGTGATATATTGTCGAGGAATGAAGCATTCCAGTGCCTGGCTTTGGAGTTCACAGCCAATGGTAGGTTTTCTTTCCTTGCTTCTCTAGTTGTTGTCCTCTTGCTCATATACTTGAGTGTGCTATGTTTGCAGTGGGAGGGGCTGAATTCGCCCAGCTCTTGGCATCAGATGTGCTTGGTGTGATGGCCCATGGTGCGACAAGACCTTTGGTTCGTAAAAAGGCGGCATTCTGCTTGCTGAGAATGTATAGAAAGAACTTAAATGATTCACTTATAGCTTCTGATGAATGGGGGACAAAATTAGCGACACTTTTGGAAGAAACTGACCTAGGGGTTCTCCTTGGTCTCACATCACTTCTTCTTGGCATTGTGGTGAGGAATTTCGAGGGATATGAACCGTGCGTTCCGAAGCTAGTAGATGTTATGGAGAGACTGAGAGACCGTGATGTACCACAGGATTACACATATTATGGCATCCCTACTCCCTGGCTTCAGGTCAAAATTTTGAGAACACTTCAATATTTTCCTGCGCCAGAGAATCCAGATGTCCTGAAGAAGCTGCGTTCTATACTAAAGGATATTCTCAAAGGCAATGGCTCAGTCAAGAATCTGAACAAGAATAATGCAGTGAATGCCATTTTCTTCGAGGCTGCCGGAGTTGCCGTATCCATTGGGGATGAAGAATTAACTCCACTCGTAGTAGATTTGATGGTAGGATTTTTGACCATGAGAGAATCGAATTTGAGGTATCTGGCCCTTGAGAACCTCTCCAGACTGTCACAATCGTTCTACATTTCAGAGGCTATTGGAAAACATAGGAAGGCAATTATCACATGCATGTCAGATGCCGATACATCAATTACCGGAGGATCACTCAATTTATTATTCACGACTGCAAGTCAGGAAACTGCGCCTGAAATCGTCGAGGAGCTGCTTCTTTTGCTCGAGCATGCTGATTACTCTTTGCGTGAGGAGTTGGCACTGAAGGCAGCGATTTTAGCCGAACGATTCCCGGTCTCGTCTGACTGGTATGTTTCTACGATGCTTAAACTCATTCTTTGCGCTGGGGATGCCACGTCGAACGAAATCTGGCATTCTATATTACATCTGGTCTCCAGCAAAGCAGATCTCCACAAGCTTGCTGTGGATAAAGTGATGTCATTTCTTCATAATGATGTTGTGAACCAGTCTTTTCTGAAATGTTCTGCCTATATTTTAGGAGAGTTTGGGGGGAATGAACACGTTGAAAAGCAGTTTAGAGCTCTGCATCAATACTATCCCACATCATCAGCTCGCACAAGGGCTATGATATTGAATTGCTATGAAAAGATGAGGTACAGGTGTCCGGATAGTGAGATCATGGCCGAAATTGATGCTATAATGGATATTGAAAGTCGGAGTATTGATGCAGAAGTTCAACAGCGGGCGAATGAATATAAAGTGCTCAGCTCAAATCCAGCGGCATCAACTATAGCTATGCAGACCTTGCCCACATGGGAACTGAAAAATTCTGTCTTACTCCGTAAACTTGTTGGCAATGATTCGTTTGTTGATGAATTTAGAGAGCAGCCATCGTGGATGTCATCAACAGATATTTCTTTACGAGGCGAGGAGAGTAGTGATGAAATTTCTCAGATAGATGCACAGGTAGTTGAGCCAAATATGAATGCAGTGACTGACTCTTCTGCAATCGTAGATTTGCTTTCTTTTGAGGAGGATTCTTCTCCAAAAAAAGAGGCGAAACCGGAGAACATAGCCAAGGAAGGCAATGTGATGATAGAAAATCCTTTATTTTTGGATGAGAAGCCTATACCTTCTTCCGTTGAGCCAATTGGAGATTTAGAGTCTTGGAAATCATCATTATTCTCGTCTCCTAGTGGTATTTTATATGAAGACTCGAATATTCAAATAGGAATGAAAATGCGCAGCAATGGACCTAATCTAGAGGCTGATTTCTATTTGGGAAATAAATCAAAAGGTACCATTGATATCAAGAAGCTAAGCATAGCTCCATCATCCAACTTTGATGTCAGCTGTAGCGTGCCACCATCTCAAATTCATCCCGGAGAACAACTGCTCTTCAACTCTGCTTGGACTTGCTTGTTTTCCTTTGAAAGTTTGCCAGAACTGCAAATTCAGTACATCAATTGCAATGGTGAATCATTAGCAAGGAGTCTGGAGTTACCAGTGGCTTGCACCAAGTTTTGCAAGCCAGTGTCCATCCCGGAGGAAATATTTGTGAAAAGATGGAACCAGGTATCAGCTGAACCATTCAAGCGATCGGAGGACTTGCCTTTGAATGGAAAAGTAGGCTTGTCTCAGTTGAGGTCCCTATTAGAATCATTGAATATGGAGTTGATAAATGTTGATCTGGGATCACCAGTCATTTGTGCTGTGTCTGTTTTTCACTGTGAATCAGGGAAACTGAAGCAAATACCATGCATGGTTTCCCTCTTCTATGACACGGAAGTTGATGACACATTTACAGTCAAAACTCTACGCCTTTCTGTAGCAACTGCAGATGCCCTTGTATCAGGATCACTGATGAATGTCTTAAAATCATCTATTGGTTCAATGTAATATCATTCTATTGTACACAGTATCAAAATATGCAAAGTAAAAATGTCGACGTCAAAAGGAAAACTGCAGCATGCAAACTAGGCAAGGAGCCTGCACTAGGAGGGCTTGCTATGGTGGATATGGCAGGTGGTGGTGTAGTGGGGAGTGTACCACCATCTGATGGCAACGGGCTGAGCGCCATTCCTGGAGTTACTGCGGAATTAAAATCTGGAGATGGAGATATTATAGGCAACTCAAGTGGAGCAGGAGCTGGAAGAATCTCCAAAGGGATGCTGGGTTGAGGAGCTACACGTTCATCCACTTTGGCTACTTTTGATGCTCTCCAGACATCAGCTGACTTGACTTTCAATGGTTTAGCACTATTATCAACAGTTCCGTCCCCCAGTGGACACGTCTCTCCACAGTCGTACACATTACGACCCCAACAATACGCTTCTCCGCTCGAATCTAGGGCACAACGGGCGCCACTGATACCACTTGCCACTTGTTCCCAGGTTTTTTTGCTCACAAGATTTGGAATGTTACTCCCCGGAGATCCTTCGGCATATGCTTCCCCTGCTGTATATCCCCAACAATATAAATATCCAGAATATTTCGCAATACCACAAGGAACTCTCCCTGGAGCAAACATGCTCCATTTTGTACTACCTTGAATCTTTGTTGGATTTTTCTCAAATGTCAACAAACCACCTCCTTGAGACCCATCAGAATTACAAAGTATTTTTCCAGTGTCGAAATCCAAGCAGAAATCTCTGCCCTGACCAAGATATCCTCCTGCAGCACTTTCACCTGAAATACCCTCTGACACACCCCAACCATACCCCTCACCACCCTTGTTGATCCCTAGAGTGTAGTCGTACCCAGAGTATATTGAATCCCATTTGCCACCAATTTTTCGTGGTTTTGAAATTATATATGAATCAGATGGCGAACTTTGGTGCATGTCATTTCTTCCCCAGCAAAAGCCTTCATTTCCCAGGGTAACAGCACATGTGTGTTCTCCTCCAGAAGAAACCTGCTTGAAATTCTCACCAACTTTTACCGGGACATTGGAGTATTGTATATCACCTGCCCCTAGCTGTCCATATTCATTATCACCCCAACATAGTAAATCATTATTTCTATCTATGGCACATACATGGTAATACCCTACACTAATGCTCCTAAATTTAGTATCTCCCACCACTGGAACATTGAGATCATCCAGTACAACTTCATTCACTCCACTTCCGAGTTCCCCATTGTAGCCAGCTCCTTTACAATAAACTTTTCCATCTACAGATAAAGCACAGAGAAAGCGCAGTCCGACATCAACTGCCACAAACTCTACACCATCAGCTGCAGGCACAACTTTTGGCTTTACTATAGAGTCGCCAGTTTCTGGATCTGTTCCCCAGCAATACACCTCCGAACTTGCTGAGATACCACAAAAGTACCCAGAGCCAACAGAAATACTAGATTCGTATACGTTTCTGTTATCATTTCTCAAAATTGCATCACGTTGGGCCCCTACAGAGATTTTCAGGTAACGCGTTCTGTTACACAGTACGAATACGTAGCACAGAAAGATAAGGAGGAACTTTTTGTTACTATTTCAGAGTATATGAATCCGTATATGAGGAGTTGGACACTGAATACATCCATACCTTGAGTTTCCTGACCAACTGTAACCGTTGGCAAAAGTGTTAGGAGGACAAGATAGAAAGGTACAGACATCGTAAGCATTGTCTATATATAAACAGAATAACGAAAGATTCGTTCTTTATACTATCTTAGTATAGAAATTATTCCACGAGATTCTTTCCTCTTCTTGCTTTTCGCTCGAAACTGCCAAGGCCAAGGCCTTGATCAAGGCCTTGACGCGTGATCACGATGGTGAGTTTAACATTTTAATTTCCTTACTTATTCTAGATAACATTTTTAGGTTTCAAACTGTAAACTGTATGATCATTATCTCTGACAAACGTATGTACATCTTTATAGAGTGTTAATTTTTTAATTCCTGATCATTTCATTTACTTTTGTGTATCACTGGGAGAGCAGCGAGATGGGGTATGCTGGTACGTGACCTACTACCCTTGAGCGTGTCAACCAACCACACCCTTGGGTAGTCAGTTGGCACGTGTATTGACATATACTTGATACATTTGGTATATTGTAGGATATTATAGCACGACAAACCAGATAAAGGAGAAGAAGACACCACTCCAGTGTAGTCTTGCCCAAGTGAGTGACTTGGACTCTCTGACAATCATTGAAAAGCTCTGCTACAATGTTATTGTCAACCCAAAGGAATCAAAGTATAGACAGGTCAAATTGCAGAATCCTAAGATTGAATCTGCGCTAGTTAAAGTACCAAATGCACTGGATGTCATGCTGCTACTTGGTTGGACAAAAGAGGAGGACTCTTTGCTACTCAAATCAAATGTACAGCTGACAATGGCTCAGGTTAGAGATGTACAGTCAGCTTTTCAAACGTTAAAGAAACAACAAAAATGAAGTAAGAAGTATACAATGTTATTATCTTTGTACAACAACTTCCACAGGAGCGGGAGGTGAACTTGAGGAGACCTGTGTGTTTGGCAGTAGTGTCCCCATCTCTGACTCTGCAGTTTGACCTTCTCTCCTCCTATTGTGGAACAATCGCGTGGAGATCCTACGGGCGGCCTCGCGTACTGCCTCTGTGGCGCTTGATATTCTGTTTGGAATCGCATGTAACATTGATAGAGACAATTCGTCTTCAGAGCCTGACAGGCAAGATTGTTTGCATAGTGGACACTGTGCACTTGATGACAAGAGCCATTCATCTATGCATGCTTTATGAAACCGATGTGCACATGGCAATACACGTAGCTTCTCCCCAACTTCATACTGATCTAAGCATATTGCACATATAAGAGTATTCTCAGAGCTTGTCCCTTGATCTCCCCCATCAGTGGTTTCTATATTCTCAGAACCATCAAAGACAACAACAGTCAACCTTCCAAGCTGTCTTTTTGTGATTCCACGCGGGGATCGACCTCCTTGATCCACAAATTCATCATCATTTTGGTCAAAATCTGGACTTGTATGGAACCTCACCATGAAGAATGCTCCAATAACTAGAGCCATGGCCAGCATCCCAGCAAATGCACTTGCAAACATGGACATCCAGATTATATCTGACACGGGGGTTATAATCAATTGTACATTACTTCCGGTTAACAACAGTGTCTTTAGCAGGTATCCAGAGTCTCTGGAAATAAATACCGAAGGGATTGTAGGCTCTTCACCATCTTCTGATTTTGACATGACTATCAATCCTTCATATATATCATCATAAATAATAGCAGCAGCAGCTCCCGCCTTGGCTGCATTCTCAACTTTGTAAGAAAAAGGGCACCCTGGATTTGAAGAGTCCACAAAACCCACGTTGTGGCTCCTACGAATCAAGGCAATCCAAGGGAGCCCGTCTGCCTTGTGCAATGCGTTGACCGCTTTCTTATCTACCTTCACCGGATAACGGCATCCATCCTCCGGTTCCACGAGAAGAACATGTCCCGATATACCCTCATTTGGAATCGGAGGGCCGAATTGAGCATTGACGTCTGCAATAGGCTGAAACGAGTAGTTACCTGTTCTCAACAGGACAGTCCCACCCGTTGGGTTGATAAAGATACAGACTATCACGAGATATAAAATCCCTCTCATGATAGATTCCAGGACACGCCAACACGTTTACAGTGTAGAAATGGCCGGGAAACAAACAGCATGTAACTTCAACTCGAACATGTAGAGTGGTGCCCTCCTATGCGTTCCATCGAAAGCATTCCACCACACGTATATCGAATCAGATATCCTTTTAATTGAATAATTTTTTTGCGACGAATATCTGTATGGATTTTCCCAAATGAAGTCGTGTGCCACTGACCTTACTGCCACATGTGCACTGGTGGCCTCAGTCCCATGTCCCACCTTTGGACTGTCGATTCCAATGATATGAAGGGTATAAACGAATGCTATGCACCTAGTACCATCCAGACCTTTTGGAATGGATCTTTCAAACTTCCGATCATGGACATGGAGATTGGATATAGCAATACCTTTGGGGATCTCCCTGGTTTGGAAGGTGTCATAGAGCAGAGTGCAGTGGTCAAGCTTGTGTCATATGGGCGAACCCAAAGGCCACGCACGAGTAGGAAAAGAATCCCTTACCTCATGCTCCTAGCACCTGATAGATTGGTATTATATAGCGCTGCGGAAGGAAAGCATGATGATGTGATGGAGATTCACAGAGATATATCTGGGTTTGGAGTTGAGGAAACAGAGGGAACAAAGGTAAAGCAGACAGCTTCCAAAAAAGTCATATCTCTCACCGCATCAACTGAATTTGACAGTTCTATCACTCCCTTTTCTGTCAGTAAGGATTGCAAATCGGACTCTGAGGAGGAGGAAGAGGAGGAGGAAGAGGAGTTGATAGATGGGCAAGAGTTTAGGATGGGAGTCTCCATGAATCAGATTATCGATGTGCATGTTGTCAACGAAAACGATATGTGCGTGGTATATCATCCGAACAAAGTTTCAAAGAAGTGGGCGTGTGATGAGGAAATGTCTTCGTACCCAAGCTCTCTGGTCAGGAGTTTGGTCACGAGGATGAGCTTCAATTCGAATATGAAATCAGAGCCTCGTGACATATTTTCAAAGCACCCTAACTCTCATTTCTTCATCATTCGATTTCAAAACAGTACGCGTGATGAGGTATATGGATTTCAGCAAAGCCTGCATCATACAAAAAGGAGATTCCAGGAATGCATGGCATGGATGTCAAAGCAGCTTCCTCTGAGGCAAGAATCTCGGATTTTTATGGTAACGAGTGGAAGACAAGGGTCACAACAGGGAAATTTTTGCCATACGTTCCCAGATTTAGGAGAGTCGATACGGCTTCCCAGGGATATTGGCAAGGCCATGGCTGATTCTGGGTCAGATGAGTATTTAAATACTACCATTACCGTCTATCTTGACACTCCAATCGGGGCATCTTATGGATATATTTCTCTCATGGATGTTGAAAGATCATTTGTAGAGGGTAGCGCTCCAATTGACATCATAGCAAATATACAAGACACCCCACAGGCACCAGACAACTTTTCCTGGCAAGTCTCTTTGCAGTTCCGGGCTGAGAGGACTCAAACTGGGCAGAAGATACCTAAACAGGGCAGATCTAATCATCCAAAGAAAGGTCAGATGTCTGTGAAAAGGAAGCAAAGCCTGGGATTGGGGCTGCCAATTCTAATTTCCTTGGCTGCCTTGAAAACGGGGGCAGCTGTTGCTAGGCAATGCAAACCCAAACAATCTCGACTGAAAACACCACGGGCGGTGATTTTCGACTGGTCCATATCTGTTTTGAGTATTGATATAACTTTAGAGCCTGTTGGGAGAGTCCGTGGTGCAGTTTCACGAATGATGAGCACATCTGCAGTATCTGAAGGTACTTTGCTGCAGGACACCAATCTGCTGCCACCTGCTTTTGAGCATTTGATGAACAAGTACCCAGATATCATCGAATATGACACGGCCAAGCGTTTCATCGTAGGATTAGATGTGGAATCTAAGGCGTATCATGGGTTACTAAAAATGGTCGAGTTCTGGACGAGTCACAGGCTGGATCTCATATTGACTTGCCGACAGCCAGCATTTGAAAGCATGAAGAAGCACTACCCTCATGGACTCATCGGGTGGTCCTCTAAAAGTGACTGTTTGATAGAATTTGAAGCTATGGGGAAATGGCCAGATGCGTATAAAGCAATTATTGGTGAGGGATTTGATGAGGAGGCTATTTTACAACACCTCTTGTTTTGTTATATGTTTACATTCAAAAGGATTGACAACAGACCGTGGCCGAAAGGGAAAACTGTTAAAATTATGGATATTGATGGACTCCAGATGTCTCATTTGGGCCAACCAGGGTTCAAATTTATAACGAACATTGCAAACGTGCTATCAATCATGTTCCCTCAAAGGTTGCAAAAATGTATATTTGTCAATTGCCCATCATGGTGGAGCATGGCGTGGAGAATAATGTCACCCATGATTCCAGAAAAAGTACGATCACAGATGCAAATGTTTGGTAAGAATAACTCTGACAAGGCAAGAGTGGCTTTGTTGGAATGGATTGACGAGGAGTCCCTGCCAACCAAGTATGGTGGGAAGAATGAGTCATTCTTCTCAGAATATGAGCAGATGTTAGTTGATCATGCCAGGACATTGAACGCAGGAGCATAGTTCAACAAGTATATACAATAATTTAAAACTGAATAACACAGTACATGTCACCATATTGGTCACTTAACATGGGAATGTCACCACCAAGATCAATGCCTGACCCTGTACATACAACCCGAGTTTGAAACCCATCACCCTTGGCATCTGATACATCATGTACGATCCAAAGCCTCACGTCATATTCTCCAACCATTGGATACTGATTCATACATGAAGAATAGTCTACATAGTGACCCTCATGTAGCCTCTGAGTATCTGCCAGAGCAATCAAGCGATATCCTCTTCCCATGCACTGTTCTACGAGGGCCATATCCCCTCGACTCAGCGCCTCTCTAATTTTAGATGATGACACGACGTCGCCTAGCCCATGTTGAATACCCTCATTATTCTCTAACAAATTCACAATCTCAACTTTCATGCCATACTCTGCCCCCAATGTCTTGAGGGTTCTTGCGGTACCAGCTGCCTTGTACCCAAATCTATAGTTCGAACCCACTACAACTCCCTTGACCCCTAAATCTACAGCCAACAATGTCACAAATTCTTCAGGAGACAGATTCCGTATGCTTCCAAAAGGTATACGATGCTCCTTGGGAACAGCCCCCAGGCAAACATCTTTCCACAACTGAAGGACCCGTGTCCTCTCCACAGGTGCCACCAAAGGCAATCTTGGTTCCCAGCCGAGTATATCAGCCATTCCTGTAAACGATATGAGATAAGGCGTGCCTCCTAGATGCACTGCCTTGATTGCTAATTTCTGGTGGCCCCTGTGTAGTGCATCAAATTTCCCAAGGGCAACAACAGGTGGACCAAAGCAGTCGTCCTGTTCCAAGAGACATTTCCAGTCAGTGTCCTGAGTCCCTACATTCCCCACGCGATACCATCAATAGAAAGAGTATTTCTAGTTCGATTACCATGAGTACCCACCGTACCTGCATGCTGCTGAACATGCGATAACACCTGAGTTCTCGAACACGTCAATGTGTTTGAAACAGGTGAATACCAGCGATGCCCATGATTCAGGCTGCTTGAGTGAACATGACAATGCGTCATAATACTTTTTAATACTATTACAAGAATCTAACGCTACATGACATGTGAACTAGATTGTTTGGTAGCGATGACTTTGTCAGGACATCTACAAAGAGAGGGTACTGTCTACCCAATCAAGACCTTGTTATCTTCCATGAAACTGTATGATGGAACCTCCAGATTATATGGAGCAGGTCCCTTTCTGATACGTCCAGATGTATCATAATGAGATCCATGGCATGGGCAGAACCATCCATGGTAATCTCCAGCATTTGGTAGAGGTACACAACCCAAGTGTGTACAGACCCCAACCACAATCAGCCAATCTTTATCCTTGACTCGAACCTCATCTGTTTCTGGGTCCCTCAATGATCCCACATCTACTTCCTCAGCAAGCTTGATATCTTCATCTGTTCTGTGTCTGATAAACACAGGTTTTCCTCTCCATTTCACCGTCACAGTCTGTCCCTTTGCGATGCTTCCGAGTTCAACTTCTAAGTTTGCAAGGGCAAGCACATCCTTACTTGCAGTCATACTCAGGATGAACTTCAAGACTGCCAAACGAATTGCAGAGGCATAGATGAAACGTCCTCCAGTAAGAACCATGTAGGTGAACGCCCTCTTGCTGGTATCACCTGGTGGAAATCTGTCATGATTTGAAGAGTCATACTCGATATTTGGAGTTGGATTCTTGATGGCGTGCACCGTTGGTGTCAAACCATCGATGTTTCCAAGCGTCACGCTGCCCTGAGAGTTGCCGGTGACAACATCCGATGCAAATGCTACAGATACATATAAAAATAGTAATTTAATGCCTCGATAGGAACAACAAGGGTACAAGAAGTAATGGAACCGGGATATCTGGAACATCCGTGGGGTAGAATGGAGGACACACAAGTCACGTACATCGACTGAAATCAAGTTTAAAAGAAGATGGAATACGTCCATTGTCAAAAGATGAAGTCTCATTCAAGGACGTGGCAATACAAGATACTCCATCTTTCAATGAGGTTGATTGCAGCGAGCCAGCCAAACTTCCTCCCAGCCTGGGAAGAATACTCTGTGCCGATCTTCTCAGCATGATTAAATGATAATTTTGTTTGATATAAGACTGATATGAGATTCGAGTGCCAGGAGATCTTGTTCCCTGATTTTAGACACAGACATGGCCATGGTGGATGTTCTCATCTCGTTTGCTACCTTGCACCCTAATCCCAAGTGGGATTTACTCTTCACAGAGATCAAACACGCACTATTGATAGGAATCTCTGTACATCTAATGGGTTTTTACGTTAAATAGGTATCATGTGAGAGTATGTGCATGAAAATTCACTTGATATCACAATTCTTAAGGTTGGCAGATGCTCCACCATGTTGTATAGATACTGTAATGAATGAATCTGCTCCACCTGTATGACAAACTGGAACCTTTTGTTTCCATGGTTCTCCATCCATTTGCATGTACACTTGTTGACCCCTGTCATTCCTTGATCGAATGGTGAGCTCAATAGCATTGCACTGTGCCAGACGTTTTGCATGGATTGAAGAGGAATTCACTTCTCCCATGACCATGGCAGTATGCCATCCATTCTTGAATCCCAGAACTTCAATCAAGCCATCATCACAAGATGGAGGTTTGAATTGCTTCTTGGCAAGGTTTTTCTTGTTCTTGACTCCCCATATATCTCTCCCTCCTCCATATGTTTGCAAGTTTAGAAGTATAATAGCAGAAATGGATGAAGGAACCGTAAGCTCTTTCCATTCATCTGAAGAAGATTCTTTTATTTTAATGCTTGCAAACCTATCAATTGGTCTAACTCCTCCACAGAACCATCCTGTCCCACATGTAAAGACACCATACCACATTTGGTTAATGGATCTAGAACTGGCAAGACAAGGGTTATTCTCTCGAAGATTGTGGAAATTATATGATGCTTCTGCATCTACTCCTATGCTAAAGTAGTTCCAGAACCTTGCACGAGTCAAGGTAGAATCGCAAGCATCACGAGATATTGGGTTTGGTAAATCTCCATAGAATGATGGATCTGGAACCGTCATGGTCATATCCCAAAAATCTACCTTCTGAACAGCAGCATTCCTATACTTTGCAAATGTGCCATCAATATACTTTTCATGAACCCAAGACTCGTTGAATTTCTTACCCCAACCAAGATTGATACTCAAGTCATTGCCTGTCCCAAGAGGAAGTATACCAACTGGTGGTGCTGGGCTCAATCCTAGATCTGCGATACATCCTAGAACCCACGTTATCGTTCCATCTCCTCCTGCCACTATTATGCGAAGGTGCGACTTGATATAGGCTGCATTTTCATCGCCACTGTGACGTTCCAGAGTAGACCAAAGCTGTTTGAGTACTGCCCCAGGTTGATACCTCGTCACGTCAAACTACAGACAAGGACAGATTTAATACGGTTATATACAACTTTGACATACCATACAAGACCTCTTTAAGAACGTACAACTTGGAAAGAGCCGAGATATCTGCTGAAAATGGCGTGTATGGCTTCCCCTGACCTTCCTCCAGAACGGCTGTTCACAAACACAATCATGGGACATCGCTCCAGGTCGCACATAGAGACAGATTTACATTCTGTTATATAATGTAAAGGTATCTTGTATTCATCTCGAGACGATATACTGGGATCTTGTCCAGGCTGTGACATTATGTTTGAAGTATCTAGACACCTGTTCAATCTACAGCCACATCCGATGATACCACGTGTTCTACAAAACAGTATAGAATAGTATATTATTATGATTTATTTATCTACAGTAGCCAAATGGTCGCATGTAACATATAAATCGACCAAGTCTCGTAAGGTTGAAAATCTCCTACCAGAAGTAGCCCTTCGAAGGGCTGAATTCAGCAGTGAAACTGAAGTTCATATGCTTTATACTTGAGTTATTAATCGATACTGGGTACATTGACAAAGTAATTACCCATTGGATTTAAGGAAATGTGCTCGAGTGGTAAAATCATGGATAGAATTGGTATTCAAAGGATATTTGGTATGGTTAACTAGGTGGCCTGCTTGCAGATGACACATTTGCCATTGTTCCTGGGACCGATGGTCCAATCAAATACCTACACAAGTGTAATTTAATGTGAATTAGATATCATAGTGTAAGATCTAGGACCTATTCCCGTAGGAAATGACCCTCATCAACAATTGAAATGTTGATTGTCTCCCCCGGGTCAGGCCTGACCATTCGAATGGCCATGGATGGCAAAGTTGGGGACACGCATGACTTTGCAGATGTACGGGAAATTATATCCACTTTCGAATTTAGAACATGCAGAAAGAACCTGACTTTATTAGCATACGTACAAATATAATAATTAATCGATTATTATGCAGGATTGATACTGCGAGAGTATTATTTGTGAGTCAGTACTGCGTCTCCACCTACCTGTGGGTACAGTGTCTTCGGAGAAAGCAAACGTCCTTGTGCACAATGAAATTCGGCGAGAAGTGTGCCTTTCTATGCCTATTACTTTCAATCAATAGTATACGTGCTGTTCAGGCATTATGGGGAGCTTATGTGACTTTTGAGAATAATTGCCGTAGAACTGTTCGAGTGAACATTGATGGAGGTGAAAGTGGGTCTCTCGTCTTGGGACCATACGAGGAGGATTCATTTTACATATGCTCATCGCTCTGCACTGGATTTTTGGGAGCTTCAAAAACACACTACTACTCGTATTCTGCAGAGACAGAGAGCTATCTTTATGATTGCTACTGGTCAGGGGTATGTGTACTACAATATTTTGTCCCTCTGTTGTATCACCTCACTTATTCTTATTTTGCTTGTAGTCTGGATCGGTGTCTATCAGTGGATTTAACGTTGGAAGTAAAGGATCGTATCACACTTTTACATGCGACGGCTCGTGTGCTGATGGTCCATCTCCTCCTCCACCAAGAAGGTCTCCTCCCCCACCAAGAAGGTCTCCTCCCCCACCACCATCACCTTCCCCACCAGCAGCCTCGATTCCAGAGGCTATCAAATCTGATACCCAGTCCGAGAGGGAGGTCTCGTCAGATTTTGATAGATTCAGCCTCAAATTGGATTGGAACCCATCATCTTGCTATCAAGACTCCGTGTGCAGTGATGACAAGATAGTAAATGCTTTCACGATTGATTCAATGCTTGCAAAACTGATTGATGATACTCAAATAAATGAAAGATGCTGGGATCCAAAATCTTCTAACGCCTTAAGCCTGGTTGTGGGGAATCAGGTGTCTGGAGGAACTTTGAGGGCTCTGGAATGCATGTTTCAGAATTCTGCCGGCTCAAATGAAGATCTGTGGCGGGATGTTTACATCAAACAAGGAAGCTGTACTGGGATGGGTGTAGGTACATTTTTTGATACTCTCGTCAAGTTATACTCGCTGATAAATTTGAACAGAATTGCCTATGAGTTTGGGGTATTTGATGGCACCAAGATTGCCAAGACTGAAGTCGATAGAAACGAATTTCTAGATTTCATCAGCTCTAAATTAAGCAAAAAGTCTTGGATTGAATGTGATCCTGATAATAGGATCCTAAAGAAGGTTGTCTTGTGTGTATCCCCGTATGCACCATACCCGGTGATAGATTGCCCTTTTGAAACAACTGATCCAATCACAGACAATGGCATTCCTTGTGATGGAACTCTGAGGCTTCCCACCAATGAGAATGGTGGATTTGTCTCTGATAAATGCCAGCCGTATATACCTTATGGTTTTGCAGAGAATTGGGTGGAACCTAAGGATTATGCTCCCTATCTGGACTACGAAAGCTTGCCTGCTTCTGGAAGTGATGAAGGGGGTGTTAATGTTGGAGCATTAGTTGGAGGTATTGTTGGAGGAGTAGTCGGACTTGCAATCGTAATAGGGCTGATTATATTTCTTTGTTATAGAAAAAAACGAAATAAAGATAAACCAGACAAGCAGGTGTATCACAATGGAGTCTTTGAAAGCCAAGAAAAGCCTCGAGCAAAGGTGGCCAATGGAGTCACTGGAAGCCTTGATTCTGCCTATGTTCCCAAAGACTTGGAGGCGTTTGACCCGTACAAGACTTGGATCACCTCAATTGTACATGATTATAGTCCTAAAGGATCTGGTGCAAGGAATGAATTTGATTTTGACCACGTACAACTTGGCAGGCCACTGGGAGAGGGCTCTTTTGGCAGGGTATGTTTGATTCATATCGTGGTATTATAGACGGGGACACATGTGATCTTACTTTTTGGATGACTGTTCTTGTGCAGGTTTACGAAGCAACGTTTAAAGACAAGCAGGTAGCACTGAAGATCTTCCTGGATACTCGTTCAATGAACGAAAATAGCTTTGAGGGGCTGACCGCAGCAACTGCTGATATCGTGGAAAAGATGGAAAAGGTACGTAACTTTACTGGATATAACAACTGTTGGCTTCATCATCTAGGGTTTCAAACATCACTTTGTATTTATAGGAAGTGAACGTGATGGCAGATCTTCAACACCCCAACATTGTCAAGTTCATGGGCTTTTGTCGAGTTCCACCATGCATAATGACAGAAGTCTGCTCGAAAGGTAATCTTTCAGAAATTCTTGCGAAAAAACTGGATCAAAATCTTCCATTCCCATGGAAAGAAAGATTGCAAGTTGTACGTGAATGACGATTAAACTAATTGTGTATTAAATAGTTCATCAATATGACTGGTGCATTTTACTGCAGGCTACTGATATCGCTAATGGACTTGACTACCTTCACGCTAATTCAATCATTCACAGGGATTTAAAAAGTCCAAATATACTTCTAAGTTCTGATGGTGTTGCTAAAATATCTGACTTCAATCTATCCAAGATCCTGGATGACTCGTTGAATAGCAGTTCGATTGCTGCCATGAATCCAAGGTGGCTGGCGCCTGAGCTATTTGATGGAGAGAAGCCAACGAAAGCATGTGATATATTCTCATTCGGCGTCATTATGTGGGAACTTCTTACATTTGAGGTACCATGGGGATCCCAAAATCCTTGGGTTATCGTCAATAGACTGCAATCTGGAGAGAGGCTTCAAGTCAAACATGACCCAGGTGTCTGCTCATCTGTAGACTTTCAACAGTATTTTGACTTGATGAATCATTGTTGGCAGCAGGACAAGGATGATCGCCCGACAATCCAGGGCGTCAAGAAAGCACTGGAAAGCATCAAGTAATGTTTCCAAATCATCCAATGATCAAGATCTCGTAGTCTCTCCCAAGCCTCTAGTTGAGAGGTTTCGGAAATGTGCTGCCAAATGCATGTACTATTTACTACCCTACACTAGTAGCATCAAATGTATTGAATTATAACATTATTATCATTGATATCTCATGTAAATACTTTCTTCTCCGGCGAGGTATCAAAACTGCATGCCAATCAGACATGCCGGAGTTAGTCAGTTTGAAAACGGGCGATGAGCAATCATTAAAAGCAGAATATTTCTCATTTGGATCGCATGAAATTACGATCAAATGCAGGAAATCGGTGCAGCGAACTTTAAATTTCAAGCTGACAGTTCAAGTACAAAAAGAAGACCTGTATGAAAGCCTTCGAGGCTGGGGTGGAGGGTATGAGAGTGATGAAAATGAATCAAACGAGCCCCAATTAGCATCATCTTCTGGGGATAAAGATCTTTTAGGGCTGGATGTGTGGCCTGCAGCGATAACTTTGTGTGAATATCTGTCCAAGAACGAGTCACTTGTTTGTAGGAAGCGGGTGATAGAACTAGGAGCTGGTGTAGGCCTTCCATGTCTCATTGCAGCGAAAATTGGGGCCTCAGAGGGCTTTATATCTGATTATGATTCTCGGGTAGTAGAGCATGCGCATGAAAATGCGATCGAGTGTGGTCTTGGCCATGTGTGCAAAGGGCTAGTTCTGGATTGGCGACATCTAGAGAACCTTTCTGATGACCATAAGCACTCCTACGATGTCGTGCTTGCCGCAGATGTCATGTATATAAGTCAAATAATGCCAGATTTTGTCAAAAGCATGGATTATGTTATGAAACAGGACGGTTTGGCCATTCTGACTCATCAATGTAGGCAATCTCTTGTTCTTGATAATGAGAGTGGAGTACCCATAGTGATAGATATCGACGTATCTTTCGAGAAATTTAAAGATCTAATATCTGATTATGGGTTTGAGATGAAATTGCTAGATCAATGCGATAGTGAAGGCTTCCCAGGCCCAATGAATTGCTTTGCCCTTGCAAGGCATGCTGATGTGTTGGAGCCTCTGAAAGGATTGGATGGGGTGCGATAACTTTCATACAAAAAAACACATGTAATTCTATGTTGATTAAAATCATTAAAGCTGTGGTGGACCGCCATATGGCGCGCCTGTACCTGATTGGTTTGTCCCCTGGGCTCCAGGTAAAGCTAAATATGAATTCAGGTGCAAGTACGCATTTGCTGCTTGCTCCTGAGCTTTCCTTTCTGCCTCTCCAGCCTTATTAGCTTCTTGTGCATCGCGACGATCTTTCATCAAGACGTCAACCTTCGAGGTCAAATCCCTTAAGGTTTGAATCATGTATGGCATGACTGTGTCCATCAACTGATTCTTCCATGCCAACTCCAAAGCTACATCTGGTCGTACCAAATCATAACATGTATATAAGCATGCCGAAAAACATTCGGGAACATTTTCTTCGATGAAGAAGCGCAAAAGATCTTCAGCAAGATCAGCATCCCCTGACTGTGAAACAGTTTCCATGGCATCCTTGTACATCTTGTCCGCTTTTGCAAGTGCGACAGCCTTTTTCCACTTGAGATTTTTCTTATATATGAGAGCAGAAATTTGCCTGAACTCGGGTAGCTCGTGTAATTCCAAGGATCCAGCCAACTCTAGCTGGTCAAAGTTGTCATAATTTGTGATGGACTCCCGGAGAGCATCTGCGTCTTCTTCTTTGATAAACAATTCATTCAGTGCATCATTAACAGCACTGAGATTGTTCTTTTGAACTCCAAGAAGATATTGCTTCACAAGTGATAACTGGTCTGCGCGCTTCATGATTTCAACGACTCTGCTATGGTCAATGCGGGCTTCAATAACTTTTAAGAGGTCAGTCAAGAGATCTGGGTGTGCGTCAAGATAGAAAGCAATACCCTTGTATAAGGTGTCTGCAGCTTTGACTTTCACAGCAACATCTTTGAACTGAATGTGTTCCCAAGCAACATCTGCATGCCCGATCATAACTCCAAGAGCATTATCATACTCATCGTACTGAATGTACAGGAATGAAAGCTCTTTCCACAGTTCTCTTTCTTCGCAGGTCCTGATGAGCTGTGGTACATTGATGCGAGTGGAGAAGAGCTTCAGATGCTCCATGAGTTTTTCAGGTTTGAACCTAGCATACAATCCTCCCAACTCGGTGAAAATACCCATATGGGCTTTTTCTAGGCCAATGCCACTCTCAAGGAGAGATATAAGCTCCTCTGTGAGACCTTTATCTTGATAGAAGGCAGATACTTCAGCAAGATCATCAGCTGTGACAATGATATTGAGGGCACAAAGTTGTGCGAGTTTGAACTCATTCTCTTCAACGCATGCATAGCACACTTCTTTCCATGTTTTGGCATTATTTGCCTTTCTTGCAGCATCTACAGCAGGTTGATACAAGTGAAGCTTCACAAGCGTTGATGCTAACTTTCCCCAATTCGGAATCTTGACATAAATCAGCCGGGCAGCGTCGTATTTGTTTTCCTTGAAAGCAGAATCACCAGCTTGCTGCAAGTTGGCAGAATTTGATCCTGATAAAAATTCCTCGAGTGCTGTGAGATCTTCGTTGCATGCATATGCATACACTAGCTCTGTATCGATCGCTGGATCCACGATTTTTTTCCTTACCATCATGAGGAATTTCGGGACGTCATGATAGTCTCCAACCTCTCGTGCCTTGCTAACAACTTCAGACCATTTTGAAGCATCAGATGCACGCAAATAAGCAGCAATTGCCTCTCCAAGCTGCCCCGAAGAAAGATATGAATTCGCTAATTCTGACCACACATCTGGTTCGTCAATCTTTGTGGCAAACTCATGAGCCCTATTCAAGTCGCCGATATTCTCTAAAAGCACCTTAATGGCCTCAGTTTTCAGTGCAAACTTGCGGTAGATTTCAAACGCCTCCTCATAAAGTTCATATCCCACGGCAATCTCTCCAACAGCTGGCCCATCAAAATTATCCAACCTCAAGATGTAGTCTTTCACACGAGAGCGATCAGACTTGATAGCAGTAATGATGAGGAGATTCTGCAAGTTGTGATTGTTCGAGAACGAGGTGTTGTTGAGGACTATCTTCTCCAATAACTCAATGAGTTCTGTTTGAAGTTCAGCTGCCATGAAGGCTTTCACTGCGACAGATACATGTTCAGGGTTCTTGCACTCTGGAAGTGCAGTCGAAACAACCTGATCAATCAATTGACGCCTGCTCTTATTCTCCTCTGATAAAACACTCGCCCACAAGTCCATATCTTGTCTATCAACGACATAGCGAGCTTGAAGTTTGAACATGGCATGCTTTGACGAGCATTCGACCAATTCTGTATCACATTGGCCTCTCTTGTACGCAATACAAGCAAGTCCTGGATCTCTCCTCTCAGCAAATTTACCGACTATGCTGGACTCGTAGTATGGGTTTGTCGTGAGGAAATGCTCTGGATTATTGTTTGAGTCGATCAAAATTTTCCCCAACGCATTGTGAACCTTGGGATCCTTGCTTCCCTCTGCAACAAGTTGCTCAAGCAGAGGAGTGAGCAAACCAATTTTGTTTCTCGTTTCAACTTCCTCAACCAGATCGTCAACAGGAACCAAACTTCTGACGCTCAGAATAAGATTTTTGACAAATTCATCATCAGCTTCTACATCAAGCAGAGCTCCAACAACAGCTGGTGTCTTTTGAGGAGATACTTTTTGGACGTAACCTTCAATGTATCTCTGCATGCCCTTTTCAAAGAGATACTTTGTCAAATCATGCACCATATCGTGCTTATCACACACATTGATTAATGGTCGTGCATCTGGCAGGTTGGCTTCCATGAGGAATGTCTTCACTCTCTCTGGAGGATAAAAGTTGGACTCTCTTGTCACCCTCTCTACTTCCTTGACTTGACCAGTCTTTGAAGCTGCTTCGATATACTTGTAGTGCTCTTCTGGGTCCTCTGAGAAAGCCATACGTGAACCAAGGTAGAAGTATAACCCAGGATATGATTCATGAGATTCCAAAAGCTGGATTATTTTTGCTGCGGTAAGCTGCTCCGTGTATTCCTTGGCAACATCCACAACAATCCCGAGGTTTTGTTGCATATTAGACTCCAGTAGAATTTGCAAGCACTCAATGGCCCATTCTGCACTCAAAGTACCGAAGAATTCAATCAGCTGTGCTGGCTCAATCGCATGTGTGTTTACAATGACCCTCCTGATGTCAGACAGGTCTGAATAATGCTGTAAAGCCCTCATGTACAGACCCGCCTTTTCACAAAGTTGAGCAACCCTTGGTTTGTCATAATGTGTCATGGTTCCATTTGAAAGAATGGCATCTGCAACCTGTGGGTTGGTCATCAAATTGATTTCAATCACTTTTGTTTGCAAAGCAGCATGTTTGGGGTCATCATCCTGCAGGACATCAAGTAAAAAGGCTGTGGCTTCTTTTACCATATTCCTCTGAAGGAACAAGTCTGCTATTGTATTCAAATCCAGAGCAGGCTGTGGCTGGCGGCCCACCATCTTGGCCAAGTTTACAGCAGCATCTGGGTTATCCATCATCAGCTTTTGCAACAAAAAGGCATAGTCTGGGTTGGCACCAGATGACTGTGTGTAATTCACAAGCTGCTCAAAGTCACCCTTGGCTGCAAGAACTTCAACTACCCGTCCACTAGCACCAACTGCTTGGAATATCTCCAGAGCATTCTCCCAGTCTTGCTCGTCCTTGAACAAGTTTCCAAGATCCTCACTTGGAGTGAGCTTCTTTTCCTTGTACCATTTATCCAGCAAAGGCTTTTTCTTTTGGGCCACAACCAGCCTTCCTAATTCGACAGATTCGAATTCATTAAGCGAGCTTGTCGTCAGTATTTTCCCGAAATAGACGAGGAGTGGCGATTGAGTCCCTGGCTGTGCAGGAACTCTCTTAAAGCTCTCCACAGTCTCCTTTGTGCGAAGAATGCCCTGGGGAGATTCAGCTGCCAGCTCTGCAGCTTCTTTATACTGCCCAGCTGCAAACAGATTCTGAAAGTTCTGAATGACAAGCTTATCAGCTCCAGGTAAATTTGCCCTTTTAGCCATGGCAAGAGCCAAATCGATACTCTTAAGCTGGTCAGCCAGGAAGGAAACAATGGCCCCATCATTGATTGAACCTTTCAAAACTTGCCCCTTTCGATTAATGGCCAAGAATCCAGAATCGGAGGATCCACACGCAACAAAAAGAGGATCTTGAGAGAAACGAACCCTGTAAACAGGAGCAGCAGTCTCTAAATCATAGACGAACAAGAGCCCCAACTTTGTGACAATGTACACAAGGCCATATCGTGTGGCAATTTGCATTGAAACAGGAAAGTCATCTGTAAACTCTGGAGGGAAGAAAAGGTCCGCATTCTTCTTCAACGATGTCTGACCGGGCATGCCAAGTTCGATGACGTGTAATTTGGACACTGGAACACCATCAACCAACTTCTTCTGGGCAAAAGCAATCACTGGCACTGGTTCTGGCTTTCCAGCAAGCTTCACCATTGAAAATGCAGCAGCATGTGCATCCAACGATTGACTGCGCCCTTGCTCAATAGAATAAAGCTGCATAAATCCCTTGACTAACTGAGGTCTCTCCGCTGCACCTGGTGCAATCCCCACAAGCACACACCATTTCCCTGTTGGATCAACACGGTAGCTGATGATTTGTGTGTTCTCCAGATTAGCAGCGCGGTCGAATATCTTCACTGGATTTGCTTCGCTGTTAATATTCCAATGATATACAGACTTTGCCGTCACGAGACCAAGGTTATTCTCATCATACCATTTCCAAAACACCACAGACTCTCCAAACTGAATAGCCTTGAGCTTTTGCTTTGTCCCCAGGTTGAACACTTGCAAGTTATCCCCATTCACCCCTTCCACTTTTGCCTTCAACGCAATTATTTGGCTATTAGGATTCATAATTGCACTATCAGCTGAAATCGGCCTCCGCTGAGGAGCAGAAGGCTGAGACAAGTCCACAATCAACAGTTGATTCTGAGGAGTTGTCTCTCTCACACAAATGTACTTGTCCGACTCCATAGTCACGTTCGCAAACGTGATTGAAGAACTTTGCACATTTAAAGAAGAAAGCTGCATATGAATAATATCAAAACGAACGTCAGTATATTCCGTGATCTTCGTGATCCCCTCTGGAGGTCGAACGCGGACTAGGAGAAAAACCTACCGAGAGCATTTCCTGTGTCACCACAGGAGTTGACGACGCTGTCATATTGAAACCGTAAACCTTTTCTCTACAGAATCTCACGAGTAGTGATGGATAGACACCCTCTCGAGAGAATCAGAGAGGATCGAACGGACAGAGTTCCCTCGCGATGAGACTCCCACTGTTCTCGTAGAATTGACTGACACTATTTTCTACTTCAATGTATGTATTGTTTAATAAATACCACCGTCATCGTCACCGCTGTTATGGACATCCTACAGGACCTGGGTAGATCTGACCTCTCACCCATTCCAAGAAGAAGAGTCTCCATCCTCTATTCTGCTGATATACAAGGCATATTTCCAGACTTGGTCATCAGATCACGTACTCTATTTCCATGACCATTCCATGGTGGAAAAGACAGTATCACCAAAGAGACAAGACTCGACATCATTGGAAGAATGCATGAGAATCATGCAGAGTCCTTGTAGATTACACGTACTCCCATCAAAGACCCTGTTTGATGGGATATACTGATTCACCTTGACATCCCCTTTCATCTTCTCAACTGGCCATACCTATGGAGCTCGTTCTCATATATACTATTCCTTTACTCTTAAAATATTTAGTAGACACTTGGACAGTGTCTAGAACGAGAGTTACTCTACTCTAGAAGACATCATACACCAAGTGAGGGAGACCATGGTGGAGAAGGAACGGGTCTCACAGGAAACTGGTGGAAAAGAAACAATGAAATTATTCTCTGCGTCATCAGCTGCTGTTCATGCCGTAGAAAGGGCAGATTTGTCCGGGAATCAATCCTATGATCCCGCCATGGAAATCGTCACCACTGGTCGACCGAAGAATGTGAACAAAATACTCGGGGAAGAGTGTCGTTTGGATGCGATGGATGCGATGGAGCTGACTGTTAATCCTGTAACTCGGATAGCCTCGGAGTACTGTGAAACTATGAACTGCACGGTGGCTGTCAATGACGAGTTTATTTCGTATGGGTTGAAACAAGGGCATATTCGAGTATTGCATCGATATTCCTCCGCGAGGGCACTATTGAAAGGTCATGTTAGACCTATAGCATGCATGTGTTTCCTATCGAATACTGTTATTGCTGCAGGAGGGGTGGATGGGAAGTTGTTTGTGTGGAAGGTGACTGCAACAGACGATGAAAATGCACTAGAGGTGGAAGTGGTGATGTCCGCGGTGTTTTCTCCTGGTTGTGATACAAGTAGTGTGATTGTATCTCCTATTTCACAGGCTTTTAATGGAGATGATGATATGCCTTCCATGGTAGTGGCTGTGGGACATGCTGTGATGGTGATGAAGGTGAGTTCTGGTGCAGGGGTGGTGGATATTGATCCATTCAATCCCGCTCCCTATGGAAAGCGAGTGGCTGACTTTCCTCTTCAAGATGAACCAAAATCTATCTCAACGTCCCAGAAGGGCGTACTAGCTGTTGGTAGTGGTCGCGGGCGCATATATGTTGGAGCCTTGATGAACAAAGGTGGAGAAGTTGTTGGGGACAGATTGACATCGATGAATATTGGAGAATCTGTCGAAGGAGTTCATTGGATACATGACACAGTCCTGTTGGTATCAACACAGGAAGGTAGATGCCAGAGGCTCTACTGCAATCAGGAAGATGGTCTTCAATTTGCAGATATGATTGTCCTGAATCAGGAATCTGGGTCTCCTCCATACGTTCATACGGCGTGTGTCTTGGAGCAGCATGTTGCATGTTTGGCTGATACAAGAAATAAAAGTGCGTATCTACTGACGTTCAAGGGTCTCAAAGGATCTCGCCCATCGTTCAATTCATTGGCCAAGTTTTCTGTCGGCCAAGCAATCTTGAGTATGTCTGCATGTTGGAACCAAGATGCTGCAGAAGAAGGGAGGGGTGGAATAGAATTGAACTGTGTTCAAACAGACGCAGTTCAGCAGTATTATATTGACATTGACCTGTTCATAGATATAGACGGTGAATCAGAGGAAAAGGAGGCTCTTGATGAGTTTTCTGCAGACATATCTGAGCAGAAGGATGAAAGTCTGCAAGATGATGGTGAAGAAGAAGAAGAAGAGGTTCACGAAGAAGAAGAAGAACACGAAGAACAAGAACAAGATGTCGCTGTGAGCAAATTGGAGAAATTACAGTTGGATGACGAAAATGCTGCTGCAGATCCAGGAATGTTGACAGGACGACTGCTGACACCGTCAGACATCATTTCGTCATCTCAACAAGAAAACCCATCTGGACCTAAAGAAAAGTCGTCGAAAATTAAAGTCTTGAAGAGAGGTGAAAAAATCAAGCCAACAGAGGAGAAGCAAGAGTCAAGTGACATAGAGAGTGATGATGAAGAGCATGGAGGGTTGCATTCGGTTCCACTCGCTCTTCTCGAGGACTCTTCTGTGTCGAGTCTATACACTATGATGGTGAAAATCATAAATGAGAATACGACAAAGCAAAACAATATGATCAAAAAGGCATTCAAGGATCAGAGGAAATATGTTGATGAACAGATGTCAAAGATGACTAAAAGTCTTGATAAAAAGCTCACTGCCCAGATGAAGTCAGAAATGAAATCATTCCAGTCAAATATCAACTCTGCAGTTCAAACGGCTGCAAAAGAGTCGATTCGAACTATCCTTCCAAAAGAAATTATGGGTGCAGTAAAGACATCTTTAGATAAACAGCTCTCTGGGGCAGTTCAACAAGGATTGACTAAATCAATTCAAGAATCATTCAAACATTCATTCACAAAGCAGATCGTGCCTGCTTTTGAGTCTGCCTGTCAGACAATGTTCCGGCAGCTTGATGACTCACTGACACGAGGAATCCAGGAGCATGTTGATGGATCCCACAAGTCATTGGAACATCCGGTACAGCTTGCCAATGCACTTCAAAAGTCGCTTGATAGTGCACAGACTCTTGTTGATAATCTCAGCCATAGTCAACAACCGTTCTCAGGGGAAGCAGCAATGAGTTCTTCCACTTCTGCCCTTCACTCCCCAAAGCACCAGGATCCAAAGCAAGAGCTTCAAAACTTGATTCGTATGGGCAAATTTAATGAGGCATTCTCGAAGGTTTTATCTCTCCAGGATTTGAATTTATTGAGTTGGTTGTGCTCCATTGTAGATGCACCCTCCACATTAGCAATATCTCCTCCAGTCCTCTCTCAAATGGTGCTTTTAAGTCTCTTACAGCAACTATCAGCAGATTTGAGCCACGGAACAAAAACTAAACTTCAATGGATACGGGAGGTGGCATTGGCAATTAATCCTGGTGAGCAGTCGATCAGAGCACATATCAAACCAGTCTTGGAGCAAGTTGCCAGTGCGCTGCATACTAATCTGCCCAGATTATCCCCAGCGGATGCATCTTCCTGCAAACTTACTCTTCATGTCGTCCGATCTCAAATGCAGGCATAACTTTTGACGTTATCTGTAAGACACTCCATCCCTGTGAACCGTGTATACACCTTGCATAAGGCGTCCTGAACAACGAGAAAAAGGTAGTAAATCAGGCTCCAAGGACAGTATATATTTATACTGGGGCATGGAGATGAAGTGTCGGTGGTAAACCCTCACAACATAGGGATATATGAAATTCGAAAAAGATTGTCTTGTTTTTGTGTTGTCAAGTATAGATGCAGAACTGTTCATCGTCCATGGTAGGCTCTTGGTGGTCAACTAGCTGGTTGCTTTTGTAGCTGGCCATCCATGGATGTAGTAAACTATGTTACATGCGGGGAACAGTAGAAATTATGACAAGAATCTTATCCTAAAGTTCTATAACTCTATATAACGGCAGATCATGTGAAAAGGTTCCTTGCTACGGTTCCAACGCCCTCATTTCCGGTTGGACACTGAATATTTCCAGCATCTCCTCCAAAGGCCAACAAAGCAGTTGGGGAGGGAATCACCCCTTCCAAATCAGGCCAATCGACATCCACTACTCCCATTGATGCTCTAGCCATTACTTTTGGTCCTCTAGATGGTTTGGTTGCTGACGCACCTTCTTGTGGAATCATGCTCTTTGTCTTATTTGGTATAACAGTCTGTGGGGACAGATCTGTAACATCTCCCTTGACAATTGTATCAAACAAAACCCCTGCAAGGGTATCTTCGGTGGCTGTTGTCGTCCTCCTTTCAATACCTTCCACACCTGGAAGATTATCTTGCGCTTTATCCTCAAGGCGAAGTTCTTCGACGTTTGGCATAGATGGCTCTTCCTGCACCTCTTCTCCCTTTTGCATTTTTGTATGTTTTTCAACATCTTCTTGTGTGATGATACCTTCTGCAAAAGCTTGTTCCCTCTGTTCTTCTGTAAGATCATTCAAATAGCAGACAAGGTGAAAGTTTGTCACAGCGCTAACACCAGTTCTGCTAATGGCAGCCTTGTCGTACGCCTTTGCAGCCTGAACTTCTGTATCATGAAGACCCAGGTATTGATACTTCTTGCCTTGAGTTTGTCCAATACGAGCTTCCCATCTTCCTTTCTGATGACGAGTTACCCCTTTAAAGATGGAACTTTGCACAGACTCCCCCTTACTGTGCCTCCTCAATCCAGCAACAATTGCTTCAGGGGAGTACTTGAATATTTGTTCATGTAAACCTTTGTACCATCTATGATCATAATTGGTGGTAGCATCATTACCCCTGTAGCGAATCGCAGCAATATCAAAAGCTAGTGCAGCTTGCTGGCTCGTATCATATCCTCCAAGATACAACTGTTTTCCATTCTCCCAGAGATGAGCCTCATACCTATTTGTTCTGATATGATGCGTAACCCCACGATACGTTTCCTCGCTTGCTTCGGTGTAATATCGTCTACTGGCATTTATCTTACCAGTTGGTGCAAAATCTGGATCTTCATCGTTCAATAATGGCCTTGAACGCTTTCTTCTAACCATTGCCTCGAAATTGGTAAAGGGTGCCTTGAGTTAGTTGGTTGTCCGCCTCGAGGAGATCGCTTCACTTGCTTGTGCTGTAGCTTGGCTGTAGCCGTGTAAATCAACTCAATGGTTGAAAATATATGTATTAATGCTCTCAAGAGTGTACAATTGACAGTAGCAAAGGCAGAAGACGTCCTGAATGAAGGATTCCTCGACTACCTTGACTGAGACAATGGACAGCGTAGGGATGGTGTGGAATAATGGATTCCTACACCAAAATACTCGTTATAGCTTGAATAGAAGCTTAATAACGAATACTGTAATTTACATATAGCTTGTAGAATTGTGGGTGTCCTCGTAAGATACCGTTGAGTCGTTAGAGTTCATTTCTTGGATGGAGTGAGATGTTCGATTCGATCGATGCATCTTCGATCATCCCAGAACAAACTGATGATGCCATGCAGCCACTGCATGGGTTCATGCATCTCTCAACTATTGTATTATACAGCACTGTTACATTCTTGATTGAAATATGGTGTATATATGGACTGATATCTTAGTAAAGATTATCATGTGGTGGATCTTAAAATGAGATCTTTCTCCAAAATTACTTGCTAGGTAACAATTCAGTTTGGATATCTGTGAGCGAACTGTGGAATCCATGATTGATTGATATTTCCCCATATGTACGGCTCGTTTTATGTTTATTCTGTTTCTAGATTCTTCAACTGCTGGTGAAAATTCAACAGGAGCATTTCTCCCTTGTTTGGATCACGAATGTACTAGAGACACTTTTGCCCCTTACAATGGAAGGCAATCAGCGCTGGGAGGTTGCCTCCTAAGGCGCTTGCTGCAACGAACTTCTTTCTTGTTACCCTCTGCATCTTCCTCGTCTCCACTCTCATCCTCGCAATCTTCCGTTTTGGACGTTTGAACTTTGGTTAGGTTCACACTATTTGACCGTTTAATACCAACCTCTACGGCTTCGTCCTCTGGCTCGTCAGATCCGTCCTGAGACTCCAGCACACTTCGAGGTGTATTGCTTGTTCTTCGCATCACCGTGGGCGTGGTCTGATCAACTGGGGATCCAAGCTCTGATGTCACATTTTGGTGTGAATTTGCCTGAGAACATTCCACAGTGTAGATTGGAGTTGGAGGCATGCTAGGCGAGAAAGATTGTGGAATGACCGATGGAATCAAGCCTTTCCTCATTCCTTCTGAAATTTGACAATTACTCAGGATATCCAGGTAATCGACCAGTTGGAAGTTTAGCAGAGGTGCTGCTTCCACCCCCAGAGATTTTATCAAGGCCCTGTCGTATGCCCTCGCCGCTTCTACTTCTGACCCAAATACTCCAATATGCTGTTTTGCGGGATTAATTGTATGGGACAACTGAAGTTCCCATGGATCAGTCGAAAACATTTTGGACTGATCTACTTTGTTCATCGCCTTACTCTGCTCTCTGAGGCAAATGACAACCTGCTGCTGTGTGACACTGTTCCTGCAATCATATTCCTGGCTGCTGATATCTTTCCCGAAATTGAGCACAGCATCATCTCCGCGAAACCGAGTTGCAGCTAGATCATACGCCAATGCTGCTTGAATTTCGTTATAGAAGCCACCAAGATAGACCTGCTTTCCATCATCCCAAATATGACTTTCAAATCTATTGGTACGAGCATGGTGTGTTACTCCTCTATACTTTGATCCGATTTTTGAGCTTCCTCCTCGCCTCTCTGCCTTTCGAGTTGTCTTGAGATTCTCTGAGAGCATGTAACGAATGACTCCCACTGATGTAGGACTGCTGTGTCCAGACATGGGGGATAATGCAACACCAGGCGAGATTGGTGTCATTGGTACTCCATGAGCCCAGTGTATTTCAGGATGAGGGGATTGCATTCTCCTTGATATCAAACCAAATTACAAATCACTTCAATATCCTTCTATACACGATTCAAAATTGTACCTGCTTCACGAGTCCTGCAAGTCAGTGATGAAGAGATTAGCAACATGCATGAAGAAGATTAGAAGAGTCCATGGAGAGAACTGCTCTGGTGTGGCAACTTTGCGACGATTGCGTGGTACATTGTCGTTAAAAAAGGGCAATATCTCTTTGAAATTGCCTAATACTCTATTTTGACAATATTTACCGCCCCATGTGAGGGACAAACTCGAGCAAGAGTATCGAGCAAGCTCACAGACCTGCCCAGGGCACCAGACGCACCTGTTGAAAATGTCGCCGCAAGAAATATGCAGCTCTGTCACGATTTCACCTTGAAGTGTAGTATGGAAGAAGAAGAAGAGAATAAAGAATATCATTGCGCACTTGTGGGTCAGTGCATTTATGCAGGATGGGTTCGGTGCAGATTCATGGAAATTTGATTGTCAAGTGGAAAGTAGCATCAGGTTCGAGACACCTAGGTTTTCATTACGTGGGAGTTGCAGACTTGGGATACCTAGGCTACCCTCGATTTATTTCCTTTGTATATATTTACAGAGGATCATTCAAGCCCGTGAGATCCATTATATGCACTTCTATTCACTATATTCGGATACGATTTGAATGTAAAAGCCACAGGGCTTTTTTTCACTATATTCGGATTCCAATGCCCGAATTCGTCAAAGCCTCTGTGACAATAGATGATGACAATGCGTCATCGTGGAGTATTCCTATATCATCAGGAAACTTGTATCAAGCCATAGGTGAACTCCGACGTGAGGTTCTGGCATATTACGGAGGTATCGTACCCAACGCCCAGGCTATTGAATACTTCCAGAACAGTGCCATTTTTTGCAATCACATAGGTGCTCAAGAATTTCATATTGCATATAAGGTAGGGTATTTACACTGTGTAAATACAATTATAATACTACTATTATAATA
>PJEL010000048.1_pt1 | contig 123242 bp, 106 predicted proteins | sample 1853271 | NCBI WGS metagenome assembly PJEL01 (sample SAMN08108733, study PRJNA415343) | Invertebrate metagenome, whole genome shotgun sequencing project. | host: Globobulimina | place: Sweden: Gullmar Fjord | collected 2015-08 | reverse complement strand
ATCTAATGGCAAATTGGGTAGCAAAGTTATGCGCCAATCGGGGTGTCGCCTGATTGGTTTTCCGTTTGGTAAAAAGAACGGAAACTGAGGAACCGGATGAGGGAAATCTTCACGTCCGGGACTGCGTGGCCTGCGGCCTCTTGCCCCTTATGCAAAACGTTACCCGCGACACGAAGTCGCGTTTTTATATGTGATCTCAGCATGTTGTAAATGCTGGCTATCACCCGGTGCGTACCCGCCGGTATCCTATGGAGGTGTGCTACCGTTGCGCTGATGACGGGGTGCGAAGCCCTCCTGACAATGTACCGAATTGGAAGGAAGTCGTGAGGCGGACACCCCTCCGGGAGACTCACCCGGTTAAGGGCTAGGATGGGACAATATGGCGAGAGTAGGCAAAGCACTTTACGCGCCGTCAGCTGCGACAGACCTACGGGGTTTAATAGGTCGATGACATGTTTCCTAGTGCTTACGTGTGTTGGAGAGGATGCAGGAGATTAACGTGCCTGCACGGTACCCATATTTCCTCCCGGCGTTTAAGTGCCGCCTAAGTTGTCCGCTGAGGTAAAAACGTGGAACGTGGCACCCCAGGCCCTTCGCCCTTTGGGCAGGTTAACCGTAAGGCATGCTGTTGGAGGTCTGGATCGAGATGCTATAAGAAGCGAATGTCTCACTGTAATGGTGGGAATACCGGGTGAAATATTCTCGGCTCCGTAAGGAGGCTGAAATATAGCAGGTGGCTCCTCACGAGAAAGTAGACCGAATCAATGGTAAGTTTTATTTGTAAATATTATTAAACAATTATGACTTATAAGGGAAAGCTATAGACGGCCTTACGGCTGGGGCGCCCTTGAGCTTTGGCTACATTGACAGTTTATGTGTATCGTGAAGCAATACCATCCATATTGCGGGAACCCCACTAAGGGGAACCTTGGAGGGGCTTGAGCCGTGTGATGGGAAACTATCACGCACGGTTCTGAGGGGGGAATGGAGCCGCAAGGCTCCTGACCTAACCGGTTCTGGTTGAGATTTGGCACATCGAAGGTATTATTATTTCAAAATGCCTTCTAGTTAATGTTCCTACTGTGCATCTGATTTTCAGAAGTCAATATACTTATATTGGCTGTTTACTCACAATGAAGAGATTCAGAATAGGTAAAGTTGTTGTTTTTTAAATGCTTAGAGTCACCAATTGCAAGTTCAATATTGAATGTTGAATTCAGGAATTACAAACATAAAGCAGCATTTCATTTAATTTATGTGATATCTAGAATTAGCTTGGAAAACATCGCAATAACTTTGTTGTTTCTTTGTGTATTAAAGAAGATGGATACGGTGTTCCTGCTGTTGTAAACAGTTGTTTTTCTGAAAAAGTCTGTTTTTATTTCACAGAAATATGCCTGAAAATTTACGAGACAAGAAGATATAATAAAATACTGCATCACTAGTTAGCTCAATATAACCAAACCTTTAAAGGAAAGGAGAGCAGAGATGAGTGAAGACAGCAAGTGTCCAGTAACGGGTAGAATTGCCACGCCAACTGTTGGTAGTGGCACGTCGAATAAGGACTGGTGGCCGAATCAGTTGAACCTCAAGATGCTTCATCAAAACTCTTCTATGAGCAATCCGATGGATGAGGAATTCAACTATGCTGAAGAATTTAAGAAACTCGACCTGGAGGCTTTGAAGAAGGATCTCTATGCCTTGATGGTCGACTCGCAGGATTGGTGGCCGGCTGATTATGGCCATTACGGAGGGTTCTTTATCCGGATGGCATGGCACAGCGTAGGCACTTACCGCACCGGTGACGGACGAGGGGGTGGGGGATCCGGCAATCAGCGTTTTGCACCTCTTAACAGTTGGCCGGACAACGTGAACCTTGACAAGGCGCGCCGATTGCTTTGGCCAATCAAGCAGAAATACGGCAATAAGATCTCCTGGGCCGATCTCATGATACTCGTCGGCAACTGTGCTCTTGAGTCGATGGGATTTAAGACTTTTGGCTTCGGTGGTGGACGTGAAGATATTTGGGAGCCTGAAGAGGATACTTACTGGGGGGCTGAAAGTGAGTGGCTTGGTGATAAACGCTACTCCGGTGAGCGGGAACTTGAGAATCCCCTTGCTGCTGTTCAGATGGGGCTGATTTATGTGAACCCTGAAGGACCAAATGGCGAACCGAGTGCGGTTGCCTCCGGTCGTGACATTCGAGAGACCTTTGGGCGCATGGGCATGAATGATGAGGAAACGGTCGCTCTCGTTGCTGGAGGACATACATTTGGCAAATGTCATGGTGCAGGCGATGCCGGCCTTGTTGGTCCCGAGCCAGAAGGCGCCAATATAGAAGATCAGGGTCTTGGATGGAAGAACAGTTTGGGAAGCGGTAAAGGTGGTGATACAATTTCAAGCGGCATTGAAGGAGCCTGGACCCCGAGCCCGATCCAGTGGGATATGGGCTATTTTGACACCTTATTCGGTTACGATTGGGATCTGGTGAAAAGCCCCGCCGGTGCCTACCAGTGGGTTCCGACCGATCCTGCCGCAGCGGACGCTGTGCCGGATGCCCATGATCCGTCTAGACGACATGCGCCTATAATGACCACGGCGGACCTCGCCATGCGAATGGATCCGATTTACGGGCCAATCTCGAAGCGTTTTCATCAAAACCCGGAAGAGTTTGCAGGCGCGTTTGCAAGGGCGTGGTTTAAACTGACGCACCGGGACATGGGTCCGCGCTCGCGCTATCTTGGTGTGGAAGTCCCTGCTGTGGAACTGATCTGGCAAGATCCGATACCCGTAGTAGATCATGAACTGATCGACGCGCAGGATATTGCAGACCTCAAAGGGAAAATCATTGCCTCGGACTTGTCTGTATCTCAATTGGTCTCGACCGCATGGGCCTCGGCATCCACGTTTCGTGGCTCCGACAAACGCGGTGGTGCAAACGGAGCGCGCATTCGTCTTGCGCCGCAAAAAGATTGGGAAGTCAACCATCCCGCCCAACTGCAGCCTGTACTGCAGGCCCTTGAGGGAATGCAGAAGGAGTTCAACAGCGTCCAGTCAGGAGGGAAGATGGTTTCGCTTGCTGACTTGATTGTCCTGGGTGGATGCGTAGGTGTTGAGCAAGCCGTGAAGAATGGTGGTCACGATGTGATCGTTCCCTTCACCCCTGGACGTATGGATGCGTCACAGGATCAAACCCATGTTAAGTCATTCTCTGTACTCGAACCAGCTGCAGACGGGTTCCGTAATTACCTCAAAACTAAATATGCTGTAGTGGCAGAGGAATTACTGGTTGACCGTGCACAACTTCTGACGTTGACGGCTCCTGAGATGACAACTCTCGTTGGTGGTTTGCGAGTTTTGAATGTAGACTTCGGACAGTCCCAGCACGGCGTCTTCACCAAGCAGCCAGAGGTGCTTACCAATGACTTCTTCTTGAATCTCCTTGATATGGGCACGGAGTGGAAAGCATCATCAGAAGACGATGATGTGTTCGAGGGTCGTGATCGTGTAACGGACGAACTCAAGTGGACCGGCACTCGTGTCGACCTTATCTTCGGTTCCAACTCCCAACTTCGGGCCTTGGCGGAAGTATACGGATGTGAGGACTCCAGGGAGAAGTTCCTGCATGATTTTATAGCGGTATGGAACAAAGTAATGAACCTTGATCGTTTTGATCTCACCTGATCGTAGCATGAAATCCTTCGTGGGTTTATGATATGGCGGTCAAAAATGGTCGCTAATTACCGGTTCTAGCGGACGGCGTATTGCCGCCGCTGAACCGGAATGTTGCGTTGGTTTAGATTGGCATGTTGAAGGTGTTTGAACTTAATTTACTCGTAAAATTCAAGTGGTTAATGTGAATTTTCGGTTTACAGGTAAAGTGGTATTCCCAGTTCCTGACGGATCTTGTTAGATTTTTCTTTTGTTTTGGTAGAATGTGACCCGAGATGTTTCCCAACCCCCATGAGTTATTTCCAGCTTAGATATTTTTTAAAAGTATTCATTTACCCTAAATCAAGAATTTCCCCCCGCAATTCTCTATCAAAAAAATGTGTTCACTTGTAGACCCTTCTGACGCAATGAGTACCCTTGATAACAAGATTATACGAGAAGGATGGAAATATTAAAAAGCACGTTAAATAGGTAATTATACTGTGACTAATTACGTACATCTACCTATTGTGGCTTTTCGTAACTTATGATAGTGAACAGTAATTCGTCATTATTGCCATGATGGCAAATGGAACAACAAATTCAAAATTTTTCCGGCTCTTTTAGTAAAAATGTTTTTACAGAGAGTCTTTCATAAGAAAGAGGGATAAAGAGATGAAATCTGATGAATTAGAGAAACATATATTTGCTACTTATATCAACCTGCGGGTAGGGATAGCAATCATTACAATTTTGTTCCCGCTCCTGCTATGGGCCGGGGGAGCAATTCAAGGAATACCGCTTCAAGATTCGATGAGTGCATATTATCATGCTATCTTCAACGAAAATTCTATGAGAAATTGGTTTGTCGGAATACTCTTTGCTGTAGGAGTTTTCCTTTATCTTTACAAGGGATTTAGTTATCAGGAAAATTATGCTCTAAATTTTGCAGGAGTCTTTGTAATAGGTGTTGCAATTTTTCCAATGGAGTGGAACTGCGGAGAAGAATGCAAAAAGATTTCAATGCACGGTACGTGTGCAGTTTTATTCTTTCTTTGTATTGCTTACGTTTGTATTCGATGTGCATCGGATACATTATATCTCTTAAATGACACTGTTCTTGAGCAACGTTACCGCTTACGCTATAAGCTGATTGGAATCGGAATGATTCTCTCACCTTTATTCGCCTTACTTCTTACGCTAGTATTTCAACAATTCAAGTCATATACGTTTTTTGTTGAAGCAGCAGGTATATGGATTTTTGCAATTTACTGGTTGTTAAAGAGTCAGGAACTTACATCCACAAATGCAGAACGCCTTATTCTCCAAAACAAGATTATAAACTAATACCCATATGTGAAAATCAAATCTAAAGATTGTCAGAAATGAGATACAGTTGCAATTTTAGATAACTGGTGAGGATTACAACTGAAAGTGTCTTGATATCCGAGTAGGAGATATCAAAAAGTATTCAAAAATCAAAAATGTATAAATACAGTTCCTATAACCTAAGCTTTATAAAACAGGATGATCTTTATGAGACTAATATTTGTTCATGGATGGAGTGTGTCGAATACAAATACTTATAGTGAAATGCCACAGGCGCTGTCTAAGAGTGCCGAGTCTTATGAGCTTGATTTTGACATTCAACACGTGTACCTGGGTCGTTATATCAGTTTTCATGATGAAGTTACGATGGATGATATTTCCAGAGCTATGGACCGTGCTCTTCGTGACTTACCAGAAAATAATTCTGAAAACATTGTGCCATTTTCATGTATTACGCATTCCACAGGTGGGCCGGTTGTCCGTCACTGGGTAGACAAGTATTATGGGGCAGATGGTCTGGATAAATTACCTCTTAAGCATCTCATTATGCTGGCACCTGCTAATCATGGCTCAGCGCTTGGAAAATTGGGAAAAGAGCGATTAGGTCGTATCAAATCATGGTTTCAGGGGGTGGAACCCGGACAACGTGTGTTGGACTGGTTAAGTCTTGGCAGTGATGGTCAGTGGTCTCTGAATGAACGATATCTTGACTATGACTATGCCAAGCATGATTTTTACCCGTTTGTACTCACTGGACAGGGGATTGATGAAAAATTATATGATTTTTTGAATAATTATCTTGTTGAAAAGGGATCCGATGGTGTCGTTCGTGTTGCTGGCGCTAACATGAATTATCGTTACTTCTTCCTCAGGCAAGATAGTGATAGGGTTATTCGCAAAAGGCCTCTTACATATGCTCTTGAGCCTGCAAAGAAGGTGGAAGTACCAGAGTCTGTTCCTCTTGGTGTTTATGCCGGATATAGTCATTCTGGAAAAAGTATGGGCATTATGGGATGTGTGAAAGAAAATAATATTCATATTCCAATTATATCGGACATTCTGAAATGTCTTCAGGTTAACAATGCAGAAGCTTATCAAAACAGGGCAAATGAACTGGAATTGTTGACAAAGGAGCATCAAGCAGGAAGTGATAGATATTGCATGCTTGTTTTTAATATTAGAGATGATCAGGGGGAACAGGTTGCAGATGACGACTATGATATTTTTCTCCTCAGTGGAAAGAATTACAGGCCAGATTTGTTGCCTAAGGGTTTTTTAAAAGATAAACAAATGAACGACAAAAGTGGTCGATTGGTTTATTACCTGGATGCTAAAAAAATGAGCGAAATTAAAGACGGGAAATTCGGCCTTCGTGTTGTAGCTAGACCTTCTAAAGGATTTTCGTATTATTGTGCTGCTGAATTTCATTCGCAAGATATAGCTGTTGAGACCATTTTAAACCCAAATCAAACAACTTATGTGGATATCAAATTACACCGATTTGTTGACAAAAATGTTTTCCGTTTTGATCCTGCTGCAGATCGTCGCGTTAACTTTAAGAAAATAAAACCATCTGGTGATTTAATTTAAATCATTTAAGCTATACGGGACAAAGTATAAAACAAAAGAGCCTCATGACTCGCAGATCTGCTTGAAGTTGAAGCGGGTATGGGGGCACGATATGTAATGCCGGGAGAAGGTTATTTCATGGAGGTGGTATGAAACATTCTTGTTATGATTTTTGAGTAGGATTTTTGTTGTATGCGGTGCTGGGAACACCATTAACGTAGATATTTTCCAGGTATGAGAGTTTTCTTGGTAGCTGTTGTGCCGTGCCTCTGGCAATCAGGAATGTTGCTTGCCGTCCGACAGTGAGCGTTCCCAGTTTTTCCATATTGAAAAATTTTGTTCCATTTTTCGATGCGCATTGGATGGTTTGTTCCAGTGAATAACCAGCCTTGATAAATAATTTCATCTCCTCTACCATTGACTCGCCATGGAGTATGCCAACACTACCGGCACCTGTTCCCACAGCTGTTGTCACTCCCAGATTTTTGGCTAAACGTAGTTGTTTTAGCTGTTCGGTCAGCTTTTTTTTCCAAAAAGCTTCTGCACCTGGTACTGGTTTTCCCGGTGCCACATAACGCTGTGAGAAACGGCAGCACACATCCCCACCGGTATTTGTACCATCTAAGGCATTCTTGGCCCGTAGTACGCTGGGAATCCATAGGATATTGTTTTTAGCCATTATTTTAAGGTTATCTTCACCCATAGCGTATCCTTGTTCGATTGCATCACATCCCGCTTTAAGTGCCTCCTTCACCTGTTGCACGCCATTGGCCACCACTACTGTCTTTTTTTTTCCTGTGCGTTGCAAAATGTTGTACAGGTCTTCAGGTCTAAGACAGGGAGATGGTATGTTTTTGTCTTCGATATTGCAGGAATAACCTATCTTGAGAAAATTGCCGCCTGCCGAGTTTTTAGTTGTATCATCCTTCATAATCCGGCAGAGGTGACCGGATGTTCGAATCTCAATTATGTTTTCCGGTTTGGTTATTTTTTTATAATCTTCCACAAGATTAGTTGCATCATCGCTGTCAGCTACTCCCAGAACTCCGTGTGTATGACAGTCGCGGATATGCTGCTGCAACATGATGTTGCTTTTTGCAAGGCTGGATTCTTCAGAGGCTAATCGCACCCTGCTGTCCATGGCGGGCGATCGTGACAAGGAGACGCTGCAGTCAACCAGCGCTGGTAAAAGTATACAATGTGAAAAATCATCGATTGCAGATACGTTATTGCGAGGAAGTTGTGCTACCGAGTCAATAGAGGTGATAATGCCATCATGTACAGCAAGAAAGAGATTTTTGCGTACATCGGTGCCGTTGCCGTCTATAAAGCTTCCTGCTATTATGAATCGTGTGTCGCTCATGTTGATTAGTTATTGGAAGTTGTATTTTGCTGATTAAAGCGCCATTCTAACTCAATATAATACTGGATCGGTGTTTTTTTCAATAAGATGGCTAAGCTAAATTTCTATTTATCATGAAAGGTTTTTTTAGTATAAAAATATTCAGCAGTGTCCGGTTAGAGAATTGCAGTGGCTGTTTTATTTCAAATAGCCATTGCATAACACCAACAAATGCTCAGATTTGAGATCAGACAGTGTGAATAGTGTAAATAGTGTGAAAAATTTGGTTTTAAAAACCTTGTTTACTTCAAAAGAGAAACTGAAATAATGTTGAAATATGATATTTGACGATTTGTTAGCCCTTCTGTTTGGCTCTCTGTTAGCGCCTGTATTTGAAGTTTTTTCATTAGTGATACAAGCTGTTGTTAATGTGATAGTTTTCATGATAGAAGTCACCATCAGATTATTCGTGAAAGGATTTAATCTTCCAAGGGTAAATTACAAGAGAAACAAGAATGAGGAAACATCTGCAGAAACAAAAGCAAAGGATAAGATATCCTCATTGATACTGGTTGGAGTCATGGTCTGTGGAGTACTCATTTCGGTGATTTCCAGCAAGTCTCTTACACTTGTAGCAAAAGATGGTCATGTTCTTCCTTATGCAGCAGTAATGGTAATTGAATCCGGAAAAGAAAAACATAAAAGAACTGATAAAGATGGAAGTGTTTCAGTGTCAAGGTTCAACTTAGAAAGTCAAACCATTAAAGACTCAAGGTATGTCGAACAAACCTGGGAATCATCTTCTATAACAGAACCTTTGGTTGTGAGAAGAACTATTTTAGGATCAGGATTGGATATCATAGCAAGAAAACTACTAAAACCGGCAGATTAATGAATTTAGCAAAAATGAAGAATTGCTGGTTAAAGGATTTGAAGGAGAAAAGAATGTTTTTCTGACTAAAATTAGTGCGTTGGAATCCCTGGTTAAAGATCAGGCAAAACAAATAGAAAAGCTGAATGGCCAGCAGGAAAAAGCATATGAAAAAGTTCAGGATATCGCGAGCAAGGCTGTTGCAGGTGCTTCAGATCGGCCTCAGAATATAACGTTGAAATCTTCAGAAGTTGAACGAAATATGTAAGAATCCTGGCATTAAAAAAATAGGCTTGGATGGTTAGTTTTTCTTTTTTTAAATAACAAAATATTTGAGATTGTTTGTAGTGACAAATGACTGATTACCGTGAAGAGAAATGCTCTGAATGTGGACAACTGTTACGGATTCCTGAGAAGATTGGCGGAATACTGATGGTTTGTCCTTCCTGTGGGAACAAAATTCATTCAGACTTTAAATTGGGAAGTGGAAGCGGTTGTAAGGTAGTGCAGCAGGGGATTGCGATGAGAATTTTTGAGATGCCCTATGAACTTTTAAGGCGCTTTTCACAGTTTTTTAAATCATGATATTACTCGCCGAAATTTGACGACATGTATTTTTAAATCAACAGGCTACCTATGCCATCGTATATTTATTATTCAACCAAATATTTTGCATCCAGGTTGCAGAGAATCAAGCGTAAAGATCCTTCAGGACATCGGCGAATTCATGAGGTGCTCCAGCGATTATTGGACAATCCGGATAGTGCAGATGGAAGAATGACAGGCATTCATCATGGGCGTTTTAAAAAATATGTTGGGCGTCGTGATTACCGACTCATTTATTATTATTGTGAACTCTGTCGAAAACAGAACAAAAGGTTAGAGGAACAATGCGGTCATTGTAGCAAGGTGCAGGACAACAGTGTTATTTTTTTTGAGGTATACCACAAAAATGAGATGAAGAATCTTAGAGATTCTGATTTTTAACAGCGAAATAATGCAATCATGAATTGATACTCTTGTTTTTTATGCGACATCTTAAAGGAGTATCCATTCCTGTATTTATAGACTAGTTCAAAGGATCAGGTTCTCAACTTTATAGAGATTTTATTTTGTGAGACTGCCATATTATATTTTTACGTTAATAAATTGGCCTTTTCCTGTAATTGCAGATTCATCAGGGGGTTGATCAGGTGTTTGAGCTACACTATTGCCAGTCTCTGCTGATTTTTTAATAACATCCAGAGCCAGTTCAGCTTGTTTGTTTGACGAATTCACTACAGATATTCCTGCTGCGATATTTACATTACTGATATTATTTCCGGTTTCCATGACAAATCCTCTTTATTCAAGGTTGCGGTTGGATTATACATATGTGGCGTTTTCTCTGGAGAGTGAGAATTACTCCTTATCATATTATATATGATAAGACCGCTTGTTATTTTTTGCCAGATTTTTTAATTTTTGGTGATGTGTAATGCCTCAAGTAGTACCTGTTATTTTGCCAGGGATGCATTATTGATGGTTTCGTGAAATTCAATAAATGTGCCATTGATGTGAAATAGCATAAAAAGAATGTATTCACCTTTTCTCTAAGGCAAGTTAAGCTGGAAAATATTTTTTTTGCTTTATTGGTCTTTTTTATGAACATTATATTCAGTTTAACTATCGAGTTTTTATGAAATTTTCTTTACTTGCTATATCCAGTTCTCAGCTATCTAATCTTGATTCTCTTGGCTTTACTCAAATGACACCAGTCCAGGCGAAAAGTTTACCTCATGTGTTAAAGGGCAAGGATCTGATTGCCAGAGCCAAAACAGGAAGCGGTAAGACAGCGGCTTTTGGCATTGGTTTGTTGGAACAGATAAATCCCCGGTTTTTGGGGGCACAAGCACTTGTTTTGTGTCCCACCAGAGAACTGGCTGATCAGGTGGGTAAGGAACTGCGTCGACTGGCTCGGGCAGTTGCCAATATTAAATTGGTTTTACTCTGTGGAGGGAAACCTTTCAGGCCGCAAAAAGGTTCATTGCAACATGGTGGACATATTATTGTAGGCACACCCGGACGAGTTCAGGATCATTTGCGTAAAGGGACTTTAGATTTAAAGGGTTTAAAGGTGTTGGTGTTGGATGAAGCAGACAGGATGTTGGATATGGGTTTTTCAGAGGTGATGAATGACATTATTTCTCATGCACCAAAAGATCGACAAACCCTTCTTTTTTCTGCAACCTATCCAGACACTATAAAACAGATGAGTCGTCATATTCAGCGTCAACCTGTTACGGTGACGGTTGATTCTGAACACGAACCTGGAGTTATCGAAGAGATGTTTTATCATGTTAAAAAACATGAGCGCAATAATACCTTGTTGGCATTACTAGAACATTATAAGCCCGAATCTTCGTTGGTTTTTTGTCAGACCAAAAAACAATGTGACGAGGTAGCTGGTTTTCTTAAAAAGGAACAGGTTGAGGCACTGGCGATTCATGGTGATCTGGATCAACGTCAGCGTGATCAGGTGTTGGTACGATTTTCCAACAATAGCTGTTCGGTTTTGGTGGCCACTGATGTGGCAGCGCGCGGTTTGGATATTAAGTCTTTACAGGCTGTAATCAATTATGAGTTACCCCGTGATCCTGAAATATATGTTCATCGTATAGGCCGTACCGGAAGAGCAGGAGAAAATGGGGTGGCCTTGTCTATCTTCACAGATGGAGAACAGGTAAGGGTGAATACTATTGAAAAATACCTGAATAAACCTTGCCGTTGTGATGTGTACCAATCTCTGGATCGAGACTCATCATATTTAATGCAATCGCCGATGGTTACCATCCAGATTGATGCTGGTCGAAAACAAAAAATTCGTCCTGGTGATATCCTGGGAGCATTAACCGGTGATGCCGGGTTGTCTGGAGAAGTAATTGGGAAGATTGATATTTTTGATATGTCCAGCTATGTCGCGGTTGAACGTACCATTCTTCGCCAGGTGCTTAATTATTTTGCCAATGGCAAAGTAAAAGGGCGCAACATTCGCGCCCGGAAAATTGTTTAAAGGATCTGCTTGTCGATTTGGCTTGATGTGCCTTTAACCCTTCAACTCAATAAAATATAGAAACTGCGGCTAGCTGTCACTTGTGGCAAAGCTAGTTTATTTAGTCGGGATACCAATGAAAGTATCGATACCTTCTTCTTCGATTGCTTTAGTTGCTTCTGCAAAAGCTTCCTTATCAGTTGGGAAAGGGTCTTCCCAGCAAGTGGAATTGTCGAATTCATCAACTATTTCAAGCAACCAGCCGTTTTGACTATTTTCGTAGATGTCAATTTGTACTGATTTTCCATCTTTGGTGTATTTACTGTTTAAGGGGGAGTCTTTAAACTCAGGTGTGTTTTCCATGATTTCCTTGTTGTGAAAATAAAATACAGGGTGCGGTGAGCGGTTTCAGAAGAGAATTAATTATCAATTCTGAATTGTTCGTTTCTACACTGTGATGTGAAATCGGTCAATACCATTTTTCGGAGTCGAAGTGATCGATAAATGTGGAGTTGTTGACAGTGTTATAAACAAGGTGATAGATAGCATGTAGTCGCTTTTGTATGTTTCTCTGAGGTTTGCTTGGTTCCCAGCTGGAAAATACATGAGGCAGATGTTTGTGTCATAGTACCCAAACACTTGCAGTTGCAATAAAAGGATGATGTTTTTTCATAGCAGCACCGTCAAAGTAAATGATGTAATTTTTAGTTTATGGCTGGAGCCTTTTTTCTCTGATCTGTCTGGCTTTTCTTATTATTCGTTATAATCATTGTGCAGGTTAGATGCCTATCTATCAGAAAGACCAAAATCAAATCACTTGTCGTCGTTGTGGCGTGTGTTGCCAAACTGGTGGACCCGCAATGCATATGGATGATCGCCCTTATGTGGAATCAACTTTGATTAAAGCTGGAGCTTTGGTCACAATTCGTAAAGGTGAGTTGGCTTTTTATCCTATGGCAGAGCACCCGCAACCTGTTGAGAATGAGTTTCTTAAAATACTTGGCAGCAATGCAGATTGGTCCTGTCGTTTTTATGACTCTGATTTATCCTCATGTTCTATTCATGATCAGCGACCTTCTGCATGCAGAGCTCTAAAGTGCTGGGATACTGAAGATGTATTGGATCTGGCAGGGAAGAAATTATTAACCCGTTTTGATTTTCTCCGGAATAATGATTCACTTTTGCAGGTTGTCTGTAATCATGAAGATGAAATTACCTGTCCGGACTTTACTGCACTCTCGCAGCAACTAAATGAATCAACCGATCAGAAAGGAACTCTTCAGCAGTTGGCGGATCTGGTTAATCGCGATTTGTATTTAAGATCGCAAGCAACTAAGACACACAACCTTTCTTTATCTCAGGAGTTGTTTTATTTAGGTCGGCCATTTTTTCAGGTAATAAGTCCTCTGGGAATTACTGTTTTGGAATCTGCCAAAGGAATGAAATTACAATTGTCCCGAGCATAAGCCATGAGGCTTGAAGTTTCAGGTTGTTGATATGAGCTCTCTAGTTCATTTTTCTTCTAAATCGCTGTTAGTTGGCTGTCTGTATGTTTTGTTGCATTTTATTGTGGTACAGGCATGGGCAAATAGTGCAGACCTTGATGTTAATAGTCAGATTTCCCCGAATAAAAAAAGTGTTCTCCCTTCCATCCTTCAGGTTGTCTATCGTATTCCGTTACGTGTTCACTTAGCTAAGAGTACAAGGACGCCACAGGATTTTCTTCCTGTCTTTGCTGAGATTAATGAGATTTGGATGTCACAGGCGGGCATTTGTTTTGAGATCCAGACTGTTGATAATGACCAGCCGTTATCTGATGATGGTATTGATATGTGGTTCTCTCCATATATTGGTGGTTTGAACGGTTTTTATGATGGAGAGTTTATTCAGATGAGTGATGATCCGGTTCTTGGTCGGGCAGTTAATCCGGCTAGATCTTCAGCTGCTCGCACTGCAGCTCATGAGATTGGTCATGCCCTTGACTTGCCTCACAGGCAGGATTCTGATGATAATCTCATGCGGTCAAAGACATATGGCTGGCAATTAAATGCAAAGGAGGTCGAGGTTGCCCGTGAGGCTGCTGCATTTTTTGCTCACGAAGATGCCCCCGAACTTATATGTAGCCAGCCAAAAATACATAAAAGGGTTGGTGGAAAATAGTTTGGCTGTTTTGGTGTATTTGATTGATATAATAGGATTTTTTTCTTCTTTCACGGTTCCTCTTGTGTTTTTTACAGTTTGGTCGAAGTGCTTGTATCTTAAGAGAAAAAGTTTTACAATAATCTGGTGTTAAGGGGTAAATATCTATTTTCACAGTTTAAATATTCTCTGATGCATGCATGGTCTCAGAGAGAAAATGTTAAAGATGTTTTCATATCTGCGAGGGTGTTTTGGGAAATACAGATTCAATAACCAACCTGTTGAAATTGCATAAAGCTGAAATCTCTGCAGTTAAGGCCAATAAAATCCTGGTAAGGTTGGAACTGTTAGCTGAAAAACAGAGGCCTAGTTCAAAATATGCTGGTAAATTTAAAAAATTCAAGGCCTTGACCGAGATTGGTTTGAAATACGGCCTAAACCATGAGAATCCTAATAGTCCGGGACAGACAACGCCTCATTATTTTGTAGATACATTTGCTGAGTTATTGTTACTTATTCAGCAGGAATGTTAGTGCTGATTGTCTATGTTTGTTTGTCCGTCATTTTCTTATATGTTGCAAGATCTCTGGGGGTTTAATCACATGAAAGTTCAAAAAACATTATTTTTAACACTCTTTTTTTCTTTTTTCCTGGTTGTAAATCTTCAAGCTGGTTCTCCTGTCTGGCAAGTGATGAAAGGCGAAAATATGGTCTTTATTGGAGCCACTGTTCATGTGCTCAGTCAAGATGATTATCCGCTACCACCAGCTTTTGAGAGTGCTTACAGTAATTCTTCTATCTTAATTTTTGAAACTGATCTGCAAAATACTAACAGTCCGGAATATCAGCAGCTTATGATGAAGTACCTGATGTTGCCTGATGGAAAGATATTAACAGATGTTTTGAAGCATGAGACATATAAGGAACTGGAAAAGTATATGGACAACCGGGGAATCCCCCTGACCGGTTTTATGCATTTTAAACCGGGAATGCTGGCAATGACCCTGACAGTGCTGGAACTCAAACGACTTGGAATTGATGCTACAGGAGTGGATAAGTTTTTCACGCTGCGTGCATCCGAAGATCAGAAAAATATTGAGCAGTTGGAAACAGTTGAACAGCAATTACAATTTCTTGGAGATATCGGACAGGGACATGAAGATGAAACGATAATGTATACTCTGCGTGATATGAAAGAACTTCCCAATTTGATGACTTCACTTACCAGAGCCTGGAAGCGTGGTGATATTGACACAATTGAAGAAATTGCCCTGTTGCCTTTTGCAAAGGATTTTCCCAAGGTGCACGATCAGCTTCTTGTACAGCGTAATAATGCCTGGGTCCCTCAGATTGAAAAATTATTTAATACCAAAGATATTGAATTTGTTCTTGTAGGTGCACTGCACTTGATAGGTAAAGATAGTGTGTTGGCAAAACTTGCAGCAAAAGGATATAAAATTCGGATGCTTTAACCGGGAGAAGGTGATTGTTTTGGAAACAACAGATAAATTAGCTGTTCTCATTGATGCTGATAATGCTCAACCAAGTATTGTGGATGGTTTATTGGCAGAGGTTGCCAGTTACGGTGTTGCCAGTGTCAAAAGGATCTATGGTGACTGGACCGCTCCTGGCCTAAAAGGGTGGAAAGAAGTGTTACTGGAGCATTCCATTCAACCCATACAGCAGTTTGCTTACACAAAAGGAAAGAATGCAACTGACAGTGCAATGATTATCGATGCAATGGATTTGTTGTATACTGATAATTTTAATGGGTTTTGTATAGTTTCAAGTGATAGTGATTTCACTAAGCTGGCCTCGAGAATAAGAGAATCTGGATTATTGGTATATGGTTTTGGGGAAAATAAGACGCCAGCAGCTTTTGTGTCTGCTTGTGATAAATTTATTTTTACCGAGGTTCTTCGTGCAAAAGCTGAAGACAATAATACAATTGTTAAAAGAAACAGCAACGAATTGAAGCAAGACACCAAGCTTGTCAGTTTATTACGCAATGCTGTGGAAGTTTCTTCAGACGACAGTGGATGGGCTCAGCTTGGTCCGGTGGGGAACAAGATAGCGAAGCAATCTCCAGAGTTTGATCCACGTAATTATGGTTATAGCAAGCTGGGTGAGTTGGTAACTGCAACAAAACTTTTTGAAATAGAAAAAAGGCAGATAGGAGATACTCAGTCAAAGGCTATCTATGTGCGTGACAAGAGAAAAAAATAAAAAATAGCAACTCGGTTTTGATCTGCATCATATTTCAGAGCAGATTTTGTGATTTCTCCGGTTTTTTGTCAGTTATCTGTTACGAATCCAGCTATTCGTGATGAACTTGGTGAAATATACCAGTCAGTAACTTTCCTGCTCGATATTATTTTTTGGTTGTAGAACGCTCTGGTTCTTTTATTTTTTTCTGCCGATCGGCTGAGGGAAGTTGCAGGTCCATGGGCATTCCTTGGGTTGAGAGAATGAGCATGCGGGGTTCATCGTTAATTCTGATTGGATTGGGTAGGAAGCGAAGTTGGAGGAGTGATTGGATTTGTCGTGCTGAGAGTGTCTTTCCCTGACATTCTGGTTCAAGAACATATGTGCACCCCTCTTTCCAGCTTGAACAACCATAGGCTCTTTTACCTTTAACAACTTCTTTGCCGCAAAGAGGACAACTCCCCCAGCGAGAGGGGTTTATCATTGCAGTGGAGCTGTTTTTTATCAGATCCTGAATGTAGTCCCGGATGCCGTTCATGAATTTTTCTGAATCTAGTTCGTTACGTTCAATAAGTTTGAGCTTTTCTTCCCATTCTCCTGTCATTTCCGGGGATTTTAATAGTGGGTCCTGGATCAGTGCTATCAGGCAACGTCCCATGTCTGTACATCGGAGTTGCTTTTTTTCTCGATGAATATAATTGCGGCGAAGTAGTGTTTCTATGATGGCCGCACGGGTGGCAGGTGTTCCTATGCCGCGTTCTTTTAGTGCTTCTCGCAAGGAGTCTTCTTCTACGAATTTACCAGCAGCTTCCATGGCCCCAAGGAGTGAGTTTTCTGTGAAATGACTTGATGGTTTGGTTTTTCCTTCACGCAGGAATGGTTCATGTGGACCGTTCTCTTTTATTTCGAATGCTGGCAGGGTCTGGTCATCGGAACTGCTACGTGCTTTTTTTTTGCTGTCAAAAAGAATGGTCCAGCCAGGATCAACAACCTGGGTGCCTTTGGCCTGAAATTTTATCTGGTTGCAGACTCCGTTGACCGTGGTGATATTTTTAATGCAGACAGTGTAGAAAGCGGCAATAAATTGTGTGGTAACAGCATTATAGATAATTTGTTCGTTGGTGTTTAGTCTTTTTGGGTGGACGCCTGTGGGAATGATGGCGTGATGATCGGTTACTTTATCGTCATTGATTATTCGTTTAGTGAAAGGCAATTTGGACAGGTCCAGAGCTGCAACTTGTTCTGGCCGTTGGGACTTGAGTTGGTTCAGAATCTTGGGAATTCGTGGCTTCATATCCTGGCTGAGATAACGTGAATCGGTTCTCGGATATGTGAGCAGTTTTGCTTCATAGAGGTTTTGGGTCGCTGTGAGGGTGTCAGCAGCTGAGAGGCCAACCTGTTTGTTCATTTCTCGCTGCAGCGTCGTAAGATCAAAAAGTTGTGGGGGCTGCTCATTTTTCTTTTTTGCTGCAACAGAGGTGATGACAAATTCTTGGTTTGTTATTTTGTCGAGTTTTTCTTGCGCTTTTTCTTGTTTTTCAAAGCGTTTACCACTGTATTTAAAGGTTACGTCACGATATTTTGTAGCCAGTTCCCAAAATGGTTGGGGACGAAATTGTAAAATTGTATCGTCACGTTCCACTATCATGGCCAGTACAGGTGTCTGTACCCGGCCTATGCTCCAAAGGACTCTGTCGTTTCCGCGACCGATATGACCATGGCGAACGGTATAATAGCGGGTGGAGTTAAGGCCCACAATCCAGTCAGACTCACTACGACAGCGGGCAGCGGCGTACAAAGGGTCATATTCGTGACCATCCCGGAGGTTTTTAAAGGCCTCTTGAATGGCATCAAGAGTAAGCGAGTTGAGCCAGAGACGCCGAATGGGTTTTTCTTCGCATTTGCAAAGGGCAAGAATGTAACGAAATATTAATTCTCCCTCGCGCCCGGCATCAGTTGCGCAGATAATCTCTTCAGCTTGTTTGCATAGTGTTTCAATAACTTTAAATTGTTGTGCCACACCTTGGTTCTTAATCAGAGTGAGTTGGAAGTTCTCAGGAATAAAAGGTAGCGTTTCAAGGGACCACCGTTTAAGTGCTGGATCGTATTCGCCGGGTTCCTGAAGGGTCACCAGGTGGCCGAAGGCCCAGGTGATATGACACCCCTTACCCTCAATGTAACCGTTTTTCTTTCCTTTTATTTTGAGTGCTTCTGCAATGTCGCGTGCAACGGAAGGCTTTTCTGTGATGATAACTTTCATTGTTTTCAAATGGTTCTATCAGCAACGATCGATTTTGGCAAATTGGATATCACAGGCTTATGAGAAGCACCGTCCAGAAACAAGCCAATATCGCAAAGGTTAGGGAAGATATTAACTGACTGGTTCACCAAGCTATAAGATCAATTTTTGTAGAAAAGGTAGCAGTGTATAATCGCTCAATTCATGTGAAAATTATTGTTAGTGGAAGAAAAATAGACTCTATTTTGAATGAATATACAACAAGGAAAAATCAGTGTCTAATTGGGATATCTCACCCGTGAACCTGGTGAGAAACCGAAACTGAAATTACTTGATAGTCAAAAAAAGTTAATAAGGTTTTGGATTATCTAAAACCTTACGTACGGTTATTGTCAGATCACCTATATTAATTGGCTTCATTAAAAATTTGGTTATGCCTAGGTCCTTGGCATTCTTCTCCGAAATTACAGAACTATAGCCTGTGCATAAAATAATAGGCAGGGCCGGTTTGATCTGCAGTAGTTTTTGGGCCAGCTCTGAACCGGTAAGAAAAGGCATGGTCTGGTCGGTTATTATAAGGTCGAAATCTTCAGGAGATGCTTTAAAGGTTTCAAATGCCTCTTTACTGTTGTTCTTTGTGGTAACGGTGTAGCCATGCCATTGGAGAAATTTTTTATATAATTCGGATATAACCTCCTCGTCATCAATTACCAGAATTCGTTCATTGCCTGTTGGATAGGTTTTGGGAGTTTCTTTAGAGTCAGTTGTATAATTATCCTGTATCTGCAAGGCCGGAAAGAAGAGATGGAATGCTGTACCCTTACCAGGCTCAGTTTCCACCCTGATAAAACCTTCACAGCTTTTTATTATGCCATGGACTAGTGCCAGGCCCATTCCGGTTCCTTTGCCGACTTCCTTGGTGGTATAGTATGGTTCAAATATTCGTTCAACGGTCAAAGGGTTCATGCCTGTTCCTGAATCACCGACCGTTAGCTCGATAAATGCTCCTTCTGCCACATCAATCTCATTTTTTACATCTGTATAGCTTAATTCAATTTTCCTAAGCTGTATTGTTAATTTGCCTTTTTCATTTTCCATTGCATGAAAAGCGTTGGTACAAAGATTTATCAACACCTGATGTATACTGGTTGGGTTAGCGTTTATGTATCCACTGTCTGCATCTATATCATCCTCTATTTCTATCGATGTGGGCAAGGAAGCACGCATCAATTTTAATGCTTCTTTGATAACTGATGACGGTTGCATGGGCTGTTTAGCTATATTATCTTTCCTGCTGAAGGTAAGGATTTGCCTGACCAGTTCTTTTGCTCGTTTGCTGGCTTTAAGAATATTGATAAGATATTCAATGGTGTCACTTGATTCTTCAAGGTTATATCTGGCAAGGTCTGCATATCCGATGATAGCGCTAAGGATATTGTTGAAATCATGGGCAATACCTCCTGCAAGTGTACCAATGGATTCCATCTTCTGGATTCGAAACACTTTTTTTTCCAGTTCTCGTCTTTCTTTTTCTGCGATTTTTCTCTTTTTCTCCTGAAAATCTCTTTCAAGGCGGGCATTTAAAACTGGTGCAACAAATGAGGCGATCTCTTCCAGAAAATTCTGGTCTTTTTTGTTGTAGCCAGTCTCTTTGTTGCCTACAATAAAGTTGCCAATTAATTTATCTCTATGAAGAATAGGTACTGAAAGAGCTGTGTTTATAGGAATATGGCCTTTGGGGACTACAAAGTCTTTGTTGGTAAAAATGCTGCGTTTTTCCATTAAGGATTGACCCCATATTCCGGTCCATTTAGCATGGGGGAAGACGATGTTTTTTTCAGTGATTTCACATTCCTTCCAGATCTCGCGGGTTAATGAAGGGCAGACAAAATTATTCTCGTCGTCAAGGTAGCCAAATACTCCAAATTTACTTTCAGTGGCCTTGAGTACGATATCGAGAACTTCAGAGAACATTCCTTCATCTGAAACTGTTAGGAAAATTTCTGCGATACGATTGCGAATTTTCAGGTCTTGTCTGTTTTTTTCCAGTTCCAATTCATTTCTGCGTCTTTTGGTTATGTCTGAAATAACGAGTACGTAGCCATTTGATTCTTTTCCATCTTTATTGGCAATTAATTTCGAGACGCAGATTTCCACAGGAATTTTCATTCCATCTCCGCGGTAAAGAACGGCAGTTCTTTTGTTAGAAATGGGGTGAGGGTGCTTGGAATCCTTATACGGGAAGATGATTGGCTTATTATATTCGCAGGTAAGGGTAATTATATGATTAATATGTTTGCCTACTGCATTATCCTGTACGCTTCCTGTTAGTTCAAAGGCAATATCATTTATCAAAATGATATTTTGGTGTGCATCTATTACGATTACACCGTCTGTAATACTTGCAAGTGTGGAGGCAAGTCGGTTTTCACTTTCCCGCAACCGTTTTTCCATCTTGTGCTTATAGAGGGCAGTCTGGATAGTGACGTCTAATTCCAGTTCATCAAATGGCTTGACAAGATATGCGTAAGGTTCTGTAATTTTCGCTCTTTCAAGGATAGCTTTGTTTGTGTACGCAGTCAGGTAAACAATAGGGATTCCCCATCGTTTTTGTACAATTTCAGCGACTTCTATGCCGTCCATTTCTCCCTGGAGGACAATGTCGCTCAGGATAAGATCCGGGTGTGTTTCCTGAATTTTATTCAGTGCTTCCCCTCCGGAAACTGCTATGCCAACAACATTGTAATTTAGCTGTTCCAGGTTGGATTGTATATCACTGGCAACCAGCCATTCATCCTCAATGATTAAAATCCGTGGTTCATCCATGAAAACTCCTGTTGACTACGAAAAAACTTAATCCTTAGGTTATGAATTTTCTGAAAGCATGCGATTTTTATAAGATAGTTCCTTGAAACAAATCGTGAAACTGGCTCCATGATTACACTCTTCTTTGATTGTGCCATGAAGTTGTGACTTAACCAGATTGTAGACAAGATTTAGTCCAGTTGATTCGGTCTTTTGCGGATTTACCCCATCAGGCATACCAACTCCGTCATCTGAAATTGTAAGCTCAAAATTTTCATCTGAAAGTTTTGAAAACCTGATAGTTACCAAACCTTTTTCTTTGTCTGGAAAGGCATATTTAAGGGCGTTTGAGAGAAGTTCTGTCAAAATCAGCCCGCAGGGAACTGCGGTTTCTACCGACATATCATGATGTTCCAGATGTGTGACGACTTTTACATTCTGAGAGTCTTCTCGCAGTACTCTTTTAATTTCCTGGATAAGGCTCATTATGTATTCATCAAAGGAAAGTTTCGTCAGATCATGTGACTGATACAGACGTTCGTGGATCAGAGCTATAGACCTGATGCGGGCATTGGTTTCCTTGAGCATACTTTTAAAAGAGGAGTCTTTAACTTTTCTTGATTGAATATTCACCAGGCTGGATATGATCTGGAGATTGTTTTTGACCCTGTGGTGTAACTCCTGCAAGAGGGTTTCTTTTTCATGGAGAGAGTGACGCAGTTGTTTTTCACTGTTTAAACGTGTCATTTCCGCTCCGGCACGAGCAGCAAAAAGGGTGAGGATTGGTCTGGCAACCGATGATTCCAGAATAGGGTTAACATCAAGAACTACCAGGATGCCAAGCAGGTCTTCTTGGAGATTAAAAACAGGCACTCCCATATAGGATTCCACACCCATGTCGACTAGGATAAGATCTTCAGGGAATTGTTTGGTGACTTCGCTGCCGTAATAACAGGCACCTTGATTGTTAACAACATTATCGCAAGGAGTTCCTTTCAGGTCATAAGTAAAATTATCGGCCTGTTGTCCATTTGCCCAAACAGCCATTGTTTTTATAATGTTTTTTTCACTGCCGATTACTTCGCCAACAAGGGCATACTGGTATCCCATTGCTGTGGCTAAATGCTCTACCAATGACTGAAAAAAATAATCTCCGGTTACCGCAGAAGTCCCTGCAAATACAGCCTTTAAAACTGTCTCAAACTCCTGCATTCTTTTTTTGGAGAAGTGAGTGTCATCAAGTACTGCCTGAATAGTGGACTGAGATTCTTGCATGATTAACCCTCCTTAAATTCTCGTGTAAACTGGTATAGGGTGCTAGAATTAAAGATGAAATTATTTGGCTGCGATATCTTGAGTAGGGTGACCAACTCTACGTTTAATAAAGAAATTATATCATATCTCAAAGGTAGAGGTGAATGAATATTTATTCATATTCATAATCTCATCTTGGATGTTACATTGAAGATGAAGAACTCTGTTAGATTATCTGAGTTTAACTGCTGAATGTTCTTTTTTTGTATTCAGAGCCTTAGCTGGATGCTTGTTGGGTGTGGATAAAAAAATAGAGGTTGGAGATTTATTTGTATTTTGGTCTGCTATGCGGAAATCTGGTTATATCATCGCCAGTTGAATTATCTGCAACGATCAGTGAAACGCTCAAATCAAGTGAAAGATGAATAGTATGGACACTGTGATTTCCTACATCCATGAGGATGTTTATTACTGTGCTTGCATTCTGAGTTGTGCAGGGATGAAAGTGTTACTCCAAAAAATGATTCAACAAATGATATAGCTGTTGCTAGTGCTTTTCTTACATAGGCCTTGCAACAAGAGGGTCCGGTAAGTTTAGTAATAGCTGCTGTGACTTTACTGACCACCTCCATGGTGATTCGCTGTTCTTTGTCGGCACCACATTTAGATCCAGTGAGTACTGAAAAACAGGCTCCAATTGCCGGAGACACACCGCATACTCCAGTGAGACCGCAATAACCACCATGGGCTTGTTTCTCAGTCCGACTGAGTACTTCTTTAATGTCACTGTCATTGATTTTGATGGTGCCCTCATTTCTCAGGGCCGCCATTAATGAACCTCCGGCAATGTATGCATGGGTGCAACCAAGCATGGGAAGATTATCTATACTGAAAGCAATCTCAGCAATTTCGCCAGGATCAGTTGATTTTGTGGTGAAAATAATATTTTCCACAAGCTGCATGGCATCATTATTGTGACATTGTTCGCAGATATAGTGCCCATTGGGACAGAGAATATGAGCTGGCTCCAACTTGTTGCAATAAGTGCAATGGGAATCAACTGCTCGCTCCTTATAGAGCAGGGCGGCACTGCAGATCATGCAGTTTTCTGTTTTTCTACCAACCGCAGCAGCTACACTGTCTGTTTTCTCACATGATTTGTCAGCCACAATACCCTGATGACCATCAGGGTTATTGTCAGGTGGTCAGCAACTGCCGGTGTTATTTTGTTTTTGTATATTTTTCATTAAGTAACTCCAAGATCTTGGTTTATAGCTTAGATGATTATGTTACAGTATAGCTGCATTATGCTATGAGTCCAGACTATCATTATCGGGCAGCAATAAATCAGAGTTGCCAGAGGTTTTTAGTTTAGCTGCCGCTGATAAATGCTACAATTTTATTTACAGTATTTGTGTTTAGGACCTGAGCACAATACCTGCCACCTCTGGTTGAATTTTGGACATCATCCCATGATAACAATACCTTGCCTTTGTTGTCGATAAAGTCATAGTGGGCGTTGAGTCGATCGTTTCCAGCCATCATGCCGCCTAGAAATCGGGCTCCTTTTGGTATCATTTTGTGATCTGTAATTTTCATTTTTAAGAGAAATCCATCTTGTACTGCTTTGAAGTCGTTTTCATTCTTAATGAGATTGGGGTTAAAACCGCTTCTTTTAAGAGTATTGAGCAGGTCTTTGTCCATCCAGTTTAGTGTCTCTTGCAAGAGAGCCTTTTGGTCTTCATTTAGACGTGAAGTGTCTGCTCCCAATGATTGGACGTAGATGTCACCGGATACTCCGGCAGGTAGAGATACTTTTTTGGCAGCCGGACCACATCCGGAGGTAAAACTTAACAAGAGAAAAATAGTAAAGACTGTGGCAATACGTTTCATGGTGATCATTCCTCATTTCTTATTTTAATGTGGCACTATTGCAGTTGATTGAAGGTCTGGAAACATCAAGCAGCATTAGATTGGGAGTATGATAAATACTTGTTAATGATTTATTTTTGTTAAAAGAGTCACCTGGCAAGAAGGCAATGTTGATATACATGTTTGTTGATTAAAAGTCCAGGCAAGACTTGGGGTGTTGTAATAGTGTGGAGCGCATCTATATTGTTATACATTCAGCTTGGTTTTTTTGAGGGTTTTGCTAGGTTCCGCAGGGGTATGATTGTCATCGTTCTTTTTTTTAGTGTTCCAGAAATTATGAATAGAATCACCTAGTTTATTTACAGTAGTGTCCAGTGTCTCTTGAAACTCTTCCTGCATATTGAGCACAGTATAGCGAATGGTTCCATTAATAGATCGTTCAACCAGTTTACCTGTGGACATGTCTAGTATTCGCACTGAGAAAATAGCAGAAATTTGTTCCTGGGATGTTCCATAGAATCGTAGTAGTGTGGACCCGGTTTTCTGAATTTTTGCCAGCACCAGGACATGTGCAGCACCGCTGGGGGTAAGCTGGTTGATGTTGTACCAATTGACTGGCATATCACCAATTTGCATTTTTTTGTACAAGATTGGTACATCTGTTGGTGAGATAACCTGGAGACTACTATCGAGCAGGGTTGATTCAAGGTGAGCCTGAAGTGGCATGGTCATCTCGTCGGGACCGGTTACTATTAGGAGGATTGCGGGATTATTCGGCAATTTCAAATTTTGTTCTTCAGCTGGAATGTAGTTGGTAGCTTTTTGACTGGTATTTATAGCAGTTTTTGGAGTGGTTGCTGGTGATATTTTATTTGCCAGGGTATCTATTGTTGCTGATTTTTCTTCGAGGTTATTTGATCCTGATGTCAATATTGAGTTTTTATTGTCCGGTAAATCATTAACAGGTTGCGCATGATTTTTTGAAGCAGTGGCTCTCTTTGTAAATTGGTTGATTTCAACTACAGGGGGTTGTTTGTCTGTTTTGCTCTGCGCTTGTTCAACTGTATCTGTGATTGGTTGAACAAGAGAGTGTGGAGCAGTTTTTGTTTCAGTTGTAGTCTTGTCTTGCAGAGTGATTTCGGATTGCGGAAGACTGTCTTGAGGAGCTGGAGCAACAGGTTTGTCTTCTAGGATATTTTTTGGGACAAGAGAAGTTTGTTGTTGAATATTTGTTTTTGATAGTTCTTTTGAATCTTTAGAAAAAAAGCTCGATTTTCCCAGGAATACCAGAAGCAGTATCAGGATACATATACCTCCACCAGCCAGGGCCTGTATTTGGAAATTCTGTTTGGGTGCTGTGGTTGTGGGCAGAGGAGGAGGCTGGCTCATGTTATGTTCACTTTCCCCAGTTTTACTGGATTTGAGGATTCGCAAGTAGTTGTCAATGGCAGTAACCACTTCTTCATGGCTCTGGTATCTTTGTTTCAGATCTTTTGCCATCATTTTTCCGATCAGAGAACATACTGGTTCAGGTACTGAACTGTTTACCTGTTCAATGGGAACAACAGTCTCTGAGACGATTTTAACAACCACGGCCAGGGGAGAGTCACCGGTTGTAGGGGGAGTACCAGCAAGCATTCTGTAAAGAACGGCTCCCAACGCATAGATATCGCTTCTGGTATCAATGGGTAATCCTTCTGCCTGTTCTGGTGATGCGTATTGCGGAGATCCCAGAAACATTCCAGTTTTGGTTAGGTTGTCATTAGCACTTTCAATACGGGCAACTCCAAAGTCTGTTACTCGTATTCGATTCATCTCATCCATCATGATATTTGCTGGTTTCAGGTCTCTGTGGACAACTCCCTTTTTTCCTGCTTCAGAAAGTGCATCAGCAACCTGTCTGGCTATTGTCAATGCTTCTTCCAGTGGAATGGTTTTTTTCTCTTTCAGTATCTGGTCCAGGTCCCGGCCTTTGATATATTCCATGGCAAAATAATAGTGATTAAGATCTTTGCCAAAGCTTAGTATGGAAACGATGTTGGGATGGTTAAGTGCTGCGATAATCTGCGCTTCTTTTTTGAAACGGGTTATGAATTCATTATCAGTGGAGAGCATGTGTGAAAGGACCTTGAGGGCCACCTTTCGGTTCAGCGAGGTTTCATGAGCTTTGTACACCACTCCCATGCCACCCCTGCCAAGTATTTTTTCTATTTCAAATTCACCAAGTACTGTGCCAATACTGATGGTTTCCTGAATAGCCATTGTTTCTCCCTACCCATGTTGATGAAATGAAATTATTGTCTTAAGACAGGTGTATCTTTGATTATCTGTGTATATTTTGGATAATACAATAAAAAAATATCAAAGTAAAAAGTGTTGAAGACTCTAACGTCCTGCAGTTAATTTTTTAAAGTTATAACCAGTGGGGTTTTGAAAAACTCGGAGTTCAAATTCCGGGAGAGCGGCAAGCAGATGGTCAAAAATGTCAGCCTGGATTGCTTCATAATTTGTCCATGCCTGATCATTGCTAAACACGTAAATTTCTATAGGTAATCCGGTTTCTGATGGTTGTAGGTGCCTGACCAGAAATGTCATGCCACGATGTACTTTTTGATTGTTTTTAAGATAGGCAATTATATATGATCTGTATATTCCCAGGTTGGTTTGATTCCTGCCGTTAATGCTGGTGCTTGTGTCAATGAGGTTGTCTCTGTTATCTGTTTCAATTTCCTTTTGTTTCTCCTCGATATAGCGGGCAATGAGGTGGATCTTCTTCAGGCGTGTCAACATGGTATCACTACAGAACTTGATGGATTCCATGTCGATGTGAATGGATCTTTTAATTCTTCTGCCACCAGATTCCGACATGCCTCTCCAGTTTTTAAAAGCATCGGAAACCAGTGAATATGTGGGGATGGTACTTATGGTTTTATCCCAGTTTTGTATCTTTACAGTATGGATGGACACATCAATTACATCGCCATCTGCTCCATATTTTGGCATTTCTATCCAGTCGCCTACTCTGACCATGTCGTGACCGCTAAGCTGAATGGAGGCGGCAAATCCTAAAATTGTATCTTTGAAAACCAGCATTAATACAACAGTGAAGCCTCCAAGTATACTGAGAATTCCCCAAGGAGACTTGTTGGTGACAATTGATACGATAAAAATTGCAGCCATGATATAGCCACCTATCATGGCTGCATCAGTGTAGCTGCGGATGGATTTCCCCTGATTTGATTTGGACAAACTGTATATGTCTCTACTGGCCTTAAGCAGTGAATCAAGTATTCTGATGCCGCAGAGGACAAAAAACGTCATTGCTGCGCGCTTTAAAAATTCTGCTGTGACCGGATAGGCTGAAAATAATATGTCTGCTGACAGGAAAACAATCAAAATGGGTATGAGGTGACCTGTCCGCTCAACAAACTGGTGATCCATCAGGGCATCATCCCATTTGGTGGTGCTTTTTTGAAATACTATTTTGATAAGGCGAACCAGGTATTTTCTGATGAACCAATTGGCTAAAATAGCTGCTGTGGCAATGCCTGTGATTAACAGCAAGAACTCAACAATATGTATAGAGTTCTCGGGAAAACCAGCTTGAAGAAGCCATTGATTTAATATCGTGTCTGCCTGCATTTGTTTCACCAGTGTTTAATGGAAGAGTTGTTTTTGGATTGATGTTTGTATACCAGTTATTTTGGGTAAGCCGCATTGTCAGACTATAGAATACCTTAAAAAATTGTTTTTTCGACTAATCTTGGCATATTGCTAATATTTTGTTCTCGAAATATTAGCAATATGCCTTTTGTAGAATTTTGAGCATCGCTCGATCTAGCCCCTCTCCCCAAAAAAATATTTTTCCAAGATGCCTTATAATCCAGCTGGGACTTGATTCTTTGGGTATTTAACATGAAATTTTATATGGATTTCCTTTATGCTATTGGGTGGCATCTGAATGTTCCAGAACATAACTCCTTCTCTGTCCTTCCAATCACGTTCTGAGGGCTCTGGTGAAAGTTCCAGGCCTTTGATAGTTATTTTGTCGGTTTGGGCCACCGGTACATGATCAATAAGGTGCAGGTGGATGTTTTCATCTTTTAAATTCTCTATGGATATTTTTAATTCTAGTTCCCTGGCATCACTTGCCCGGTCCATCATGCCAAAAAAGGTCTCTGAAACCTTGTCTGATATTTTTTCACGACTTATTTTGATTGCCCGGTCAACACCGAGATTTAAATGCATCTTTTCACCGGCTTTTTTTTCAGTTATCACAGTGCCGCCAACAAAACGACCAGCAAGATAGACATTGAGGTGTCCCGGTAACATATTGCTTTCCCCACTTGTTGTGCAGACAAGATATGTAAGAGGATCAATAGCTGGAACTGTGTAGTTGTGAAAATAGCCTTTATTTTTTCTTGAATACAAGGGCAGGATGGTAGCGTCATTGCCGCTTTTTATATGTACCGGTTGGGATAAATCGTATTCAAAAGCAAGGTGCGTTTGTTTTTCTTCTGCCTGTTGAAATTGTGCTTCTGGGGCAGAATCGGCAAAGTCATCAAAGCAGAATTCTTCTGTAAGCATTGAGCCTTCCAGGTCATCAGTGGGGGGTGCTCCTGCTGCTGCAGCACCCAACATAACCTGTGAGTGCTGTGGTATCGGCACTGGTTTGGGGAAGTGAAGACGCCAAGGGAGTAATTCCGGCAGCTTGGTGCCTTTCATTGGTACGGCATTGGAGACTGTCAGTTTTACGTCTTTCCAATTTTCGCCAGTGTTTTGAGTGATGTTTGCAGACATTGTCAAGAGCAGGTCACTCAAGTCATTAGCTACATCCACTTTGTAGATAGGGCGCCAGGAAGCATTTGGAGACACATAACTGACTTCAATGCCAATTTGTTGTTGTTTTTCTGACTGGAACAAAACTTCGATAACATTCTGTGTCAAGTGTGTGGGTGTTTGCAGTTTTGTGATTTTTCTATTCAGTGTTTTTATCTGTAAACCGAGGTCTTCAATTTTAATTTCCAGTGAACTTTGGGTTTCGTCGATGTTGTTGTAGTTATTGTCAAGAAATTGCAGCAATGAATCCAATTTTTCTATTTCAGGTAATTGTGTCTGGATTTCAATAGGAACCTGAGTGGAAGAAAATTTTATAACAGAATCAAGAAATTTTTTCTTTTTTGCAATAGTTTCCAGCTTGTTCTGCAATTCTCTTAGCTGCCTTTTCATTAAGAGCTGTTTGTCAAGTAGAGCGCGGACTTCTTCCTGGGGAGCTTGTTCAATTGGGATCTGAACATATAATACACTCAAAATTTCACCGGAACCATAGACACGTGCCTGAACCGAATCAGCATCAAGTGAGTAGGCACTGGTGTTAATGTGATAACGATTGCAACCAGTTGTGGCCTCTGTTTTAACTTGACGTTTTACAAAAGCCTGATTTGAGAATACGACTACCTCTGTTATTTGGTTGCCTTCTTTTGTTCCTAAAAAGAGTCCCTTTTCATTTTGGGAAAATGAGTTTTCCATACAAAAACCTCCCGTTTGTTCCGGTTGCTAAGGTCAGTTTACATTCTTTTTTGTTCCTTAATTATCTGTTGAAAAAAGAAAGTATAGGCTAATCCTGTTTTAAAAATAGGTATATCTGCCTATAGACAGGGAAATGAAAAATGATATAGTGTCGATTTCTGCAAACAAAAAAATGAATATGGCTATTATAAGCCATCTTTTTCTTTTTTGGGAATATGACACTACTAATTTTTGAAATTATAAGGGTCTTGAGTATTTTTTTACATTTTTCTTGTTGTGCTGTTGCTGGAAGAATGAGGAAGCCTCATAAAAAGAGTATAGTGTAATGTTTACAGGTACACGTTGTAGTTAAAAGTTTTTCAGTCATAAATTAAAAGGAGAATGACTAACATGAAGATACAACCACAAAAACCGACTGCTGCTTATGTTGGAGCGTCTTGGGCAGCACTTTTAATTGGAGCCGTTGTATATATCATTGGGCTTTGGAACGCAAATGTCCAGCTTAATGAAAAAGGTTTTTTTCTTACTATTATTCTCTTTGGGCTATTTTCATCTGTATCGCTGCAAAAGACAGTGCGAGACAAATTGGAGGGTATATCTGTTACAAATATTTACTTCGGGATATGCTGGATTTCTCTTGCTTTGTCTCTTCTTTTGTTAAGTATTGGTTTATGGCATGCCAAAATAGCTTCTAGTGAAAAAGGTTTTTTTGCCATGGCTTTCCTGCTCAGCCTTTTTGGTGCGGTGTCAGTTCAAAAAAATGTTCGAGATCTTGAATATTTTAAAATAGAAAAGGCTCCTGTCCTTCGAGAAAAACCGCTACCGCCAAAAAAGAAAGAGGAAAGAACTGCAACTCAAACTTTTAAGTGATAGTTGGCTGTCAGATAAGTCCTGCATGCCTGACTATTTTTAGCCTAAAATGTAAGGGTAAATCCTGATGTATCTGGGCCGTAGAAATCACCTGATTCAGATGAAATATGCATTGAGAGTAATGTCTTTTTATTTTTCAGGGAAAATATATCCAATTGTTCGGTAAATGAGTTTGGCTGCAGTGAAGACACTGTGTGGAGGACCAGCTGGAGGAGCTAATTCAACAAAATCTGCACCAACAATGTTTGTTTCTTTTGCAAGGTAGCGCAAAAAATGAGTTGCAGATGACCAGCTGAATCCATCTGGTTCAGGTGTCCCTGTTGCTGGAAGGACTGAGGGGTCGAAGGCGTCGAGATCAAACGTCAGATATACCGGCCTTGTTCCAATACGGGCAATTAACTTTTCTCGCCAATTATTGTTTGAACGGATGGCTTCCATGGTCCATGGCTGCCATTGTCTTTCTTTGCACAATTGCCATTCTTCCATGGAAAAGGATCGAATCCCAACCTGGAAAAATGGTATGGCCATATCATCTAAACGATGCATGACACAAGCATGGCTGAGCCAGTCATTCTCATATTCATTTCTGAGATCCAGATGTGCATCAACCTGGATAACGCACAGATTGGGAAATTGTCGCAAGCAAGCAGCGATTCCTCCAATTGAAATTGAGTGTTCACCACCAATAAGTATGGGGAATTGCTTTTTTTTTAACGCTGTTTCTGTTGCCTTACATGTTCGCATGAGAGTTTGAGCAGTTGAACCGATGCAATTAACTGGTTCTTTTGTTTCAATGCCAATGCGCCAGGTTTCCTGAAGAAGTTCATCGTCAAACAATTCTAAATTTTTGGAAACTTCAAGAATGGCTTCAGGTCCCAAGTCTGTGCCGGAGAGCCAACTCACTGTTTCGCCATATGGTACAGGAATTATTGCAACTTTGGCGTTGTCATTGTTTTTTGCCTGATAGCCTGGTTCAAGAAAATGAGGATTGGATGTTTTGTTTTTATTTGTTTTCAAAATAGGTGTATCCCCGAAGTCCTGCCTCAAGTGCTTCGACAATTTCCCGTCTTCGAGCAGGTGTTATTAAGTTTTGACACAATGCTTTTTTAGCCTTACTTCTGACCTGTCCTGCCAGTAGGAGCAATGAAGGTATCTCCATTGTTGAAAAAAGTAGTGCTGTTTTTTTTAGGACAATCGTTGTTTAAAGTCATCATAGCCAAATTGTTTGACAATGCTTAGTTGTTCATCTTTGCCCCATATTGCAATTGCTGGCAAGGGGACACCGTTAAAAGTATTGTTTTTCACCATGGTGTAATGGATCATGTCGGTGAAGGCCAGGCGTTGTCCGATTTTTAGAGGTTTTTTAAAACTGTAATCGCCAATAATATCACCGGCAAGGCAGGAAGGGCCGGCAAGTCGATAGTTATGACTGTGTGTTTTGGTTGGAAATGCGCCTATAATGTCAGGACGATATGGCATTTCAAGGACATCCGGCATGTGGGTAGTAGCTGAGATGTCAAGTATTGCAATATTTATTTTGTTCCAGATAATATCAACCACTTCACCAATTAAAACGCCGGTATGGTAGCTAATGGCTTCCCCAGGCTCCAGGTAGACCTGCAGATCATATTTTTTTTGAAATGATATAAGGAGTTGGATTAATCCCTTTCTATCATAATCTGGCTTTGTAATGTGGTGTCCGCCGCCGAAATTAACCCATTTCATTGCAGTCAGATAGCGGTTAAATTTTTTTTCAAATGCAGCAACCGTTCGCGAAAGTGGTTCAAAACCCTGTTCGCAAAGAGTATGAAAATGGAGCCCGGATATCCCGGTGAGGTCCTGTCCTGAAATATTTTCATTGGTGATTCCTAAGCGGGATCCAGAGGCGCATGGGTCATACAGGGGAACCTTTGCTTCACTGTACTCAGGGTTGATTCGCAGGCCGAATTGTTTTTCAGGGTACTGGGTAGCTTTTTTTCTGAATTTCTCCCATTGTGATAATGAATTGAAAATTATGTGGTCAGAGTAGGTGAGCAGGTCATCAAATTCATGGTCTTTAATTGCCGGGGAAAAACTGTGGACTTCAAGGTTTAGTTCTTCACGGGCAAGGCGTGCTTCATGAATACCACTTGCCGCTGCTCCACACAGAAATTTGGAAACAGAGTCGAAGGTACTGTGCATGGCAAAGGCTTTTAGGGCTAGCAGTATTTTGGCTCCACTTTGTTGTTGGACCTGTTCCAGTATGTGTAAATTCTCTTCAAGGATTTTCTGTTCCAGAACATAACAGGGGCTGGGTACCAGGTCCTGATATTTTTTTTCATTGTAGACTTGCATGGGTCTATTCAACTGGTAACTCCAGGATATTCCAGGGGAGACCATGTTGGTTCAGGGCATTCATAAAGGGGTTTGCTGAAAGTTGTTCCATGTTAAATATGCCACCTTCCTGTTTCCAATCTCCTGAAAGGATGAGCAGTGCTCCAATCATCGCAGGTACACCTGTGGTGTAGCTGATCGCCTGAGAGTTAACCTCGGCCCAGCAGGATTCATGGTCGCAAACATTATAAATATAGGTTTTTCGTGGCTTGGCATCCTTGATGCCGGTTATAACACAACCAATATTTGTTTTGCCTTTAGTTCTGGGGCCAAGAGAGGCAGGATCAGGAAGTAGGGTTTTAAGGAATTGCAGGGGAACTATTTTGCAGCCATTATGCTCCACTTCATCTATGCGGGTCATACCCACGTTTTGCAGTACCTGAAGATGTGTCAGGTAGGATTCTCCAAAGGTCATAAAGAAACGAATACGTTTCAGGTCTGGAATGTTTTGACAAAGTGATTCCATTTCTTCATGATACATGAGATAGCTTTTTCGGATGCCGATTTCCGGATAATCATGATCAATGCTAACTGATAGAGGATCTGTTTCAATCCATTTTCCTTTTTCCCAGTATCGTCCTTTTGCAGTAATCTCACGGATATTGATTTCTGGATTAAAGTTGGTTGCAAAAGGATAGCCATGGTCACCGGCATTGCAGTCCAGAATATCGATATAATGGATTGTATCAAATAAGTTTTGCTGAGCATAGGCACAGAAAACGTTGGTAACTCCGGGGTCAAAACCACTGCCAAGTAATCCCATGATCCCTGCCTGCTGAAATCGTTTATGGTATGCCCACTGTTCTTTGTATTCAAATTTAGCAGTATCTGGATGTTCATAATTAGCAGTATCCAGATAATTAACTCCAGTCTGCAGGCAGGCCTCCATAATAGTTAAATCCTGATATGGAAGGGCAACGTTGATAACAATGTTTGGTTTGACCCGTTTAATGAGCGTTACTAATGCCGGGATATCATCAGCGTCAATACTATGGATATTGATGTCACCAAGTCCTTTGGCAATTATTTCATTTTTAATTTGTTCGCATTTGCTGATGGTTCTGCTTGCTAGGGTGATATCCTTGAATGTGTCTCGTACTTGTGCACATTTATGCGTTACAACTCTACTAACTCCTCCGGCCCCGATAATGAGAACTGATTGCATGTTATTTCCCCCTCTTGTGTTGAGTAAATAATGCTCAATTTCTTTGTTATATAATCAATTCACTTAATTTATTCTAATTGGCTTTAATTTGAATAACTGTTACCAAATTTTTGTTTTTTTACAGACAGTACAAGCCTTAGACAGAAATCATGCTAAGTGATGGTTTGGTGCATAGGGATGTTATCCCTTCTCATTGAATTGAAGTGTTAAGTATAACTAGCTATTATTATAGCTTTATCGTGTGGGGAAAACAATAATGGAAAATGGTATGATAGTTTTATATTATCATCGGGAAATAATGTTGTAAAACAAATATCAGGAATGATCAGGAATAAAGGAACTCAAAACCCCATATTTTTAATATCGGCCATGCCGGTCAGTCTCAATGAAACAGGTATACCGGGTTAGGATAACATCGACCGGTATACCTGAAAAATCTTAAAAAAAAAGCGTCAATTATTCCGCACAACAACTGTTGTCAGCAGGACAGCACTCTGTTTCAGGGATTTTTCCAATGAGGTCTTTGGTTATTTTTTTAGTTTTATTGGCCGCCCCATTTTTGACTGCTTCTGCAATAGAGATTGCTGCCAGTATTTGTTTGTTGGAAAGTCCTGCCTCCAAGGCTTTTTCATGATGATATTCAATGCAGAATTGGCAGTTAATTCCATATGATACGCCCAGAGCTATCATTTCTTCTTGTTGTTCTTTCAGTAAAGCCATAATTCATCCTCCTGTTATTGTGGATATTGTTTCTTATACTAAGTTAGACGACATCAGTATCAGGAAGGATACGGACAAATTTTTTTTTGGTAAAAAATCTAAAAAGACTATTCCTGCAAATCTGGGGTGTTTCTGCAACTAAAGAGGATTGGAACTATGTAACAATTATTGTTTGCGGTTGCATGAAAAGACATCTTTATCATCAGTATAAAAGTCACATCCATTTTCCAGTGACTTTCGTAATGCTGCTCTGGCTCTATGGAGCCGGATTTTTGTATTTTGGGTGCTGATGGATAGAATTTCAGCTAATTCTGCCATGGACAATCCCTTCAACTCATTAAGGATGATAATTGTCCTGTAGTTGACTGGTAAATGATTTACATATTCCCTGATACATTCATGCATTTCTTTGCGGATCATTTTTTGTTCCGGCATACTGTCTTGTTTACAGCTAAGTTCATTAGCATGTACATCAACTATTTGATCTATGGATATAGGAGCATTAGGTCCTTGCGATGAATACTTGAAAGAACGGGATTTAATTTGGTCCAATGCCGTATTTGTGGCAATTTTGAATATCCATGTGGAAAGTTTTGCCTTGCCTTTAAAATTATAAAGATTTTTATGGATTTTGCAAAAGACTATCTGGGTTAGATCCTCTGCCTCAAAATCACCCACCAGTCGTTTTAGATAATTCCTGATCTTGGGGCGAAATTCATTATCTATGGCGGTGTAAGAAGTTTTCCCTATAGAAGGGTTATAATATTGATCAGTGTCAGGAGCTGAGAGTTTCATTCAGTTAAAATAGAAAGTTATTATTTCCTTGAAGGTATCTGCTTATGCGGATATAAAGATTTTAGAGCGGAATTGTCAAGTTCTTTTAACCTTCTCAAGGTTGTTGTGTTTTTAATCAATAAAATTTCAGCAAAATATAATCTTTAGTTTAATTGTTTTAATATGTCGAATTAGGAAAAATGATGAGTAATAAACAAGGCTGTAGCGGGAATAGAAAGATGAGTAGCATCTTTGAGCGGTATCTGACAGTGTGGGTTGGTTTGTGTATTGTCGGAGGTGTATTGCTTGGCAAGATAGTTCCGAATTTGGCAAAAACATTAGATGGGATGGCAATTTATGTCAATGAAGCACCGGTAGTGTCTGTCCCGATAGCTATCTGTCTTTTTTTTATGATGTACCCCATCATGGTGAAGATAGATTTTAGTGAGGTCATTAAGGCTGGAAAAAGCGGGAAACCTGTCTTTTTAACTTTGTTTGTCAACTGGGCTGTCAAACCATTTACCATGTACGGAATTTCTCTTTTTTTTCTTGGCTATTTATTAAAAGGTTTTATTGGAATTGATGCAGTTGATTTGGTGAAAATGCCATTTGGTCTGGATCTCCCGGTTGGTTCTAGTTACGGGGCAGGGATGGTTGTGCTACAGGAGGGGAGCAAAATGCTGCAGATCCCGCTCTGGCGCAGTTATTTGGCTGGGACTATATTGCTGGGAATTGCACCTTGTACTGCCATGGTCTTGGTTTGGGGATATTTGTCTCGCGGTAATGATGGTTTGACACTGGTCATGGTTGCGCTCAATTCCCTTGCTATGCTTTTTCTCTATGGGATTTTAGGTGGATATTTGCTTGGGGTGGGGAGACTTCCTGTTCCGTGGCAGGCTTTGTTGATTTCAGTTTCCATTTATGTTGCTCTGCCACTAGTTGCTGGTTTTATCTCGCGTAAATGGATTATTGCCGTAAAGGGTGTTGAGTGGTTTCAGGAAAAATTTCTCCATGTTTTGACTCCTGTAACCATTATTGCATTGTTGACAACGTTAGTGTTGCTGTTCAGTTTCAAAGGTGAGGTTATCATTGCTAATCCTTTGACCATTCTTTGGATTGCTATTCCTTTATTTCTACAAACTGTTTTGATTTTCGGGCTGGGATATTTTGCAGCCAGGTTGATGAAATTACCCTATGCAGATGCAGCACCTGTCGCAATGATTGGTGCATCGAATCATTTCGAGGTGGCAATTGCTACTTCGACTATGCTTTTTGGTTTATCTTCAGGGGCAGCACTGGCCACTGTGGTCGGGGTGCTTATAGAAGTACCGGTGATGCTTATGCTGGTGAAAATTTGTCTGCGTACTCAACATTGGTTTGAAAAATATTGAAAATCGGGACTTGTTCAATTGAGCTTGAAATTATTGCTAACCTGTATCTTATAGAGTCAGCGACGAATGGATATGGCGTTGGTAGTATATGCTCTGTTCTTTATTTGTTGGCTATATCAAGCTAGTTGTAAATAATTTTGTTATGTGGGCTAAGGATGATATGATTAATTGTTATTCATACTTTTGTGGATTAAAAGTGATATGATTAATTATTATTCATACATAAGTATTGTTACTTATACACAAGTCAAAAAAGCGATGCAATGGAGGAGCACATGAAGATCAGACGACGGGATTTCTTAAAGCTTTCTGTGGCAACAGGAGCAGCAGCCACTATCGGGAAGCCTGCTTTGAATGCCTTTGCTGAGTCAGGCGGTAAAAAAGCTGCAATGGGAGAATTGCCAGGGGAATGGAAGGCGACTACTTGTCAAGGATGTACCACCTGGTGCCCAGCTGAAGTTTTTGTTCAGGATGGCAGGGCTGTAAAAGTTCGTGGGAATCAGCATTCAAAGCAAAATGATGGTGTTATCTGTCCCCGTAGTCATCTTGGTTTACAACAGGTCTATGATCCGGATCGTCTGAAAGTACCCATGAAAAGAACTAATCCCAAGAAAGGTCGTGGAGTTGATCCTAAATTTGTACCTATCACCTGGGATGAGGCTTTAAATACCATCGCTGATAAAATGATGGAGCTGCGTAAGAATGATGAGTCTGAAAAATATTGTCTTATGCGTGGTCGTTACACCTATCTTCGTGATCTTCTTTATGGCGTAATGACTAAAGTATATGGATCTCCTAATAGTATTTCTCATAGTTCCATGTGTGCCGAAGCAGAAAAATTTGGTGCATTTTATACCGAAGGGTATTGGGGATATCGTGATTATGATATTGATAATGCAAAATATATCTTGATATGGGGTTGTGATCCTGTGGCCAGCAATCGAATGGTGCCTGCGGCAATCAAACGCTTTGGTGATGCCATTGAGCGAGGTACTATGGCAGCGGTTGATCCCCGACTGACGACTACGGCTGCCAAGGCTCATGAATGGGTGCCAATTGATCCAGGTTCTGACGCGGCAGCTGCTCTTGCAATTGCTCATGTTATGTTAACCGAAGGGATTTGGTATAAGGAATTTGTCGGTGATTTTAAAGACGGTAAAAATCGTTTTATCACAGGTGAAACTGTTAATGAGGCTGATTTTGTTGAGAAAGAGTCACATGGAGTTGTTAAGTGGTGGAACTTGGCTGTTAAGGATATGACACCAGCCAAAGCTGCCAAGCTTTGTAATGTTGATGCTGATCAGCTCATTCGTATTGCCAGAGGTCTAGCCAAGGCTGCGCCTAATGTTTGTATTTGGATGGGACCGGGAGCCGGTATGCAGGCCCGTGGTGCTTATAATTCAATGGCTGTTCACGCTTTGGCTGGTCTTACAGGTGGTGTGGATAATGAGGGTGGTTCAATGCAGAGTTCTAAAATCCCTGTTAACAAGGTGCCCAAGGCCTACAAGGATTTTTTGGATGATGTGGCTAAGAAAAAAACCAAGCTTAAAAAAATTGATCAGCGTGGTTATTTAAATCTGCCGGCAATTACTAAAGGGAAGTCCGGTGGTGGTGTTTCAACTAATAATGTTGCTACCGGTATTTTGGCTAAGGATCCCATGGAGATCAAAATGATCGTGGGGTATATGAATAATTTTAATTTCTCCAACAATGGTACAGAAAGATGGGAGAAGGCCTTGGCATCAGTTCCCTTTACTACTCATCTGACTACTCATGTTTCTGAATTTACAATGTTTGCAGATATTATTTTGCCTTGTCGCATGAATTCGTTTGAGCGCTGGGGTTTTGTGAAGACTAAGGCTAATCGTTATGCGACCTGTACTTTAAACCAGGCAGTAGTGGAACCGGTATTCAGGGCATTGAACGATGAGACCGAATTTCCTTATCTGATTGGTGAAAAATTAAAGGAACGCGGTTTTCCTAATCTGCTAGATTGCCTGGAGACAATTTTTACTGATCCTGAATCAGGTCGTAAGCCTCAAAACGCTGCAGAGCTTACAGAGTACGCCTTGAAATACTATACCAAGAATTTGTGGGATGGTAAAAAGGATGTCGGTGGAGATAAAATTAATGGTTGGGCTGAAATGAAAAAGCGTGGAATGTGGAATTCATCTCCTTATAAATATAGAAATCACTGGGGTGGGAAATTTAAGACTGCGAGTAAAAAATTTGAATTCTACAGTGAAACACTGAAAAAAGCCCTAACTGGTCATGCAGAGAAGCATAAGGTCAATGTGGACAAGGTTATGGAGGCCTGTAATTATCAGGCACGTGGTGAACTTGCATTTGTGCCTCATTATGAGGAACCCATGCGCCATGGTAGTCGCAAGGAATACCCCTTTGTTTTTATTGATTACAAGTCTCGTCTCAATCGCGAAGGACGCAGTGCTAATAATCCATGGTATTTTGAGTTTAAACATGTTGATCCCGGTGATGTCGGGCATCAGGATACTTTACGTATCAACCCGGCTGACGGTAAAAGTCTGGGGCTTAAAGATGGTGACAAGGTCAAAGTGTCTTCTGTTGCTAATTCCGGGGTTTGTACAGTGCGTCTATGGGAAGGCGTTAAGCCCGGCACTGTATCCAAGTCGTTTGGCCAGGGGCACTATGCATATGGTCGTACGGCAGCTGCTAAGTTTGGTCAAGAGGAACGTGGTGCCAATAATAACACCATAATTCCCTGGGAGCTCGAACGCCTCTCCGGTTCTAATGCCAGAAACGGTGGTCATGCACTTGTTAAAATCGAAAAGATTTGATCTGAGAGGAGAGTGAAAAATGACGCAATATGCGATGATTATAGACTTGAAAAAATGTGTGGGCTGCGGTGCTTGTGCTTTGGCCTGTAAAACTGAAAATAATACAGCAATGCGCCGGGATGGTCAGACCCATAACTGGGCAGATTTTATTCACGAAACAAGCGGTAAATTTCCTCAAACCAAGTATCGGACCTTGCCGGTCATGTGCAATCACTGTACAAATGCCCCCTGTGTGGAGGCTTGTCCGGTTGAGCCTAAAGCCATGTTTAAAACTGCTGATGGTATCACTATGCACAACGATGATCGTTGTATCGGTTGTCGAGCCTGTCAGGAGGCCTGTCCCTATTCTCAAGAGGAGGTAAAAGGTGATGGTGCCTCAGGTCAATATAGTGTAATTAGCTATAATGGCGAACAGGGAGAGCCTTATCATGCCATGTATGCAGACAAGACTTCCCTGATAGCTGGCGTGACCATGTCAGGAGTTGAGGTTGCGGAAACTTCTGGTGCAAATCCACCACATCGCACCAAATACAATCATCCTGATTACAAAGATGTGCGCCGCAGTAATATTACAGAGAAATGTATTTTTTGTGATCACAGGGTGAAAAATGGAGAGTTGCCGTACTGTGTGGTTTCCTGTCCTGCCGAAGCCAGAATTTTTGGTGATATTTCCGATCCTTCCAGTGAGATATCAAAGTTGTTGGCCAAACATAAAAGTTTTGTGCTAAAAGAGAAAGAAGGTACAAAGCCTAATGTTTATTACATAAATAAATACTCGGTTTGACAACAAGAGGTCTTCTTTTCCCCGGGTAAGAAATGATAAGTTCTTCTCGGGGATGTATTCTGGTACTAAGAAAAAATGAGAGATAAATGACGGAAAAGGAATTGTTTTTTGATTACAGTAATGTGTATCGTCTTTTGAGTGCCTGTTTTTATGAACCTGACCGGGAACTCTTTCTAGAAGAGAACCTTTGTGGGAATTTGCAGGTTCTTCTGGAAAAGATTTGTCCTGAGGCAGTAATGTCAGCAGAGCAAATGGGTAAGGAAATTCATGATGGGGTGCAGATTGATCTGGCCCTTGAACATGCCGCTCTTTTTGTTGGGCCATTTGAGCTTTTAGCTCCTCCTTATGGATCAGTTTACCTGGAAGAAGGGAACCGGTTGATGGGCGATACAACCATCGCTGTTCAAAAGATATATGCTGAAAACGGTCTTGAACTCGATGTTCAGGAGCCCGCTGATAACATATCTTTTGAACTTGAATTCATGCATTATCTTTATTGTCTGGAAGCAGATAGCGTTGTAAATGACAATGGGGAAAATGTGCAGGATATAAGTGAAGTGAGAAAAGATTTTTTAGAAGCATATCTTATCTCCTGGATACCACAGTTTTGTGAAAGAATTCGTCAAGGCACTGATAATTTATTTTATCACAGTTTAGCAGACTGCCTGGACTTGTTTATAGCCCGGGAGGCAGTATCACTTTCATTGGCAAGGGGTTGTAATACAAAAGAGTATGTTTGCCAAACTGCTGTTTGATAAGATAAACGCAGAAACAGAATCAGTTCTGCACTTTGCGCAGCAAGCCTGTCTGCGTACTCGTTGTAATAAAAATCAATGTCAATCCTGCCTTGATGAATGCACTACTGGGGCTTTGGCAATAAACAACAGATTAATATCTTTTAATGCTGAGAAATGCAGTGCTTGTATGCGTTGTGTTGCAGTTTGTCCTGGAGCTGCCTTTGTAACTGATCTGGATTTTATTTCCATATTAAAAAAAATACAGCAGAATAATCAAATATTTGTTCTCTCCTGCAAGAAAGAACAAATATTTGAGAATCAGGGTTTTATACACTGCCTGGGGGCTTTGTCTCTTTTGTTGCTGGCGGCTTTGAATTCTTTGGCAAAGGAATTGATACTTGTTGATACCACTATGTGTGGAAGCTGTATCAATAGCCATTGCCGAGATAAAATCAAAAAATCACTTGAACAATTACAAGACAAGGTCAGTGTTGCAGGAAAACCTGTTCAAATTCGATTGATTTCAGAGGAATCCCGGTTACCTTTTATTGATAAGCAAACAGCTAAACGGTTTTTTTTGAAAGAAGCAGGTGGAGTCATTGTTGAGCTTGGCAAAGAGGCATTGAACAAAGTTTCTACCAAAAAAAAGGTATTACAACAGGAAAAACACAAAGAGCCCCCCGTAAACTCTGTCGTCCTTCAGTTTGCTTACGATCATTGTAAGGATCTGAAGCAAAGAGAAATTCTTTTATCCTTTTTTCATTTAGTTACAATAGATGCAAAATGTACACTCTGCCCTTTATGCAGTGGCATGTGTCCCACAGGTGCTTTGAAAAGGGTTCGGGACGATGGAGAGAAGCAACTTGTTTTTAGGAGTGGGGATTGTAGTGGATGTGGACTTTGTCAGGATTTTTGTAAGAAAAAGGCGATCTTGGTAAAGAGTGGATTTCGGGGAGATCCAACAGTATTCTTGAAGATAGAGAAAAAATGATAGCCTAATTACTAATATGGATCGATCAGGAACTGAGCATGATTTCGATTGAAGAAGCAATTAATATTATAAAAGAAAATCTTCCAGATCCTGGGAGTCAGGAGTATGAAATTGATCAGGCCTGTGAAAAATATCTAGCTGAAGATGTTTTTGCACCGGAAGCCTCGCCACGTTTTACAAATTCTGCTATGGATGGATTTGCAGTACGATGGGAAGATGTCGATGCGGTTACAGCAAATACTCCGGTTATTTTGCAAATTATTGGTGAAAGCCAGGCTGGGATACCTTTTCCTGGAAAAGTCGGGTTTGGTGAATGTGTACGAATAAGTACAGGAGCAATGTTGGCTCAGGGATGCGATACTGTTGTTCGGGTAGAGGACACTCAGGAGAGTGAGAACACTGTTAAGGTTTTGTCTGTAAGGCAGCAGGGGCAGGATGTAAGACTACAGGGAGAAGAGTTTCAGGCAGGTACTTTGTTGTTGGCAAAGCAGACAAAAATTTCTGCTCCTCAGGCAGCTCTTCTTGCTTCGGTGGGTGTTGCAAAAACAAAAGTGTTTGCACCGCGTACTGTGGCAATTTTAGTGACCGGATCTGAAATTGTTTCCACTGGCGAATCGATTGCCGAGCATCAGATCAGAGACTCTAACATGATTATGCTTAAGGCTGCTGTGAAGGAGGCTGGTGGCAAGGTAATTTATTGTGATCGGGTCTCTGATGACAAACAAGAAACAATTAAGGCCATTGAGCAGGTTGAGGCAGATATTATTCTTTGTACAGGCGGGGTTTCTGTAGGCAGGCATGATCATGTAAAGGATGCTGCTGAAGCTAATGGATTTACTCCTCTTTTTTGGAGAATTTGGCAAAAACCGGGAAAACCACTTTATTTTGCCAAAAAAAATAATTCTCTTTTGTTTGGTTTGCCCGGTAATCCTGTCTCAGCTTTTATGTGCTATACCCATTATGTTCGGCCCATCATCACCAGTCTTAATGGCCAGCCATTTGGTTGGCCGACTGTGTCAGGTGAGGCGGAAGATGATATCGTCAATAGAGGAAAAAGACCCAACATGATTCGGGTTCAACTGATATGGCGGTCTCATGGAGGGTATTGTATCACCAGTAATGAAAAACAAGGCTCACACATGTTGACTTCGCTTGCTAATGCAGACGGGTATATTATTTTGGAACCGGAGCAGAGGTTGCAGGCTGGGGATCGTATTGATGTGTTTCAATATGACATTCGCCGAGAACCGGTGTCGTAAAAATAGTTTTGTATTTTAAATTAAAAGGGTCAGGTAGCATCACTGCCTTTATTGTTTCCTTTGTTTACTGACAGGCAAGTGGGGTTACATTTGGAAAGTAGAATCCCTGAAGCAGGTCAAAGCCAAGGTCTTTGCAGATGTTTACTTTTTCCAGGCTGTCTATTCCTTCTGCAAGAGTTGTTATACCCGAGTCCTGGCTGATCTTCAGGAGAACTTCAATCATGCGGATTCTCATGGGAGAGGCATTCTCAATGTCTTTGAAAAAAGCCATGTCAAATTTAAGATAGTCGGGAGGTGCATCGGTCAGTTGCAGCAGGCGGGTCTGGCCCGCACCGAAATCATCGTAAGCCAGCTTGATGTTGAGGGGATCAAGTTCTTTTCGTAATTCAATAATAGCTTTGGTGTTGGTTACGGCTTCTTCGTGTATTTCCAAGACTAGCAGTGGAGGCGTTTCAAGTTCTTGTAAATGTTTGAGATTCACAATCAGTCGTGCAAGGTCTTCCATTTCTCTGGGGTGGGTGTTGATGAAGAAAGGTTTGTTCATGTTGGTACTTATTGCAATCTCTACTCCTCTCATCATGAATAATTCACTTAATTCCACCTCTCTGTTGATACTTTCTGCAATCTGAAAAAGAGGGAACGGGCTTTGTGGCAGCAATGGATGACACCCACGGCCCAAAATTTCGTAACCAAAAATTGAGTGGTCAGAGCTATTGACTATTGGCTGCATTTCCGATGTAGTCATTGATTTGTCCAACAACTCTTGAAGTTCTCTCAGGCCTTTAGGCATTGCTCTGGACAGGGTGGAAATGCCAACCAGTGTTTTGTCGCATTCTTCTTCTGCTGCGATGTCTTCTGCTATAATGCGATACTCCATGTTTGCAAAATGAATTACATCTCCGTGTTTAACCGTGTAAGGGCCTGAAATTTGCTTATGGTTGACAAATACACCGTTAGTGCTGGATCTGTCCTGTAGGATAATTTGGCCGTTTTCCAGAGTGAATTCACTGTGTAATCTTGAAACATCCGGCGAATCAAGTGAAAGTGATTTGTTTGCACCGCGTCCCACTGAAAAGGGGAATTTATCCATCGGTACTCTGCGAAGAGTTTTTCCACCACCTACGTAGCATTCTAGAAACCAAATTGACATAAGCCCTTGTTCATTCGGAAGAATTTTAGTATTTTGCAGGATCTGTTGTGTTGTAGCTTAGATCTTGTCTTTAGTAGTAATTGCCTGATTTTTACCATGCTTATTGTTATGGACGTGCTGTGTATTACTTCTACTTTAACTATATGTTTTATGAAAAAACCTGTCAAAAACAATTATGATAATCTCGTTGATGTTCTCGGGCATTGAGAGGGACAGGAGGTTGTACTTGCATGAAACGAGAAGCTCTTATACATTGATTTATGTTCCTTTAGGTGTGAAATATTTCAGAAAATATTAGTTTGGTTGAAAAATGTATCTGGTAACTGCTGCAACAAAGAAAGAAATGAAATCTTTTTTGGATGTTTTGGGAAATAATATCCAGGTGCAAACTTTGATTACCGGGGTCGGGCCAGTGGAAACAGCAGTACGCCTTTCTTGCTTTCTGGGAAATTCATCAGACAGGTTTACTGGAGTTGTCAATTTTGGAATTGCCGGGGCATATGGAAAAGAGGTGTGTGAAAAGCCAGCTGATATTTTAGATATATGTTTAGCTGAAAAGGAAATACTTGGCGATTTTGGTATAGCTTATGATGATAAATTGCAACGTTTTGATGATTCTTCCTTAGCTGTTGATGATGTTTTTGTTCTAGATACTTACTTACTGGAGCAGGTCAGCTCTTTTTTGAAAAAAGAGCAAACTTGTTTTTACTGTGGGGCATTTATTACTGTTTCAGCGGCAAGTGGTTCGGCAAAACGCGGCGCCATGGTAGGGAAAAGATTTAAAGGACTTTGTGAAAATATGGAAGGGGCCGCTGTGGCCAGGGTGTGCCGGGAGTTTTTTTTGCCTTGTCTGGAAATGAGATGTATCAGCAATTATGTCGAAGATCGTGATTTGAGCAAGTGGAAGTTGCAACAGGCCTGTGATAAGGCTGGAACTGTAACAGCGGGAATATTGAAATATCTGATCAAATAATGTTTGTCTGAATAAATGACTTGAGGAAATAACGGGATATCATTAAAAAATGACAAAACAATTAACCCTTGGATATTCTCCATGTCCCAATGACACCTATATTTTTTATGCTCTTGCCTCCGGCTTAATTTCTCTTTCAGGATTCAGTTTTGATGCGGCCTTTCTTGAAGATGTTGAAACCTTGAATACATGGGCTTTGGCACAGAGGTTGGATGTAACCAAACTCTCGTTCCATGCTTTGGGGCATGTGCTGGATAATTATGTCATGCTAAATGCTGGTGCTGCCCTGGGAAAGGGTTGTGGGCCAATGCTTGTCACCGGATCTGCCGATAAGTCAGCATTTATTCGAGAATGGAAAATTGCCATACCTGGTAGTTACACAACCGCTGCTTTGCTGATGAAACTTTATGAGCCTTTATGTCATAACTTGGTTGTAATGCGTTTTGATCAGATAATGGAGGCTGTTATTTCTGGTGAAGTGGATGGAGGTGTCATTATTCACGAAAGCCGATTTACCTATTCTGAGAAAGGGTTAAGTTGTGTGCAGGATTTGGGAAGTTGGTGGGAAGAGGTCAGTGGTTTGCCCATTCCTCTTGGTTGTATTGCGGCTCGTAAAACGCTGGGACCTGAAATTATAGCAGAAATTAATTCTGCTGTGGCTTTAAGTTTGAAATGGGCTAATAAACAGCCTGAGGCGTGCAGGGTATATATTAAAGAAAATGCCCAGGAAATGGATGATACCGTTACTGAAAATCATATTAAATTATATGTAAATGATTATTCGATGGATATGGGCGAAGATGGTAGGGCGGCTGTTGCTGAACTTTTTAAAAGAGGTAAAGAAGCAGGGGTTTTTTCTCGATAGCCCGTCAGAATAAAAAAATTGTTAGCTTCATACATGAGTAGAATACAAGAAATTCGTTGGTCTCTTATCAGCTTTTATTGCCTTTTTAACTTAACACTAGCTCGAGGGATGTGGTTTGCAGCAATCAGTCAGTTCAGATTATTCAATGCATCTTGATCACTTACCGGTTTTGGGTATTTGCGGAAGCAGTGGTGCCGGAAAAACAACCTTGATTGAGGCAATACTTCCTGTTTTTATCAAGCAGGGGCTTAATGTCGCTGTAGTGAAGTACAGAGCACATAACATTGTGGTAGATAACCGGGGAAAAGACAGTGATCGATTTTACCGGGCAGGAAGTGATGTCTGGCTTTGGGGCGATGAATTTTTTAGTCGCAGGCATGATAAACCTGATCCTCATGTATTTTTAGGAGATCTTTGTCGCAGGTATGATCTTGTTCTTGTCGAGGGACATGCTGCAACTCCGGTGCAAAAGATCTGGTTACATAAATCAGAAAATGATTTGTCCTTTCAAGCTTTGGATAAAGTATTGGAAATTTTCCCCCGGCATCAGGATCAGGTGGAAAGAGTGGTGTGCTGGATTGAAAAATGGTTGAAAGGGCAGTGGCAGAAAACGCCGGTGTGGGGATGTGTGCTTATCGGTGGTAAAAGTAATCGGATGGGAACTCCCAAGCATTTAATTAATTCACAAGATACTACTTGGCTTGAAGCCACTGTTAATAAGTTGAAAGAAAATGTGGATGAGGTGGTTATCTCAGGTCAAGGGCAAGTGCCAGAGTCCTTGAAAAACTATGTTCGTTTACCAGATATTCCTGCGGGAAAAGGTCCCTTGGCTGGTATTTTATCTGTAATGCGTTGGGCACCTGTTGTTTCCTGGTTGGTGATCGCCTGCGATCTGCCTTTATTGCAGGAAGAGGCCATGTTGTGGCTAAAAGAACAGCGTGCACCTGGAGTATGGGCTGTTCAACCTGCTCTGGAGAATAATGGTCAGGTGGAACCCCTTCTTGCCTATTATGATTTTCGTTGCTCTTCACTTCTGGAAAATATCTTTTTACAGAGTCATTATCGCCTGAGTGAACTTTCACAGTTCTCGCAGGTCAAAAATCCATGTCCTCCTGTTGTTCTTCAAAAGTCCTGGAAAAATGTTAACACTCCTTTAGAGTTGAAAAACATATAAGCCAATATGTCAGCTTGCTTGATCTTGTTTAATAAAATAAAATAAAAGAAGATATAGGATAATAATTCATTCAGGTGTCCAAAGCATTATTTGCTTTTCTTGAAATATTTAGATGATTGTTCAGTAAAGGGATGTGGTTGCCAACTTGTTGGCTGACACGGGAAAGGTCGGGAAATTTTTATCATGGAGGGTGATGAAATGAACAGGATTATTATCTGTTTCATGGCTGTTGTCTTGAGTTTTGCCTTTTGGAGTCCTTTTTTGAGTTATGCTGAGGAATCTCAGGTTGCCAGGCAATCAGTTGCAGAATTGATTAAGAGTTCCATTGAAGAGGCAATAACAGCTTACAATAAGAAGGATATAAAAGGTTTTATGTCATTCATGCACCCTGAGTCTCCTGAATATAAGTCTGTTCTTGTGAGAACTGAGACAACTGTATCAAAATATGACGTAACTGCTCAACTGCTGGAATATGATTATATCTGCATGAGTGGGGTGTACCAGTTGGTACGTATCAAGCAAAGAAATATGTTTACTTGTGGTTTTTATAATTGCGAGGAGGAACTATTGTATGCCTTGAAAATCGATCAGGGGCAATGGAAACTCTGGTCTGTGATGAAGCTTGATAGAAAAATGCTTTAGATTGATCTCAACATATTTTCATTTTATAAATATCTCATTTAACTCTTTTGATTTTTAATTAATAGATAAATCTATCAGGATAAAACGTGACGGAATCATTTAATATATGGCAATTGCTAGCCGGGCTGGGAATATTTCTTTATGGCATGTTTTTACTTGAAGATGCCATAAAAGCCCTTTCTGGAAAAGCTTTCAGGCGTATTATTCGTCTCTATACCAGGGATAGGGTCAGGGCCATTGGTAGTGGAGCTTTTGTAACAGCACTTTTGCAGAGTAGTTCAGCGGTTTCTCTTATGGTTCTTGCTTTTGTCGGGGCAGGAGTCATGAGTATGGAGAATGGTATTGGTGTCATGATGGGTTCCAATATCGGTACTACTTTTACCGGGTGGATAGTTGCTACGCTGGGATTTAAATTAAAAATTGAGAGTTTCTCTCTTCCATTTATAGGAATAGGCGGTATAAGCATTGTTTTTTTTGCCAACCATTCCAAATTTTTTAATATTGGTCGACTGTTAATAGGCTTTGGTTTTCTTTTTCTCGGGCTGGATTATATGAAGGTCAGCGTTGAAGTCTTAGCTAATAGCTTTGATATCAGTGCTGTTCCTGATTATGGATTATGGGTGTTTGTTCTTGTTGGAATCTTAATGACCGCGCTTATGCAGTCCAGTTCTGCCTCAATAGCAATTATACTGACTGCTCTTAACAGTAGTTTGATTACTTTTGATATTGGTGTTGCCATGATTATTGGTGCCAATGTCGGAACCACTGTTACAGTTCTTCTTGGTGCAATTGGTGGTATCCAGACCAAAAAGAGGGTGGCTGGTAGTCATCTTATCTTTAATATTTTTACTGCAGTTATTGCTTATTTTTCTATTTCTTTTCTCGTCTCTTTTGTGTCTCTGTTTTTTGATATCACCACTAATAGTGTGATGGCCTTAGCCCTTTTTCATACCACGTTTAATATTATGGGAGTCATATTGTTTTTTCCCTTTGTGGGCATTTTGACCAGGTTGTTAGTTAAATTTGTACCTGACCACAAATCAGTGTTAACCTTGTTTATTGATAAAACTCCAACTTCTGAGACGGGCGCTGCCACTGCTGCTTTAAAAAAAGAGGTGAATCACCTTTTGGAAGAATGTCAGCTGTACTGTTTGAGAAAAATGCGAATTGACGCCAAACTGGTTTTTGATCACGATCTTTTCTTTGAAAAAGACAGAAGCCGCACAATTGTAATTGAGAATCTCTATGAGAACATAAAACTGTTGCATGCAGAAATTTTTGCCTTTTATTCAATGGTTCAGTCTATGAAAATTGATGTTTCCGATGCTCAAGAGTTGGACAGAGTTATTTATGCATCGCGTAATATCATGAATTCAATAAAAAATTTTAAAGGTATAGGTAAGGATTTGGAAGAGTTTGATGCTTCTGATAATCCCTATCTTAATATCCAATACAAATTATTTCGTAGACGACTTGTCGAAATGTATCATGATTTGACACGTATTAAAGACTTTGACAATTGCGAAACTCAATATCGAAAGTTGCTTCAAGCCCTTTCCCATGTAGAAGAGTCGGATAAGCGCTTTATTAACAGTATCATGGTAGCTGTTTCCGAGAGCAAAATACAGAATTTGGAGATATCCTCTTTGTTGCTGGTGAATCGTCTTTTTGCTCAGGCTTGCAGGTTACAGGTTTTCAGTATGAAGGATATCCTTCTTACCCTGGAACAGATAAATGATTTTGACAGGGCACTCGACATGAAGGAAATAATGGATGAAGAAAAAACAAGGATTGTGGTGGAATAAGAGTAGTTACTTCACCAGTGCGTAAGAATTTTTAAAGAGAGTTAAGAGAGTTTATTTTATTTTTTACTGCGAGTATGCGTACTGACCATGTAGGCAAGACCAATAATCATAAGGGCAAAGGTGGCTGGTTCCGGTACTGGTTCTGGCGATGAGGCCATGATGGGGGAAAATGCAGCATCATGACTGAAGGGTGCAAATATGCTTTTTTGTTTAATTTTCCCGTAAAGGTCAAAATGCACCATATCGCCAACACTCAACCCGTTTATCGAAATTTCGTAAACGTTTATTTGGCCACCGTTGTATTCAGGTGCTGTTGGAAAGGTATCGATGAAGTTGGATATTTGAGAGTCAGTGCGTGTGAAATCTCCCAGAGCATATTCTATCCAGCTGGTTTCTGAACCATAGATGCCATGTTGGGGAAGAGTTTTATTCCCTGTTTGCGGGTTGCTTCCATCTGATACTGGCTCAGGGGTTAGTAATGTTGGACTGTCTGGCACTGATGGGTCATGGTAGCTGCCAAAATTGTTGGTGCTTGAGGATGTGATTGCAAATGTTGGTTGTTGGTTAGTTGAATATGCAATGCTCATTCTTACGTCGGAGATAGGTCCTTTGCCTCCCTGTGCTGAGACGTTACCTATGGTCCAGACCCGAATGGTGTCAGTTTGACTGGACATTATCCAGCTTTCATCTGTTGTGTCGTATAAGCTGCCTTCAATATATAATTGTAAAAGAGGGATTGCTTGAACAGTAGCAGGGCAGATAGCGGCAATTATAATGATAAATGCACTGTATCTTATCAGTGAAATTGTGGTATTTGAAGTAAGCTTCATCGTTGTATTTTCTGCGAAGTTTTTATTTGTTTGAGTGTTTTTTTAATCTGCCTGCAAAGGAGCTGAGAAGTGTAAGTGCGCTGCCAAATAACATCATAGTGGCAGGCTCTGGAACTTCAGATACATTTGAAAAATGACCGATATTAACCTGGCCATGTCCCTGTAAGTCTCCAACAATAAGGTTACCTGTTACTAATCCGCTGGAGAAGTCTGTTGCGGCAAATGGGGCTAGAATGTTGATATTGTTGCCACCAGAAAGAGCCATTGTTTGAGCTTGTGAATAATTAAGGAGAACATCTCCGGCTGTAATACCACCATTGTAATACCAGTTTGTTGAGTTAAGGTTAACCGACAAACCCGTGGTATTCAGATACACAACCGCATCTTCCGGGCCGTTGATTGTTACGCTGTAAGCGGTGTTTAAATCAGCAGCATCTATGCTAAAGATGTTAATGCCGGATGTGGCCTGAAGAGTCAGTGCACCCCATTTGTTAGTGACAGTGCCAGTATCGCCCAGTATGCCGATTTCTTTAGAAGTGTTTCTGAAAAAAGTAGAGACAAGAGAATGATCAACAACAGGAGTATAGGGAGTTCCACTCCATTGATTGCCAAGGGCATTGAAGGTTGGAGTTAGCCAGATTATCCCTGTTGCAGATATATCACCGGTAACTGTTCCACCAGCGGTACTGAATGCATTCCTGCCAGTTGTCACATTACCGTTAACTAGAATGTTGTTTAAAATGATGTTGCCAATTGATTCAATTGAACCGTTATATCTGCCATTAGTAATTGCGATGTCTCCACCGGCATGGAGAACATGTTGGTTGGGATCCATTCCTGTGAGAAGGAAGTTGTTAAAGTTAACGTTCCTGGCAGCTCCAGTGGTCCCTTGGAAATCACTGTTTGAATAGTCAATGCTGTTTAAGCTGTAGACATGAAAGTAGCTGAAAGGATCTATTGTTTGTGCATAGACTGTCGTAACTAAAAGGAATGCCGTCAGGATGTTGACCATGCAGCATAGAATTAGTTGTTTTCGTTTCATTAAGTCCTCCATTATTGGCAATCTTGCCATGTTGGTTGATTACGGTCTCCTTCTCAACCTTGTTATAATGATAGCACTTGACATGGCAGGGAAACAATCGGCTGAAGTTCGTATTTGAGTAGTATTTTCACTCTTAATAATGATAGGTGATAAGTATTAGATAGTCGTAAGGGGATTAGCTGTATCTAGTACTTTTTTATGAGAAAGAGGGGTTGCACCTCTGCCTAAATTTTTTTGTAATGCAATGTTGAAAATCAGGATGTGATTGTTTTTATGATGAAAAATGCCTAGATTTGCCTTGATAGGATCGGGGTTTTCATATATAGTCGTGATCTGCTCAAGTAGTATGGTTTTACAGATGGCATAAAGTTAAGGATTATCGTTGCAGGGTTTTTTTAAAAAAAAGATCAGAAATTATTTTGTAATAATTGTGGGGTATCATGTTTTCAATTTCAACGGTTATAATTACGTGCATTGCGGTCTTTTTCACATTTTTAAGTTTTTTTCCAGGTGTTTCAACTTCCCATGCTGCTTCTGATATTTATGTTCGTGCAGGAACAGGGATGGCTTTTTCTCATGATGCTCAGTTTTCTGATGCTGATTGCCGCACAGGTTCTCCGCCAGCCTTTTTTGGATGTTCAAATGGTAATGATGGCAGGAAAATAGGAGCTTATGGAGATTTTGGGAGTTCTTTTCTCGTTGATTTGGGAATGGGATATGTTTGGAATAAATGGTTAAGCACTGAGATCTCTTTGTCGTACCGGCCTGGTTTGGAATTTACCGGAGAGAGTAATTTTAATCAGATTAGTAGTAATTTTGAACAGAAAGTAGAAGCAGATGTGGAGAGTTATTCTGGTATGCTTGTGAGTGTTTTAAGGCCTATGGTTCTTTTTCGGCAGTCTAACTGGATTGTTGAACCATTGTTAACGGCTGGTGTAGGATTTGCTCATAACAGAGTGGATGGCATGGAGTATACTTTTCCTCTGACCATGACAACGACTCCAGGTGGAGAACATACAGGTTTTGCCTGGACAGTGGGAGCAGGTTTTTCTTACGGGATTTCACAAAATGTAGAACTTGAACTTCTTTATCGCTATACCGATTTGGGCGAAGTGATTACTGACGTAGATACCATGACAATAACACGTCGGTCAAATAATTCTGTTATTACTGATTCCATAGTTATTAATAAAACAGAGACTGATCTTGAAGTTTGTGAATTGCTTTTGAGTCTTGTCTGGTATTATTAATCCTTGCTGTACCAGCATAATTGTTGATGAGCAGTAAATCTTAAATTAAAATGCATGGGACATGCTGTAGAGTGCCGACTTCTGGGAGGCCCATTTTTTTTGGTGGAACTATTGTAGTAGGTTGTCGATGGACTCTAACAGGACGGATGTGGAAAACGGTTTTTCCAAGACTTTATCAGCCCCAATCATTTTTGCATGCTTAAGGCAGTTGATATAAATACCGTCTATCTCAAAAACACCTGACATCACAAGTATTTTCACGTCATTGTAATGTTGGCGTAATTCCTGGATAAATTCCAGGCCATCCATTTCCGGCATGAGAATATCGGTTATCACTAAGTCAAAGGTGTTGTCTGCATAAAGTTGAAGCGCTTCTATTCCATTTGCAGCGACCATGATGTCATAATTGGACAAGTTTAAGAATCTTTTCAAAGAACTTCTCGTGTTTGGTTCGTCGTCAACAACCAATATTTTCTTCATCATTTTATTTTTTTATTTTTAATGGAGAGCTTCATGTTTTTTACAGTTCTATGGAAAATTGTTTATCTGGTGAGTTTCAGGTTCAATTATGCCTGACAATAAATTTTCAGGAAATAGAAGCAATGAAGTGAGAGTGATTGTCCTCCTTATGGTGAAATGAGTTGGTAGTTCTGTGAAATTGATTTTTCTCAGTTGGTCGGATTAAAACAATTATAATCCCTCTCTTAGTACGAATATCATAAAAACTCTATGAATTGAAGAAAAAATCGAGAGAAAGTCGAGAGAAAGTCGAGAGTTTGGGTAAGAGTTTAAAAGGTGGTAAATAATCTGACACTCATTTTGAGCATTGGTGTGATTTTTTTATCCTTGTGGGCAGGTGATATGAAGAGGGGTGTCTGGAATTTGTTGTAAGGGAATCCTTTTGTGCTGATCAAGCCTTATAAAAAGGGTGTCAGCTTTTTTACACATACAGAATGTCCTTAGGGAATATATCTGTTTTATCCTTAATAACCAGTCGCTTGTCTTGTTGGCTCTGTTGTTGCATAGGCTTTAGCTATAGAATGTTTTTTCACTGAGATCTTATTTGAGTGTATTCAATATGCAGGAGCTAAATTCATGGCAACTTATGCTAGAGACAAAAGGCAATATGAACGACTGGAACTTCGTGGCCTGATTGCGAATACTGCAGATGGAAACAGGGTTTTTAACGGTTATATTGAAGATCTTTCATCAGGTGGATTCAAAATATCCCAGTTGCCTAATAATTTTGAAGTAAAAGAAAAACAGTATATCACCTTTATCTCCGGGTATGAAAAACAATTTTTAGTTACTATTCAGCCTTGCTGGCATAAAAAATGTGATAGCGGTAATTACCAGGAAGTAGGTTTCAAAATTGTTATGCCCCCTAAGACCTGGACACATTTCATTCATGATATGCTGCCGGTGGACGATAAGACTTGGGTGAAGCTGGCCCTCACCTCTTTTTCATGAGGGAAAAGGTTACTATCTGCTAAATCCGTTCTTCCAATATTTCTCCTAATGCAAATGCGGCATCTCCAACAAGTTTGATGCAGGTTTTACGAGTGCTTTCTGGGTTGGAATAGAATTCCTTGACTGCTTTTTTATCAGTCCAGTCCACTTGAGCGATGTCACTACAGTTAGTACTGTTGCATTGTTTTGTTAAACTTTCAAAACTTTTCATATATTTTTTACTCAATGACCACATTCGGGGATCTTCCTTATCCTCAAGGTTTGCTCTGCTGTAAAGGTTGGAGATCAGCGCAACTCCTCCGAGTAAAGTGCCACATGTTCCTCCAGAGGCTGCAATACCGCCGCCAAAGGCTCCCACTGCTTTAATCACGCCTTGATCTTCGATGTTTGCTTTTTCCTGGCCAACTGCCAGGATTGCCTGGCTTCAATGCATTCTGTTTTTAAAAAGCTCTATGGCTTTTTGTCGCATTTGTTCAGGAGTCATTGTCTTTACCTCTTTATTTTGCAGGAGTTGTTTAAATTTCAGATATGAGAAATACAAAATTCATATTGCAGTATTGTCAGATGGGTGTCAATCATTTTTGCTGTAATGCTTTTGTGCAGCAACGATTTGTGAAGATATGCTCCTCACTGATTTGATTCTTAAATAGATCTAATTTTATTGAACATAATGTTTCTTTAAAGGTTTTGGCTTTCATATGAGTTGTCAATCGTCAATTATGTTTTCAGGTAGTGCCAAAGTTGTTGTTTAAAAGCAAACTAGTCGTGGCTTTGTTGCGATCTGTTTGTCGTTAAAGCCTGGAAGTAAAGTTTTTGCGACAAATGCCTAATAAAATCTCGGGATAGATTTACTGATGCGTAACAGGACATGATGTTTCAAATAATTAGAAAAATCTAAACATTATATTCGGATAAAGGTACAATGCAGGAAAAGAAAGATTTTTGGATCGTTGTAGGGTGAATTTTTCGGCAGGGGAGCAGGAAGGTGCGTAAATTAATTTGTTTTTTATTATTATATGCGTTTGTTATCCCGAAACCCTGCTGGGCTCAATTGTTTGGCACTCCTCAAGAGGAAAGGGATTTTTATCTAAATCAACAAGCCCTTGAAGATGAGTTGGAAGATGAATTCATCGCCAGAGAAAATAAATTTCTTGAATTACCTCAGGAAAAAACTGGGCAGGAAAGTGAAGAAGAGGATCCGGTTGGGGATGTTGAGTCTGGAGACAGTCAAAGAGAGAATATTTTTATTTTGAATTCTGATTATCCTGGAAATAATCAGGAGAGACTTATTGAGATGGAAAAGGCCAATCAGGAAAATAATTATTTAAATGATAGGGAACGAGATGTCACCGAAGAAGGAGAAAATTTTATCAGAAATTTGCTTGAGTGACTTTCTGCCATAGAAGTTTTTTATGAAATTATTTTTACTAATAAAATGATCATGATGGTTAGCTGAAAGGGAGTGTATATGAAAACAAAGATTCATAGTTTGAGGGTCGATGAAGGGCATTTGACCGTAGAAAATCAAACAACATGGCCAGACATTGTGAAAGTTTCAATCCCTAAACATATTGTATTGAATATGCTTGCTAGGTTATCTTCTTCTTTGCAGGATTCAAATGAGAAAGAAATAGAGCTCACCTTTATGGGTAAACTTGATTATGATATTCAAGAATAAATCCTGTGGTTAGGATAAGTTGGAGTTTTTTCAGGGATCGATGTTCAGTTTTAATGTGTAATGTTGCCATAAAGCCAGTATGGCTGTGTTATTTTCTGATTCAAGCTATGAAATAGCTAATCATCTTTAATCAGGTGGAAATGTTTTTATGTGGAATAAAGCTGATAGTGATTTGTAAATGTGATTATTCTTTTCTTTCTTCCCTGTCTTTATTTTGTGTTTCGTAAAATGCTCAATAGTAACTATTTTATCTGTATCAAACTCAGGTGTTTCTCCGCTTGAGATCAGCAGTTTTTATGCCATTTTCGTTCATATATGCATATTTGTTTCAAATTCTCTGGATAATTAAAGTATATCTAAACATTGTAGGTTGATAGAGGTACAATGGAGGTGTAAAGACCAAATTTATTTTTTTTTGTTTTATGTAGAGGCTTTTTGATAATCAAATACTGAGAGCGGCGTTCAATGTTTGTTCCTTCTGTGCATCATTTTATCAGTGATTTTGACCCACATTTTAAAGTTTTTCATGAATTGATGCCTTTTAAAGTGCGTGAAATCTTATTGGTTTCTAGCCCTTATGACGCATACATCCTTGAAGAAGATGGAAGTCTAGCTTCAAGAATTATTAATGAATATCATGGATTGAATCTGAGTCTACCTCCACGTATCACTCGAGCGGCCACTGCGGAACAGGCTTTAGAGCTGTTTGCAGGCAAAAAATTCGATCTGGTTGTGACAATGCCGAATCTGGGCGGAATGGATGGCTACACCTTTGCAGCTGAAATTAAAAAAAATCATGGTGACGTTCCTGTTGTGCTGCTGGCTCATTCTGTTAGGGACGTAGTTGCTGAATCTGCGGAAGTCTACAACGATGCGATTGATAATACCTATGTTTGGTGCTGTGATTCCGACATATTACTGGCTATTGTCAAAAATGTTGAGGATAGAAGGAATGTGGATGCCGATACCAGAAAGGCAATGGTTCGAATTATTTTACTGGTGGAAGACAATGCAATTTATCGTTCTTCCATATTGCCGATTCTCTACAGCGAGTTAGTTAAGCAGACCCAATCAGTACTGGGCGAGGGGCTCAATGAACAACATCGCCTGTTGAAGATGAGGGCCAGGCCAAAAATACTCACTGCTTCAAGTTATGAAGAAGCAATGGAGTTGTTTAATCAATATTCTCCATATATTTTCGGGGTGATGTCCGATGTTCGTTTTGAAAAAGAAGGGAAGATTGCTGATGATGCAGGTTTTTCTCTTATGCAGAGCATTCGCCATGAGATTCCTGACTTGCCTTTGTTAATGTTAAGTACAGATCCTGGTAACAGAAAAAAAGCCATGGCGGTACCTGCTGTCTTTGTAGATAAGAATTCCGCTTTTTTCCACCATGAAATACATGAATTTTTTTTAAATTATTTGGGTTTTGGTGATTTTGTTTTTCGTAATCCTGAAGGTATAGAGCTGTCTCGCGCTGCAAATCTCCATGAGTTTGAAGTTATGCTCAAGGTTATCCCTGACAAATCTCTCATGTATCATGCCAGTAATAATCATTTTTCCAACTGGGTTATGGCACGGGCGGAAATAGCACTGGCATCCAGACTTCATAAAAATCATTTTCAGCAGGTAACTAACTCAAAAGAATTACGGGAAGATCTGGTGTTTAAGGTACATGCACTGCGGAAATTGCGACAAAAGGGGATAGTTGCGCAATTTAATGCTGACACCTTTGATCCATCCATTACAGATTTTGTCACTATCGGTAGCGGTTCTATGGGGGGCAAGGCCCGAGGGATAGCTTTTTTTGCAACTCGTTTGCAGCAGGCGGTCCATCCTGAATCCATCCTGGCGGAAGTGAATGTATGTGTTCCGCAGACATGTGTTATTACCGCAGACGGTTTTGATGATTTTGTAGCCTGGAATGAGTTGGTTCAAGAAGCTGACGACAGTGACGAGACCGTTACTGAGCGGTTTCTTGCCGGTTCCATGCCTAAATGGTTGCTTAATGATCTCAGAGAGTATTTGCAAGAGATTGATTACCCGCTTTCTGTGCGTTCTTCAAGTATGCTTGAAGATGCCCAGTTCAGGCCATATGCAGGTCTTTACAAGACGTTTATGCTGGCTAACAATAATCAGGATTTTGAAGTGCGTCTTGAGCAACTCGTTATGGCTATCAAGTTGGTATATGCATCAACTTGGTATCAGAGTCCTCTTGCTTTTTCCCGCTCAATTGGTCAGGTGCGTGAGGACAGTATGGCGGTTATTATACAAAAATTGACCGGTCATTGTTATGGGGAGTTTTACTATCCTGCCATTTCCGGTGTTGCTCAATCTTATAATTATTATCCTGTTGAGCCAATGCGTTCTGAAGATGGTGTTGCTCATGTAGCTCTGGGATTTGGCAAGACTGTGGTAGAAGGGGAGCGCAGTCTTCGTTTTTCTCCTGGTTTCCCCAAAAATCTCCCTCAGTTTTCAACTGTTGATGATATACTTTCAAACTCTCAGAGGTATTTTTATGGATTAGCCTGGTCTGATCAGGCCGCATTTACCAGGAAAAACTCCAATCTGATCAAGCGGGATATAGATGATGCCTTGGAAGAATATCCTGTTCGTTTGTTCAGTAGTACATATATGCGGGATGAGCATAGCATCAGAGATGCAGATATTCCTGGTTATAAAGTGCTCACTTTTGCATCTTTGCTAAAATATGATCTTTATCCATTGCCGCAGGTTCTTTCTGAATTATTAGCTTATGGGAGAGAAGGTTTGGGATGTGAGGTGGAAATTGAATTCAGTTTGGATCTACATGAAGATCCCTTAAAGTCCACGGTTTATTTTTTACAGATTCGACCAATTGTCACAGGTAATGATTCCCGTTCTATGGGTATAGAAAAGGAGGAGCGTAATGCCGCTTTTCTGCGCTCTGATAATGCTTTGGGGCATGGACTTTTCACTGAGATGCAAGATATTTTGTATGTTTCTCCTGAGAGTTTTGATGGCGCCAGAACCAGGGAAATAAGCCATGATGTAGGAATGATGAATCGTTCGTTGGAAAAAGAAGGGAAAAGGTATCTGCTTATGGGGCCGGGGCGATGGGGCACAGCAGATCCCTGGCTGGGAATACCGGTGATTTGGAGTGAAATTTCCAGTGTCGGGGCTATCGTGGAACTTCAAGTAGCCGAGTTGCAGGCGGAGCCATCTCAGGGCTCACATTTTTTTCAGAATATTACTTCTCTGGGCATACCATATCTCATGATTAATGAAAATGATCTTGAAAGTTATGACCAGGATAACTCTGATGTTTTTGTAAACTGGGATTTTTTTAACAGGCTGGAAGTAGTTTCAGAAACAGAATTTGTAAAACATGTACGTTTGTCTGAGCCATTTATCCTTAAGGTAAATGGTGAGAACTCGGAGGCAGTTGCATTTATTAATAATGATTGAAATAATGTGATGTAATAAGAAATATGGCGGTCAGTTATAAACTTAGTCAAGGTGATATACATGGATAAAACAATATCAAAGATTATTCACAGAGATCCTCACCAAAAAGAATTTCATCAAGCTGTGCAGGAAGTCATGGAAACGGTCAAGCCTGTTTTGGACAGGAATCCTGAATATGGTCGTCAAGCCGTTCTGGAACGGATTATTGAGCCGGAACGGGTTATCATGTTTCGTATACCGTGGATGGATGATCAGGGCCAGGTTCATGTTAATCGTGGTTTCAGAGTTGAGATGAATTCTGCCATAGGGCCGTATAAAGGTGGTCTGCGTTTTCATCCATCGGTGAATTTGTCTATTATTAAATTTTTAGCCTTTGAGCAAGTGTTTAAAAATAGTCTGACTACATTGCATATGGGAGGTGGTAAAGGAGGTTCTGATTTTAATCCTAAGGGTCGTACTGATGCTGAGGTAATGCGATTTTGTCAAAGTTTTATGGCAGAGTTGTTTCGTCATATTGGCCCAAACACTGATGTGCCAGCAGGCGATATAGGCGTTGGAGCCCGGGAAATTGGATATTTGTTTGGGATGTACAAAAAATTGCGGAATGAATTTACCGGAGTGCTCACAGGTAAAAGTCTTGCCTGGGGGGGTAGTTTGATCAGGCCTGAGGCCACTGGTTATGGAGTTGTGTATTTTGCAGCAGAAATGTTGGCTAGCAGGGGGAAAACCCTGGAAGGGAAGACTTGTCTTGTCTCTGGCTCAGGCAATGTGGCACAATATACTATTGAGAAAATTTTGCAGCTTGGCGGTAAGGTGATAACTTTATCTGATTCTTCAGGTTATATTTATGACGAAGAAGGGATTGATGGTGAAAAGTTAGCTTTTGTCATGAATTTGAAAAATATTCGTCGGGGACGCATACAGGAGTATTGTGATAAATATCCACAAGCAGTGTACACAGAGGTGAAACCTGATATTGATTACAATCCTCTCTGGGATCATAAGGCTGATTGTGCCATGCCAAGTGCAACGGAAAATGAAATAAATGAAAAAGATGCTATGAATTTGGTGAAAAACGGGGTGATTCTTATTTCTGAAGGGGCAAATATGCCCTCAACACCCAGTGCCGTTGATATTTTTTTAGATAACAAGCTGTTGTATGGGCCGGGTAAGGCTGCTAATGCTGGTGGTGTTGCTGTTTCTGGTCTGGAAATGGCACAAAATTCCATGCGGCTTAATTGGCCAAGAGAGGAAGTTGATAATCGTTTAAAGCAGATAATGAAGTCAATTCACCGAACCTGCAGGGATGCGTCTAATGAATATGGTATGGAGTCAAATTATGTTGCTGGGGCAAATATTGCAGGATTTGTTAAGGTAGTTAATGCCATGCTTGATCAAGGTTTGGTGTAGAATGAGCTTATACCCTGTTGGTGAAGTAAGGGATGATTTCTAGAGCGTGTAGGGTTCTCTGTGCATGCTTTGATGCTTATAGTTTGTATCGTTAAGATAGAGTTGCTTGAAAATGATCAGCTGTATTATTTGTGGCTGGAATTTAAAAGAATGGTCGTGATTCGAGTAGTTAATTAAGAGTTTAGTTTAGAGAAGTGGATGAGTGCCAGGTGACAGTACACGAACAAACAGAATTGTTTATCAATACAGAGTCATGTGCTCCGTTGGAGCAGTATTTTGTTGATATAACAGTAACATGCCCTTATGGGGTGGAGCAAAAGGCTATTTATCATCAGGCGCAGTTCACCTCTGTACCTGATGATGTTTTTGGGCAATTTCTGGCAAAAGGATACAGACGCAATGGAAATTATGTATATTCTATGAGATGCTCTGATTGTCAGGGTTGTGTGCCTATCCGTTTGCGCCCTGTTGAATTCAGGCCCAACAGAAATCAACGACGAATAATTTCTAAAAACAAAGATGTCAGTGTGGGTATTGCGCCATTATCTATGGCAAGAGAGAATTTGGATCTATTGGATAAATTCATTTCCAGTCGTTTCCCTGGATGCGGTTCTAATGCCATTGGCTATTATAGTGGTTTTTTTCTTGGTACCCTGACTCGTAGTTTTGAGATTCGTTACAGGGTGGATGAGAGGCTTATTGGAGTGGCCATTATTGACTGCAGCAGCAGTTGGGTGAATGCGGTATATTTTTATTTTGACCCGGAAGAAGGGCATCGAAGTCCAGGGACTTATAATATTATTTACCTGATTGATTTCTGCAGGCTGCACAATATTGAACTGTTGTATCTTGGTTATTGCATCAGTGATGTTTCTGCAATGGCGTATAAGGCCAACTTTAAACCCCATGAAATAATGTTGGACAGTCGGTGGCAACATTGTACCAGGTAAACATGAGGTCTTAAAGGTATGTTGAATAGTTGGCGATTGAAACTCTGTTATTTGTGTTTTTTGGCGGGCAGGTCTAGTTTTAATCCTAATGAATGATGAATATATTTTTCACCAAATGCTTTTTTGAAAAATGATTCTGCTGGCTCCAGAGTGCAATGGGTAGGCATTACATATTGTACTCCGGCATCTTTTAAGTCCTGCATTAAGGTCTGATAATACTCATCTGAATAAAAAAACATCTGTGGCAGGTACAAGCTCTCCTGGGAATCCTCAATAAATTCATGAGATCCAGGCCTGAGGAGTCTGGTACCTCCTGCTATCATGTGGATTGTCTTCTCTTTGGTCAAACCTTTGCTTTTATGGACTATTGTTCTGATTTGTGGATGACCGCAACCGGTAAACAAGACCAGTCCTTTTTCAGATTTCAGGATCACATGTGTTTCATAGATTCCTCGGGGGCCACCACGTCGTTGTCCGCTTTTCAGGTTTTGAAAGGCAATGTTTGGTGTGTAGTCTTCATGTCTGTTTATATTTATGAAGTTTTTTTTCCATTGAGGATTTGATTTTGTAACTGTCTCGGTGACGGTCTTGGTCGTGTAGATGGGAATGTCGGGATTTTTTTCCAGTATAAATCCCAGCCCCTGAATCATTTCATAATGATGATGTGAGATGACAATTGCATCCAGATTTTCTGCTTTAAGCCCTAAAATGTCAAAATTGTGTTTCAGGATATCTTCAACACCTGCTGTGTTGAAAAGTATATTTTTGCCGTCATAGTGTATAAGAGCGGTAAAGCCCCAGCCTTTTTTAAGTCCATCAACAACTGTATCCCTGTTTCCGTATACAAATTGGACAGAGGCATCTTCAGGTGTGGCATGAGATTTAATTGGCAGAGACACCAGTAAGACAAGAATGGCTATATGGGGCAATAAGAACGGTAGGAAGCGTTTCATGAAAGAGGTTCTCCGTGCCCTGATGGTTGGGCAGTGCTGAAATTTAAAATAATTGCTAAAAAAATATTATAAAATCATGATTAGTGATTTTTGTAACTCTAAATGAGTGAAAGTCAACACGCCATTTTTAAAATATTCAGAATTGTTTAATCTGCAGGAAAAAAATATCATAAAAAATAAATGATGATATAATTACTTAATGCCTCTTATCTGGTTGTATTATTAGTTGATTCAAGGTGAAGTAATATGCGGAAATTTGGTTTGCGTGAAAAGTTATTTTTTTTACAGGTAGGAACAGTTTTGTTAATTGCCCTTATGTTGGTAGCAAGTATCAAGCCGGTTCTAACTCATAAGTTGAGATCAGAGCTTTCTCGAAAGGGAGAGTTTATGGCTGGTCATCTAGCGATGATGAGTGTTGAATATCTGCTTGAAGAGAAGTTTATTCAACTGCAGGTAATGGTTCGTGATTTTTCTCTGCATGACAGTGATGCCTTTTACATATTTATTCAGGATGAAAATGATAGTGTTATTGCTCATTCCTTTGAGGAAGGTTTTCCTACTGGCTTGAAAATAGTTAATCCTATCGTAGAGGGTACAAGTAGTAGTCTTGAGCATCTGAAGCTGGGGAAAAATGCCGTTATAGATATTGCCATGCCTATCATGAACGGTGAGTTGGGTCATGTTCATGTGGGATTATCGGAAGAAAGTATTCTTGCAAGTGTCTCTGAGGTAGTTTGGCTAGTTATGGCGATTATAGCCGGAGTTCTGATGTTGGTAATGCTCGTAGCAATCTTATTTGGACGAAGATTAACTGGTCCTCTTGTTGATTTGATTAATGTATCAGAGGCCGTTGGAAAAGGTGATCTTGCAGGCCGTGTTAGTTTGCATAGCAGAGACGAGCTTGGCCAATTAGGAAAATCTTTCAACTCTATGATTGATAAATTACAGCAGACAACTGTTTCCAAAGAAGAGTATCGACAGCAGACAGCTTTTCTTCATGAAGTGCTGGAAGCTATTCCTTATCCTTTTTATGTTGTCAATGTGGCTGATTACACCATTGTTCTGGCTAATTCTGCAGCCGGAAATCCTGATGTTGTGAAGGATTCCACTTGTCATGCCTTGACCCATAAACAGAATGAGCCATGTGGTTTGAATAGTGAATGTGAATGTCCGCTTGAAAAAATTAAAGAAACTCATCTGCCTGTAACTGTGGAACATGTACACTATAATGATAATAATCAGCAACGTTATTACGAAATACATGGATATCCTATACTTGATAGTGAAAAAAAACTGGTGCAAATGATAGAGTTTTCTCTGGATATAACTGATAGAAAACTCGCTGAAATAGCATTGACAAGCAGCAGAGAAGAGCTTGAGCAAATAAATAAGGAGATAGATGGGAATCGTCGCGCGCTTCAGGTGGCTCTTGATGAGATTTCAACTAATATACAGACTGTTATCAAACAGAAAAACCTGCAGGTTCGGTATGAGAATCCTACTTTGATACAATGTTACCAAGCTAAGGAGTGCGGAAAAGTAGATTGTCCTTGTTTCGGTGAGGATGCCCAGCGTTGTTGGCAGATTGCTGGTACTTTTTGTGGAGGTAAGGTTCAAGGTTCTTTTGCTCAAAAGATAGAAAATTGTCTTGATTGCATTGTTTTTCAGGAAGCAACTGGTGATTCCTTGCACCGGGTTGGAGAGCTTTTTAATAATATGATGCACATCTTGGAAATGAAAAACTTAGAACTGGAGAAGAGTAATCAGGAACTGAAGGAAACTCATTCACAGATGCTCCAGCAGGAGAAGATGGCCTCAATAGGACAACTGGCTGCAGGGGTGGCTCATGAGATTAACAATCCCATGGGGTTTATTACCAGTAATCTGGGAATGTTTGGCAAATACGAAAAAAAAATATCAGGCTACCTAAACGCAATTACCAAGATTTTGGAAGAGTTGAGCCTGGATGAGGATCACTGGAAGCGGATTAGGGAAAAGAGAAAAGAGTTCAAGATTGATTATATCTTAGAGGATCTCAATAATTTGGTGGAAGAATCTTTGGACGGAGCTAATCGGGTTAAGGAGATTGTTAAAAATCTGAAAACCTTTGCCCGTTTGGATGAACATGTATCAAAAGAAGCTGATATCAATGAGTGCCTGGAAAGTACCCTGAAGATTATTTGGAATGAAATAAAATATAAGGCAGATGTGGTTAAAGAATATGGCGAGTTGCCTCTGTTGAAATGTCTGCCCATGGAGTTAAATCAGGTGTTTATGAACATTCTCATAAATGCGGCTCAGGCCATTGAAAAGATGGGGACAATCAGGATTAAAACCTGGCATGAAAAGCAACAGATCTTTGTCACAATTGCTGACACTGGCAGTGGTATTGCCAAGGATAAAATCAGTAAAATTTTTGAGCCTTTTTTTACGACCAAGGATGTGGGTAAGGGTACAGGGCTTGGAATGAGTATTGCCTATGATATTATAAAAAAACATAATGGGGAAATTTATGTATCCAGCACCGAAGGTGTGGGCACAACATTTACTATTGAATTGCCGCTTGGCCAGTAAGGTCTCAATGCATTGGTTAAAGAGCTTTTTTCATCCCCATTGCTTCTGAGATAAAAGAGAAATAAATATCTTTTTTATTGATGCTGTTTGGCGCTGTTTTTTGTTGGACAGGGTTGGAGGAATTGTTAAGCAGGCTCCAGATGATATGGGATATTTCGTAATATTTTTTTTGTGATATGTCCACAGGATTGAATTTGTCCAAAAGCAGCGCAATGTTGATTTTTTTGTCCAGTGTGTATCGATTTTTTTTATTCAGGATGGGAGGAAGGTGATCGCTGGCTATGAATATAATTGCTTCAGGATCGGATTGTTTTAACCTGTTGAGATGTTGACCAAGAGCTTTTGTTCTATAGTAAAATTGATTGGCCAGATCCGTGAGCAGTGGGTTGTCTGAATTGGTTGTTATGATGTCTGGTCGGTCTTGTTTGTTTCGTTTAAAGGGCAGGTGTCCATACATGCCGATAATGTAGTTCAGTATTGGTTTTGCTGTATTTTTGTTTGCAGCAATGTTTTTAAGAAACGTAGTATTTGCCGTAAGGAAATCACCGTCAAAAATGTAGTCATCATTAGCTGATATGCTGTAGTAGTCATTTTTATTTAAGTAATAGAGTTTGTCAAAACCTATTCCAGTATATGCCAGTTTTGAGTTGTAAAAACCAGATTTGGCACCGTTTGAGGCAATTGTATAATACCCTGCCTCTTTTAGCGCATTTACAAAACTGCTGGTGGGGCTGCCTTCAAAAAGATTGTATTCTATGCTGTCAATGAGCGCTAGTGCTGGTATCCCCGTAAGTATTTCAAATTTTGTCTGTGGTGATCCTCCTCCGTAAACTGGCGCCTCTAAGGTTGAAAAATATTTCTGTTCTCGTAAAAAAGGGGCAAGTGTTTCACTAAGAGGTGAACGGTTAAAGGACAGGCCTTGGATTTTTCGGGGGTCAATAAAGCTTTCCAGCACAATTATGTGGATATTTGGGGTTCGTTTTGGCCTTTTTGCATAAAAAGATTCAGAGATGGAGATGTGTTTATGGTGACTCAGTTCGGATAAAATCTTATTTCTTTTATTGTTATAGTAAATAAAAGAGACGAGTCTGCCGTTTTTAATAACATTTCTGGTGTCTGACCACTCAACGAAATGTAGATGAGAGGTTTGGAGAGCATATGCTTTTTCAGAAAAGACCATAGTGCCAAGTAAAAAAAGGATACAGGTCTTGGAGAGTATTATTTTGAAACTATTGGGATTGTCAGATGATTTAATCCATGCCAGGTATGAAAAAATAGTTGGAGAGAAAATCAGTATAATGTATCCACATAGTAACAGAAACAAAAAGGGGCTGACCTTGTAAATGAGAAAGATATTTTTAAAATCTGAAATTCGTGGACTACGGGCCAGATAGGAATAGAAAACATCATAGATGGAATAAATTCCCAGGATGGTCATAGATGGTGTGAACGAATAAATGGATATTGTTTTTGTATTATCCTCGGGGCTGAAATAAAAAATGAGACACAAGGCCGTTACAAAAGGCAATTCAAAGAGGTTGAGGGTGCTGGATGCGCCTCCGTGGTCGACCCAGAATTGAGAAAGTATACAGTATGAAAGTGGAATAAAATAAGATATCAGGACGAGGTAAGTGGTTTGTTTTAATTTCATCTGTTGCCTGGATGGAAAAAGTAGCAGGAAAAGTTCTGGTAACAGTTTTAAAGTTTTTTTTAATAATATGTAATCCGGTATTCTTATAACGCTTCAATGGTGAAAATGAAAGCCGGGAGTTGAAAATACTCATTGGAGGAAATGATGGGGCATGATGTAGTTTGGACAGCGGGGGATCTGCTCAGTACTTCAAGTGCTTATTGGCGTGGATGTACCTTGCAGGCTGGTGTCAGGCTGGGAGTGTTTTCAGCGCTGGATGATAAAAAACTTTCTGTGAAGGAATTGGCTGTCAGTATAGGTGCTGATCAACGGGGCCTGGAGTTTTTGCTCAATGGGTTGACAGCTATGGGGTTGTTGAAAAAAGATGATGACTTGTTTGCTAATACTGCGGAGTCTTTTTTACTGCTTTCGAAAAAGTCCCCAAGATATATTGGCCATATTATTTCACATCATCATCATATTCTTGATGGATGGGCGCAGTTGGATGAGGCTGTAGTTCATGGAAAGCCTGTGGTGAAGCGATCGTATGGTGAAGAGGTGGAGCGGGAAAGCTTCCTCATGGGCATGTTTAATTTGGCTATGGGGATTGCGCCAAATCTTGCCCGGCAGCTGGATTTAACAGGTAGGAAGAAAATGATTGATCTGGGGGGAGGGCCAGGTACTTATGCTATCCATTTTTGTCTTGAAAATCCAGGCTTAGATGCAGTGGTTTACGATAGGGAAACAACGGAGCCGTTTGCCAGAGACACTGTTGCGAAGTTTCACCTTGAGGATAGGGTCGGTTTTATTGGTGGAGATTTTACTCTGGATCCTATTTCAGGAGGTCCATATGATGTTGGCTGGCTTTCCCATGTTTTGCATAGCAATGGTCCTGATGTCTGCCAGGATATTTTGAATAAAACAGTTGGTCAGATGGAGCCGGGCGGGGTGTTGTTTGTTCATGAGTTTATCTTGGCTAACCAGAAGGATGCTCCTGAATTCGCTGCTCTTTTTTCCTTGAATATGTTATTAAATAATCCTGAAGGACGCTCCTATTCGGAGGAGGAACTTCGTGCGATGCTGAGTCGGGCAGGCTTGAAAGATATAGCTGTTCATCCCTTTCGGGGACCCAATGACTCATCAATTATTTATGGAATTGTTTGAATGCCATGACATGATTTTGCAGTGCTGGCATTATTGTAAATTTCTCGATTTATTTCGTTGTTTTTTGTTTAAAGGAGCTTTCGAGCTTTAGGTATGCAAGAATTGTTTTTGATTAATGGTTATCCGCTGCTTTTTGCTGTAAGTTTTTTGGCGGCCACGGTTTTTCCGTTTGGATCAGAGTGGCTTTTGACAACCATGCTGTTAGAGGGTTTTACTCCTGTTTCTGTTGTGATGGTCGCTACCGTTGGTAATTATGTTGGTGGCTGTACTACCTATCTGATAGGTATATATGGAGGCACTTTTCTGGTTGCGAAGGTTTTGGGTATAGGTCATAAGTCACAAGAACGTGCAGAGAAATACTTTTCCAGATATGGTTCATGGGTACTGCTTTTTTCTTGGGTCCCGATTATTGGAGATCCGCTGTGTCTGGTGGGTGGATTACTGAAGGTCTCTTTTGTACGGTTTTCAATTTTGGTGATGGCTGGAAAGCTTTTCAGGTATGCTCTCCTTGCTTTTCTGGTCACAAAGGGGTTGGGGGGAGGTTAGATGAAGCCGTTATTTTTACAGTCAGTTGTTTGATTTTTTTTATAGGGGATTTTGGTGAATTGTCCGAAATGTGCTGCAGAGATGGAAGTTGTGGAGGTAGGCTCTGTAGAGATTGACCGATGCCTGCAATGTAAGGGCATATGGTTTGATCTTAATGAGCAGGAAGCTTTGAAAGATGCCAAAGGGGCGCATTGTGTCGATATCGGCCATCAGGCCATTGGAGAATATTACAATGAAGTAACCGCAGTTACCTGTCCAAGGTGTGATGTTCTTATGGAAGTTGAAACTGTTAAAAAGGGTATCTCGATTCAATATGAGATGTGTCCTAAGTGTCATGGTGCGTATTTTGATGCTGGTGAGTTTCGGGAATTTTCTGAACCCACCATTCTTGAGTTTATGGTTGATCTTTTTCGAAGAGTTAAAAATATTTTCAGGACATCTGTATGAAAGAATCAAAAAATGCTTTTTTGGTCGAGATAACTTGCATGGTTATTTTGACCATTGCGCTGGTGGTGATTATGGGACAGCTTTCATTCTTGTTCATTCCTTTTTGCATGGCACTGCTTTTTTGTTATGCTTTTGGTCTTCCTCTGGATTTTATGCAAAAGCACCATGTCCCACCACTTGTTAGAACATTTCTGACAGTTTTTCTTATTATCGGAAGTTTTTACACCATTGGAAGAATTATTCAGATAAACCTTATTGATTTGAAGGAATCTCTGCCGCGTTTTGAGGAGAAATTCTGGGTGTATACTGATTTTATTCTTAATAAGGCGGATGTTTCCAAGGAGCAGGCAGTGGAAGCTTTTGATGCCTTTGCTGCTAATCTGGGCAAGGATCAGTTAAAGCCTATAGGAAATGTTTTGCAGTGGTTGAGTGGTTCGTTCTTCTCATTTTTAGGGAATTTATTTTGGGTTGTATTGTTTGTCGCATTTATTCTTGCTGAAAGAACAGCATTGGCACGGAAAATTGTTTTTGGTATCGGTCCCAAGCGTGCTATTCATGTTCTGGATGTAATGGCAAGGATTAACAAGTCTGTGCAGCAGTACCTTGGCCTGAAGACAGCTGTCAGTCTTTTTACCGGTGCTTTGGTTGCCCTCTCGTTAACTCTTTTAGGTGCACCGTTTCCTTTTCTCTGGGGCGTACTCGCTTTTGTTTTGAATTTCATTCCCAATGTTGGTTCGGTACTGGCAGGAATACCACCGATTATGATTACTTTGTTTGACAGTGGTTCGCTGTTAAAAACAGCATTTGTTGCAATTGCATTTGTTACTATTCAAATAGTGGTGGGTAATGTTGTGGAACCAAAGGTTATGGGGAAGGGGCTCGACTTGAGTCCTTTGGTAGTGATTTTATCTCTTCTTTTTTGGGGTTGGCTTTGGGGTATTCCAGGCATGCTACTTTCTGTTCCTCTTACTGCAGCAGTTAAAATTGCCATGGAGCAGATTGAACAGACCAAGGCTATAGCTATACTTATGGGGAGTGGTAACAGGTAGAAGCTAGCTGTGGCTTTTTCAGTCCTTTGCTTAGGCTATTTATTTTTGGGCCAATGGGGGCAGGGGTAATAGTGTTTATTGATATTTATCTGCTTGCAACTGCTTTTATGAAATTTAATTCAAGTAACATTCTATTTCAACAGGTATGATAAATAGCTTTGTCTATTTTCTTGTTGAGGTATTGTTTGCTTTTCCGGTCATCACGCCAGGGATAGCTTCGTTTTTCCGGAAAAAAGTTGCCTTGTCCGCGTATCCGGTGTAAAGTATAAATGTCGTATGGGTATTTTATTTGTCAGGATTACGTGCCATTTTTTTGTTTTGATAGAAGGCATGAGCCATGTGCAGTTCTTTCGGGAAAAAATTATATAATCACCGAATTTTAAGGTATTGACAAAGGTACGAGGTAAATTGTAATATTTGGTTCTTGTAAGTTGGTATTTTATTTATCCTGGAGTATTGGATGCCGTGAAATACTGCAGGGCATATTTTTTGTTTTTATTGGCTGGGTGATGATTGAGGTGCTTGATTAGGGGAAAGAGGTCAAGTTTTCTCTTCTGTTGTTGTTTCCTTTTTTACGGAAAAATTGTTAGGGGTTTGGTTACAGCAATTTTGCATGTGGTAAATGAGCAGAAGTGAATTTGGTTTTGGGTTGTTTTTCCTTGTCGAGTTCCTGGGCAGTACTTTGCTTGGAAATGGATTAGCATAGTTGGAGAACATTATGGTAGATGAACGTAGAAGCGCAACACGATATTTAGGAAAGAATGGAGTTTGGGTTATTTGTCAGGATATTTTTTGTAAATTACTGGATGTGAACAAAAAAGGTCTTTCTTTTACTTATCCTGCAGAACATGGAAAGCTGCCCGAAGAATTTTTTGAGCTGGATTTAATTTTTGAGCAGGAAAGAGTATCTTTAAAAAGAGTTCCGTGTCAGATTGTGTTTGAGAAAAAGAGTTTGGAGGATGATAGTCCTACCAGACGCTGTGGTGTACGTTTTGTAAACTTGAAAATGTCTCAAGCAGTTCTAATGGGCAGTTTTTTGCAAAAGGAAGAAGCCCCACTCTCGGTTTCATGAATTTACGTTAACATCTTTGTTCTATCTTTGTGTTTAACGGGGGCTTTAGGATTACTTTTGTGGCGTGAGCAATTGTAATTTTAGAGTTTCATTTTATTTTTTTGGCGTTTTCCACTGTCAGAGTGGTGGCGCCAAAGTCTTTTTCTACGATGCCCTCCAGGAGCAGTGGCTCCGTCTGGTGTAGCAGGTGGCAGTAGCGCTTGTATGTTTTTGGAAAAAAAGTGCATTCCACCTGACCTGTCTCATCTTCAAAAGTGATAAATTCCATAGGCGCACCGCTTTTTGTGCCAACAATCTTGCCTGTAATGCGCCAGCCTAAAAAACTGATTCGGCGATGATTTTTGCCTGCAATGCTGTTGGCAGTTACTGTCTGGTGTTTTTTTCGTATCTTATGGAAAAGCGTAATGGGATGCAGCTCACAGAGAAAACCAAGTATTCTGTATTCGTTGCGCAGTCGATCCAGTTGGTTTTCCGGTGGTAGATTGGGCATTGTGATTTTGTCAGGAAAAAACAGTGAACTGGAATGTGGTTGCTGGTTCTGTTTTCTCCAGAGAGCCAGGTTGTAAAGAAGTTGAGTCCTGTTTATGGCATGGACACGGTCTGTGTCAGAGAAGGTATCATGTATCAGGCAGTCCATGGCGCCTGCATGTATCAGGGCGCGGGCTTCTTCTTCATCTGGGCGGATTTTGTTGAGAAAATTGTGGATTGAGCTAAAGGGCTGAGTTTTATTGTTTTTGACAATAGTCTGAATTGTTTCCCGTCTAAGATGTTTTATTGCCATCAGGCCAACGCGCAAGCTTTTTCCATTTCCGTGCCAGCAAATAGCACTTTTGTTGACATCTGGTTTCAGAATATTGATTCCCATACGCTTTGCTTCAGATACATAGGCAAAAGTTGAGTAATATCCTCCCTGGTTTGAAATAACTGCTGCCATGAATTCTGCTGGAAAATGTGTTTTGAGGTAGGCAGCCTGAAAAGAAACCCTGGCATAGCTGGCACTGTGCGGTTTGCAGAAAGAGTAGCCATCAAAGCTCATCATCATTTCCCAGATTTTTTCAGTCGTGGCTGGTTCCACTCCTATGATTGCTGCGCCATTGAAAAATTGTTTTCTGTAATCGGCAAGTTTTTTGTGTTTATCTTTTTTTGACATTATTTTTCTCAGGCGGTCAGCGTCTGTATGCGAAAAACCAAATTTGACAGCGACTCTGGAAACATCTTCCTGGTAGACCATGATGCCGAAAGTGTCATCCAGGACACCTTTCAAAATTGGGTGCAGAGGGTCCCAGGTTCCACCGTGGAGTCTTCTGACGTATTCACGGATGAATTCGTTAGCAGCTGGACGGATAATGGAAGAGTGGATTACCAGATGCTCGAAATCGCCAACCCCAGCCTTTTTTTGTAAAAGACGCATAGCTGGGCTTTCAATATAGAAGCACCCCATGGTGTTACCTGCGGCCACGGTTTTCCTGGTTTGCCAGTCGTCTTCCGGTTCCCATTTTGTTTCATCAAATGGAGTACCGTTTTTTTGTATCTGTTTGACTCCATCGCGAATAACCCCCAGACTGCGGTTTCCAAGTAGGTCTATTTTGACAAGTCCGGCCTTTTCGGCACCATCTTTTTCCCACTGGATTACAGGTATGCCTTTATTTGTCATTTGGAGTGGCACGTAATCACTGATTGGTAAGGGCGTGATAATTACTCCTCCGGGATGCACTGATAGGCAGCGGGGTGTGTTGATTAGTTTCCGGGCAAGACTGATGATTTTCGGCCATGGTTCATCGAAGTCAACACCTCGTAGTTCTGGTAGGTTTTTTAGTTTCTGTAGCAGGTCATCTTCCTGGTCGCCATGCCAAAACCAGGGTAACTTTTTACTGATTCTTGCTGTTTCTGTCTCAGGCATGCCAAATACTTTGGCTACTTCACGAATTGCGCTGCGTGGTTTAAAGGAAATATGACTGCATACCATGGCGGCATGATTTTTGTGTTGTTTGAGAACTGTATTGATCAGTTGGTCTCTTTCGTCCCATGCAAAGTCAATGTCAATATCAGGTGCGTCTTTGCGGCCTGGGTTTAAAAAGCGTTCAAAGTAGAGATTATGTTTGACCGGGCAGACATTGGTGATGTGCAGGCAGTAGGCAACAAGGGATGCGGCTCCGGAGCCACGACCACATGTTCTTTGTACAGGTTGGACAATGTCGTGGACGACAAGGAAGTAAGAGGAAAATTCCATGTCGGCAATGATTTTTAATTCATGTTCGAGTCGTTTACTTACTGCTTGGGGTAGTTTTTCGCCGTAGCGAGTAAAGGCTCCGTTAAAGGTTTTGTGTCTTAATTCATTGTCTGACTGTCTTCGTGTGCGGTTTTTATATGGGGGTAGGGTTAGACCGAATTCAGGGCCTGAAAATGTGCATTGTTCAGCAAGGAGGATGCTGTTTTCTATGGCATCTGGCCAGATGGAGAATCGTTTGGTAAATTCACTAGAAGACATTAGCCAGTGATTGTTGGATACGGTTTCATCTTTTTTTAGTCTGGAGAGGGTTGTGTTGGTGTCAATGGCTCGTAGTAGCAGATGAAATTTATGTTCATCTGTTGATAAAAAATAGGCATCAGGGACAGCTACGCTTGCAATGCCCAGTTTTTGGGCCACGCGACGGACCCTGTCGGAATTACTGTCTGGCTTGTTGATAAGTGCTGCAAATACTTTAATGTTTTCTTGGTGCCAATAGTGTAATAGCCTGGTGCTGTCGGTGAGGATGGTAAGTCCCTGATAGTTGGTAGGGATACTCGTTTGCAGGGCAAAAGTAGGGCTGCAGTGGCGTGCGGTTGTAAGTCGGCAGAGATTGGAATATCCAGATTTGTTGTTTGCCAGGCAAAAGGCACGTTCTTTTGTTGTCGGGTCTGTTAGTTCCACTCCGATTATGGGGCGTATGTTGTATTCTTTACAGGCATTGAGAAAAGGCCAGAGGCCATAGAGATTGTCAGTGTCTGTCAGTGCCAGTTGTTTGTAGCCAAGCCGGGCAGCAGTGCTGCACAGTTTGTTGATGCTTGTCGTGCCACGCATGAGTGAATAATTGGAGTGAACAGCTAGGGGAACCATGTGCAGTTGTGTTTGAGTGATTTTTGTGATGGGCGGTATTTGTTGTGTATACGCACCACATATGTTCGCATGATGTCTTGAATGTAAGGTACATGTAAAGCAATGTATCTGTTTTGTCAACTACCTCGGGGGCAGTTTTGCTGGGTTTGTTCGCCTGGTGTGGGGTGGGGAAAAAGTGTTGGGTGTGTTTTACTTTGTTGGCTTAGAGGTGCTTTTTACGACAATACCGGTGGTTGGATAACCATCGTCGGTCTCATCTTCTGGGTTTCTCTGTGATATCTTTTTTATATAGTCTTTGATGAGATGTTTTTGCTGATCTGGCAAGTTGCTGAATTTGACGCCACAGCGGATAGTCCGATTTTGCCGATCCTCCTCTGTGGTAATGGTGTTGTCGATTGATATGAGTTGACAGGGGATTTTTTTGACATAAAAAGCATCTGAAGCACAGAGTACATCGAGGTGAAAATTTTTTCCTAGAGTGTTGAACTCATCACCAATGTAGATGAATGCAAGGCCATCCAGGCTAATGTTAATTAGTTTTCCGGCAATTCCCTTGAGGTTAAAGATGAGAGAGTTTTCAGAATCTTTAAAACGTTTATTTTTGCGTCGTTCTTTTTGCATTTTTAGAGGTATATTATGACAAATGCGGGTGTTCATTCCCGTGTTGTTACAGCTTAGGTAAAGCAGGAGAGACCGCCAGTTGATGGTAGTTGCTGCTGATTTTATCTCTTCTTTATAAGTGATTCCTGTAGGAAATACTACCATACAGTATGAAGCAATAATGACAAATATAAAAATGAAGTGCTTTTGCTAAGAATTTGTTCTTTGTTAAATGATTGTCGCTTTGTGTGTTATTTCTAAACGTCTTGATTTTTTTTTACGCTATAGCCGCGCTGCGGTTTAATTTCAGTTTTTTTCTGTACTTGTATCCCATGCTGTATTCCTGTTGTGCCAAATTGTTTTTGTATCTGGTCCAATGCCTTGCAGATGTTATCATTTTTCTGCTGTTTTTTGTTGATGTCTGTAAAGAGTGAGAGTTGTCGAACTGTGTGTATCAGTTTGTTGCAATAAAGAGAAATTTTCCGCAGGCGTACACGTCGGTACCAGGCGCGGTAAAGTGCAGTGTTTGCTAGCATGTTTAATGTCATGTTGTCGTTTACTGCTGTTTTGGTGATAGCCTGACGTGTGAGTTGTCTGCCATCGGAGTATTGTACCTGTACTGTGATCCGGGAACAGCTCTGTTTGCGTCTGCGCAGGGTGTGGCCGGCTTGTTTAACCAGTTCCAGCAGGGCTGCTCTGACAGTATGGTCCTGGTTGGTGTCGTTGTCGAAATGATACTGCAGGTTGATTGTGGTGCTGTCTGTTGTTGGCGGTTGCACGGCGGAAAGATCAATTCCTCTGACTGCTTGGTAGATAAACTGAGCCTTGTGGCCGCATATTACAGATAGTTGATCTAAGGGCAGGGCTGCCGCATGAGAAATTTTTTGCAGGTTGAATTCCTTCAAGCGACGGATGTCAGAGTGCTGCAGTCCTGGTAGAAGAGAAAGTGGAAGTGGTGCGAGAAAGGGTTGTTCCTCCCCTGATGCCACTATGTATTCTCCAGTTGGTTTTACTAGGCGACTGGCCACTTTTGCTAATAACTTGTTGGGGGCAACTGACCAGATAGGATCCAGTCCCAAGTCTTTGCGAACCGCTTTTCTGATGCGCCATCCGATATCTGGTGGCGGGCCGAAAAGTCGATGTGTCCCTGTGACATCAAGAAAGAGATGGCCATCTCCACACGATTTTTCCACAAGTGGTGTGTAATGGAGGGCTGTTTTGAAAACTGTATTCAGTGCCAGGGTGTATCGTTCTGGGCGTGGTGGTAAGTAATGTGCCTGTCGGCACAGGCGACGAGCTGTAAGGAGTCGCATTCCTTTACGGACTCCCTCCTGGTAAGCTTGCTCGTTCATGTCGTAAACCACTGCTCTGGTTGTGGGTGGTGCAAGAATGAGTGGTCTGGACTTGAGACTGCTGTCCTCAAGTTGCTCTACGGCTGCACCGAAATCGGCAATATTAAGATGTATGATGCGTCGTTCCATTGGTGATGTTTTTTATTTGAGAGGCTGGGGTTGCGTAGGGTTTTGGCTTGATGGTAAATGTAAACGTAATGTAACGGTAAGTTGTGGTGTTTGTCAAGATTGTTTGTGGCAATGAGCAAAGGTCAGGGGGAATGAGGGGTTTGTTATGTGATGATGTTTTGTGTGAGCAGGTGTTGCATCAGGACAGCATTACAGGCAGCCTGACCGGCAACATGGTTGTTGAAAAAAAGAAGACCTTGGTGACATTTTTTTGCCATGGGGAGGGTTTTTTTTTCCAGCCATTGTTGTAGCTCCTGTTGCTGGTAGTTGTAGTCGAATTTTTGTTGCATGTTTTTTCCAGAGCGCCATCCTTCTTCGTTACGGCCATGAAAACGGGTGTAAAAGAGGTTTTTGTTGGTGACTATATCAAGGCTTGGAAAGAGCGATGGAATGTTTGGGGTATCAATTGTAACCAGAGAGATTTTTCGCTGTTCCAGGCCGGTAAAGACCTGGTCTTTTGCCCAGGAGCGATGGCGGAATTCGATCGCCAGGGGTAAATTGTCAAGTGCATCAAGTAATTGGGCAAGGTAGAGCCTGTTTTTTTGATTGCGGTAAAATGTGGGAGGTAGCTGGATCAGTACTGCTGCGAGTTGGTTGTTGTTTATTAGCGGTTTCAGGCCCTGCTGGAATTGTTTGGCTTGCTGGAACCAGTCGTCAGCGATTTCATGGGTCATGGTCCTTGTTAGTTTTACTGCAAATTGGAAAGAGGAGGGGACTTTTTTCTGCATACGGGTAAGAGAATCGGCTCGTGCCATCTGATACCAAGTGTAGTTGAGTTCAACCACTGGAAAGCGCTTGCAGTAGAGGGAAAGCATTTCTGCTGACTTGGTCCCCTTTGGGTAAATGTCGGCATCTGTCCATTCTGGATAGGAGTAACCGCTGGTGCCAGTAAGGATTTTTGCAGAATTCTGATGGGGAGATGGGGTGAGAGGGGGTAGCATTGTTTTTTATATGCGCTTGTTTTCAGAGTCTGTTGTTTTGTCTGGCAATCAACAGGAAATTATAGTTTTGCCATTTGTTCCGGGGTTCTCTGTATCCCTATAATCTTTCCCTGGATGAGTACTTCTCCAAGTCCGTAATGCATTGTCTGAAAGTCGTTGTTTTCGGGTTTGAGGGTAATGTGGTCGCCGTGGTAGAAAAAACGTTTGATGGTCGCTTCTTCGTTGTTGATAAGAGCCACTACGATTTCACCGTTTTCGGCGAATTGACGTGGTTCACAGATAGCCAGGTCTCCGTCAAGGATTCCTGTGTCCTTCATTGAGTGGCCATTGACGCGAAGAGCAAAAATGTTGTCTCCTGGAAAGAGTACAGGGTCTAGCAGGATACTTCCATCCCATTCCTGTTGTGCGTAAAAAGGGAGTCCGGCGGCAATTTGGCCAAGAATTGGGACCTTACGTCCTGATGGTGTGTTGGCTTGAGAGTTGTTTGGCTTGAGCAGGGTAATGTCGCGGCTGTAGCGCCCGCTTCGTTTCAGGTATCCTTTGTCTTCGAGTGTTTGGAGAAGGCGGGCTACAGCAGTGTGGCTGATGTCTAGTGCTGTGGCTGTCTGGCGCAGGCTGGTTGTTCTGTTGTGGTGATTGATTTCTCTGTCAAGGTGATCGTAAAGCTCTCGTTGTCTGGGGGTTAGGGTGGGTCGCATGGTATTGCTCCGTTTAAAGAGAGGCGGTGTTGTTGAATGTAATACATATGTAATATATACATTTTAGGAAGCCGTCAATTATTTTTTTGTCACGCTGTGTCTTGGTTCAAACAGGTATAGAGTTTCAGGAGTTGGTAAGTGCGGAGTAATCGGATGTTTTATGGGTGGTATTTTTGAGGTGAATTTTTAGATAAAGCAGAATGCATCTGCCTCTTTGACAAATACCCTTATTTTGCTGACCAGCACTCGAAGGAGATTAGAGTAGATGGTTTGAGCAAGAAAGTGATCGGCATCAAGTAATTCTTTGAAATTGTTTCTCGGGATGACAAATATTTCACTGGTTCCGCAGGCAATCACTGATGCAGAGGCAGGTTTTTTGTCAATGAGTGAGTATTCCCCGGCCCATTCCCCGAGACCAATAACACTGAGCTCGACCTTTGAAACTCGTTCCATACTGTTGATTTTCTTAGGCAGGACGATTTCCAGTACACCACTGAGAACAATACAGATGTCATGATCTTTTTGTCCTTCGTCGATGATGGAGTCACCTCGATATATTTGGATTATTGAGCCGTTCTCAAGAATAGTGGCTATATACTTGTGGTTTAGTCCGGTAAATAGATTGGAACTTTGCAGGATTCCAAGAGCAGTTTCTTTTTCCATAAAAATATCTCTCCGTCCTTGTGGTTCCGTGTAATAATGTTGAGTCTAGAACGATTTTTATTTTGATTCAATCTGTTGTGTTATTGATCGCTTGATGTAGCTCTGTAGCTGTATAGTTTAATGATATTGTATACTATAAAAAAATGATTTGATCTATCTGTTTGTTCTGATGTGATATTTAGAAGATCGTGTTGTGTAGTAGACCTGCTGCCGCAGAAAGTTTGCTTTTTGGCAAAAATGAGTAAGTCGTAATTGCAATTCAGTGGTTCCGGTTACAATTCTGTAGTTAAAACCACTGAGTTGTTTGGATCAGCGGGGGAGGTGTCAAGCATATGTGTCGATGATACTGTTTCCTTTTGGTCTGTCATTTTGTACGGGTTGCGCATTGTCAGTTTCTGGTACTTTTTTAACTTCTTCTGATTTTTCAAGTGTTTTGTTTAGGATGTCAGCCCCTACATTTGTTTTATTAAGAGAAATTTCCCTGTTTGCAAGATTTGCAGAATTGATATCCATGGTGGACTCCTTTGGTGAAATTGCTTTATTTGTATAAAAGATACGTGCAATAAGTAGGCCAGGTTTTATTGCCAGCTCTTTTCTACAAAGACAGGATAATCGAATTTTTTGTTAAGGAGTGGAAATGTATTTTGCCAGTTTTTTAGCATTTTTATCTGCCCGGTAGGAGACAATTGTAACAGGTGAGCGGCGAAACAGTTTTTCGGCGACAGATCCGGTGAAACCATGGATTAAGTCAGATTGACCTTTGATACCCATTACTATCATGTCAATATTTTCTGATATGCTCAGTGAAAGTAAAATGTTAGCCGGTTTTCCCACCTTAAAAATCAGACGTATCTTTTCTTCGGGAAAGTCAATGTTTTCAAGCATTGCCTCAAGTTCCTGGATTCGCTGGGTCTGGATTTCTTGAACGTAATGATCCTGGTCAACATCGTAGCCGTAAGAAGTAATTCTCTGCACTGTTTCAACATCACGTTGGTTGATAACATTAACAATGAGTAATTCACTGTTCATGGCAGTGGCAAGGCGAACACTGTAGCTGAAAATTTCTTTGGAATATTTGGAAAAGGCAAGAGGGACCATGATTATTTTTATAGTTGACATGATGTGCTCCCTGATCAATCAGTTTTTGCTTGCAGAAGGTGTTGTTTTGGATCTGAGCCATTGCGTCAGGTAAAGAACACCGTAAATTATCAGGCCGATGAGATAGGTCCAGTAGCGTTGATCATGCGGCATGTTTAACCATTTGGCAATTTGGTCCGGGCGCATGAGAATAAATGTTACAGTGAGGAAAAATGGAATTTCGTAAAGTTTGTTTTTGGTAATAAACCAACCTTGTGTGGCAGAGGCAAAGGCAAAGTTTCCCAGGCAGGTCATAATAAAAATAAGGATTCCCTGGGTCCAGGAGTGAATATTGTGCAGGATTAGATCTGAGTTAAAAATAAACATGAAAGGTAAGATGGCGGTTCTGATATCGTACATGAATGCTTGAAGCCCAGTTGGTATGGGGGGGGATTTGGCGATAGCTGCTGCAGCATATGCCGCCAGTCCGACTGGTGGGGTATCATCTGCCAGGATGCCGAAGTAAAAGCAAAAAAGGTGTGCTGACATCAGAGGGACTACGAAATCCTGCATGCCTCCTATCTCGACAATTGCCGGTGCTGTCAGGGAAGCCATAACAATGTAGGTCGCAGTTGTTGGTAGGCCCATGCCAATAATCAGGCTGGTGAATGCTGTTATTAAAAGTAACAGGAAGACATTTCCGCGGGAAAGCACATCTATTACTTCTGTGATGAGGCCGCCAAGGCCAAGAGAAACAACTCCAACTATGATTCCGGCTGATGCTGTTGCCAGAGCAACAGAAACCATATTGCGGGCTCCTGAAACCAGGGCGTTGAAAATGTTGATGAGTGATTTTTTTAGGGCAGGTAACAGGGGTGTTCCGGCAATATGTGCTTTTACTGGCTCCTGTAAGAGCATGATTAATGCCATTACCCAGATAGCATTGAAAGCAGCGAGTTCTGGAGAGTGACGCACAATTATCAGTTCATACAGGAGTATTGATAACGGCACGAGGAAGTGAAGGCCACTTAGTAAAGTCTTAAAGAACAGAGGTAATTCTTTTTTGGTTAAACCTTTGAGTCCTAATTTTGATGCTTCAATGTGTGATATGTAGAAAAGTGCTGCATAGGAAGCAAATGCCGGAATAGCTGCTGCCTTGACAACCTCAACGTAAGGAACATTGACATATTCGGCAATGATAAAGGCTGCAGCCCCCATGATGGGAGGAGCAAGTTGGCCGTCTGTGGAGGCGGCAACTTCGATTGCAGCTGCTTTAGTTGGGGGGTAGCCAACCTTTTTCATCATGGGGATAGTAAAAGTTCCAGTGGTGACAATATTGGCAATGCTGGAGCCGGAAACCATACCTGTGAGTCCACTCCCCATTATGGCTGCCTTGGCCGGTCCGCCTTTGAATCGTCCCAAAAGTGAAAGGGCTAGCTGGATAAAGTAATGTCCGGCACCTGCCTTGTCCAGCATCGCACCAAATAAGACAAAGAGGAAAACGATGGTCGCCGAGACGTCAAGGGGAACGCCGTAAATTCCTTCAGTTGACATGGTCATTTGGCCGACAAAACGATTAATAGAGGTCCCTTTGAAGGCAATCAGGTCTGGCATGTGTGGGCCGAGAAACGAGTATGCGATAAAACAACTGGCAATACAAGGTAATGCCGGGCCGATGGTTCGACGTGCAGCTTCCAGCATGAAAACTACCAGGGTAATTCCTGCGATAATATCTAACTTGTTTGGCGATCCGTAGCGGGTTGTGATCCCATCATAATCAATGATGAGGTAAGCTGCGGACAGAGCTGCTGTCAGAGCAACTAACATATCCAGCAGGGGAATTTTTTTGTGCTCAGCAAGAAATTTCAGGCCGAAAATCGGTTTTTTGAGAAGGGGATAATTGAGATACACCAAGATGATGGCAAAGCTTAGGTGAATGGAGCGTATATAGGTTGTATCCAGAGTTACCCATTTTGCTATTGCAAGTTGAAAGATACTCCAGCTAAAGGCTATGGAGGGGATGATGAATCGCTGCCAGTTTTTTGGCGTCCGACCGATGCCTTCTTCCTCTTCTGCAATTTTTTGCGCCAGATTCAGGCCGGTATTTATTTTTTCTACCTGTAATTTACTCATGATCTTTGTTGGAGATGAAAAATTCTTTCACTCAAACACGGTGAAGTAAGCAGTAAGGGAAACAATTCATCGAATGTTTCCCTTGCTGCCAGTGGGCGAACCCAAGAGATGGGCGAGGACCGTCTACTTGATAAGTCCTGCCTCCTTGTAATATTTTAAAGCGCCAGGGTGGAATGGTGCTGACAGGCCTTCCAGCATAGATTGTTTGGTTAAAGTGGAGTATGCTGGATGCAATTTTTTGAAATCATCAAAATTTTCAAATACTTCTTTGGTGATGGCATATACAATATCATCAGCTACTTTTGCAGAAGTGACAAAGGTGGCTTTTACTCCAAAGGTCTCAGCGTCTTTTTCATTCTGCGCGCCAGGGTAGAGTGATATAGGGATACTTGATTTGGCATAATAGGGATATTTGGTAAGCAGATTGTCGATGCCGGTAATGTTGGCAATACGTACTTTTCTTGTACCTGAAGTTGCTTCTTTAATTGCTCCTGAAGGGTGTCCGACGGTGTAAAAAAAAGCGTCGATTCTGTCATCCTGGAGTAGGCCGGGTGCTTCTGCTGCTTTAACACTTTCAGCTTTCAGGTCTTTCTTGTAATCAATTCCTACCGCATTAAGCGCATCAATGGCGTTTTGTCGTTGTCCTGATCCGGGATTACCAATATTAACTTTTTTTCCTCTGAGGTCTTTTATGTCGTTAATGCCGGCATCCAGTGCTGCAACAAGAGTTACCGATTCAGGGTGAATTGAAAAAACCGCACGGAGATCGCTTTGTGGGCCTTTCTCTTTCCATTCAGCTTCTCCTTTAATTGCCTGGAATTGTCTGTCTGATTGTACCACTCCAAATTCCAGGTCACCAGTCATGACGGCATTGACGTTAAATACTGAGCCACCTGTGGATTCAACAGTTGCCCGGATACCGTACTCTTTTCTTTTCTTGTTAACCATTTTGGCAATGGCACCACCGGTTGGGTAGTAAACACCTGTTATCCCACCGGTCCCGATTGTAACAAAGGTCTTGGCCTGAGCCGAGCCCTGGGATATCAACAAGGCAGCTGCCAGTGCAACACCCACAAAAATTCCTTTCTTCATTTCTTTTCTCCTTTGATTGGCAGATTGTACAATTTTGATCAATTGCGAATCATGTAACATGCTGTTTACTATATCAGTTTTAATCTGCATTACAAGAGTTTAGTTTGTGTCCCTGGCAAAGGGATATCTTTAAAGGTATATGGTGAATTTTCTTGATTTTTTTATTGTTTGACTGTAATCCAGAAAAGAGGGAGAAACATTGAGAATCCAGTGTTGTTGATAGGAGTGATCTTTATCATGCCCCAAAGGAACATGGTGTGTCTTGCTATTGATGAATCTGTAATGAAAAGTTGAGATTTGTGATCATGAACCCGGCTTCATGGATAAGTGGGAGAAATGTTTTTCTCCCGTAAAAATGGAATTCAAGATGAAAGTGAAAATGTTCAGGCAGTTACGCGTATGGTAAAGAAATCAATATCTGAAAATAATCCGAAAAATGATGCAGCTTTAAGTGGAGTAAAGCTGAAAAAAAAATACTTTGAGGTCTCCTTTTATCACGATTGGTGCAAAGCCTGTGGTATTTGTATGGCTTTTTGTCCTAAACAGATAATTAAAAAGGACAAGGCTGGCAGGCCTGTGATTGAAGAACCTGACATCTGTATTGGTTGTCGTTTTTGTGAAATTCATTGCCCTGACTTTGCAGTTTCAGTGTCACGGCGCGTGCCAAAGAGGAGAAAGACAGATGTTTGAACAGGCAACAGGACGTCAACTCCTTCAAGGAAACGAAGCAATAGCTCATGGTGCTTTAGCAGCTGGCTGTCGGTTTTTTGCTGGATATCCAATTACTCCCGCTTCTGAAATTGCTGAGCTGCTGTCTGTATATCTGCCAAGTGTTGGTGGAACATTTATACAGATGGAAGATGAGATAGCAAGTATGGGTGCAGTGATAGGTGCCTCATTAGCCGGCGTTAAATCTTTGACAGCCACCAGTGGGCCGGGGTTTTCCTTGATGCAGGAGAATCTGGGATATGCCTGTGTTACCGAGACGCCCTGTGTTATTGTAAATGTTATGCGTGGAGGTCCATCAACAGGTCTTCCCACATGTCCCTCTCAGGGTGATGTTCAGATGGCTCGTTGGGGAACGCATGGAGATCATCCAATAGTTGTTCTGGCAGTATCTTCAGTGAGTGATTGTTTTTCCATCACAGTGTCAGCTTTTAATATCTCTGAGAAATATCGTGTTCCGGTGATTATTTTATCTGATGAAGTTGTTGCTCATACCAGGGAATGTGTGACCTTGCCATCTCCAGATGAAATACGTGTGATAGACCGGATAAAACCAAGTGTTCCTTCAGAATGGTACAAGCCTTTTGAAGGTGACAACAGAGGGGTGCCACCCATGGTTGCTTTTGGTGAAGGATACAGGCATCACGTGACAGGCTTGGTTCATGACGAAAAAGGATATCCGACACAGAACAGCAATGAGATAGAATCCTTTCATCGACGTTTGACACGTAAAATTACCCTTGGATTCCATGAAATTCAGATGACCAATTCCTATTTGCTTGAAGATGCTGAGATTGTGGTGATAGCTTATGGTTCTGTAGCGCGCCCAAGTAAGAGGGCGGTGCAAGATGCCAGGGAAAAAGGAGTGAAAGTTGGCTTGTTACATCTGGTGACGTTATTTCCATTCCCCAGAGGTTCGGTGAATACAGTCTTGCAAAAATGTCGGGCTGCTTTGGTTCCGGAAATGAACATGGGACAGATCAGTCGTGAGGTTCATCGGGTGAATCAATCAGGCTGTCGAATTTTGAAATATAATAGGATCGATGGACAGTTTATCACTCCTATGGAAATATTTAATCAGCTCATAAATTTATAACCAACGGTTTTGTATGACTATTTCAGCGCAGGAATTGAGACATAAATATTTGCGATACGACAAGAAATTTCCTCATGTCTGGTGTCCTGGATGTGGTAACGGTATTGTTATGACAGCACTGCTCAGGGCCATTTCCAAGTTGGAACTCGACAAAGACGAAGTAGTCATGGCCTCGGGGATAGGGTGTTCCGGGAGGATGCCCACATATCTTGACTTTAATACACTTCACACAACACATGGTCGTGCTTTAACATTTGCTACAGGGGTTAAGCTTGCCAATCCTTCTTTATCTGTAATGGCTATTATGGGTGATGGTGATGCTACCGGTATTGGCGGAAATCATTTTATTCATGCTGCCAGGCGTAATTTGAATATTACTGCTATTATTATTAATAACAGTATTTATGGCATGACTGGTGGTCAATATTCGCCAACTACGCCTTTTGGTTCTCGCACTACAACTTCTCTGTATGGGCATATCGAACATGATTTTTCCATAGCGGAGCTGGCGGCGACTGCTGGAAGTTCTTTTGTGGCAAGATCTACAGTGTATCATGCAGAACTGACTACTAGTCTTCTTATGCAGGCAATCAGCAAGGAGGGGTTTGCTGTTGTTGAGATTGTTTCCAACTGCCATGTCCATTACGGAAAAAAAAATAAACTAGGTGGCGCGGTTGACATGATGAATGGTTTTAAACAGAATGCTGTGACAGTTACTAAGGCTGCAAGCATGTCGGCAGAGCAGTTGGAGGGAAAGGTGACCATCGGAGTTCTTGCTGACCGTGAAATTCCTGTCTCCACCAGGGAATATCAGAAAATTCGCGAACAGGCCAAAGCTGACAGGGAAAAAGGAAAATGAAAAAACAGAATTTAGATGGCCTGCGTTATGAAATTAGGCTCAGTGGTTCAGGAGGTCAGGGTTTAATAACCGCAGCAGTAATTTTATCTCAGGCAATAGGCGTGTATGAGGAAAAATACGTTTGTCAGACCCAGAGTTATGGGCCGGAAGCCAGGGGTGGAAAGAGCAAGGCAGAGGTCGTTATCAGTGATGAGCCTATTGATTATCCCAAGGCTTTAGAGCTGGATATGCTCTTGGCTATGAATCAGGCAGCCTGTGACGCATATTTTTTTGATTTGAAACCAAATGGCTTACTCGTAGTTGATTCTACTCTAGTGGAGCAATATCCCACCAGTAGAATAGTTGCTCTTCCTTTTACTGAGATAGCACGTGATGAACTCGGTAATGAAATGGTGGCAAACATTATTGCACTGGGAACCATAGCTGTGTTGTCAGAAAGGGTGTCAGTCGATAATATTGAAAAAGCTGTACTTGCCCGTGTTCCTTCAGGCACAACGGATTTGAACAGAGAAGCATTATGGTGGGGAATCAAAGAAGGCAGAAATATTGATATCCAAAATTTGCCGCGAGAACTCATGAGTGAAGAAGAAGAGGTGTGAGATGAAGGTTGTAGCTTTTAACGGGAGTGCCAGGAAGGACGGAAACACAAGTATACTTGTTAATTATGTGTTTGAGGAGTTGGAAAAAGAAGGTATAGTGACCGAACTTGTGTCGCTGGCTGGTGAGCATCCTCATGGCTGTATAGCCTGTTATCAGTGTTTTAAGAGAAAAGACCAGAGATGTGCGGTTGAAACTGATTGTCTTAATGACTGCATTGAAAAGATGTTGGCTGCTGATGGAATCATATTGGCCTCTCCCACTTATTTTGCAGATTGCAGCAGTGAGCTGAAAGCGTTAATTGATCGGGCTGGAATGGTTTCACGAGCAAATGGGGATATGTTCAAAAGAAAAGCGGGAGCTGCTGTTGTGGCAAGGAGAAGAGGTGGTGCTATTCATGTCTTTGATACGATTAATCATTTTTTCACCATTGGTCAGATGCTGATTGTTGGATCATCTTACTGGAATATCGGAATAGGGCGCGACATAGGTGAGGTTGCAGAAGATGATGAGGGCGTAGCAACTATGCGAACTCTTGGGGAAAATATGGCGTGGCTACTGAAGAAAATTCAGGAATGATCAGCTTGGCAGGTTTATTTTTTTATCATTAATATAACAATAGATAATATTTCTTAATCAATCATTTATTGTTATTTTGTAAAATACAAAGGTGTGTTACACGATAAATCATTTTAATTGATCCTTGATTGAGCTTTTTTATCCATTTAATAATGGAAATCATTTAAAAATTAGCTTTATTTGGTATGCTCAATGTTTTGGGAAAAGTGAGAAAAATGGTTGACCAAGAGACAGGGAGGAGTTGTTAATGCTGGTTATTTGCGAAGATTGCGCAAAAAAATATGATATAGATATAAGCAAAATAAAGGGAGATAAGGCATATTTTCCCTGTAAAAAGTGTAAACACCAGATTGTAGTGGAAAAACCTGTAGTAAAAAAGGTTGACGAGCCATCCCCTGAAGGATTGAGTCAATCAGAAGAAAAAATTGCAGATATTCTTACTTCTTCTGAATCCGCTACTCTACAAGTAGAAAAGAAGGAAAAAGGCCGTGGTATTCCTATAGCAGTGTATTTTATTTTTCCGCTTCTTGTGGGTTTTTTAGCAGTGAATGGAGCTTTTGGCTATTTGTATTTCAAGTATATCCCAGAGTTGATGTACCAACAGGTGGACCTGCGTTCTGAGGCTGTTGCTTCTTCTTTTCAGAAAACAATTCACACCCCTTTGACAAATGGTGATTTCTCCCAGATAGCTATTGAAGCAAAACTGATGAGCAAAATGCCTGATATTGCCTATATAGCAGTGATAGATCAGCAAGGTGCGGCGGTGGTGGGTGAATTTGGTGAACTTAACAAGTTTGATAAAACCGTCTATACTCAGGCAAAAAATAAAGGTTTTCCTGCGCATTACCTGCGGCAAAATGTGATTCAGGGCAGCAATCTTGTGAGCAATGCCAGATTGATGATTGGTGGCCAGAAGGTGCATGATAAAGCTTTAGCTTTGAAAGCTATTAATGGAGAACTGCATGTAGGTGTTTTTGTAGGGAGCGTTGACAAGGCTCTTAAAGATGCTTTGCTTTCTCCTATATTGATTGCCATCGTTGCTGTCCCATGGATCGGCGGAATGCTTGCTTTCTTTTTGCTCGCTCGTTATTTGACTACTCCTCTTAAGGATTTGACAGCAATTGTGCACCGGATCAGTCTTGGAGAACTTGATTTGTCCATAGAGCCACATGGGCCTAGAGAGTTAAGAGATTTTGCCAGGGCATTTGAACGGATGCGGTATTCCATCCGGGAAGCTATTAATCGTTTAAAGACCAGTTGAATTAGATAATTTTTTGACTAAATTTGGTTCTTCGCAGTTGTTGAGTCAGATTTCGTTTTTACTTTGCTTGTCAAGCGGATCAGGTTTTAGTGCAAACCTGATCGAAAATGTAAAGAAACGTAACTTTGAAATTGCCTCATGCTCATACCTCGAGAAAAGCCTTATCTTACTAAATTAAATAGTTATTATCTGGATATAGATAAATTCACCGAACATATGCAAGGTGAGGTGGGCGATGGATGTATTTACTGTAAGTCGAGCTTTCAGGAAAATCTGGTTTATTTCAATGAGCAGGAAATTATACGAGGTATTGTTCAGAACAATGGAGAGCATGCACATGTGTCAGACTTACTGACGCCGGTGCTTGAGGCTATCAGGCAGAGAAGTTTTATGGTCTCTGTTTACCAACTTAGTCCTAGCGCAGTGTACTTCTGGGGACAGCTTCCTCCTTTTAAAAGGGCAAAAAAAACATATTCTTCAGCGATTATTTCATTAGACGATTTAACTCAGCGTTTCAAGCAGGAAAAATTTTCTGGCTTTATTGATACCCACTTCAATGAGGAAAATGAGAGTGGTCTTATTTTTTTCAATGATGGTGAGCGTCTTGGTGGTTCTTTCAGTTGGGGAAGTGGTGGTTTGAGTCAGAAGCATGAAGATTATACTATGTTTTTGGAAAAGTTGGCTACCAAGGATGCTGTTTTTCAGGTAGGAAAATTTTTGGAGAATAAAAAGCATCTTCTTGTTGAAGCTGTAGATGGTGAGGCTCAGAACGATGAAGAAGATGATGATCCCATCGATAATGTTGGGCTGGTGAGATCATTGGAAGAGTTTCTCAGTTTTTACACAATCATTACCAGCGCGAATAAAAAACAGGATCCCCTGCTGTTGCTAAGACAGAGTTTTATAAATCATGTAGATAAGTATCCTTTTCTTGATCCATTTAAGGGCCAGTTTACCTATGTGGATGGTATTGTAGAAATAACTGACTATAGCCAACTTAGGCTTATGGCTCAAGCTGTGGTTGAATGCGTATGGGAAATAATCAGTGAATTGGGTATGCAGGATAAATTCACCAACAAAATTGAAAATTGGGAAACTCAGATTTTGAAAGATATGGGACTGCTTGAAGGTCTTGTGTCGTAAATACTGGTTTATCTCAAAGTTGAAAAGTAAGTAGTCCCAGAATAAAAGTACCTTACTTGAGTTTATTAAAAGCAATTAACATGTTAGTCAGCTCAGGTTCTCGCAGTTTTCAGGCCCCTTCCATTTTTCTTCTTACTCGAAATTCTTTAGAGAGAGGCAACTTGCTTTTTTGGTTGATGGCAAAGAAATTCTGTTTTTTTAATGCAGCTGCAGTTGAAGTTCTGGTCATGAAATATCGAATTATTTTATTTCCATGGATTTTATCAAGCACATAATATTGAGATTACCATTGATTGATTTAAAAAATTTTAATCAGGAACAACTTGTTTCTTTTGTAGAATCACTGCAACAGCCATCTTTCAGGGGGCGTCAGGTTTTTTCCTGGCTCTACCGGCCTGGTATAACTGATTTTGCACAGATGACGGATCTGGCCAAAGATTTCAGGATTTTGTTACAGGAAAAGGCTTATGTTAGTCAATTTAGGGACCCTGCTATTGAGATTTCTCGTGATGGAGCAGTGAAGTTTGGTTTTTTTCTTGATGATCAGGCCGTTATTGAATCTGTGTTAATCCCTGAAGAGGATCGTAACACTCTTTGTGTTTCGTCCCAGGTAGGCTGTGCTATGGCATGCAGCTTTTGTGTGACTGGTACTATGGGTTTTACTCGAAATTTAAAACCTGCTGAAATTATTAATCAGGTTTGTGCTGTACGTGACTGGATGGATGAAACACAGCGAGGGAAGTTGACGAACCTTGTATTTATGGGCATGGGTGAGCCTCTTGCTAATCTGGAAAACCTACTTGTTGCTCTTTCAATATTGACCGAGCAGCGGGGATTAGATTTTGCCAGTCGGAGAATTACAGTCTCCACCTGTGGTCTGGTTCCCCAAATGCTTGAGCTTGGGCAGAAAACAGATGTTAATCTGGCGGTGTCCCTTCATGCTGTGGATGATGAAACTCGTTCCAGTATTATGCCAGTGAATAGAAAATATCCGCTGGATATACTGATGCAGGCTTGTGCTGACTTTCCTATGAAGAAAAGGCAACGGGTAATGTTTGAATATACTTTGCTTGAAGGTATTAATGACTCTGATGAAACAGCAAATGCTCTGGCTGATCTATTAGAGGAAGTTCCATGTAAAATTAATTTATTAGCAATGAACAAGGCTGATGATAGTGGGGTGTTCAGGAGTCCGAGCAGAGAACGTATCCTCCGCTTTCAGAAAATTCTTCGAGATCGTAAATACACTGTATTTATTCGCCAAAGTCGAGGTGAGGATATTTCAGCTGCCTGTGGGCAGTTGGCTGCCAGTCAGCAAAGTCGAAACTGCTAGTTTTCCAGGATATAACTTAATTTTTAAACAGCCGATTGTTTTTCCCCTATTTGTTGTTCTAAATAACAATGAAGGCAGGGGGGGCTTCTGCCTTCATTGTATCATTCTTTAATGAGACGGACCTCGCCGATGTTCATTCATTCTCTGAACCTTAGTCGTGTTTCTGCTAGTATATTTTGGTGTGTTGTTCTGGATCTGACCTGGAGAGAAATTTGTTGGAGAGTTTCTCTGGTAAGATGTTGGTGTCTGGTAGGAATTCGTATGGTATCCTGTTGTTTTTGCTTGGTTTGTGGCTTGTCTCGTTCTTGCATTTGAAGCCCCAAGATGCCTGTTTGTATTCATGGTGTCGTTTTTTGTAACATTACGGTCTGTGTAACTTGGAGTGTTTTGTTGCATTTGTGTATTGCTTCTTAAAGTATTTAATTGAGAATTTTGTGTTTGGTTCCTGATCAGATGCAGAGGGTCTGTCTCACGACTGGTAAGAGCTGAATTGTTTGCATCATCTACGGTGTGAGCATGGGGTGGTTTACTGGACCAGGTTTCTTCTGAGTGATCTGACAATGCACTGTCTCTGGCTGCATTATCACGTTGGCTGATATCATAATAGTGAAAATCGTCATCACTGGCATTGGCATTTTGAAGGGAAAACAGTATGGCGAAAAGAACTATTATAACTCTGGTTTGATGAATTTTCATAGTGGATCTCCTTAAGTTTTCGCAGTGCTTTGTAATTGAATGAGTAATTGTAATTACCATAACGTGACAATGATTATTGAATAAGCCTGATAAAAATACTTCTTTCAGGCATATGTATCAATAAGGTGTCCTGTTTCCGATTCGTTGGCCGCAACTTTTTCAGCCTGCCTGTTTTGGGGTAAATCTTTTGTTTCTGTTGTTTTTTCTATTGTTTTGCTTAAAATATCAAAGCCGACATTTGTTTTATTAAGTTCAGTTTCTCTGCTTGCTGTACTTGCAGCATTAATTTCCATGTTTTTCCCCTTCTCTAAGTGATAATAGAACTATTATATATCATGCAAAAGTTGAGCCTTTTTTTAGAAGCGGACTTTTTTTATTCAGGTGGAATTTTAACACAGCTCTGGTAATTGGCCATTGGCTGGTAAATATCAATATAAAAAGGGAAGAAGGGAAGGCGTGTGAGTTCAGATGTTTTTACAGGCCGCGCATTGTTTCTGGCTTAAGTGAAAAGTTTCCTGCCAAGGCTAGGTCAATTGTATTAAGAAAAGATTGTTTGTCCTTAGGAAGTCTACCGGCAAGCGAGAAATAATTTGAGGCATGATTTGCTTGGAATTGACCTTTTTTAAGGTGCAGATTCTCAATAAGTGTCCGCAGCTCCAGGAACAGTTCTTTTTTGTCAGGTAACTGAAAGGAGCCATTTTTGATCATTTGGCCTAGCGGTGTACCGGGTAAGACCATAAGTGTTAAAACAGCAGTCTGGGCTGGTTGCATCAGATTAAGTACTTCTGCAGTAGCTAGGGCGTGTTCCTGGGAAAAATCTTTGCCAGCTATGCCGAGAAGACATGTGACTGATAAGAAAATTTCAGCTTTTTTGGCATGCTGTCCTGCTTTTATCATGGTGTCTGCATCCGCACCTTTGCAGATTTTTTCAAGCGTTGGGTTATGACCGCTTTCCAGGCCCATATATATACGACCTAAGCCTAATTTCTTGAGTTCTTGTAGCTCTTGGACGGAGTAGCGTAAAATATCCCTGCAGTTTGCGTATAGGCTTACTCTTCTGATCCAGGGGATATTGTTTTTGATTGTAGTCAGAAGATCGGTAAGTTGTTTTGGTTTTAAGGCTAAGACATTACCGTCTGCCAAAAAAAGTGTTTTCTGGCGACGGCAATGGGTTTGGGCAAAGATAATGTCATTGTTGATGACTTCATCATCCTTGATTCGAAATTGTTTGTCACTGTATGCCCCGCAAAAAGTACAACGGTTATGGGTGCAACCAGTGGTTACCTGAATGATGATGGAGTTGGCCTCACTTGGAGGCCTGATAACCGTACCTTCGTAATGCATCAGCTGTTGTTCTTGGCAAACTCTTTCATGAAAGCCACGAGCTTTTCAATGCCTTCTTTGGGAAAAGCATTGTAGATGGAAGCACGGCAACCGCCTATGGAACGATGTCCTTTTAGGCCATCAAGTCCTTTGTCAGCAGCTTCAGCTATAAATTGTGCTTCAAGCTCTGGAGTTGGGAGGTTGAAAGAGATGTTCATCATTGAACGGGATTGTTGTTCTGCATGACCTCTGTAGAAATCAGTTGCGTCAATAGTATCATATAAAAGACTAGCTTTTTCTCTGTTGATTTCCTCGATTGCAGATATACCTCCAAGATCTTTGAGCCAGTGCAGTACCCTGCCAACGCAATAAATAGAAAAGCAGGGAGGAGTATTGAACATGGAATCTTTATCTGCATGGGTTTTGTATTTGAGCATTGTTGGGATATCTTCCTGGGTTTTATCGAGAAGGTCATCCCTGATGATTACAATTGTTACACCAGCTGGGCCCATATTTTTCTGTGCACCGGCAAATATCAGGCCAAAGTCACTAACATTTATGGGCTTTGATAGGATGTCTGAAGACATGTCGGCTATCAGCAGCTTGTCGGTTTTTGGGATATAGGGAAATTGAGTACCATAAATTGTGTTGTTGGTAACGTAATAGAGATATTCGCTGTCTGGGTTGATGCTGAATTCATCTTCGCTGGGAACTCTGTTGAATTTTGCATCTTCACTGGAAAATGCTACCTCTATCTCGCCAAACAGTTTTGCTTCTTTTATGGCTTTTTTCGACCAGGTTCCAGTGTTAAGGTAGGTGGCTTTTTTTCCGTCACCCAGTAAATTCATTGGAATCATAAAAAATTGGGATGAAGCACCACCCTGAAGAAATAAAACTTTGTAGTTATCAGGAATGTCCATGAGTTCCCGAAGCAGTGATTCTGTCTCAGAGGCTACGCCCATGAATTCCTTGCTTCTATGGCTTAGCTCAATTAGACCAATACCCTTCTCATTAAAGTTGACGATATCTTTTGCGGCTTGTTGTAAAACCGGGTAGGGCAGGGTTGCCGGTCCGGGACTGAAATTATAGATTCTATCAGCCATTGTAGTTTCCTTTGGTATGATGTTAGTAGTTTAAATGAAAATAATATCAATTGGTTAATAGTGATCAGGTATTTTCATGCTTCTTTTGTGGGTAGGGGTAACTCAGTTTAAATTTAGTAGTTTTAACTGTTTTAAATTAGATGTTTTGTTGTCGTAGAGCCTCATAGAGCACTATACCTGCACTCATTGCCAGGTTGAGGCTGCGGATGTTATCGTTGGGCATGGGAATGGTATAACAACGGTCGGAGTACAGCGCAAGAATTTCTTCAGGTATTCCTTTTGTCTCTTTGCCAAAAATTAAGTGATCACCTGGGGAGAATTCGGCCTGGTAATATGGTTTGGTAGTTTTTGTGGTAAAAAAGAGCAACTTGTTTTCTTGCTGCTCTTGGAGGTAGCTGTCTAGATTATTCCAGTGATTAATTGCAACATGTTCCCAATAGTCCAGACCAGCACGTTTGAGATGTTTGTTGTCAGTTTTAAAACCTAGCGGGTGTATCAGGTCAAGAGTTGTATCAGTGGCACCACACAATCGGGCAATCGAGCCGGTGTTTGGTGGAATCTCTGGTTCCAGGAGAACTATATGAAAAGGGTTATTCATGGTATGTTGAATGAGAAATAGTCTGTGTTGCAATGATTCGTGGGATCGACAGAAACATATTGACTTCTGACCAGCGCGAATACTATACCTAAAATATCAGCATATTTATATGTTTTTTTCTAACTAAGATTGTTTGTTATAATAAAAAGCAAAAAAGAGTGAATTAATGGACGTGAAAGGTGTGGATGTTAGCATTGCGGTTCCCACCTATAACCGTAAGGAAATGTTAAAAGATGCCCTGGCTTGTTTAACCCGTCAGGAAACAGATGAATTGTTTTCCTATGAAGTAGTAGTGATCGACGATCTTTCTACTGATGGAACAAAAGAAGTTGTGTTGGAAATAGCTAAGAAGTCTCTGGTTCCAGTTCGTTATGTACTTGGTAGGGGGATGGGATATACTCACGCGCTCAATACTGCAGTTGCAGAGATCAGGGGTGATTGGCTAACCTTTTTTGATGATGATCAGTTAACCCATGGTCAATGGCTGAAAAGCCTCTATTGTACCGCAAAAGAACAAGATGCATCGTTGGTAGGTGGTCCCATTAAGCTGGCCGTACCAGATGAGGTTTATGAAAGTATGGGACCTGTATATATGGATATTTGTGGGCAAACTCAAGATATAACTCATCCCCAGAGATTTTTGTTGCAAGATCCTTTGCCTCCGGGGGGGAATAGAATGGTGAAGTGCTCAATTTTTAAAGACATCGGTACATTTGATGAAACTATGTTAACAGGTGGTTGTGATCGTGAATTTCTTGTTAGAGCCTTGGATGCTGGCTATAAAACAGCTTGGGCACCTGATGCAGATATTCAGCATTGTATACCTGTAAATAGAATTGCTCCTAAATATATTAAATGGTACAGCCTGCAGTGGGGATGTTCGTTTGCGTATCAGGAATTGAAACGTTTTGGTAAGGGGCACTTGTTTTTTTTGGCACTTGCCAGAATCGGGCAGGCATTTGTGGTGAATATACCAGTTTTACTTCTGTCTCATCTCAAAAATAATACTGCAGAGATAAAGGATCGTAAGGCACTTCTCTGGAGAGCTGTAGGTTTTGTCAGGAAAACACTGAATATTTTAGCTCCGGCATTTTTCCCTCAGGAGTCTTTTTTTTCTAAGGTGGAGTTCAGGCGGTCAAGGCCCAATGAAGAAAGTGAGTAACTATTTTCTGGTATCAGTGGTCTTGGTTGTAGCATTTGAAGAAATTTTTTACCCCTGGTGTTGGTTGAAATCTAAAAACACAGGTTTAGTGGGCTTTTTATGAAAAAAATCCTGAAATCGATTCTCAGTGAACCACTTGGTTGGAGCAATCAGTTATTCTTTGGCAAAGAATTGCGAACAAGTCTGACAATATTCATTTATCATGATGTGACAGAGAATCCGGCCCCGTTTTCTAAGACTTTTGATTTGAATGTGAAACCGGATTTGTTTGATTTTCAGGTTGGTTTTATCAAAAAACATTTTAATGTTATCGGTCCAGATGATCTGTTGGCAGGTGATATACCTGAACAGGCTGCCATGATTACTTTTGATGATGGAATGGCTGGCTATTTTACTGATGCTGTTCCGATCTTGACATCCCATAAGGTACCATCTCTTTCATTTCTTAACATGAATACTGTTAGAGGTGATGTTTTATGGGCGGCTTTGCTCTCATGTCTGGCTGTACGCTCAGACTTTGTGGATTATGTTAAGGATCATAGGCCGGATTCATCGCCGGAAAGTGTGGCTCAGTATCTTGTAGATCAGGCTGTTGTGGAAGATTTTTTACAGAATACAGGACTGCATCTTGATGATGAAGTGAAAAGTTTTACCGGTGCAATTGCCTCTGAGTCAGACGTGAAGGCAGCTGATGCGAACCCGTATGTTTATTATGGGAATCATCTTGACAATCATTATGTTGCCTCGTTAATGACAGATGAGCAGTTGTTATTATCCTTCCAGAATAATAGAGATGCCTTGAAAAAGTATTCATCCAGCCGAGATATTTTTTCATTCCCTTTTGGTCAGCCTGGGAGACATTTCAAGATGGGGCAGGCAGAGCTGCTACTGAAAAATGGAGCTGATAAAGTATTTTTTTCCTCAGGGAAAACTAATGTTGACAGCTCTTTGGAAATTTTGGACAGAGTCCCTTTGGGCTCCTTTGAAACAACAGAGAATAAGGTGTGGTTTCGAGTTTTTCGTCAAAGATGATTTTGTAAGATAATTAGAAAAATATCTTTACCCTTCAGTGTTATTGTTGCAGCATGCTTCCTGGTTATTGTCTCCTCTCTTTTCTTTCTCACTCGTTTTTAATACCCTCGAGAACAGGGTAAACATTACAATTGATGTAATTATTGATCCTGTCAGTAATGCGCTTGCCACTCCCAATGGGCCATATGTTTTTACCAGAAAAAGACCGGCGGTTAGCATGATTGACAGTGGAACAAAGTTAGCTGCAAAAAATAGATCTGAACGTTCTATAGCTAATAGTGCCCGGGAAACGGAAAAGCCTGCTGCTAGAGCCAGGAGGTTAAGGGAAAGAATGGAAACAACCAGGCCGTTACCTTTGTAAGGTTCACCGTAAATGAGAACAAGCAGCTGGTCCCCAAAGAAAAAGAGGATAAGGCTAAAGGGAAGGATGGTGCAGCAGAAAAGTATGCTGGAGCGGATACAGAATGTCCAAACTTCAACGAGTCCTTTTTCTGTATAGACCTGAACAACTTTTGGGCCAAGGTAGTTTTGGATTCCAAGGATCAGGGGGTTGGTCAAGGCAGCAATAGCAAAACAGGCACCCCATACACCGTTTGCTGCTGTTCCATGAAAAAGAGTGAGTACCCATGGATAAAGGGTCATACCGCATGCCCAGAGTAATCCGCTGAGAAATACCCATTTAGAAAGATTCCAGTTCTTCTTGAAGTCTAATAATGCCTGGTTAAGGTCAATTATAAAGAGTTTTCTGTTCAGGAAAAACCAGGCTGCAGCAGTAATAGCGCAGGATATTCCAATGATGGCAAAAGAACTGCCAGCTGATAGCATTTGTGTTTGTGATAGGATTAAAAGGCCTGAAAGCTGGATCATCCCTGATGATATATCAAGAAGTAGAGCACTTTTCATCTGAAAGAGAGCAAAACATACTTTGCGGATATAATCGCGTAAAAGGATAAAAGTTATGGTAATGGCAAGAGTGAACAGAACGGAAATATAGCTGGCAGTATCATTTAAACTGGCAAAAAAAGGAGAATAAGAAGCAAAAAGTCCTCCTCCGATGAGCAGAAAAATGAGAAACCCAGACATTATCATTTGATGTACAAGGATACTGCCTGTATATCGGGCCAATTGATTTCCTGTCAAACGTTGACTGAAAACCATATATGGAGATGATATTAGAGACATCTGTATATCTGCGACCAATAGGATTGTACTGTAGCAGAGCATGTATAATCCAAATTCCTCCTGCAGGCATGTTCTGCCTATAATGACCCCTGTGAGAAAATTGGTAATACTGGATGCAGCCTGATCTGCCAGTGAATAGAGTCCTTTGCGCGATGAACTGGAGTTAAGGCTGTTAAATTTTAATTTTATAAGTGCTATTGTTTTATGCATAAATATTTTGGAAAATACTCTCTGCTTTGTCTGACCTGAATTCATCCTGAATCTAATGGCGCTGGAGAATTCTCAAATTCATATTCAGAACTTAATGATTCGTTTAATGAAGCGAGAGTTGAAATGCTTTCTTCTGTTTACTTTGACAGAACAGCTGGATTTTCATGAAATAATAATCTGTTTCAGGAGTTTTTTTGGGGATATTTAAATTGTTAAGTCTCATTTGACTTTATCACATTTATCTTCAGGCCTCTACCGATTCATGCAATTGGCGTGATTTTGAGTTTTTGCGAAATATTAATTTGTTTTGGTATACTGAAGAAATAGCGCATCAGGCAGTTCTTTTCATAATGATTGTTGGGCTTTTAATTCATTTTTTATTCAAGCTTGATCGAATTTTCAGCTGACTTGAATGGGAGTTGATGTTGTTGAAATTGGGATATTATTTTGTGAGAACAGGGGAATAGTATGAATAACACGATTTTATCTACAAATAGTCTTAAAGGGATAGGCATTCTGGCTGTTTTGATAAATCATTATCTAAACATGAACATTAGTGGAGACAGTGTGGGCTTTGCTAATGTGGTGATTGGTATTTTTTTTATTGTGAGTGGTTATGGTATTTTTTATTCTCTTGATCGATCATTTAAGGAAAGCCCATTAACTGTTTGGAAGGTATTAAATTTCTATTACGGCAGGGCTGCTCGGATTTTCCCCTTGTTTTTCTGTGCCCTGATTATAGAAAGCCTTATCAGGAGTAATGGAACTGATTTTTTTATGATACCAGGGATAGATTATAGCGGTCATTATTGGTTTGTCCCGGCGATATTTCAGTGTTATATATTTGCTCCTGCAATATATTTTTGTATGAGGAAAAATAGAATTGTCACTATCTGTATTGCTCTTATTGTTTTTATTGCAATAACGTACGTTTCGATAGGAAATTATATACCCGAATCAATTGCGGCTCTATTGAAGATGTTGCGCGCTGATTACAGGGGATTGTTGTTTTTCAACGTTTTGATTTTTTCTTTATCAATGTGTCTTCCTTTTTATATAAACAATTGGGGGGAAGTGAGTGTTGTTGAGAAAAAATTTCTTTTAGGCATAGTCTTGTTATTTGTGTTGTTGGCAATGATAGGTACAAAGTATCAAAATGATCTTCCATTTCTATTTAAAATTTTAAATGACAGCATTTACGCAATGGTGCTTTTGTATTTTGTAATCATATTTATGATTGCAAATTCAATAAGCTTTAAATGGCTCTCATTTCTGGGAAAAATTTCCTATTCCATCTATCTGTTTCATATGTCAGTTTATCTGACTATTGATAAGTGCTTTGAATACAAGATGGATTCATTGATGGAATTCTTGTTTTTCCTTCTTTTTATTTCCTTCTTTTTTGGAGCATGTATCTATATTGAAAAGGCAGGGAGCAGGATTGCCTTAATGATAAAAAGATAACCATGTACTTTTTGGTTAATGTGTTGGTTTGTTAGTGTTTTTTTGTAGCCTGGAATTGAGCTGCTATCAGTATATTGATTTTTGCTTCTGTAAAGGAATGCTGAAGTCTGGAGAGTTTGGTCAACAGCTTGACATCTTTGTGATTTTCTGTGATAATCGTTGCTGAGTCAAGGGGGCAAGTTTAGGTCCTTGGTGTGAAAGTATCTTCTACTTGACGTAGTCGGGTAAATATTATTTAGAGATAGCCAAAAGAAAATTTTTTTCACATAATTTGGTGTCTGAAAGCTCTGGTTTTTCAATTAATGTGTTCTGTAGGCAATTTACTTAAATGATCTTTGTTTCCCCGTAGCTTGATTCTCATGTGTTGGTCTTGACGAATAGAGTGCTTGGGGAACTAACTAAAATAGTAGTATTTTTATGCATGAGAAGCAGAGAACAAATGGTGTTACCGAAATACTGATTATTCTTTTTAAACAAAAGACTAAGATTCTTATAATATTTTTATCCATTGTCATATCTGTCACAGTTGCAACATTAATGACAACGCCTATTTATCAATCGCAGACGAAATTATTAGTTAAATTAGGTCGAGAATACATCTTTCAAAATGAAACCGGTAAGGAGAGACTACCGCAATTTATTAAAAAGGAAGAAGTGTTGAACACAGAAGTTCATATTCTTGTAAGTGAAGAACTGCTCGAAAATGCAATTAAATTTATCGGAATGCAAGCCATCTATCCTGAATTGGAAATGAATAGCTTTTCTGAAGAAGTAGCCCTGAAAAAGGCTGTGAATAAGTTTAAAAAAGATTTGTCGGTTTACCATGTTCGTAAGTCGGATGTTATTTCTGTTAATTACAGGCATAAAAACCCTCAAATTGCTGCTTTTGTGTTGAATAACCTGATTGATGTTTATACAGAGCGTCATCTGCAGTTGTTTAGTAACTCCAGAACTGATTTTTTTGGCAACCAGTTGGAAATTTATCGAGCCAGAATGCAAGAAACTTCAGAAATTTTGAAAGACTTTAAAGAGAAAAATAAGGTTTTTTCAATCAAGGAGCAGAGAACATTTCTACTGAGGCAATATGATAGCCTTGATATTGTTTGGAAACAGGCTCAAAATAGAATTCAGGAATTGAAACAGATGCTCTTTGCTGTTGAAAAACAGATGGAGAAGGTTCCTGAAAATGTAATAGTTTCTTCCGAGACAACAACAAATTATTATATAGACACTGCCATGAACAAGTTGCTGAACCTGCAACTTGAGGAACAACAATTACTTGTAAAATACGATGAAGGAAATAGACTTGTCTCAAGTATCAGGAAAGAAATTCAACTTGTAAGGGATTTTATTTCAGAAACTGAGAGTTTGTCCCGGGAGAATGTTCGTGTTGGCAGAAACAGCATTTACCAACAATTGGAAAACAACAAAATTAATTTTGAATCTGAGTTAACAGCATTAAAAGCGAAAAGTGGTGCAATTAAAAGACAACTGGTTCTGTTGGAAGATGAGATTAAAAGCTTTGATGCCAAAGAAATAATGCTCAATAGCATTACACGAGAGTTGAACGCTACTGAAGATAATTATAAGGATTTTCTTTCAAAGTATGAACAGGCGGTTCTTTCAGAAGAAATGGACCGTCAGAAACTGGCAAATGTGAGTGTGATTCAAAAGGCATTGGTTCCTGAGAGACCTGTATTTCCCAAAAAACGTTCAAATATAGTTATGGCTATTATTCTTGGTGGTGCAACAAGTTTGGGAATTGCGTTGTTTATTGAGTTTGTTATAGAGCAAAGTATGTCTACCCCTGAAAGTGTTGAGAGGCGACTTGGAATACCAGTTTTAACAACTATCGCTTATAAAGAGAGATGAAAATGGTCTCAAAGAATTTAGATTTTTTTTATCTGATTACTCTGAGCTGTTGTTGGTTTTTTCTTGCTTCTTGTGGATCAGCAGAAGTTTCTCCCTTGATTATCAGTAACGAAGCTCAAGAAGAATTTCCAGGGGAAATTCCAGAGTACAGGGTTCAGGCAGGGGATGAGCTGGATATAAAATTTTTTTATAATTCTGAGCTTAATGAACGTATTACCGTACGGCCTGACGGTCGTATTTCTTTGCAATTGATAAATGAGATAAGGGTCGCTGGGCTTACTCCTTCAGAGCTGACAACTGTGTTGAAAGAGAAGTATACTTCACAAATTGCAAGTCCTGAAGTCTCGGTCATTGTCAAGACGTTTGAATCTCATAGAGTGTATGTTGATGGAGAGGTTAATAAACCTGGAGAGATTAAGCTGGTGCCGTTAATGAGTGTTATGCAGACAATAGCTGTTGCTGGTGGGCTCAGGCGTTCTGCTTTGCTCAAGGACGTTATGATAATACGGCGTAATGGAGGTAAACCCATTGTGTTAAATGTTAATTTGAATAACATTATTCAGGGTGATGTTGAAGAGGACCTTGTGTTGCAACCTTATGATATAGTTTATGTGCCAAGGACACCTATTAATTTTATTAATCAATGGGTACGGGAATATGTGATGAATTTTGTTCCTTATTCCTTTAGTGCTGCATATACTTTTTAGATTTGTTGCAGTTGATTATTATCAAGACCTGTTTCTCTTGAATAGTTTTGCAGGTTTTAAAGGAAAAAGGATTTGTGATTGAATTTGGCGATTCGGATTTACAGTATTATAATTTAAAAATGGAGTTTGAGATGGTTGGTCTTTACCAATCACTTGAAAACTCGCTTGCTGGTAAATCTCAGAAAATAATACCCTTTACCGGTTGCAGGGAAGGTGAAGGAACATCAACCATAATACAAGAGTTTGCTGCAATAGCGGCAATGAAATTCAATAGAACCGTCTTGCTGCTTGATGGTAGTTTATCTGAGTATAATCAGCATGATATGTTTGATGTGGATACGTACTTGACCATTGAAGATTCTCTCGAAGAAGAAACTTCCATCTATGACGCCTTTTATCAGGTTGACGAGACAACGCTTTTTATGGGAAAGATTTTTGAAGGAGAAGAACTGCATCCCTCTTTTTTAACTCGTCAGGGAATAGATAGCTTTTTGAAAAAATTGGGCAATAAATTTGATTTTATCCTTATAGATGTTCCTCCTTCTACTTCTTTTTTATTCAATCTCGCAACTTCAAAATTGATTAATGGTGTGATTGTGGTGGTTGAAGCAGAAAAGACCCGATGGCCTGTGGTGCAAAATATTAAAGAAAGAATTACCCAAAATAATGGTACTGTTTTAGGCATTGTTTTTAATAAAAGAAAATATCATATCCCCAATTTTCTTTATAGGCGTTTATGATACATCATTTCAAGATAGTCTTTGGTACTTTACCACGCAAAAGAATAACGATATAAATCGTGTTGTTTTTTATTTTTTTATATGTATGGAACCATTAAAGATGATTAAATTACTTACATGCATGATATGAATAGTGTGTTTTACAGGTTTGCTTGAATGTCTTGTACCAGAAGGTTTTTTGCTTGCTTGCTTTTCAAATGGGAATAGCCATATATATATATAATGATTTTTTCTGACGCTTCCATCCGCCATAAATTTTCCATTAAAGCGCTGAAGCTGTATGATATGATTGCGTTGCTGTTTTCTTTTTTGGTGGCTACTCTTGCCGTGCATTCCAGCACTACAAATCTTTCCCTGCAACAGTTTTTCGCGGTTCGTTTCACGTTGCCCAATATATTGATTATTATTGGCGTTATTTTAATCTGGCATATTTGTTTTGTCTCGTTTGGACTCTATCACTACAAAAGATTAGCTCCACGCTGGTATGAATTGGGGGATATTGTCAAGGCTACTGTAACTGGCACAATGATAATTTTTGCGTTAGGTTTTTTGTTTAAGATACAAATTATTACTCCTGAATATGACAGACTTTCTGTTTTGCCATACAAGATAGCTCTGGTAGTTTCACCTATATTTATGTCAGTCTTTTGGTTTGTCAGTACCTCAACTACTATGTTAGGGAGAATGGCTTTTCGTACTATTCTCTATCAGTTTAGAATTCGTGGGCGAAATTTGCGGTATATGTTGATTATTGGAACTAATACAACAGCTACAAAGTTTGCCGGAAAGATAATTAAAAGAGTAGGACTGGGGTACTCTCTTGTTGGTTTTGTGGATAACAAGTGGAAAGACCCTGAGAAAATGGAACTCAAAGAGTCCTTTCCCATAATCCGTTTTGATGCATTCAGCAAATTTCTACGTGAAAATGTTATTGACGAAGTGATTGTTTGTCTTCCGATAAAGGCTTTTTATGATGAATATTCAAAGATAATTGATACCTGTGAGGAACAGGGTGTTATTATTCGCTTTTTGTCTGATATTTTTGGTACTAAACGGGCAAAAGTGAGGATGGAACATTTTGAAGATAATTCAGTAATTACTATTTATACCGGAGCAATGGAAGGAGTTCCGCTTCAGATGAAGCGATATACAGACATTGCCCTCTCTTTAATCGCGATTTTCCTGCTTAGTCCCGTTTTTCTTGTAGTTGGTGTTTTTATTAGAATATCATCACCCGGTCCTGTTTTTTTTACTCAGGAGAGAATAGGCTTAAGTAAGCGAAGATTCCGACTCATAAAGTTTCGAACAATGGTACCTGATGCTGAAAAGAAAATTCAGGAACTCGAACAGTTTAATGAGATGACCGGTCCAGTCTTTAAAATGAAAAATGATCCACGTATAACGTCTATCGGAAAATTTTTAAGAAAGACCAGCCTTGATGAATTGCCTCAATTTTTCAACGTATTTAAAGGAGATATGTCTATAGTCGGCCCTCGGCCCCTTCCTGTAAGGGATTATGAGGGGTTTGACGAAGATTGGCATCGTCGTAGATTCAGTGTTCGTCCTGGAATTACCTGCCTGTGGCAGATCGCGGGTAGGAATAATATACCGTTTGACAAATGGATGGAACTGGATATGCATTACATCGACAACTGGTCTCTGACTCTTGATATGAAAATATTGTTAATGACGGTTCCTGTGGTTTTAAAGGGTTCTGGGGAATAAAAAAGCTTTGTTTCAAGGTTCAGTCGTGGTTGAATTAATTAGTATCTGTTCAAAGGTGATATTTTTTGTCTTAATTTGATTTTGTGCAATTAAAACAGTAAGTTTTAAGATGTCAGTCAATTTTTGGCCTGTGTTAATCCAGAGTCTCTGACTCCTGAGATGTTAGGTGAGTTAATTATATGAAAGTGATGATCAGTTATCCTGCCCTGAAGGGTAAGGGCAGTCCAATGCTTACACAGAATCGTCAATTTCAGTGGATGAGTCTTGGTTCTTACATTTATCCACTGGTGCCAGCCTCTGCTGCTACTCTGTTAAAAAATGATGGTCACGATGTTATTTGGTATGACGGCATTGCAGAGCAATTGTCATATGAAAATTTTATTGAAACAGTTGAAACTCAAAAGCCGGATCTTATTGTTTTTGAGACAAAAACACCCGTAGTGAAGCTTCATTGGTCAATCATAGACGATGTGAAAAATGTCTATGCTGAAGCTAAAGTGATACTGATGGGTGATCATGTCACTGCTATGCCTGAAGAGTCTTTTCTTAATTCTAAGGTTGATTACATTATTACTGGTGGTGATTATGATTTTTCCCTGCAAGCTTTAGTGAATGCCCTTTCTGATAACGGAACTTTGCCAGCAGGTTTGTATTACCGGGAAGATGGCAGTGTGAAAAATACCGGCCCTTTTGTCCTTAACCATAATTTAAATGATCTTCCCTTTATTGACCGTGACCTTACCAAAGCTCATTTGTATTTTGAAAAATGGAAAAAAAGGGAACCTTTTCGTTATACAATGGTAGGCCGTGACTGTCAGTGGGGAAAATGTACTTTTTGCTCTTGGACAACGACTTATTCAAATTTCAGGACTCGGACGGTAAAAAGCCTTCTTGATGAAATTGAAATGTTGGTTGAAAAGTATGATGTCAAAGAGGTGTTTGATGATACAGGAAACTTTCCAGCGGGTAACTGGCTCCGAAATTTTTGTGAGGGAATGATTGAAAGAGGTCTCCATAAAAAGATTTTATTTTCCTGTAACATGCGTTTTGATCTTTTGATTAAAGATCCAACCGTTATTCCTCTCATGAAAAAGGCAGGCTTTCGTAAGGTTAAATCTGGTCTTGAATCAGCAAATCAGGCAACTCTTGATCGGATTAAAAAGAATATAAAGGTAGAAGATATTACAGAGGGTTGTCGGTTGGCTTCTGAGGCAGGTCTTGATATTCAACTCACGGTAATGGTTGGTTATCCATGGGAGACAAAAGAAGATGCGACCCGTACATTGAATCTGGCCAGAAGTTTGATGAAAAAGGGACATGCAGAGATGCTGCAAAGTACTGTAACTATTCCTTATCCAGGAACGCCGCTCTATGATGAGGCTAGGGAAAAAGGATGGATTCGTTTTGAGGATCCGGAAGCTTGGGAGCGATATGACATGACTGAACCTGTTTTGACAACTCCCGATATCGGCGCAGAAGAAATTATGAAGATGTGTGCTGATATATATAAATCTTTTGTAACACCTCGTTTTATCTTCAATCGTCTTTTGAAAATTAGGAATCTGGAAGATGTCAGTTATGTATTACGCGGTGGCAGAGCAGTTTTAGGACATATTCTGGATTTTGCTAAGATCCGCTGACTCAGAATTTATATCATAGTGTTTTCTAAGACGTGTTGGGGATGCTTATTATAGAAAAAAATGCATAATTCTCTGTAAATACTGAAATCTGTGGCAAGTATATCAAAGTCCAAAATCTGAATTTCCCACTGCAAACATTGAAACCAAATTCAAGCGATCAATCTCTGGAAAGAAACATTATCTCCTTTCTTGGTGTAAAGGTTGATGTGGTAGACACTCGGGAACTTTGTGAACGGATTGTTTCTTTTGCGCTTACCGGTGATAAGCGACAGGTGATGTATGTGAATACAGATTGCATGCTGTTGGCTAGGAAAAATCATTTGTACAAAAAAGTATTGAATCGTTGTGATTTAGTTTACGCTGATGGAGTAGGCGTAGTCTGGGGAGCACGACTTTGGGGACATGATTTGCCTGGTAGGTCTACAGGCGCTGATTTTCTGATAGAATTCTGTAAGCAGTTTGCTAAAAATGGGTTGCGCGTTTTTCTGTTGGGGGCAAAAGAACCAGTGGCAAGGGAAACTGCAAAAAAAATACAGGAAAAAGTGCCTGGCCTTCAGATTGTCGGCATTCATCATGGATATTTTTCTCAAGAGCAGGCCCAGAAAGTAATTGATGGCGTGAATAAGGTTCAACCTCATATTGTTCTTGTAGGGATGGGAGCACCCCAGCAGGAAATATGGATGGATATGTATAGAGAAAGCTTTGATGCACCCGTTCTCTGGGGTGTTGGGGGGCTTTTTGATTTTGTTTCAGGGCGAACCAAAAGAGGACCTCAATGGCTTCTTGATAATGGTTTTGAATGGCTTTGTCGTCTGGCGGTGGAGCCAAGAAGGCTTTGGCGTCGATATTTGATCGGGAATACGAAGTTTGTACTGTATGTCTTATGGGCACGGTATATATCAGGAAAATTTAATTAACCAGCCTTTTGCAGTCAACTTTTACTGTTGTCAAAATATAACCTCAGGGTAGTATCCTTTTTCTTTTTTTCCTTTTTTTTCAATAAGATAATTTTCACTACGTTCTTATATATTCAATGGGAAATTCAATGTTTGCAAGTTGTTTCATTTCACTGTTATATTATAGAATTTTATAGTTTGAATTTACTGTTATTGTTTTACCTGTACAGGAGAGGTTAATGCAAAAAAAAATATTGGGTATTTCTTCATTTTATCATGACAGTGCAGCAGCTTTACTTGTTGATGGAAATATCGTTGCAGCTGCTCAGGAAGAGAGATTTACCCGAAAAAAGCATGATCCGGCATTTCCAGCCAATGCTGTTCAATATTGTTTGGCTTCTCAAAACATTCAGATGTCAGATATTGATTTTGTAGTTTTTTATGAAAAGCCTTTGATTAAATTCGAACGGCTTTTAGAGACATATTTGTCTTATGCGCCTTATGGATTGCAATCATTTTTAACCGCAATGCCTATCTGGCTAAAAGAAAAGTTGTTTTTAAAAGACACCTTAAGGAAAGAGTTGGCAGCAATTGGGAATTTGAAAGTCAAAGATTTACCTTCTTTGATGTTTACCGGACATCATCAATCGCATGCTGCTTCGGCTTTTTTTCCCTCTCCGTACGAAAAAGCAGCTGTGTTATGTGTTGATGGAGTTGGTGAGTGGGCAACGACAACTGTCTGGAAGGGCGATGGCAACTTGTTGGAACCTCTCATGGAACTAAATTTTCCTCATTCACTTGGTCTGTTGTATTCTGCTTTTACTTATTACACAGGCTTCAGGGTCAATTCTGGTGAATATAAGCTTATGGGGCTGGCTCCCTATGGAGAGCCAAAATATGTTGATGTAATTCGCGAGTATCTGATAGATGTGAAAGCTGATGGCAGCTATCGTCTGGATATGGATTATTTTAACTATGCCGCTGGATTGACTATGACCAGTAGTAAATTCCACGAGTTATTTGGTGGTGAGCCAAGAAAACCGGAATCTGAGTTGACCAGCAAAGAGATGGATATCGCCAGGTCTGTTCAAGTGGTTACAGAGGAAATAATCCTTAAGATTGCTCGATCTGTCAAAGAAAAGACAGGTGCTGATTACTTATGCCTTGCTGGTGGAGTGGCACTTAACTGCGTAGCAAACGGCAAGTTACTCAAGGAAAATATTTTTAAGGATGTATGGATTCAGCCAGCAGCTGGAGACGCTGGCGGAGCGGTTGGCGCTGCTTATTCTATATGGTATGAATATTTGGGGAATTCTAGAGTTGCCAACAATGAAGAGGATTCTACAGGTGGTTCTTATTTTGGGCCGTTTTATGAAAGAGATGAGGTGGCTGGTTACCTTGACAGCGTTGGTGCAACCTACAAGGAATTATCAGATGAGGAATTAACTGCTGAGGTGGCAGATACAATTGCTCAGGAAAATGTAATTGGTTGGTTTCAGGGGAAGATGGAGTTTGGGCCAAGGGCATTAGGTGCGCGATCCATTATCGGGGATGCCAGAAGCAGTAAGATGCAGTCAATTATGAATTTAAAAATTAAATACAGAGAGTCTTTTCGACCTTTTGCCCCTATTGTTAAGTATGAGGAAGTATCCGAGTGGTTTGATATAGATAGAAGAAGCCCGTATATGTTGTTAGTGGCAGAGGTAAGTAAAGACAAGCAGCTTGAAATGACAACAGATCAGCAACAGCTCTTTGGTATTGAAAAATTAAATATTCCTCGTTCTCAAATTCCAGCAGTGACCCATGTTGATTATTCTGCCAGAATTCAGACCGTACATAAGGAAACTAATCCAAAATTATGGTATTTGTTTGATTCCTTTCTAAAGCTTACAGGTTGCCCTGTTTTGATTAATACCTCTTTTAATGTCCGAGGTGAACCAATAGTCTGTTCTCCTGAAGATGCTTACAGGTGTTTTATGCGCACAGAGATGGATTGTCTGGTGATGGGAAATATTGTTCTGTATAAAAAAGATCAGCCGGAATGGGAAAAAGATGATTCATGGAAACAAGAGTTTGCACTGGATTAAGGAGTTATACATGATTACACCACCAAAGTTGGATAAAAAAGGCTATCGGAAATTTGGTATGACAATGGGTATTGTCATCTCCGTATTATTTGGTCTGATTTTACCTTGGTTATTTAGCAAAACCATGCCACAATGGCCCTGGATTGTTGGCGCAGTTTTTGTAATCTGGGCAATAATTCTTCCGCGTACTTTAAAATATATATATGGTCCGTGGATGCGTTTTGGGCATATAATCGGCACGATTAATACAAAGATAATTTTGAGTATCGTATTTTTTCTTATTTTCACTCCTGTCTCTTTTTGCTTGAAGATACTTGGTAAGGATATGATGAACCGAAGTATTGATAGAACAGCTTTGACTTACTGGCAGGAGAGTGAAAAACAAAGTAATGATCACATGGAAAGGAGTTACTGATGTTTGAATTACTCGCAGATTTATGGGGCTTCATGAGAGTCCGAAAAAAATTTTGGCTGGCACCGATAATTTTGTCTCTTTTAATGTTAGGGATGTTGATTGTCCTTTCTCAGGGCTCAGCAGTTGCTCCTTTTATTTATACTTTGTTTTAAGTCTTAAGCCTCAATGTATAATCAACTAATCTGGTCCTTAGGGGCCAGGTTAGTCTCATCAGGATCTGTTGGTTGCTGTAATCATCTCCTTGTTTTTTGTATGCCTAAAAGATGGTGTAATAAAACGGTGAACGGTGTTATTTCGATCAGCGGCAGCAATCTTTATCCGTTATCGGTTATTCAATTAAAAAAAATGCATTAATGTAAACAGTTCAGAACTCTTTTAATCTATCTGCAGTGCTCTGCAAGTGTTAGTGGCTAAAGAGAGGTAGTTGGCTCCGGCTATTTTTTCTTCTTTTGTTTTTTATCATAATTTACAGACTCGTAACTGGTAAAATCCCCCCACCTCATTCATCCTGAACCTCTTGTTTTCCTAAAATTATTAAAATTACTATTAGTTTTCAACCCGCATGATATGCAATATGTCTTTTTTGTGATTCGTTCAAAAGGCTTGGGCTGCAGGTGTTTGTCTAGGCTTTGCAAGAGAGAACAATCTGGTACTTTTTATTGAAAACCAGGTGAGAATCAGTCTTAATTCATACTTTCTTCCGATTTACAGGGGTACTCTAATTCCATACAATACAGGTGTAAGGTTAGGGTAGTAGTTGAACTAGAGGAAAACTGCGTAAGGATTTTTTAACAGTAGAAGGAGTACTAATGAATTACAAGATTTTATTAACCGGAGTTATCTTTTTATTAGCAATATCTGGGACGGCATTTGCAAAAGACAGACCTGATAATTTATTTCATCGACTTCACATGGATGGTCTCCGTGGGGATTTTGGTATCCAGTATTGTAATGTTTGTCACGGTGGTGGTAGTGATGGTAGATATGACAGGAAAGACGATCCAACAGCCTCACGATGTAATGCCTGTCATAGTCCTGATGGTCAATTTGATGGTGTAAAAGACTCAGATATAGGTGCATGGAGAAATCATCGTGGTGAAGCTGATGATGGAAATATGACATCTTCAATATATGATTCAAATGGTAATTTTAAACCTGGAAAGGAAAATTGGTGTCTGGGTTGTCATGATGATGGTCATTCAGTGGTTCGTGGAGTTGCTGCCGTTAACGTAGCTGGTAGATATTTGACAGGGACATGGCAAAGTCCTGCCGGAGCAATTGGTACCTCTGGAGAGGAAAATTTGGTGGATGGCTCACTTGATACAGGTAATCCTACAGGTGTTGTGCCGGAGATGATTTTTGATCTGGGAACGGAAAAGGAAATCACTCATATTCGCCTTTACAATATAGTCAATAACAGCAGTATGTGGGAAGTGTATGGAAGTTTGGATGGTAATAGCTGGGATCGAATTTTATATGGACAGTCGTTTATCTTTGCTCGTCCTGTATGGAAAGTAGGGCCTCAGGAAGGTTGGAATGAGTTTCGTTTGGATAAATTTGGCGCAATTCGTTATGTCAAGTTCGTGAAAGTTTTTCCTGGCAATCTTATTGTGAATTCCTTGCGTGAGTTTGAATATAAAAGTGATGTCCAATACGGCGCACTTACAACAGGGCATGGAGTGTCCTGTGATTACTGCCATGATACTCAAAGTGTTCATATAGATGGTATCGCTCGAACTTATAAATCAGAGTTGGATAATTACAGTGATGGTTATCGATTGGTGGATGTGGAAGTAGATGGTGTCGTTGTCCCGGCTCTGGATATCCCAAGAACAGGCGTCAGTAACGGCGATACTCCGATGACTGATAATGACTTTGCCCTTTGTCTTGGTTGTCATGATGGTGGGAAAATACTTGGCGATGCTTATGGCACAGGCATGTATTTTCAACAGCCTCTTGCTACAAATTTCCGTAATGACACCCATTTTGACAGAAACGGAAACGTGGTCAATGAACATCTTCGTCACTTGCGCGGCAGAGGAAGATGGGGTGATGCATTGGACTGGGATTCTGATTGGGACGGTGTACCTGATTCAACTCAGAGTTGTGTAGCTTGTCATAATGTCCATGGATCACCAAATCCAGTGATGACCAGGCATGGTGAGTTGGTTTCAACTCCTGGAACCGAAGACAAGGTACCTATGTTTAACTTTCGTTACCTGAATATGGAGGGGATGGTTGATCCTGACCTGAAAGATGTTGCAGCCAGTACTGGTGGCCAGAACGGTTTTATTGCTCCGGGACCAGGCAGCGTAGAGAAAAATCATACCTGCAGGCAGTGTCATGGTGATCGAGTTACTTATACAAGAACTCCAGCTGATACTGGTATGTAGGTGATATCAGGAATACCCTACCTGAAAAACTCTAGATACTGTTAAGTTAAACACCACATCATTTCCTGAGAGGGATGATGTGGTGTTTTTTTTTTAACCTAAATAGTTATGGTTCCAAAGGAGGAAGATTTTAGTTTTATTACATTTTGAGATAGTTGGTCTGGATGTACAATGTCAGAAATAAAATTAATCAATTTTATTAGCTTTGTTAAGATCCAGGGAACGATTGTCCAGTAGTTCTTTGACCTTATCAGCTTTATTAATGGGAGTTTTAATCGTTGAGACAGCTTCCTTAGCAATTTCATGTTGTACTTTTTCCAGTGCATTTCTTTCTTTTGTCTCATTTCTTTCCCCAGAGCAGGAAATTAAAAATACAGTGGTCAAAAAAAGAAGTAACGTTTTTAAAAAAATAGAATTTTTCATAGTGATACTTGGTTTCGACAGAGTCGTGGAAAAATTAGAAAGAGGATTAATGTACTTAATTGTTGATATTGGTCCTGCAAAAAGTATGGAGATGGCTAACTAAATTGTTGATATATAAAGATTAGTGACTGTTTTAGCGTGACACTTCATTGATAAACACTGGAACAATATCATATTTCTCATTGTTTTTGCATTATATAGATTTGTTCAGCTTCGGCAAGTGGAGGTGTCTAATTATTGGAATTATGGAAAAAAACAACGGTCTCCATCAAGGGGAGTGGCATAAAAAGGTTTATTTGTCCTTTCCTTAGTTGCTCCGCGGTGGAGATATTTTGAGTTGCCTTCCTGCCATTGAAAACCAAACCGGGTCATATGAGGTTCAATTCCCTGCAAGAATGGGCTTAGTTTAATGAAGGCTATTTCATGCCTGGATGTTTTCCCCAGCATTAAAAGACCTTCAAAAAGAGTAAAAAAAGCACCTTCCTCACTGCTTGTTAATAAGAGATCTACCACTTCATAGTAATAAAAAGTTTTGTCATTTTCCTGATTGTCTACAAGCTTTACCCCTGCATAACCAACCAGGGAGTCGTTCTGTCTGATTTCCACTACTCTGCGTTTTGACTTTATTTTATTGGTTCCGAAAAAGAACCAATTCAGGGTTTGAGAAGTTCTTTGGGCAAGGAAGGAGTGGGTATCGTTGAAATCATCAGCCAGGGAATCATAAGAATCATTGAAACTGTTAATTTCTTGGGCTGAAAACTGGGTTGATTTTGAATTACATCCTATTTTCTTGAGTTTAAGAAAAGCATGGATCAGTATGCTAAAGAAAGGGCTCATTTTTCCTAAGACAGAGCAGAGAACCTTATTTGAGGACTTTTTATTTAATAAAAAATCCCAGAATGTTGCAGCGTTAACAGGATATATGCCTTCTTTCTGCAGCCAATTTGCAGACAGTTCCTTGAAGCCAAGGCGAGTAAAAATATCATAAACCTTATCTATGGGAGTAGTGTTTAAAAGCGGCCTGTCCTGTTTGAGAAAACGGCTGAGAAAATCCAGGCTTTTATGGCGGAAATCGTCATCAACAAACCAGGTGGTACCACAACAAACAGTTGTTACCTTGCCATGAATGAGGTACTGGACAGGAATGTTGCCAAGAAAACCGCCAATTTCATCAGTGTCAGTGAATAAAATCCAACCGCTAGGGATGTCATTGTTTATAGCAGGATTTGTCTGCCACCAGTAGGTGAATAGTTCAAGCCAGCTTTTTTTGTTGAGCCTGGCACCTGTTTTTCTTTCAAGATAAATGGCCAGGTCAGGAAAGTCTCTTTCTTCAAGTAATCGAATAGTGCTTTTTTTCCTGCTCACTTTTTTTCCTGATCCTGAATTTGTTTATTATTTGTATTAACTATGGCTGAAATTAAGAAACTAAAATGTATGAGTTTGATATTTAAGGACTCAGTAAAAAAAAATAGTTTACCGTGAGCTTGTTTATGGATTCCAGGTAAGTAAGCAGCCGCCCCAGGAATAACCAACTCCAAAGCCCACCAGCATGAGAGTATCTCCAGGGACAATAGAGCCTTTCTGTTGTGCCTGGTGGATGGCTACGGGAATAGAGGCAGAAACCGTATTGCCTACATTCTCAAGGGCATAGATCATTTTTTCATCAGGTATTTTGAGTTTTTTCTGTATATTTTGTAGCATAAAAGCATTTGCCTGGTGAAAAACAAAAGCGTCTATATCTTCAATGCTTTTCCCGGACTTCTGAAGGAGTTTTTTGACAAGTTTTGGTACAGAGGTGATGGCAAATCTGAATAGCTCTGGGCCGTTCATATAAAGATTGGCAGCCGTTCGAGTATTTCCGCTTTTATCTACCTCCACTTTCAATGATGCTGGTTCAGTGTTAAAGGCGTGAGCCCCACTGATGGGGATAGTTAACTGCTTAAAACCGCGGCCGTCTGTGCCAAAGATAAACGGCCCTATTTCGGTTCCACTGGTATCAGGTTCCAGGCAAATTGCAGCCGCACCGTCTCCAAATATAGTTGTTACACTTTTATCGCCGGGGTGGCACCAGCGGGAATAGGTTTCAGCAGTAATCAAGAGAATTTTTTTAACCTGCCTGGAGTGGATCAAGCTTCCTCCTATTGAAATTCCATAGATAAAGCCGGTGCAACCATGATTGAAGTCAAAAGTCATACAATTTGAAGGGAGGCCCAGCTGTTTGTGTACAAGAGCTGCCGTGCAGGGAAGGGCATAATCAGGGGTCTGGGTACAGATTATCAATGCGTCTATGTCGTCACGAGAGGTAGTTTCTTGTGAAAAGAGATTTTCTGCGGCCTTTACAGCCAGATCTGAGACATATTCATCATCAGTTACCACATGTCTTTTTTTTATACCGGTTTTTTCAAATATTTTTTCTGCTGTCCAGCCTTGATAATTTTCAGCCAGCATTTCGTTATCCAGGGTTTTTTGAGGGAAATAGGTATGGATAGCGCTTATTTTACAGCGAAGTTTTTCAGAATTTTCCATCTGTCTACTCAAATGCTATGTTTCTTGAAGATATAATGTCGAGAATATCCTGTACTGTCTTGATATTTTCGAGTTCATCAATTTCCAGTGCCAAGTCAAGTTCATCATCCAGCATAGTAATGACATTTATCTGTCCCATAGAATCCCAAATTTCAGTTAAGACAGTTTCTGCCGACAAGGCAGAATTTTCCTGCCATTCTAAAGTATCGGCGAGTTTTTCCAGGAATTCTTGTTTTGTCATATTTTTCCTCTTCTCATGTAAATTTATCAGCAAAAAACTACAGAAATGCTTTTCGCATTCAAAATAAAGGTTTGAATTAATGGAATCATTGTTCTTGTTATATTTTAACTGATTTGCAGCTGATCAAAAAGATAAAACCTAACTTGAGTATTTCATTTAAAAAACGAATGATAAAAAATTATTAAAAGCGTTGCAGTAGGGTAAAATTCAGTGTGACTTTTTTTCGTCTTCTCTCTTTGCTTTAAGATGCTTTAATGTGGTTAGATCTGCAATGAAACCATCGAATTTTCAAGTCTTATGCACACATGGGAATTGCATCACTTTGGTCAATTTAGTTCTGATAATTATTTACCTCGTAGATTTTGTAATTATCGCTAATTAAGCTGTTTTAAGCAATGGTGAAAGTTTTTTCATGGTAAAGAAAAAATGTTGGTTTTTCAAGTTATTAGTCTACAATTCAATACTTTGCATTAATCAGGCAAGTATGAGATCATATATATGAATTTTAGATACGGAAAAGGGTGTTATCCGAGGATAAAATGCATATTTTATAGTAAAAAGAGATATGTACCAGGCAATTCCTCATGACATTTCTAAACTTGGGTAAAAGTATTTTTACTTTTGACCTTAACATTATTGTGGATCATAGGATTTGGGTGTAAATGTCAATTGCTTCTTTAGATTTTCATTATTTATACTGTTTATTAAAATAGAATATTTGGGTTAAAATGTAAGTTATGTTTTGAAAGAGGCATTTTTTTTTGTAAAATTTCACTCACATACTCTTTTGGGTTTTTGTTAAATATAAGGAAAGGATATTATGCGTAAACTGGGTTTGAGTTTAGTATTGTTCACCATTTTTATCGGTGGAGGCTTGTATCTAGCTTCAGGAGTAGTTTTGAGTAAGGTAACTGATAAGGTTCTTGAAATTGTGATTTCCCATGGTCAAACAGATATCTTTTCCATAAAGCAACCTTCTTACCAGAAAGTTGCTTTGTCCGGAATTAATAGCGTTGTCTGGAATGGAATTTCATTTACTGCGATGGTAGCAGAGCAGAAAGACTCTCAGGTAAGGCGCCCCTACAGAATTTGGTGTGATACTGTGATTCTGCAGGCTGTAAATTTTACAGAAAGGACATTTGTTATTACTGGTACAGGTTTACGGGCAGCAGGAGATGGAGATGGCAAAAATGGTGCTTTAGAAAAACAATATGGTCGCCTTGAAGATGCCAGTTTTACCAGTATATTTTACCTGGACGTTTTTTCACCAGCGCAAGCAATCACCCAACTCAAAGACATTTCTCTGGCAATGAAACGATTAGTGCAACATGGGAATACTGATATTCCCGTACAGTTTGAAGGTACTGTCGTTTTACCGGTAAATAACAAGGAGGTGCCTGTTCGTTTGCAGATAGTAAAGGATCAAGAACAGTATGTGTTGATCTTGAACAAAGACTCATTGCAAAATTTAGCAGTTGCCAAGGATGAAAAATTGACAGATCCGGAAATTGAATTGTTTTCCCGAAATCCTCTTAAATCACCTAAGTTATTCAGCATCAGGGATGATGCAAAAAATACCGCAATAGAAGCCCGGAAAAAGGATGGAACTGTTCCTGAAGATGCATACCGGCATGTTTTTTGGAGTTATCTGCTTACCAGGTCTTTTGGTGCTGAATTTGCTCAGATGGTTACAGATGCTCATGAGCTTGGCATGACTGATAATACCGAGGCAGAGCATCGCATGGATTATAACAACAATGCAATAGGACGAAGTTATGCTGCAAAAGGATATCAGCGAGAAGAAATTCTGGCTCGTTTAAGAACAGATTCACGGGTGATTATATCTGCCCGGTGATTGTTCATTTATTTGAATTTTACTTTCTCTTCCCCTGCCGGAATGGGGACGCGAACTTTTGGGCCGTAGCCCTGAACGGTGTCGTGGGCACGTACATCAATTTCTGTGACTCCCTCTGTGGTATGGCCACACTGCGTAGGTCTCTCGTCACTGTTTGTTCATCCACTTGAGGATGAACAAGCACACGCTTGTCAATTATCTCACCTGAAACTGATAGGATCTCATAGCCATCTGTATAATCTGATTGTAGATTTTTGAGACGCCTTTCATGACTTGATAGATAACTTTTGTACCTTTTTTTTATCCATATATGGCTTTATCAAATCACAGATGTCATCATGACCTGCAAGTCTTGCCTTTGCTAACGGAATATCACCTTCAGTTCTTGTAAATGGGTCAGCATGATATTTAAGGAGCAATGCCACTAGTTCCTTGTGGCCAAAATCACATGCTTCATGTAGAGGAGTGTACCCATGTTCTCCTTGTTTGTTAATTTTAATTCCTGCTTCAATTAATACTTTTGCCGCTTCGCAGTCTCCCCAAATAGCAATACAATGAAGTGCATTGTCACCAAGCTCATTAGTGTCGTTTATATCGTTAAATTCGACATTTATAAAATCAGCTGTCTGTTTTACTCTTTCTAGAATCTTTTTTACTTCAGGTGTCATATTCTTAAACCGAATAGAAATGAAAAATGGTTGCTTGAAAGATTGTAACTCATTGCAGCGCAAGGGGAAAGGGGAAAATGAGATAGTGAAAGGTGGGGTGGTGTGAATATTGGTTAACTTAATATATTGGCTCAACTTTCCGATTTGGTGTTTTGTGTGTTTTTTCATGACATTACACCAAGTAAACAGCCTGCAATTCGTCTTTCCGGTATGTTTTTAGTCGGAATCCAGGGGCTAAGGCTGGTCAAAGTTTCCTGGATTCCGGGTCAAGCCCGGAAAGACTTCGGGGGCATTGCTAAGTTTTGTCGAACATTCAACACCTTAAGCTAACCCTGGAAGTTAAGTATTGAGTCTTGAATTCGACAGCTATAGGCATGTAACGCTTCAAAAAACAACATAAGGGTACCTTGAAAAATCTTTTTTCGCTCAATATCGGCGTTATGAAAAAAATTTATTGCTCGTAATATTAGCTATATGCCAGCGGTAAACAATTGAGCATGCCTTGATCTTGAACCAAAACCTGAATTTTTAAGATATCTATAGCGCCTGATTTTATGTCAACCCTTTTTCCTTTGATTTCGTAAAGAATAAACGGTCTGAATCAGTTCAATCATCGCAGTGTTTCCGTTATTGTGTCCCTTTTCGAAGTCGTTTTTTTTCATAGCCATTTGATTGGTAATGTGAGCAAAACATATAATATCTTTGTTCGCTGCTTGTGCAAAGGCATAAAGTGCGGAAGCTTCCATCTCAACGGCAAGAAACCCGTTTTCAGTGATGGTTTTAGTGGCTTCTGCAGTCTCTCGATAAGGGGCATCGGTTGTCCATGTACCGCCTTTGATTAAATCTGGACTGGCATCCATAATTGCCTCAGCTAAACTATGGAGGTCGCTTCTCAATGAAACGGATTCAGACGGTGGAAGATAATGATAGCTAGTACCTTCATCGCGAAGACAATGGTCAATCAACTGGAAATATGGGGGTAGTTTATACTGGGCAAGCTGACCAGCAGATGTAATGCTCATCAAAAAATTACAGCCGGAAGCGAAAAGCTGTTCCGCCACCAATACAGCAAACGATGCTCCAACCGCACAGCCTACCACTCCAACCGAATCATCCCCAATCGTTAAATTCCGCATTTCAGTATGATAGCAAGCCCAACTGTCGTTTGTTGGTACACCGGATTTTTTAAGGTGTCGTGATAGGTCACCATCAGGATCAAGAACGCAGAAGGTGGGAACACTGCATTGGGTCAAACCCTTTTGTCGTCGTGCCTCCCTGATAAGAGCACTCGGTTTAAATAATGAGTCATGATTATAGTGCTTATTCTTTATTATTGGGGGAGTGCTCATGTTTAATCCTTAACTCATAAACTTTGCTGAGACCTGGCATCTTTGGATGGACGCCCCTGTGTTCCGTTCATAATTTTGTAATAAACTACAGCGAGTTTATCTTATAAAATCGTATGACTCCATTTCACCTATCGGTAATCAGGACTCAGTTTTCCTCCAAAAGGGAGATGAAAGTATTCCAAGCTAATTTGACGACTACTTTTATATCGGATCATGTGCAAGTCTTTTGTTAGCAAAAACAAATTTGACGAAGATAATATCTAACTGGGACGGCCAACTGAATTTAGAGAAGATTGCAGTCAGCATGAGAAAAGTTTGTTTTCAGACAGTCTCTTAAATTTATTATCTATTTTTCTTCCAGGTGATATTACGGTATTATTTATTAAGTGGAATTGTCCTGGTTTCGTTACCTTTCTTTTGCATGTTTTGATAATACGAACAGCAATGGTTAATCAACTACAAATCTATTTTTTAAAAATAAGAGCAACTTTTTCTTCTGGAGATTGTAACGTCTTAAATATTATTTAAGTTTGTCATTCACAATAGAGTAGTTAAAAGGTGTTGGCATGATTGTTTCTTTAAAATTTCAGTTGGTTATGTGGTTTTTGTTTTTTATCTATTCCATTGTTTCTTGCAACCATACTCCTAGCGTTTTTGCAGCGGACATTGAATCATCTCATGAAAAATCACGAATCCTGACGATTGTATATGCAGTTAATAATTCAGTTGCCAAACTCACCGGTGAGGATGGATATCGAATTCGGTTTGGCCAGGATATTTCTGCTGCTAGAGGTATGGGGGCAGTCAGGGAGACTGAGCTTAATCCGCTTGATTTTACTGAAACGAATGAACTGCAATTCTCTTTTTTATTTATTGTTTTGTTATTTGTAATGATTTCCACTTTTCTGTGGATTTTTTTTAATATGAGATTACGCAGGACAGAGAGGGGGTTTCTTAAAAAAATTGAAGAGTTGAAGGGACAACAGATATTATTGGCGGAGTCGGAGAAGCTTTATCGTACAACGCTCTATAATATTTCTGATGCTGTTTTTGTTACCGATACCGACGGGGTTTTTGTGTGGGTTTGTCCTAATGTCGATAAAATTTTTGGTTATTCAGTCCAGGAAATTCTTAAATTTAAAAATATTTATCATCTTTTGGGAGAAAAAGAGATTTTCAGCTATGCAGAGCTTGTGCAAAAGGTTGAGCTAATCAACATTGAGCATTTAGTTCGGGATAAATCAGGTCAACTCCACAATCTTCTAATAAATGTAAAGAGTGTATCTATTCAGGGAGGTAGTGTTTTATATACCTGTCGCGACATTACGGAACGTAAAGAAAGTGAGAAATTACTTCTTATGCGTCTTCAAGAAATTTCCGGAATTTACACGCTGGCAGGACAGATTAGTAAACAGCTTTCTTTTTCAAAGGTAGTTGAGGTGGCCCTTAAGGAAATTGTTGATATTCTCAAACCAGATATTGCCACTCTTTATTTACTACAAGATGATGTTTTGGAAAAGGTAGGTGAATATGCCATAGATGAACGATACATTCGTATGATGCAAAAGGATGAACATGGAGGCAAATGCCTGTGTTGCCTTACTGAAATAGACGAAAAAATTTATTCGCCAGACATTCTGCTTGATACCCGTTGTAAGCTAGATGAGTGCAAGGACTTGGGACTTCGGTCGGTTTTAACCTTGCCATTAGTGTACGGAGAACTGAAAATTGGAGTACTGATTCTGGTTTCGACAAAAGAGAATCATTTTAAAGTACAGGATATTTTTCTGGAGACACTTGTCAGTCAGATTGCAATCGGTATTCAGAACAGTCTGTTTTTTGAGAAGGAACAGCAGCGATTGAGTGAACTACAAGATGAGGTTCAATTCCTTTCTTTGAGTGCGAATATAGGTGCTGCTCTTACTTCCTCAACGGATTTAGCGGAGATGCTTCAGCAGTGCTGTGTTTTGTTCGTTCAGCATCTGGAGGCTGCTTTTGCCCGTGTCTGGACGCTCAAGCCAGATTCTGACATCTTAGAACTGCAGGCGAGTGCAGGAATGTATACACATATTGATGGGCCTCATAGCCGAATACCTGTTGGTGATAGATATAAAATTGGTTTCATTGCGATGTCCAGAAAACCAATTTTGACCAATGCTGTTGTCGGCGATGCGCAGATTTCTGATCAGCAATGGGCAAAGAAAGAAGGTATTGTAGCTTTTGCTGGCCATCCCCTGTTAATAGGTGATCGAGTGGTAGGTGTACTTGGTATGTTTGCCAGGAAACCATTTTCTGCCACAGTTCAGAAGGCATTAGCTTCAGTGGCCGATGAAATAGCTTTGGGGATTGACCGTAAGTTTGCTGAAGAGATTATTATTCGGGAAAGAGATCGGGCTCAACTTTATTTTGACATCGCTGGGGTGATATCTTTGGTGCTGGATAAAAAGGGTTGTATTGTTCAGGTTAACCGGAAAGGCTGTCAGATTCTTGAATATGAACGGGAGGAATTGCTAGGGTGTAATTGGTTTGAGAAATGTCTACCTTTAACTATCAGACATAAGGTTCAAACGAAATTTAAACAGTGGATGAATGGCACTACACTCACCGGAGACTACAGTGAAAATCCGGTTGTGACCAGTACTGGTAATCAATATCTCCTAGCATGGCATAATACGATTTTAAGGGACCAGGATGGCAATATCATTGGTACACTTAATTCAGGGCTGGATATTTCTGAGCAGAGGATGGCGCGTGATGATCTGCAAAAAATAACCAGTGAGTTGAAGACAATTTATGACAACACCATTTTATTGATAGCCTATCTTGATCCTCATTTTAATTTTCTCAGGGTCAACCATGCTTATACCGAGGCTAGTGGACACTCATACGATTATTTCATCGGTAAAAATTATTTTGATCTTTATCCCAATGAAGAAAGCGAAATTATTTTTCGTCAAGTGATGGAAGCGGGTGATCCTTATGAATCGTTGACCAAAACATTTCAGTATGCAGTGCATCCCGATCGAGCTATCTGTTTTTGGGAATGGACTCTGGGGCCTGTAAAGAATGAGAAGGGAGTAACAACTGGTTTAATTCTAACCATGTTGGATGTGACCCAGAGAGTAAAGGCGAAAGAGGCTCTTGAGCAGAGTGAGCAACGTTTCCGTTCACTGGTGGAGACTTCCAGTGATTGGATTTGGGAAGTTAATTTGGCAGGGAATTATACCTACGCCAGCCCGAAAGTAAATGATCTTCTAGGTTATTTTCCTGAAGAGATTGTCGGGCACACTCCGTTTGAATTCGTCTTGGCTGAAGATAGAGAGGATATCGAGGCTCAGTTTAGAAAATTTGTGAAAAACAAGAGTTCCTTTTCAGGTTTGGTCAATGTGAATCTGCATCGGAATGGCAAACAGGTTGTGCTGGAGACCAGTGGAGTACCGGTATTTGATGATCATGGTCATCTTCAGGGGTATCGGGGAATTGATCGGGATATCACTTCTCGTTATCAATCTGAGGAAAGGTTGCGTCAGGCACAAAAAATGGAAGCTATTGGTACGCTTGCCGGTTGGAGTGGTATGTTAATAGTCGACACCAAAATTGTGCGAATTATAGTTATCACACAGGAGGTGTTAACATGGTTAAAAAAACAAAAAATAGATACACAAAAGAATTTAAAAATGATG
>PJEL010000047.1_pt1 | contig 123484 bp, 112 predicted proteins | sample 1853271 | NCBI WGS metagenome assembly PJEL01 (sample SAMN08108733, study PRJNA415343) | Invertebrate metagenome, whole genome shotgun sequencing project. | host: Globobulimina | place: Sweden: Gullmar Fjord | collected 2015-08 | reverse complement strand
CAACGCTCGTTTGATAATGCTGTTTCTGTTCTTGATGTTGCCGGTGACATTGGCCCTGGTTTAGCAAAAGCGACCATAGCTGGTGTTGTTGATGGCAACCGCGTTGATGCAAAAGACCTAATTACCGAAGATGCTAAATTGCAAATCATCACTGCCAAAGACGATGATGGATTAGAAATTATTCGTCACTCTTGTGCGCACTTATTAGGACATGCGATTAAGCAATTGTTCCCAGATGTAAAAATGGCAATTGGTCCTACTATTGATAACGGCTTTTATTATGATGTAGACCTTGATCACTCTTTGTCTCAAGACGATATTGCTGCTATTGAAAAGCGTATGCTTGAATTAGCAAAAACGAATTATGAAGTTGTTAAGAAAACGGTTTCTTGGCAAGAAGCTCGTGACGCTTTTGAAGCACGTGGCGAGACTTACAAATTACAAATCTTAGATGAGAATATTGATAAGTCTGACAAACCAGGTTTATATCATCACGAAGAATATATCGACATGTGTCGTGGTCCTCACGTTCCAAACATGAAGTTTTGCCAACACTTTAAACTGATGAAAGTGGCTGGTGCATATTGGCGCGGTAACTCTGATAACAAAATGTTACAGCGTGTTTACGGCACAGCATGGGCAGACAAAAAACAACTTAAAGGTTATTTAAAGCGTTTGGAAGAAGCTGAGAAGCGTGATCACCGTAAAATTGGTAAAGCGTTAGATTTATTCCACTGGCAAGAAGAAGCGCCAGGCATGGTATTTTGGCATAACGATGGTTACGCTATTTATACTGAACTAGAGCGCTTTATTCGTCGCAAGTTAACTGAATATAACTACGACGAAGTTAAAGGTCCATTAATGATGGATAGAAGCTTGTGGGAAAAATCAGGTCACTGGGACAAGTACGCAGACAACATGTTTACGACAAGTTCTGAAAACCGTGAATATGCTATCAAGCCAATGAACTGCCCAGGCCACGTTCAAATCTTTAACCAGGGCTTAAAGTCTTACCGAGACTTGCCATTACGTATGGCTGAGTTTGGTTGTTGTCACCGTAATGAGCCATCTGGTGCATTACACGGTTTAATGCGTGTTCGTGGCTTTACTCAAGACGACGCTCATATTTTCTGTACTGAAGAACAAATTCAAGAAGAAGTTATTGGCTGTATTCAAATGGTTTTTGATACTTATAAAACGTTTGGTTTTGAAAATGTGTCAATTAAACTTTCTACGCGTCCAGAACAACGCGTAGGTAGCGATGAAATTTGGGACAAAGCAGAAAAAGCATTGGCTGATGCGTTAGATGCAAATGAATTAGAGTATGACTTGCAGCCTGGTGAAGGTGCATTCTATGGTCCTAAAATTGAATTCACATTACATGACTGTTTAGGTCGTGCTTGGCAATGTGGTACGGTTCAAGTTGATTTCTCTATGCCAGGTCGTTTAGGTGCAACTTACGTTGGTGAAGACAACGAACGTAAAACACCAGTTATGATCCACAGAGCAATCTTAGGTTCGTTAGAACGATTTATTGGAATTTTGATTGAAGAGTACGCAGGTCTTCTTCCAACATGGTTGGCCCCAAAACAGGTAGTAATAATGAATATTACCGATTCACAAGCCGAATATGTGAAAAAAGTGGAAGAAAAGTTGAAGCAAAGTGGAATTAGAGTCATTTCGGACTTGAGAAATGAGAAGATAGGCTTTAAAATCCGTGAGCACACTCTTAAGCGTATTCCGTTTATGTTGGTTGTTGGCGAAAAAGAGAAAGAATCAGCACAAGTTGCAGTTCGAACTCGAAAAGGTGACGATATGGGCTCAATGCCAATCGATGACTTTATCGCACAATTTAATGAAGTAGTGAGCAAATACGAATAATATTCGTAACTAATATCGAGCATCGCAATGAGTATAAAATTATAGAAAACGACTCGCGGTGCTTTATTTATAATTTTTTTGGAGGATTTTGCCATTAGAGCGCAAAACAAACGTGGCCAAAAGGCTGCTCAAAACAGGTTAAATGAAGAAATTACCGTTCAAGAAGTTCGATTAGTCGGCGTTGAAGGTGAACCTTTAGGTGTTGTTTCTATTAAAGAAGCATTAGCAGCGTCAGTTGAAGCAGGGATGGATCTTGTAGAGATCAGTCCAAATGCTGAGCCACCTGTTTGTAAAGTTATGGACTACGGCAAATTCCTATACGAAAAGAGTAAAGCTCAAAAAGAGCAAAAGAAGAAGCAAAAACAGATTCAGGTTAAGGAAATTAAATTCCGTCCTGGAACTGATGAAGGCGATTACCAGGTAAAACTACGCAACCTGCGTCGCTTCATTGAAGCTGGAGACAAGGCGAAAGTCACTATCCGCTTCCGTGGTCGAGAGATGGCTCATCAAGATATCGGACTAGATCTACTAAGACGTGTTAAAGCGGATTTAGAAGAAATTTCTACGTGCGAATCTTTCCCTTCACGTGCTGAAGGTAGACAGATGATCATGGTACTCGCACCAACTAAGAGCAACTAAGCTCTTAAACTAGTCGGTAGGTAAGGCCTTTAACAAGTAATTGGTGAGTTTCGACAAACCAGTTCGCCTTAATACCATTTTAATTAACACTCTAACAATGCGGAGTCTAGGCAATGCCTAAAATGAAAACTCATAGCGGCGCGGCAAAGCGCTTTAAAAAGACTGCCTCTGGTGGTTACAAACGTAAACAGTCTCACTTACGTCACATTTTGACTAAGAAGAGCTCTAAGCGTAAACGTCACTTACGTAGCAAGTTAATGGTTTCTTCAGTAGATAAGCCGTTGATCGATCGTATGTTAGCTGGCGCTTAAGAGAGGAGACTGAATAATGGCAAGAGTAAAACGTGGTGTACAAGCTCGCAAGAGTCACAAAAAAGTACTAAAGGCAGCTAAAGGTTATTACGGAGCACGTTCACGTGTTTACCGCGTAGCATTCCAAGCTGTAACAAAAGCAGGTCAATATGCATACCGTGACCGTCGTCAAAAGAAACGTGTTTTCCGTCAATTATGGATTGCTCGTATCAATGCAGCGGCTCGTCAAAACGGTTTGTCATACAGCAAATTCATGAACGGCTTGAAAAAGGCGTCTATTGAAGTAGATCGTAAGATCCTTGCTGACATCGCTGTTCACGACCAAGCAACATTCGCTGTTTTAGTTACTAAAGCAAACGAAGCGTTAGCTGCTTAATCAAGCCAAAATTTGATTTTGATGAAAGGAAGCCTAGGCTTCCTTTTTTAATACCTAATTTTTAACGATGTTCTTCAAGCCGGTTAAATTACTAACTAACGGTTATTTTTAAATGGCGTTCAGTTCCACAGTTCGAACTTAAGTTATACTCTTGAGTGTCGACTTTTTTACTAAAGGTTAAGTTAGCTGGAATATAGCAGGGTTTATTGAACTCAATTTTTATAGTTTTGTTTGGAACGTTTTGTTGTTCAATGACTTTGTTCATACTCAAATGAGCGTTTAACATTCCGTGCACTAAAGCGCCTTTTAAACCAAATAGTTTTGCGAAGGTATTGCCCATATGAATTGGGTTAAAGTCTCTAGAAATACGGGCATATTTCCAAACATCTTTTTGGCTGATTTCAAAATTTGTTAATGTTTCAAAATCCGCGTCATTATTTGAAGCCACTTTGATAGACGAACGGCCTTGATAATAGCGACTCTTATCAAGCATCTCATTGATATTGACTAAGGTTACTTTTTTATTTTGCCAGACAGTTGTCTTAATTTTGTAAAGAAGCCCTTTATCTGACTCGTCTATCGATTCAATTTCTACGACAACCGTGGAAGGTAATCGCCAATTCTGCGGTCCTAACACTTCTACTTGACAAGATATGTGAATTAAACCCAGTAATTTAGATGGAATGTCACTTTGCGCTACGCACTGAAGAATGAGTGGAAATGTCGCATTAAAAACAAAAGTAGGTCTAGCTTCTACTGCACCAAACTTAGCTTCAAATCTATTTAGAACTTTATAGTTTGGGTAATAGTTATCTACACTAATTGCAAAGGGTTTAAATAAACCTATATCACGCGGCGTTCGTTTAGCTGCAGTATAAATTAATTTACCTACAGAAAATGGTGGTTGTTGAATGAGCATAATTAAATATATTTCCTTATTCTTGGTTATGTCCACTTCAATTGTGGCCAACAAGATAATAGCTGACTCAAATAATATCAATATTTCGGTAGGAATAGCACCTCCTTATATTAATGAAGCGGAAAAAGAAGTTGGATTTGTAACTAAGATCATATTGGAGTCATTGAAGGAGAGTAAAAACGTCCCAAACTTTATAGTTAAAGATTGGCACCAAGTTAGTTCAGCCGTTGATCTTGAGCATCACCTGTCATACTGGTGGCATAAGACACCTGAAAGAGAAAAAAAATGGTACTTTTCACAACCTATTTTTAAAGCGGAATTTGTATTTTTAGCTCGTAAAGACGTTCGCTTTTACTGGACTAGATACGACCAATTAAGACCTTATAAAATTGGCCTTTCGCATATACAAAGTTACGGTGCTCTTTTTGATTCTTATATTCAATACTTACAAACAGAAACTTTAATATCTGACTATAGCGGTATTAAAGCATTATTAAAGGGAGATGTTGATGCCATATTGATTGAAAAATCCATGGCGATTCACTTGTTATCATTTTTTAATAAAAAAGAGCAAAACAGGCTGGAGTTATTTAAAAACAAGATTATTTATGAAGAGCCTTATTTTCTAGTTTGCGCAAAGTCATTTAGTAACTGTAATTATTATATAGAAGTTTTTAATGTTGGCCTTAACAAGGTAAAATCATCTGGTAAGTATGACAAGATCATAGAAGAGTTTAGTAGAGGCCATAAATGAAGATTGAAGTATTACCTGTTACGCCATTTCAGCAAAATTGCAGCATCATAGTTTGTACTGAAACAAACCAAGCCGCTATCGTCGATCCTGGCGGAGAAGTAGACAGAATTATTGCTAAGCTTGAAGAGCTAAGCGTAACGCCTCAAAAGATTTTAATTACTCATGCGCACATTGATCATGCAGGTGGAACAAAAGATTTAAGTGAACGTTTGAATTTGCCAATCGAAGGTCCTCAAACTGAAGATTCATTTTGGATTGACCGTTTAGCAGACCAGTCACGTATGTTCCAGTTTCCGGAAGCTAAACCATTTGAACCAACAACTTGGTTAAATCACAGTGACAAAGTAACCGTTGGCAACTTAGAGTTTGAAGTTAGGCATTGTCCAGGACATACACCAGGCCACGTCATATTTATAAATCATCAATATAAATGGTGTTGGGTCGGGGATGTTTTATTTAATGGAAGCATAGGCAGAACAGATTTTCCAAGGGGCGATCACGCTACGCTGATTAATGCTATTAAGGAAAGCCTGTTGACGTTAGACGATGATTACCAGTTTCTTTCTGGCCATGGCCCAACATCAACAATAGGTTATGAAAGGGCTCATAACCCATTTATACAGTAGAGTATAAGGAGAGCCGTTAGTTACGGTTCTCACATACCTTTTTAACACAATTACCATAAAGGTATAAACTGTGATTGGTAAGTTCTATGCCATTTCTTTTAGCAACGTCGTCTTGACGCTGTTCAATAACATCATCAGTAAACTCTAATACTTTGCCACAATCTAGACAAACTAAATGGTCGTGATGCTTTTTGTTTGCTAATTCAAAAACCGATTTACCACCTTCAAAATGATGACGAGTAACAATACCTGCATCATCAAATTGATTTAAAACACGATAGATTGTTGCTAAACCAATTTCTTCGTCGTGCTCTAACATTAATTTATATAAATCTTCCGCACTTATATGCTCATCTTTTAAAGACTTTAATAGCTCTAAAACCTTTAGGCGAGGAGAGGTTACCTTTAATCCGGCGTTTTTTAGTTGAAGATCATTTTCACTCATAACTTTCTTTCTTTTTTATTGGTCTAATTTCATTATACGCATAACACTCAATATTAGAACCGCAAATACGGCTCTAATCGGATTTATATAATATTAAGCAATTTGACCCCAAAGGTCATACTCGTCTGAATGTTCAATTAAAACATCAACTAAGTCACCTGGTTTTACATCTTTCTCTTCATTTAAGTAAACCATACCATCAATTTCTGGTGCATCTGCGTAACAACGGCCAATGGCACCTTCTTCATCAATTTCATCAATCAATACTTTCATTGTAGTACCAATACGAGCTTTTAATTTAGCAGTGCTAATTGCTTGTTGTTTTTCCATGAAACGAATGTATCGTTCTTCTTTAACTTCTTCAGAAACATCACCACCAAGCTCATTAGCTTTAGCCCCTTCAACTGGGCTGTATTTAAAGCAACCAACTCTATCTAGTTGAGCTACATCCAACCAGTTGAGCAACATTTGAAAGTCTTCTTCAGTTTCACCTGGGAAACCAACAATGAAGGTTGAACGTATAACAATCTCAGGGCAAATATCTCGCCATTTTTGAATACGTTCTAATACTCTTTCTGCTTGCCCTGGGCGTTTCATTGCCTTTAAGATTTTAGGACTGGCATGTTGAAAAGGTATGTCTAAATACGGTAATAATTTACCTTCAGCCATTAACGGTATTGTTTTATCAACAGAAGGGTAAGGGTAAACGTAATGTAAGCGAACCCACATACCCATTTCGCCAAGCTTTTCACATAGTGTTTTCATGTCCGTTTTAATCGGCATGCCGTTCCAAAAATCCATTTTGTGTTTAACATCAACACCGTAAGCACTTGTATCTTGTGATATTACTAATAACTCTTTTACACCTGCCGCTTTTAAACGTTCCGCTTCTGATAAAACTTCTCCAATTGGGCGGCTAACTAAATCTCCGCGCATTGAAGGAATAATGCAGAATGTACATCTGTGGTTACAACCTTCAGATATTTTTAGGTATGCAAAATGTTTTGGAGTCAGCTTAACGCCGTGATCAGGAATTAAGTTTTCAAAAGGGTTATGTTCAGGTTTAGGAAGATGTTCGTGTACTTGGTTAAGTACTTCTTCGTAGGCATGTGGACCGGTAACTGCTAATACGTTAGGGTGAATCTCTCTGATTTCATCATCCTTAACACCCAAGCAACCAGTCACGATAACACGGCCGTTTTCTTTTAACGCTTCGCCAATGGTATCTAAAGATTCTTGAACGGCACTATCAATAAAGCCACAGGTATTAACAATTACTAAATCTGAATCATGGTAAGTATTAACCACCTCATAACCTTCAGTTCGAAGTTGAGTCAAAATACGTTCTGAGTCGACTAAGTTTTTAGGACAGCCTAAACTTATGAAACCGATTTTACTCCCTACATCAAAAGATTGACCTTCCGTTAACGTAGCCGCACCTTGTGCTTTATTCTGCTCTGCAATTACTTTAACTGGAGTTTCAAGCGTTGTTGTTTTGTTTGGAGTGAATTTTTCGACTGTCATACTTTGCCTTCTTTAATTGAACGTTCGAGCAGGGCTTTCAAAACAGCCCTGCCGAATTTGCGCAAGATTATACAGGATAGAAGGGTGCCTGAGTAGTAATACCTGTATTAACTATTGAGCTCAACTAATTTGAAACTGGCTCCTTTATTGCCATCAATCAATACTTGGCATTTACCCCAAGATTTAGGAATTAACCACTGATTGTTTTCCTCGATAGTAAAGACATTACGTTTATTATCACAACGAACATCTAACTTATCTAAATCACCATTTATGTCCTGAATTACAAACGAGTTACGGGAAAGTCTATGGCTCCAAGTACCTGCTTTGGTAAGATTCGCATCACGAATAATAAGATTATCACTAGCAATGTGTTGTTCAATTTTTTCAGCAAAAGGGGCTAATGCTTCTTTCGTTTTTATAGCTTGCTCAGATTTGAAATGCTTTAAACTATTAAAGGTATAGAGCGCGTCGTTAAATCGTTGTTCATCAGCTTCAATAATAAACATTCTATGCAAATTACGTATGGTTGTAGCCTCCGGTAACCTGCTGTTATATTTATCATGTTTGGGTTTGTGAGTCGCTTTGTAGAGGTGTTTCAATTCATTTTTTTTATCCCCAATCAGAAAATAATACTCCGATTGTAAATAATGAAACCAAGTTATTTCAGTTAAATTAGACTCTCCCGCCCACTCAGCGTTTGCTAATTCAAGCCCCAACTTATCAGCTTCTTTGTTTTCCAATAATTTAACCGCACTGTTATAAAATGTGCTGAACTTTCTTGATACGCCATTATTATTGATTGAAAAATCAAACTGTAGCTTAGTATCGCACTGTTGTATTGCTTCGCCATCTTTTTCGGCAGGCGTGTATTTCCATTTTCTTATCGCTCGCAATGCAGCACGTTCAAACGCAACGTCACCGGCCGAATCTATAACCGTTGGTTCAAGAACCGAACCGTCTGTATCAATTATAAAACTCATTTGTACCCAACCTTCTTTTCCACTTTTTGCAGCGCTTGAAGGGTATATAGGACCTTTTCTCTCAATAGGTGTTGCGTTAACAATGGACTCTACTAGACGGGCTGTTTTAATATCAGAGCTTGGAATACTTAATTCGGAACCTGCATGCACATGCACCGAGAATACTAGTGCAAGCGCTACCGGACTAAGCTTTTTGATGCTGAGTGAGTTGATACGTGTACTGATGCGTGTGACGTTACTTGAAATATGTTTCATATTGTTCCCTCAATAGTAATACCAGAATTATTAGTTATTTATACGGTTATTGCAAATGGATGATGTTTAGATAACTTATGTACTATTAGCTTTAAATTTCGTAGGATTCCCCGATAAAAATGAAAAGTACAAATAGGCCCAAATGACAATCTCTAAGAATAAGTATCCTCCAAAATCATTGTTAGTTTGTATTGCCGGCACAAATTTAACGAATGAAGAAAAGCTTCGTTTAAAACACCCATTAGTTAACGGGGTCATTTTATTTTCAAGAAACTTTAAAAATAGCTATCAGCTAAAAGAGCTTGTGGATTCGATAAAAAGTGTTTCTGAGACACCTTTACTAGTTGCTGTAGATAACGAGGGTGGACGTGTACAACGTTTCAAATCCGATGGCTTTACACATTTACCAGCAATGGCTGAACTATATCGTTACTTTGCGAGTTTAACGAATGCACAGAGATCAGAACGGGTCAAACAATCTGATCCTAAAACATCTTATGACCAGCCAAGTACAAAATGTTTAGAGGCAGTTAATGATATTGGTTATCTCATGGCGTTTGAATGTTTGTCGCATGGTATAGATTTGAGTTTTGCTCCGGTAATGGATATTGATCAAGGTTCCGATGTGATTGGTGACAGAGCCTTTCATGAATCGCCAGATATCGCTGCAAAACTTATTAATGCTTTTTGTACTGGAATGCGAATGGCTGGGATGCCAACAGTTGGAAAGCACTTTCCAGGACATGGCTCAACAAAAGAAGACTCTCACTTTCATACTCCTGTTGATACTAGAGAGTGGACAGAAATTAAAGACAATGATTTGAAAGTGTTTGAAACGCTACTGTCAAAAACCATTATTGATGGAATTATGCCAGCTCATATTATTTTCGATCAGATAGATAAAGAACCAGTTGGATATAGTAAGTTTTGGCTTCAAAAGGTATTAAAAGAAGATCTGAAGTTCAAAGGTATAATCTTTAGTGACGATTTGGCGATGGTTGGTGCCGGAGTTTCTACGAAGAATCCGTTAAGTTACATAGAGCGATATGAAAAGGCGATAGAAGCTGGTTGCGATATTGCGTTGTTATGTAATAAACCTGACGATGTTGATTTATTATTGAGTCAGATTAAACCATCAGATGTCAGCCAAATTATGAATAACAGCGGTTTTAAGTTTGATAGTCAAACTAACAACGTAATTTACAGAGATAAACTAGATGCCGCTAAAGATGTCATCAAAAAAATAAACGAATGGAAATCCGCTTAAAATAATAAGAATAAGAACGGAGTAAAAATGAGCTTTAATAAGCAGAGTTTAATTTGGCTAGCACCACTCATAGCATTTTGTATAGGGTTTTTAACTGCAGAGCTTGGTCAACCTAAAGAAATTGCGATAACGTTAGCGATTACTGTTTGGGTTGGAATATGGTGGGTTACAGAAGCGGTACCTATACCGTTTGCTTCACTTGTCCCTTTTGTGTTTTTACCTGCATTTGGAGTTATAGACTTTAAAGAAGCCTCTTCGGCATTTGGTAGTCATGTCATCATATTATTAATGGGTGCATTTCTATTGGCGAAGGGCCTAGAATCCAGCGGAGTTCATAAACGAATCGCGTTTAACATTATTAATGCACTTGGCGGCACTAGCGCATTTCGAATTGTCTTTTCTTTTATGGTGGCCAGTAGTGTTTTGTCTATGTGGATCTCAAACACGGCAACGGTATTAGCTCTAATCCCCGTTGCTACGGCAATTGCTCTATCTGCTAACAACAGAGACTTTGCAGTAGCCTTGTTATTAGGATTAGCATTTTCGGCAAGTATTGGTGGAGTAGGTACATTAATCGGCACACCACCTAATGTTATATTTGCATCGGTATATGAAAGCTACGCTGGCAACGAGTTTGGTTTTGTTCATTGGATGAAATACGGCGTTCCTGTAGTAATAGTTACCATTCCTGTTGTGGCGCTTTATTTGAGCCGGGGCATCACTCTAAATCACAAACTAGAACTTCCAGAGGTTGGAGAATGGCGTACGAGTGAAAGGCGTGCACTCATTGTTTTTTTGATTATAGCTTTACTGTGGATTTTTAGAAAACACCCTTTTGGAGGTTGGTCCGAGCTTACAGGAATGACACTTGTTGGTGATGCAACAATTGCGCTGTTTGGCGCTATGTTGATGGCGATTGTTATTGGCGATGATAACAAGCCTATTTTGAATTGGCAGCAGGCCAAAACAATTCCTTGGGATATGCTCATTTTATTTAGTAGTGGTATTTGTCTAGCTAAAGGTTTTGCTGCGTCGGGTTTAAGCGAATTAATAGGTAGTCAACTTTCTTCAGCTTTTGCATTACCATTATTCTTTTTATTATTGGCGTTGTGCCTAAGCTTGTCGTTTTTGACCGAAGTGACTTCTAATACCGCGACGGCAACCTTGTTCATGCCAATTCTAGCAAGTGTAGCTATAGAAAAGGGCATTCCAATGGAGCTTATAATGATACCGGCTGTAATATCTTGTAGCTTTGCTTTTTGTTTACCCGTTGCAACGGCCCCAAACAGCATTGTATTTGCATCTGGGCAGTTAACAATTTCAGACATGGCTAAAAAGGGTGTAGGTTTAAATATCATTGGTGCGGTTATTGTTTCAACGGTGGTTTATGTAATTCACTAGCGCTACCTTAGTACGAATGAGCCAATCATTAGGTTGGCTTAAACTCTAGATACAAAAAAACCAGCAATGTAGTATTTACACTTGCTGGTTTTTTATTGCTTTAAAAAGAAAGCTTAATACTTTCTCAAGCGGTTAATTCGTTATTAGGCTAGTTCGTCTAAACACATCTCTTCACGAATCTGAGCACACCATTGCTTAACACGTTGCTCTGTTAGCTCAGGCTGTCTATCTTCATCAATTCCTAAGCCAACAAAATGGTCAGCATCTGCCATGCCTTTAGAGGCTACAAAGTCATAACCTGCAGTAGACCATTGACCCAATAGTACCGCACCTTTAGTTTCTACAATGTCACGAACCATGCCCATCGCATCTAAGAAATACTCTGCGTAATCTTCTTGATCGCCACAGCCAAAAATAGCAACAAGCTTTCCGTCGAAGTCAATTTGCTCTAGCTCTGGGAAAAAGTCATCCCAATCACACTGCGCTTCGCCGTAATACCAAGTCGGAATTCCAAAAAGAAGTAAATCATACTCAGCGATTTCTTCTTTAGTGCTTTTTGCCACATCGTGAACGTCAATTAGATTTTTACCTAACTCTTTCTGGATCATTTTTGCGATATGTTCAGTATTACCAGTATCGCTACCAAAATAGATGCCTACACTTGCCATCGGATTAACCTTCTAATAAATTTTTTAATGATTCTTCAATTAACTCTGCTAATAATTCGCTGCGGCTAATACCGCGTTCTTCTGCTATTACCGTTGCATCGTCATAAATTTCTTTGTGCAGCTTAATTTCTACACGTTTTAAACCAGCTTGCTTATCACGCGTAAGCTGATTTTTTTTATTAATTCTTATTTGCTGTTCACGACTGTATGGCGACGATTTTGGTCTGCCTCTTTGTTTATCAGTTGCAAACAGATCTATAGTGGTTCTATCAATTGTAGCTTTAGCCATTTACTATAAACCGTTATTTTCCCAGAAAAATTGAATAATTCCTTTTGCAACAAAGCCGGCGCAACCTAAAAATAGTACCAACCAGACAAAGATCCTGCCAAATTTTGGAACATCGCCTTTTTTTAATACGTCTTGTATGGCTAAGCCGATAAATACAAAAATTCCTAAAAAGAACAAATTAAGACCGATTGTTTCTGCTATTGCATACTGCTCTGGTGTCATTACTTCACTACCTTAAAAGAACATTAACGACGTTTTATTCGCTTTACTTTGTTGCTGGTTTGGACGCAAAGACCCAAACGGCGGCGGATTTTAACAAATTTAAAGAGTTATTTCAGCTATTCAGATAAAAAATCTCTACATATTTTTACAAATGCAACTGACCGTTCTGCATGTAGCCAATGTCCCGCTCCATTTATGGTTTTAGCTTTGGTATTAGGGAACCGCCCAACAATCTCACCTCGATGCTCCGGCAAAACATAGCTAGATTCGCTACCTATAATAAAAAGAGTAGGACCAGAGTATGTCCCTTCACGGTTACTTTTTATTAATTCATTATAGTCTGAAGACAACTGGTCTAAATTAAATCGCCACATCCACTCTCCAGGTTTAGATTTATCTCGTACTAAACTTTTCAACAAAAAGCTTCGAACGCCCGGCTCATTAATCTTTCTCGCTAAAATTTCGTCGGCGTCTTTTCTATTTTCCAATGTGGTTAATGGCACAGCCTGCAAACTGGAAATAATGTCATCATGTCGCGGTTTATATTGTACGGGTGCGATATCCGCAACGATTAACTTAGATATTAACTCAGGATTTGCCAAAGCAATTTCCATCGCAATTTTACCGCCCAGCGAATGCCCCAATATTTGTACAGGACCAACATTCAGCTGTTTGATAAAATCACTTACCGCGTTTGCCATGTTTGCAATTGAAAGTGGTACCACAGTATCTGAGTCACCATGTCCTGGAGCGTCAATTAAGTAGACCTTGTGCTCATCACTAAGTTCTCTAGCAACGGCTTTTAAGTTGTCTGACGTGCCGAACAAACCATGAATTATGATCAACGGTTTTCCTTCGCCCATGGATTGGTAATTTATTGTCATCAATTTGCCTTAATTAATTTAGGTTTATTAACCTATACTTTGACTTTATTTTCCCTTACACCACTAATTAATGCAATTAGGCTTTAAGAGCAACTTTGATTCTGGTTATAATGAGTTATTCCTTAACATTTCTGTTAACGATCATTTTAAACAAATAATAATTAGTAATGATTGGATTTTATGAAAACTATTCAGATAGACGATGATTTATATCAATTCATCGCAGCAAACACACAAAAAATAGGCGAAAGCGCCTCAGATATTCTTAGAAGACTGTTGTGGGAAAATACCCAATCTAAGCAAGTTGAGGTAACACTTCAACCTTCTGCGGCAACAACTTCAAAGATCAGTAGCGCAAATAATGACAATGTCTCAGAAGTCACTAGCCAACCTGTTGTTGATTCATCAGTTAAAGTAGATGCTCCCGATACTAAAGTGGAAACTACTCCATTAGTAGAAGAGCCTGAAACAGAAGACGACCAAGTTGTAGAACCTTCAATTTGTAAAGATACCACTGTATTTAACTTGCTCAATAAAGAAGAAGTAGCAACTCAAAAAGGTGCAGTAGGGCGTTTTCTTTTCATACTCGGTAAGCTGCATCGTGCGCACAATTCTAATTTTAACAACGTACTTGAAATTAAAGGCCGTGAACGTAATTACTTTGGTTTGTCGGCGTCTGAATTAGAAGCCAGCGGCAGTAGCATCAAACCAAAACAAATTCCAAATAGCGAATATTGGGTAACGACAAATAATAATACACCTAGAAAGAAGTTTATTATTTTTGAAGTGGCTAAACATCTTGGTTACGAAGAAACGGACGCTGAAAAGCTACGTGAACTAATTTAAGGAATCAATATGGCATTGCACGAACGAGCTGGTTTGCCGGCGTTACCTGAAGACCTAATTAATGTTCCAAGGTTGATGGCGAGTTATTATTTAAATGAGCCGGATGTTGAAAAATTCCCTGAACAGCGCGTTGCCTTTGGCACGTCGGGCCATCGTGGTTCAGCGCTCAATACAACATTTAACGAAAGCCATGTGTTAGCAATAACCCAAGCGATATGTGAATACCGTATTGAACAGCACTATGAAGGCCCGGTTTATTTAGGCTTTGATACGCACGCTTTATCAGAAGCGGCTTTTGCTTCAGTTATCGAGGTTTTAGTAGCCAATGAAATTCAGGTCGTGGTGCAGGCTGGTTTAGGTTATACGCCTACTCCTGTGATATCCAATTTGATTATTGAGCACAATAAAGACCATCCAGCATTTTTGGCTGATGGCATTATTATCACGCCTTCGCATAATCCTCCCCAAGATGGTGGAATTAAATATAACCCGCCGCATGGTGGCCCGGCTGACAGTAAAGTTACTAAGTGGATTGAAGATCGAGCAAATCAACTACTGATTGAAGACTTAGCCGACGTTAAACTATTCCCTTACAGCCAAGCATGGAATACAGGTTACGTTAAAGAGCAAGACTTTATTGCTGACTATGTTAGCGGCTTAGAACGCGTCATTGATTTTGCAGCTATCCGTAAAGCGGGTATTAAAATAGGCGTTGATCCGTTAGGCGGATCTGGCATTCACTATTGGCCAGAGATAAAGGCACAATATGGTATCGATTTAAATCTAGTAAACGAGATAGTAGATCCAACCTTTTCTTTTATGTCTTTAGATAAAGACGGAAAAATTCGTATGGATTGTTCGTCAGAAAAAGCGATGGCGAGCTTAATTGGTCTTAAAGATCAGTTTGAAATCTCCGTTGCAAACGATCCAGACTATGACCGCCACGGCATAGTGACTAAAACGCACGGGCTTATGAACCCAAATCATTACCTATCTGTGTGTATTGATTATTTATCTAAGCATCGCCCAGAATGGGACGCAAACCTTAAAATAGGAAAAACGTTAGTTTCAACGTCTATGATTGACCGTGTTGCTAAAGCAAACGGCAAAGATGTTGTAGAAGTGCCAGTGGGTTTTAAATGGTTTGTAGAGGGCTTATCTAATCACCAGCTTATGTTTGGTGGAGAGGAAAGTGCAGGTGCGAGCTTCTTAACGCGTTACGGTGACGTTTGGTCAACGGATAAAGATGGCATTATTTTAGCCTTGCTAGCGGTAGAGATCACAGCTGTTACAGGACTAAATCCGTCAGAATACTATGACAAGCTTGTAGAAGATCATGGTAAACCTTTTTATAAGCGAATTGATGCGCCAGCGAGTCCAGAGCAAAAGTCTGTGCTTTCATCATTATCACCAACTGATATCACATCAAACATGTTGGCAGGTGAAGAGATAGTCTCAATACTTACTCAAGCGCCTGGGAATGATGCACCAATTGGTGGCTTAAAAGTGGTTACTCAAAATGGTTGGTTTGCTGCTAGACCATCGGGTACAGAAAATATATATAAAATATATATGGAGAGCTTTATTGGCGAATCGCACTTAGCCAAAATTGAAAAAGAAGCGCAACAAATCGTCGCGTCAGCTTTTAATAGCAAAGGCTTGTAGTCATTATTTTAACCTGAATTTTTGGCGTGCAAACGTATGTAGGTCAAAAATTCAGGTCATCGGCTTGGTCAAAAACCCGCTTACCTATATATTCCTTCCCCATATTTTGACTATTCTTGAACTCAAGCTCCTCAAATATTTTCTTTTGAGCATAATTCAAATAACGCTGAGTCTAGAAACAAAAGGGCAATTCACATGGCGAATAACAGCAAAACTTCATTTCCACTTACAGCGGACGTAACCGCTGCAGCGTTTAAGGATTCTATACTTAAACATCTTAATGCAACGCACGGTACTGATGTAAATAAGGCAACCAACAGAAGTTGGTGGGACGCAGTATCTTCTGCGTTAAATGAGTATGTTTACAACAGCCTTAGCCAAACCCAAAGAACTTATTTTGAAAACGATACGCGAGCAGTACATTACTTTTCGTTAGAGTTTTTGATGGGACGTTTAACGGGCAACAACCTACACAACTTAGGTTTGTATACCGTTGCACAAGAAGCGCTTAAAGAATTAGACATCAATATCGAAACTTTGGTAGACGAAGAAGAAGATATGGCGTTAGGAAATGGTGGTTTAGGTCGCTTAGCCGCTTGTTTTATTGACTCTTTAGCTACGATGCATTTACCAGCGGTTGGTTATGGTATTCATTATGAACATGGCTTGTTCCGCCAAGAGTTTCAAGATGGTCACCAAATAGAGAGACCAGACAGTTGGCGTGAATACGGCAATCCATTTGAGATTTGTCGTCCGGAAAATGTTCAAGAAATACCTGTTTATGGTTACGTAGAAACTAAATTTGATGACAACGGACATATTGCTAAAGTTTGGCATCCAGGTCGTGTGATTAAAGGTGTTCCTTGGGATGTACCAGTTGTAGGTTATGAAGGTACTAACGTAAATATTCTTCGTTTGTGGGAATCTCGCGCATCAGACTTCTTTAACTGGGATGTATTTAATGCCGGTGGTTACCATGACGCTCACAAAGAGAATGTAGAGGCAGAGACAGTTTCTAAAGTGCTTTACCCAAATGATGAAACAGAAGCTGGTAAAGAATTACGCTTAATTCAGCAATACTTCTTTAGTGCTTGTTCACTAAAAGACATCATTAATCGTTATCAGCGAGCTCACGGTGAAGACTGGAGCAAATTTAGCGAACAAGTAGCGGTACAGCTTAACGATACCCATCCAGCTGTCGCGATACCTGAACTAATGCGAATTTTGGTTGATGAGTTTAATCAAGATTGGGATTACGCATGGAACGTATGTCGTGAAACATTTAGTTATACTAACCATACTTTATTGCCAGAAGCATTAGAGAAATGGTCAGTAAGCTTATTTGAAAAAGTGTTACCGAGACATTTAGAAATTATTTATGAGATTAACCGTCGTTTCCTAAACGATGAAGTTGAGGCTAAGTGGCCAGGCAACGATACAATTAAGTCTAAGCTTTCAATTATTGAAGAAGGCCATGAACGCATGGTTAGAATGGGTAACTTAAGTGTTATTGGTTCTAATAAAGTGAATGGTGTTGCTGAAGTTCACTCAGCATTAGTTAAGAGTGATTTATTCCCTGAATTTGATGCACTTTGGCCAGAAAAACTAACGAACGTAACCAATGGCGTTACACCTAGACGTTGGTTAAAAGCGTGTAATCCTAAATTATCAGAGTTAATCGACGCGACAGTAGGCGATAAGTGGCCAACAAACTTAGAGTTGTTACGTGACTTAGATAAAAAAGCGGACGATGCTGAATTCCAAAAGCAATTCATGGCCATTAAACATGAAAACAAAGTAGAGTTAGCATCCGTTATTAAAGAGTTAACGGACGTTGAAGTAGATCCTTCAGCTATTTTTGATATTCAAATTAAGCGTTTACATGAATACAAACGTCAACACTTAAACTTATTGCACATCATGGCTTTATATCGTCGTTTATTGCAAAACCCAGACTACGATATGCACCCTAGAGTGTTTATCTTTGGTGCTAAAGCGGCGCCAGGATATAAATTGGCTAAAGATATTATTTATGCCATTAATAAAGTAGCTGACAAAGTGAATAATGATGAGCGTATAAAAGGCAAACTTAAAGTTGTATTTTTACCAAACTATCGCGTTTCGTTAGCAGAGAAAATGATCCCTGCGGCTGATGTTTCTGAACAAATATCAACAGCGGGTAAAGAAGCGTCTGGTACTGGTAATATGAAACTGGCGCTAAACGGTGCAATTACTATTGGTACGCTTGATGGTGCAAATATAGAAATCGCCGAAGAAGTTGGTGAAGACAATGTTGTCATTTTTGGTTTGACGGTCGATGAAGTAAAAGCCGTTAACAAAGCCGGTTATAGCCCTTGGGACTATTACTACGCAAACCCAGAGATTAAAGCGGTATTAGACTGGTTCGAAACTGACTACTTTACGCCAGGTAAGCCAGGTGAGTTAGCATCAATAAAGCACAGTCTTTTAGAAGGTGGTGATCCTTACTTATGTTTAGCTGATTTTGACGGTTACTCTAAAGCACACGAGCAAGTTAATGCTAAGTACATTGACAAGCAAGGTTGGGCGAAGAGCGCGATTCTAAACACAGCTTATATGGGCAAATTCAACTCTGACCGTTCTATACAAGACTATGTAGACAGAATCTGGAAATTAAAATCTTACCCAGTAAAAGTTAATTAATTTACTTAAGTTAATTTACTTAGGTTAGCTCCCTTAAGTGAGTTCAGAAAAAGCCCAGTTAATCTGGGCTTTTTTGTATCCGTTTACCGAAAGCTTACTGGGGTTATGTAAATTCGTTGGATTTGATAAGATATAACTTCATCAATATATTTTTAGGACTACTCCCTGCATGGCTACTACGTTTGATTTGATTTCACCAGACTTCCTGACGATTACTAGAAATAATGAATGGCATTTAGATGCGTTTAATGTTCCTAACGAACTGTATAACGTTCAAGTTTGGGATACAGGTGTTATCTATTTCGCACCTAAAAATAACGCCTCAGAACAAGAACAAGCATTTGTTTTCTCTTCTGCCATTCATGGAAATGAAACAGCGCCTATAGAAATATGTACCGATATTATTAATGATTTGGTTAGCAATACTTTGGCAATTAAACACCCTGTACTTTTCATTTACGGTAACCCAGCGGCTATTAACATTGGCGAGCGTTTTGTTGAAGAAAATCTAAATCGCCTGTTTAGTGGTCGTCATACGAAAGCAGATCCAGAGAGTAACGCTGCGTTACCATTTGAAAATAAAGAGTGTGAAAGAGCCGCTAAACTTGAAGAATATGTAACACGCTTTTTTGAGTTGCACCCGCAGGCAGAACGAACACACTATGACTTGCATACAGCAATTAGAGACTCTGCTCATGAGAAGTTTGCTGTATATCCGTTTATTCATGGTAAACCATGGAAAAAGCAACAGTTTGAAATTTTACGCGCAATGGGTGTGACTACCTTCTTGTTAATGGAAAAAGCAGCGACCACCTTTAGCTACTATTCATCAAATGAACACAAAGCAAATTCGTTTACGGTTGAGCTAGGAAAAGTACGACCGTTTGGTGAAAATGATCAAACCAAATTTGCAGCGGCAAAGCAGACTCTAATAAACCTTTTAAAAGGCAAAAACTTTGATGGTGAGTCTTTTGATGCTGCTAATTATCAAATAATGACAGTTTTTAGAGAAATTAATAAAACCGATGAATCATTTGAACTGTCCTTTGCCGACAATGTTGCGAACTTTACGGAGTTTAAAAAAGGCCAGGAGTTAGCAAAAGAAAAGGGCGAAGCAATAGTCGCAAATGAAGATGGCGAAGCGATTGTTTTTCCAAATGCGCACGTTGCAATTGGCCAACGAGCATTGTTAACTGTGCTACCTACTGATATCTCAAATAACTTGGTTTAGCTCTGAAAGCCTAAGTCTTAAACCTTAATTTGAAATCTAAAACTCTGCCTTAGCGCTTAAATCTACTTTGACAATCTAGCCCGAACTTTTACCTTAATAGCTTCGGGTTAGGCATTCTTATTCACCTTGGCTTAATAATTAGCCAAAAGTGGCAATTTTTCTGAACACTTTTCATTCCTAAACTATTTACTCTAAAAGCCCTAAAAATTGAACGTGTAGCCCGTCACAGGTAAAGTCCTGCTCAATATAAATAATCTAAAAAAATAGCAATTGCGAAAGCATTAACACCAACAATTTGTTCGGTGGCTTTGCATTGAAAGGGGACAAGTCTAAATGACTAAGTTATTAAACGTCGATAATCCAAATAACACGTCAAAAAATGACACGTTAAATTTGGAGTTCGTAGATGAGCACGCGTTGGCTATTCCAACATTTAAAATGTTAGATGATAATGGTGAGCTATACAAAGACGCACAAGCATCATCGATGGATAAAGAGACGGCGATTCGTATATACGAAACGATGCGTTTTATTCGTGTTTTTGATGAACGTATGTTAGCGGCACAACGTCAAGGCCGTGTAAGCTTTTACATGCAATGCTTAGGTGAAGAAGCTGCTGTTACAGGCAGTGCTGCAGCACTTGAAGATAAAGACATGATTTTTGCACAGTACCGTGAACAAGCTGCATTAGCTTATCGTGGTTTTACGCTTGAGCAGTTCATGCACCAAAACTTTTCAAATGAGAAAGACTTTGGTAAAGGCAGACAAATGCCAATTCACTACGGTTCAAAAGAACTGAATTACTCTACAATTTCTTCTCCTTTGGGCACGCAAATCCCTCAAGCGGCTGGTTATGCTTACGGTCAAAAGCTGAAAGGCGATAAAGCCTGCACAATTTGTTATTTTGGCGAAGGAGCTGCTTCTGAAGGCGATTTCCACGCTGGTTTGAATATGGCTGCTGTTCATAGCGCGCCAACGTTATTTTTTGCTAGAAACAATGGCTACGCGATATCAACGCCTGCTTCAGAGCAATTTAAAGGCGATGGCATTGCAGTAAGAGCTGTTGGTTATGGCATGAAAGCATTACGTGTTGATGGCGTAGATGTATTAGCTGTATATGAAGCGGTTAAAAAAGCGAGAGAATTTGCAGTTGAAAACAATGCTCCCGTGCTTATTGAGTCAATTGCATATCGTTTAGCAGCGCACTCAAGTTCAGATGATCCTACTGGTTATCGTGAAAAAGAAGAAGAAGAAACGTTCCGCGCAAATTGTCCAATTGAACGCTTTAGAAAGTACATGTTAAAGCAAGGTTGGTTAGACGAAGCAGAAGATGAAGCAGCTAAAGAGAAAATCAAAGCCGATGTATTAAGTGCTTTAAAAGTAGCTGAAAAAGTTGCTAAACCTGCTCTTGAAGAAATAGTAACTGATGTTTATGAAGACGTTCCTTTGCACTTGCAAAAGCAATACGAGCAACTAAAACAACACATTTTGAAGTACCCAGAAGCTTATCCTGCTACTGCAAGTCGTATAGAGGAGACTAAGTAATGGCTAAAATGAATATGTTACAGGCAATCAACTCTGCGTTAGCAATTGCCATGGAAGAAAACGAAAACGCCTGTGTGTTTGGTGAAGACGTCGGCGCTTTTGGCGGTGTATTTAGAGCAACCAGTGGTTTACAAGAGAAGTTTGGTAAAGATCGTGTTTTTAATACGCCACTAGTTGAACAAGGTATCTTAGGTTTTGCCAATGGTTTGGCAGCACAAGGTACGTTAGCCATACCAGAAATACAGTTTGCAGATTATATATTTCCAGCCTTTGACCAAATCGTAAATGAAACCGCTAAGTTCCGTTTCCGTTCTGGTAATGAGTTTAATGTTGGCAACCTAGTAATTCGTACACCATACGGTGGCGGCATTCATGGTGGTCTTTATCACTCACAGTCACCAGAAGCTTATTTTGCGCATACACCTGGCTTAAAGTTAGTGTTCCCACGAAACGCTTATCAAGCAAAAGGCTTATTGGCGGCGAGTTTAGAAAGTAACGACCCTGTAATCTTTTTTGAACCAAAAAGGTTGTACAGAGCGTCAGTTGGCGATGTACCTGAAGGTAAATATACAATTCCATTGGGTAAAGCTGAAATCGTTCAACAAGGTACTGATATCACTCTTTTAGCTTGGGGTGCTCAAGTTGAAATGTTAGAAAAAGCCGCAGAAATGGCGTCTAAGGATGGCATTTCTTGTGAGATTATTGACTTGCGTACGGTTGCACCTTGGGATGTTGAAACGGTTTCTCAATCTGTAATTAAAACAGGTCGCTTAGTGGTTTCTCAAGAAGCTCCATTAACGGGTGGTTTTGCTTCAGAAATTGCAGCAACTATTCAAGACGAGTGTTTCTTGCACTTAGAATCGCCAATTGAAAGGGTTTGTGGACTAGATACGCCTTATCCGTTAGCGCATGAAAAAGAATATATGGCCGATCATCTAAAAGTTTACGAAGCGATAAAACGCTCTATTAACTACTAATCTGGAGAATTAAGAATGAGTACTGATTTTATTTTGCCAGATATTGGTGAAGGTATTGTAGAGTGTGAAGTTGTTGAATGGTTAGTAGCAGAAGGCGATACGGTTAAAGAAGATCAGCCAATTTGTGAAGTGATGACTGATAAAGCTATGGTAGAAATACCAGCAAAGAGTGATGGTGTAATTGCTAAGTTGTATTACCAAAAAGGTGAAATAGCAAAAGTTCATGGTCCATTGTTTGCGATTGAAGAGTCAGGCGGCGATGTTAAGTCTGAATCTTCAATAGAAGCTGCTTCGAATTCAACAAGCGTAAATCCAGTTCAAAATCAAAAACTAGATAATTCAAATTCTAGTGGCACGATATTAGAAGACTTTCTATTACCAGACATTGGTGAAGGAATTGTAGAGTGTGAAGTTGTTGAATGGCTAGTTGCAGAAGGCGATACGGTTAAAGAAGATCAGCCAATTTGTGAAGTAATGACCGACAAAGCTATGGTAGAAATTCCAGCTAAAAGTGACGGTACGGTAGCTAAACTTTACTACCAGAAAGGTGAAATTGCGATTGTACATCAGCCGTTATTTGCAATTGCAGTAGCCGGTAATGGACCTGCTCAGGCGGAAAGCCCAACTCAGCAAGTTAAAGCTGAAAAGGCAGTTACTAACAATACTCAAAACGCGTCTTCATCTACTCAAGTTGACTCAAATAAAATATTACCTAATGGTAAAAAAGCCGTTGCTTCTCCAGCAGTTAGACGTTTAGCTAGAGAAATGAACTTAGATATTACTATGGTTCAGGGCACAGGCGCTAAAGGGCGAGTTTATAAGCAAGACTTATTAAATCACAGTGCTACGCAACAGGCTTCTGCTACGCCGGCTTCTTCGTTAAATGCAGGAGCAGTTGAAAAAGTAACTCAACCTTTAACAAGAGTAGAACCTATTCGTGGTGTTAAGTCTGCAATGGCAAAAGCAATGCAAGACTCAGTTTCAACGATACCTCACTTTACCTACTCAGATGAGATTGATCTAACTGCATTATACGCACTTAGAAAACAGTTGAAGCCAGAGTACGAAGCGCAAGGTATTAAGTTAACCATGATGCCTTTCTTCATGAAAGCGATGTCTTTGGCGATGAAACAGTTCCCAATAATGAATTCTAAGCCTAATGCTGATTGTACGGAGTTAACTTACTACTCTGAGCATAATATTGGTATGGCTGTTGATTCTAAAGTAGGGTTACTTGTGCCAAATATTAAAGGTTGCGAATCTTTAAGCATTAAAGAAATTGCAGTTAAGATGACGGAAGTTACCGAGCAAGCTAGGGCAGGTAGATTGTCCCCTGAACAGCTTAAAGGCGGTACTATTTCAATATCAAATATTGGCGCTTTAGGTGGTACTACAGCAACACCAATTATCAACAAGCCTGAAGTAGCAATAGTTGCGCTAGGCAAGATGCAGCTATTACCTAGGTTTAATGATCAAGGTGAAGTAGAAGCTAGAAGAATGATGAACGTTAGCTGGTCTGGTGATCATCGTATAATCGATGGCGGTACAATTGCTCGCTTTAATAATTTATGGACAAAGTATCTAGAAAACCCTTCGTCTATGATTATGGACATGGTCTAAACAAAACTTTTAATTATTCAAACTAATAAAAACCCCAGACTTTGTAATAAAGCCTGGGGTTTTTTGGTATTAGCTTCGTTTAGTTATTAAAACTTAGTAACCACCTTTACATCTCCCGTCACCTTCGAAGCATCGATATATCCGATAACACTTGGGTTGGTAGAAACGAGCTTAAGTACCTCTTCCGAGTTCGCTACAGACTGAGGAGGCGTGCCTTTACCGGTAAACACTAGCTTTGACCAATATGCTTTTAATTGGCTTTCAGAACGTTTCAATACCTTCTCATTGAATTCTGAAGTTGCAGCCTGGCTATTATCCAGATTAACAGGAATGATTTGATTCCCATTGGGGAACGACTTCATTTTACCTGTAAAGATACGAGCTACGGATTTTTCATCCAAAGCTGAGTCATTTGACGGATGAACAATAACTGCGATTTCTGCAAACGAGTTAAACGATAGTGCTGCTAAAATTAATAAAAGTTTTTTCATTTTTTTCCCCTAGAAAACTAAATCTATACCAAATGTAAGTGCTTTACTGTCACCAGCTACTGCATATTCATATGAATTGTCGTTAACAACATCATATTGAACTTTAAATGCTGCTGATGGATGGAAGTCATAACGGATACCTACAGAAGTAGTATCGTGGTCCTCGCCGTCACTAATTGGTGAACCGTCTAGGTAATCACCAGTTTGATCAAGCTTTGAATATGATAAGTATGGTGTGAAGGTGCCAAAGTTATGGCCGATACTCACCATTAGAGAATCAAGTTCTCCATCGTCATCTAATTCAAGTTGGTTTATTTCGGTAAGTAGGAAGGTATCACCCCAAGTCGCGTTTATGGCCATTCCTAAAAAAGTACCATCGCGCTCTGTTTTTCCACCCCAAGTTTGTTGCACTCCGCTACGAAAACGCTCGTTTGTATAAGTCATTGCGGTGAAACGCAATTCTAACCAATCGTTACTAGCGTTAAATACAGCTCCAAAAATATCTTTCCAAATCTCTGTTGTTGGCTCTATAAAGAAAAACTGACTCAACAATCTGTTGTTTTCGCTTTCTTCTTTACCGGTATAAAAGTTACTGCTTATGGACCAATCACCAACATTGCCGGAATAAAGCGCATTGATACCGTTATAGTTAAAGACTTGCCATGTGTAGGTGTCAGCAGGCGGTCTAAGCCAAACATAAGCAAAGCCTACATCATAAAAATCTGAGTAATAAAAGAGCGGTAGGCGTTTTTTACCAGCCTGTATGGTCCAATTATCATTAACTTCATATGAAAGGTAGGCCCATTCAAATGTAGTATCGAAACTATCAGCGCCTCGAGAAACAATTTGAGCTGTCGCAGAAAGTCCATCTGACAGCGTTGCCTTGACTTGCAGTCCGAATAAGCTTTCTTGTTTGAAAGATAAATCTTCACTGTAGGCCGATACAATTGGGTAATCGGCTAGAAATGTGGGTGGGACGTCGTAATGGGGTACACCGTCACCACTTAAAACTTTACCCGCCGTTATACTTGCAAAGCCAGTAAAATCGATATCGGCTTTAGCACTTCCATGTGCGAGCAATGTGCAAATAGCAGTAGCTAAATAAGCATTTGTTCGCATTGTTGAGACCTTAAAAACAGTTAATGTATTAAAGGTATATATCCGAAATGGCAAATTTACAAATATCGAGCGGTAATTTTTATGATAATCATTAGAATACGCGGAGATTGAGATCAAAAAAGGCACAACAAGTGTTGTGCCTTTCTTTTGAAATGTGGTGGAGGGAGGTGGATTCGAACCACCGAAGGTAGAACCGTCAGATTTACAGTCTGATCCCTTTGGCCACTCGGGAACCCCTCCAGAACGAGACGCATAATAACAAAGAAAAAAATTCTGTAAACAAATAATTAAAGAAAATTTGACGACTGCCGAAATAATGACTAGTTAAGGTTTTAAAGAAGTAGCCATAGTGTCAAATAATGTAGATTACAGCCCTGAATATTCCACTGTGAATCAGACTGCTAATGTTGTTCGTGAGTCGGTGTATTACAATGACATCAGAAAAGCAGTAGATAGTTCGGACAGCGGTAGTTTTAAGATGTTGTTGTCGATGTTAACGAAAGACGCAACTGAGTTTGACCAGTTTAATCAGGTTTCTACACCTACAACGCTTACGGATAAAAATGTTCAACAAATTTTTTCTACTCCGAGCGTACCGCTTTATGGACAAACAGACCGACAACGTTCTACACACCAGAATGAATTAATATCCAATGGCCATTTTCAAGATGTCCGTCTAGAAAATACACTTAGGCCTGAAGCTCTATCTTATAAAAGCCAATTGCTAGAACAAAGTCTTATAGACAGCTTGGATTACAACGTAAAACAAAGAACGGTTAATCCCGCAATTATAGGAAGTCAGGAACACTCAAATTCATCTCATGAACCAAAAGCTACTAATCATTCGAAAATAGTGAATATTCATAGTATTGAACGTCCTAACTCAATGGATAGCGATAGTTGGTTCAATACGTTAACTGCATCAAGAAGTTTAGACTTAATTGGGTAGAACTGGTTATAATCAAGCTAATTAAGTTTAGATTGTTGAGTATTACAGCCGCTATGATCCGTAGAATTCCCGCTCAAAAAACGTTAGACCCAATTGTTGCAGACTTCTGTACATTACTATCAGAACGAAGCTCATCATATTGTGGTGACATTGAGACAAGTTACGGCTCTCGATTGTCCCAATCTACGGATAACAGTATTTACCAAGCCATTCCTCAAGCAATCTTATTCCCTAAAAGTAAAGCCGATGTTTTAGCAATAATGTCGGCAGCAAACAAAAACGAATACAAGCACTTAAAGTTTACACCAAAGGGCGGTGGTACGGGCACTAATGGACAGTCACTAACTAATTACATAGTTGTAGATATGTCTCGTCATATGCGAGAGATAATCGAAATAAACGTTGAAGAAAAATGGGTCCGTGTACAGTCAGGTGTTATCAAGGATCAATTAAATGACTTTTTGAAGCCCTATGGTTTCTTTTTTGCACCAGACTTATCTACTTCAAACAGAGCTACCATAGGCGGTATGATAAATACTGACGCATCTGGTCAAGGTTCACTCGTTTATGGCAAAACTAGTGATCATGTTATAGAGCTAGATGCTGTCACTGTTTCAGGGCACAACCTTTCTACCAAAAAAATGTTAACGTCTGAAGCATTGAAGATTGCGAACAGCGATGATCAAAATGCAAAAATTTACCGCCAAGTTTACGAAACATGTTTTTCACAACGAAATAAAATCCTTGAAACGTTTCCAAGATTAAATCGCTTTTTGACCGGCTATGATTTAGAGCATGTTTTTAACGACGATTTAACTGAGTTTGACTTAGGAAGGGTACTGGCAGGTTCAGAAGGTACGTTGGCATTTATAACAGAAGCAAAATTAAACATCACGCCTATCGCAAAATTCAAAACCATGATTAATATCACCTACGATAGTTTTGATTCGGCTTTACGTAACTCTCCTTTTTTAGTCGACGCAAAAGCAACATCAGTTGAGACCATTGACAGCACAGTTCTGAACCTAGCGAAACAAGATGTGGTTTGGGCGGACGTAGCAGATTTGATTATAGAAAAGCCTGGTAGTGTTGTTGATGGCTTAAATATTGTTGAGTTTAATGACGAAGATGATCAGAACCAAACGGCGAAGGTTTCAAGCCTGTGTAACCGATTAGACGATTTGATTGCCAAGCAGCAATCCGGTGTTCTCACTTACAGCGTGACAAATGACCGTGCAGACATGGGCCGAGTTTATGCCATGCGTAAAAAATCAGTGGGCTTGCTAGGTAACGTTCAGGGTGATAAAAAGCCGATCGCTTTTGCTGAGGATACAGCAGTCCCACCAGAGAATTTAGCAGACTTTATAGCGGAATTTAGGGCTGTACTGGATAAACATAATTTAAAGTATGGCATGTTTGGCCATGTAGACGCGGGGGTTCTTCATGTGAGGCCTGCGCTTAACATGATGGACCCAGAGCAAGAGAAAGTCTTACGTAGTATATCTGATGAAGTCGTAGCACTTACGGCTAAATATAATGGTCTAATGTGGGGCGAGCATGGAAAAGGTTACCGTAGTGAATATGGCCCAGAATTTTTTGGTGCTCAATTATTTAATGAACTGAGAAAAATAAAAACTGCATTCGATTATAAAAATAGACTAAACCCAGGTAAAATATGTACGCCGTTAGATTCAAACGAAAAACTAGTAAGCGTAGATAGCGTTAAACGTGGGAAGTTTGATAGCGAAATACCTATTGAGATTAGACAAGAATTCCCTCAAACAATAAATTGTAATGGTAATGGCTTATGCTTTAATTACGATGAATCTAGTGTGATGTGTCCCTCTTATAAAGCAACACGCGATAGACGTTTTTCTCCAAAAGGACGTGCAACGTTAATGCGAGAATGGCTTCGCCTTCAAGGTGAAAACATGTCTCCATCAAATATGATGCTTGCTAAAACAACACTGATAAACTTATTGTGGCTACCATATAAGGTCGTTTTTTCTATTGGTAAAAAGCTAGGCATGTATGACTTTAGTCATGAAGTAAAAGAAAGTATGGATGCCTGTTTAGCTTGTAAAGCATGCACATCTGCTTGTCCGGTAAAAGTTGACGTACCAACCTTTAGAAGTAAATTTTTAGAGGCATATTACTTAAGATACTTGAGACCTATTAGCGACCATTTAGTATCGAATGTCGAATTAATGATGCCGTTGTTATCTAAGCAATCAAGGTTGTTCAATGCGTTAACGCATAATCCATTTAGCCAGTTTTTAATAAACAAAGTAATCGGTTATGTGGATGCTCCTAAGTTATCACCTCATCCTACTCAACGCATTGATAAGTCTTTCTTTTACAGTGAAACGCGTTACCAAAAACTATCTAGTGAAGAGACTAAAAATGTTGTTTTTCTAGTACAAGACGCATTTACCTCAAGCTATGAATCGCAACTGTTAGCGGATACCGTTATTGCGTTAAATGGCTTAGGTTTTTATCCACTGATATTACCTTTTCAAGTGAATGGCAAAGCCCAACATGTTAAAGGTTTTTTAAATAGATTCGAAAAGTCAGCTAGAAAGGCCACCACGTACTACAACAAAATAGCTAAGTTTGGTCGACCTATGATTGGCTTAGATGCATCGATGGCACTCGTATATCGTGACGAATATACAAACCTTCTTGGTTCAAATAAAGTTAACTTTAAGGTAGAGCTCCTTGGTGAATGGCTGATGAGTCAAATATCTAATATTGATTTACCAATGAAGGAGGCGAAGGCAAACTCAATTTACTCAGTACTTAATCACTGTACGGAAAAATCATTAATAAACGACAGTACTTCACATTGGCCAACAATATTTTCTCAGCTAGGTTTAGAGGCAGAGTCTGTTAACACCGGTTGTTGTGGTATGGCCGGAACGTTCGGGCATGAGAAAGGCAATCAAACCGTTTCGAAAAGCCTTTTTGACGCTAGCTGGAAGCCCGTTTTAGACTCAAGACCAAAAGAACAAATATTGGCAACGGGTTTCTCTTGTCGTTGTCAGTCTAAACGATTTGCGGAAGCCAGTCTTAAGCATCCAATACAGATTATTGCTGATTTATTTAAATAGAATTACTAGGAATAGGTATAGATGGACCTTACAAAATATGCACTAGAGTTTGTTACGATTGCAATAGCACACATTTTTGCTGTAGCGAGTCCAGGACCTGACTTTGCAATTGTCATGAAACATTCTATTCAATACGGTAAACGAGCCGCATTAATAACGTCAGTAGGTGTTGGGACGGCGATATTCATTCATGTTGCTTATGCATTGGCTGGTATTGGCTTGATAATCAATGCAACGCCTTGGTTATATGATGTGTTGATCGTTATTGCTTCGTTGTTTCTCATTAATATAGGTTTAGGCGCGATACGTTCTAAAGCACATCTTCAAACAAACAACGAAAGTCAGCTAAAGGCAACTAGTATTTCTGATAAAAAGGCCTTTGCTTTGGGGTTTATGACTAACGGACTTAACCCAAAAGCGACACTGTTCTTTCTATCATTGTTTACTGTTGTGGTTTCGTTAGAAACGCCATTAATTATCAAAGGGGCGTATGGTGTTTATTTAGCTATAGCGACTACCGCCTGGTTCTGCTGTTTGTCTTTGGTGCTTTCTAAAGAGTCTGTAAGGAAGTTGTTTAGCAAGAATGCCTACTTATTTGATCGAGTAATGGGGTGGGTATTGATATTGTTAGCGATAAACATACTAATAAGTGAGTTTGGTTCGCGAATTATAGGCTTGTTCTAAACGTTGGTTGTAGAACGTTTTAAATGAGCCCAAGCACTGTTTCTAACACTTGGACTCTTTAGAGGCTATATATCTAGGTTTCTTAAGCGTCTAATTTTTATGCTTAACATCGATTAAATCAAAGGCAGCTAAGTCTGGATGTGCAGCTTGTATTTGTTTCTCTAGGAAAACTAACTCTTCAACTTTATCGCAAACTATGTCCGCTTTCTCTTCTAACAGTTCCGCTCTGGCCTCAATTTCCTGCTCAATGTTTGCTTCTAAATTTTCTAGTTCAGTAAAATCAGTATCGCCATTTGCTATAGCTTCGCCTAGCATTTTAAACACGCCGCCAATTACTGAAGGTAGAGCTTGCTCAACGACTTCGCCAATTGCTTTGTCCAACTCTTCATCTGCAAAGTCCATATTAAATGAGCCTTCTTCAAAAGTGTAATGTCCGTCTTGGTTGGCAAATTTCTCCTCTAGACGTTCTTTTACATTGGCTAATTTTGAATCTAGCTTTGTTGAATCTCCAAACTGGCCTAAACCTGCATTAATTCCGTCAAATGCAATACCGACTGCTTCTAAAGCAATTTCCGTAATGGTAGGTATTAGCGAACGGGTTTCGTTTGAAAAACGACTAACAAGCTCATTATCAGATGCGTTTAATTTAATTTGTTCGCCTTTATAAAAAATAGTGTCATTGTTATAAATATCATAAATAGTTTGGTTACCTTTGATCACTAAAATGTGTTCAGGCGTAATAGACACTTTGTTCTTAAAGGTAACATCACATTGTTCGGCAACAATGCCGTCGTTATGAGCAAAAGTAGCACTCGAAACTAACAATGCTGGCGCGGCAATTAAGCCAAAAACTAAAGATGATTTTTTCATTTTATTTCCAATTTAAATTTTAATTATTCTAAATACTGGGTTTAGTGTATCAAGCATTGTGCCATTTCCTTATACCTAGGCTGATTAGGGGATTCAAGCGTTTTGAGTATATTTGTAAGTTTTTTTAATTGTAATTTGTTGGTGAAAAGGACTAGTTATTAGTAATTTTGCCCATATCTAAAGTATCTGATTTTATTTGTTTTAAAAGTGTTCAAACAACAGTTTATGCTTGGCGTAACCAATGAGCATAGTGGTATACTCAAACTAATTCATAGAATAATAAGGGTTTAAAAATGGCGGAGACTGAGAATCGCCCATCGAATTTCATTCGCAACATTATAGATGCGGATTTGGCGGCTGGTAAGCATAAAACGACACATACTCGGTTTCCACCTGAGCCGAACGGTTTTCTTCATATAGGTCATGCTAAATCTATCGTATTAAACTTTGGTATTGCCCAGGACTATAATGGTCTTTGTAACTTACGATTTGATGATACGAACCCAGAAAAAGAAGACATTGATTACGTTAATGCCATCAAAGAAGACGTAAATTGGTTAGGCTTTAAGTGGGACGGTGACATTTGTTATTCGTCAAACTACTTTGATCAATTATTTGGATATGCAGAAGAGCTTATTAATAAAGGGCTTGCTTACGTAGAGTTTTCTAGTCAAGAAAAAATACGTGAAATGCGCGGTTCTTTAAAGTCGCCTGGCCAAAATAGTCCTTATAGAGAAACATCACCAGAAGAAAACTTAAAACTATTTCACGAAATGAGAGATGGTAAGTTTAAAGAAGGCGAATGTTGTTTACGTGCCAAAATTGATATGGCCTCTAGCTTCATCTGTATGCGCGATCCAGTTATTTATAGAATTCGATTTGTAAATCATCATCAAACCGGTGACAAGTGGTGCATTTACCCAATGTATGACTTCACGCACTGTATTTCCGATGCATTAGAAAACATTACGCATTCTCTTTGTACACTAGAATTCCAGGATAACAGGCGTTTATATGACTGGGTATTGGATAATATTTCAATAGAATCACGCCCTCATCAGTATGAGTTTTCAAGGCTAAACCTTGAGTATACTCTTATGAGTAAACGTAAATTAAATACGTTAGTGACAGATGGCCATGTAGAAGGTTGGAATGACCCTCGTATGCCTACAATAGCTGGCCTAAAGCGCAGAGGTTATACACCTGGTTCAGTAACGGAATTCTGTAAGCGAATTGGTGTTACAAAAGTAGATAATATGGTTGAAATGGGCATGTTAGAAGCTTGTATCAGAGAAGATTTAAACGAAGCTGCGCCAAGAGCGTTGGCAGTAGTTGATCCTATCAAGCTTGTGATTGAAAACTTGCCTGATGGACATGTAGAGTGGATTGATGCGCCAAATCACCCAAATAAAGAAGAAATGGGTACACGCAAGGTTCCATTCAGTAAAGAGATTTACATCGAACGTGAAGACTTCCGTGAAAGTGCCAATAAAAAGTATAAGCGCTTAGTAATAGATAAAGAAGTTAGATTACGCAATGCCTACTTTGTAAAGGCCGTTCGCTTTGATCAAGACGAAGAGGGGAACGTAACGACAGTTTACTGTGAATATGACCCTACAACTCTAGGTAAATTACCTGCGGATGGTCGTAAAGCTAAAGGTGTTATACATTGGGTTTCAGCGTCAGAAGGCGTAGAAGCAGAAATTAGAGATTACGACCGTTTATTTACGGTACCAAATCCAGCTGCAGAAGAAGATTTTACAACGGTTCTAAACCCAGAGTCTTTAGTCATTAGAAAAGGTTATATAGAGCCTAGTCTATTGAATGCAGAAGCACAGCAAGGTTATCAGTTTGAGCGTCTGGGTTATTACTGTTTTGACGGAAAAACTAACGACGAAGGCAAGATGATATTCAATAAAACGGTTGGTTTAAGAGACTCTTGGGGCAACGGTGACAAATAGATTCACAAGTAATTCTATTTGATGAAAACAAAAAAGGAGGCTAGAGCCTCCTTTTTTAATGAGCGAAACTATTGACTCTTTAAACGTGGGTCACATCAATAATTAGAGACTCATCTATATTTGAAGAAGACACAGTGGCTTCGCTAAACTCATATTCTTTGCGTTCTTCGCTACGATCAATAGGAAGGTTTTTAAAATCAAAAAGCTCACCATCGGCTAATTGACTTAAGCTCACGCTTTTCATTGAGTTAAAGATATTTTCTATTCTACCTGGCGTTTGGTTATCCCACTCTGTCAACATCGCTTTGATAGACTGACGTTGCAGGTTCTCCTGAGAGCCACAAAGGTTACAAGGAATGATAGGGTAAGCTTTATGCTCAGCGTATTTTATTAGGTCTTTTTCACGACAAAATGCTAATGGGCGAATAACGACATTTCTTTTATCATCAGACCTTAACTTTGGTGGCATAGATTTTAACTTTGCCCCGTGAAACATGTTTAAGAACATTGTTTCTACCATGTCATCCATATGATGGCCGAGAGCAATTTTAGTCGCTCCAATAGACTCTGCAAAAGAATATAAAGTTCCTCTTCTTAGTCTTGAACATAATCCGCAGGTTGTTTTACCTTCAGGTACTTTTTCTTTTACAATTGAGTAGGTATCTTTATCTACAATATAGTAAGGGATATCTAAAGACTCAAAATAGGCAGGCAATATATGCTCAGGAAACCCTGGCTGCTTCTGATCTAAGTTCACTGCAATTATTTTAAAGTCGATAGGCGCAGACTTTTGCAGTGCAATCAGAATGTCCAACATAGCGAAGGAGTCTTTTCCGCCGCTAATGGCCGCCATCACAACATCAGACTCTTCAATCATATTGTATTCAGCTATTGCTTTACCCACACGATTACGTAATCTTTTCTCAAGTTTATTTTGCTCGTGGATAGCTTTTCTAGGGTCTGTATTGTTCATGTTAAACTGCGTCTAATATAAAAGGGCGCCTATTTTACCTATGCCTGCCGATTTAACAACTATTTGATCGGACAATCAAAGTCCGATGGCTTAATGGCTAAAAGGTCACAGTTAATGTTATCCATCACATGTTCTGCGGTATTTCCAATAAGCGCAGCGGTGATACCTTGACGGCCAACAGTTCCCATAACCACTAACTCAGCGTCTAAATCTTTTGCTACTCTAGGTATAACATCTTCCGGCATACCTTCTATCACATGGCATCGAGTGCTAGGTACCTGATGTTTGTTCGCTAAGCTCTCCATGGACTTCACATGGAAGCTTTTCATAGTTGAGTTATATTCATTAGGATCAAACTCAGGAATTTCCACTGCTATGTTAACAGGCGTTGGAGGGTAGGCATTCATAAGGTGTGTATCAGATTCTAATAAGTCAGCCATGCTGATTGCATTGCTAATAATTAAATTATTTAAGTCTTGATGTTGTTCGTCTTCCACTCCAGCACTAACGGCTGCTAATACTTTGCCATGCGCTGGCCATGCGTGTTCTTTAACCAGTAACACTGAAACAGGGCACTTTCTAAGTAGGTGCCAATCGGTAGGAGTAAACAGTACGGACTTTAACGTGTCGTGGCTATGCGTTCCTTTGATAACTAAGTCATAGTTACCGTCAATGACTTCTTTGATTATGCTTTCGTAGGGTCGATTGTGCCAAACAACTTTACTTAATACTTTGATATCAGTGTCGTTCTCTTTTACTAAACCTTCTAACCACGCAGTTCTATCTGCAATTACAGCGTCTCGCATGTTATGACGTTCATCTGAAGACAACATTGTCGTCATTTCGTAAGAAAAATCATAAATGGAAAGAAATAGAGTGATGCTAATCGGTTGCTTTTCGGCAAGTTCTAAGGCTCTTGAAAACGCCTTTTGGTCATCTTCTGTGGGGTCTATTACAACTAAAACATTTCTAAAATTATTCATAATCTATCCTTAATTTTCCCTAACAGTTTAAGTTTAGTAAAAATAATAGAATTTGGTTATGAAAACATTGAAGTAAATCAATAAATGAACGTTCTTTTAATTAACTAAGTTCTCAACTTTAGGGAGATCTAACACGCTAATAAACTTACCATCAATAGCAATAATGCCGAGCTTTTGTAATTTACTAAATATTCGACTCACCGTCTCAACCGTTAGTCCTAAGTAATTGCCTATTTCAGCACGTGTCATTGGCAACCTGAATGTAGTTGACGACAAATTACGTTCGCTAAATCGATTTGATAAGGTGGAAATAAAACTGCATATACGTTGCTCGGCGGTTTTTTTATTGAGTAACATAAACATGGATTGGTCGCTTTTTATTTCGTTACTCATTAAACGTGTTATTTGCTGCCTAAGGTTGGGCATATGCCCTGAAAGATCTTCAATAGTTGTATAAGGTATTTCACAGACCATTGAGGTTTCCATCGCTTGTGAATAGGTAATATGGCTATTTGTGGAAAGGGCATCAAAGCCAATAATATCTCCAGGCAGGTGGAAGGCTGTGATTTGTTCAGTACCATCATCGTCCACTAAATAGGATTTAAAGCTACCAGAACGAACAGCGAATAAGGTTTTTAGTGGTTGACCCGCATCAAACAGAGTTTGATTTTTTTGATATGGCTTTTTTCGTTCAATTAAATCATCAAGCTTTTCCAGCTCACTGTCTTCGAGTGTAAAAGGAATGCACAGCTGGCTTAAATTACAGTTGGTACAGCTAATTGAAAAAGAGCCACAATTATGTTTTTGCTTAGTACCTGTCATTGCTGTAATCCTGTAAACTTTTGGTATGTGAGATATAACTGATATAACGCCATTATAACGATCACAGCGCCAAAAAATAGCCGAATTTTATTGTTTTTCATTTGTTGGTTTAATTGGCTATTAAAGACAGTCATTCCGACTACAGCTGGTAAAGTGCCCAAGCCAAAACAAAACATTACAAGGCCGGCGTGAACAGGGCTTTCTGCAACTAACGCCAAAGTTAATGCGGTATAGATTAAACCACAAGGCAAAAAGCCCCATAACAAACCATAGCCAACACACTTTGCTAAGCTATCGATTGGAAGAATTTTTTTCTTTAAAGGTTCTAGGTATTTGTTCAGTCGTTTACCAATAACTTCAACATAAAGAACAAAATTTGAGATCTTAGCAATGTGAAGACCTATACCTATCATAAATATACTTGAAACAACCGATAGCAATAGAACGCTGCCATTAGTAATTGAGAGGAAAGATTGAGTAAATAGGTTTGCGATAAAACCAATAAAGCCGTATCCCAAAATTCTAGAGACACTAATGACACTGGCATAGGTAATAAAACTTTTGTTATGAGGAACAGAAAAACCAAGCGCCATAGAAAGAGAGCCACACATCGCAACACAATGTGCAACGCCCATTAGCCCCATGATGAATGCCGTTATTAATAAGGTCACTGAGTTATTTGGCCAGGGGTATGTTTACGGCTAAACATTTAAAGTTCATTTTTTGAAATTGACGCAGACTCTAACGGCGCAGTTTTTGTAGCTGCTGTTGTTTCGTCACCTGAATCAGTTTTAGCTGGCTTTACGTCATCCATTAAAATTGATAAACCCTGCTTCTCTAGGTCTTCAAATTGCTCTGACTTTGTTGCCCAAAAAAACGCGATAACGCCAATGACCATAAACAAAATAGCGACTGGGATTAGATAGTAGATGATATTCATTTTAATAACCTCAACGAGTTGCTCACTACAATAATGGAACTAGCGGACATGCCTATTACCGCGATATAGGGAGGAACGAAACCCATCATAGCAACGGGTAATATACTTAAATTATAAACTAACGCCCAATATAAGTTCTGCTTAATGATACGACGGGTTTTAGCAGCATTCTCAAGCAGAGTAGCAACAGCTTTTAAGGAGTTATTAGCCACAATAACATCTGCCACTTGTTTTGTAATATCAGCACCATCACCCATTGCTAGACTTACATCGGAACTTGCAAGTACAGGGGCGTCATTAATCCCATCTCCAACCATAAGAGTTGATTGGCCTTGCTTTTGCAGTTCTTGTATGTAGTTTGCTTTAAACTTTGGTGAACAACCAGTTCTAACTTCTTTTAGAGGTAAACTGTGTACCAATTTAGCGGCATGAATACTTGAGTCACCCGTAAGCATGATTAAGTTTTTATCTAATTCGTTTAGCGCATTTAAGGTTTTTTGAGCGTCCTCACGCAATTTATCTTCTGCTAAAAAGCGCACAACAAGCTTATCGTTGATCACAACATAAACGTTAACATCACTTGCTTCTACACCACAAAACTCAGCACTACCTATCTTAATATTTAAGGTGTTAATTTTTCCAGAAATACCTTTACCCATAACGACATCTACAGTAGATACTTTATCGTTGTGGGTATCTATCATATCTATATTTAGTGCTTCTTTTGAGAATGCTTTCGAGATTGGGTGTTCCGAATATTTTTCAAGCAAGTGTATGTAACTTAGTATTTTTGTGTCAGTGAAGCCATTTGGGATATTCTCGTTTTCCCAAATTACTTTAGTTATAGAAAATTTACCTTCCGATAGTGTGCCGGTTTTATCAAAGATAACCGTGTCGATGTGATTAAGGCGGTCAAAAGCAATTGCATCTTTTATTAGAATGCCGCTTTTTGATAACGTTGATAACACACAAGTATAAGCCGTTGGGGTAGCAAGGCTTAGTGCACAAGGGCAGGTGGCCACTAATACTGATAGCGATATCCATAAAGCATCAGCAGGACTCGTTTGACTCCAGAAAACATAAGTAATTACAGAAATAACAAGCTGTGCCAGCACAAACCAATGGGCAACTCGGTCAGCCACTTGACTATATTTCGGTTTGAAGTCTGCAAAAGACTCTTGCATAGAATTAATTTCTGATAACGCAGTATCTTGGCCAACAGCGGTTACTTTTACGGTTACAAAGCCATCGGAATTTACGCTTCCTGCTAACACGGTATCGTGTTTCATTTTTCGTATTGGTGCAAATTCGCCTGTTAACACTGATTCGTTAACTTGTGTTTGACCATCAACAATTACACCATCGATAGCTATTTTTTCACCGGCCTTAATGTTTACTAAATCGCCAATAACGATATCTTTAACTAATACAGTTGTTTCTGTGTCGTCTGTTACTTTATTTACTGTAGAGGGTAAAGACGCCGAGAGGTTAGAGTTTGATAAAATAGCCTTGCTCTTTGCTCTGAACTCAAGATATTTCCCTATCAACAGAAGGAATGTAAACATAGAGATGCTTTCAAAAAACACTTCGCCTTTAGAGCCATCCATACCGTTTGCAATTAGCTGATACAAGCTTGCGATAAATGCACCGTAAATAGCAACAGATACAGGCACGTCCATATTTAATGTCTTTGCTTTTATTGCACTTATCGCACCGGTAAGAAAAGGGACCGCTGAATATAAAATTACTGGCATAGATAGCAGAAAGCTAATCCACTTAAAGTAACCGACTTGATGACTTTCCATACTTTCAAAAGCACCAAAATACATGGCAACCGCTAACATCATCACTTGCATAGTGAATAACCCAGCCACACCGAGTCGTTTAATGTATTGTTTTTCTTTGTTTTTTAACGTGACTTCTATATCTGAAACTTTAAATGGGGTCGCAGGATAACCGATGCTGTCAAAGCGCTTTAAGATAACGTTGAGTGATACTAAGCTGTTGTCCCAATGTAAAGTAGCCCGCTGGCTGATAGTATTAACGGTGATTTTTACAATGCCTGGAATGCTTGTTAAAGACTGTTCGATTAACCAAGCACAAGCAGCACAGTGAATATGCTCAATCGACAAGGTGATATGATGGATACCATCTTTTTCCGATGCAATAAGCCCTAAATATGACTTATCTGCGTAAATATCGTAAGAAGTATTATCGTATTCATCCGTTGGTTTAGAAGCAAGTTCTGAGCGGTACTCATAATAGCTAGACAAACCATTACCCAAAATATGTTCAGTAATAGCTTTGCATCCGCGGCAACAAACCGGGTGCGGTTGTTCATCTTTTTTTATGTACAGTGGCTCTCCGCTTTCTAAAACTTCTGAGCCACAGTGAAAACAAGGTTCCAATACAGTTATTCCGCTACTAATTTAGTCCAAGACGCATTTGGGAAAGCAAGCTTTTGTTGAACTTTCCAAGATCCATCCATAGGCTCTACAAAAACGGTCCATTTGCCCGTTAATGCGGTTTCCAGTGACTTAGTATACGTGCCAACGCCGTTTGGGGTCATAACGAAGTTAAGATCTCTTTTCCCTTGAGTTGAATGTACAAGGTTTACTTTTATACCCGACAGTTTCTCTGAAGACTTCAACTCAAAGCGTTGTTCTTCTAAACGCACTTCAAGCTCTATTCCAGAATCAGTATATGCTTGATATAAGGTTAACTCTTGGTTAATCGCTTTTCCCTTTTTATAGTAGTCATCTACAACCATTTCAGGTTGATTTAAGCTAGTTATAACGACGGTTGCGATACCGGCGACTACTGTAAGAGCTGGAAGGGCGATGATCAACCAAACCCATCCATTTTTGTACCAAGCTGTGCTATTCGATTTCATTAAACTACTCATTATTTTTTAGACATAAAAAAAGCCTCCGAAGAGGCCTTTTATTTTACCCTAATTTATTTGTCAGGGTGTGAAATATTGTAAATATATGCAGAAATAACATGTACTTTATCTTCGCCAAGTACATCTTTCCATGCTGGCATTACGCCGTTGCGGCCATATCGAAGAGTATCTTCAACCGCTTTTTTAGAACCACCATATAACCAGATGTTATCTGTTAAGTTTGGTGCACCAAATGGAAGGTTATGAGCTAATGAGCCTTTACCGTCTGCACCGTGACACGCCGCACACATACCAAACTTAGCTTCGCCTGCATCAGCTAATTTATCATTAACTTTACGGCCAGCTAGCTTAAGTACATAAGCTGTCATCTCTTCAATGCCTTGATCTCCAAGCGCCGCTTGCCATGCTGGCATTGCTGCTTTGCGACCATACAACAGAGTCTCTTTAATAGTTTCAGGTGAATCACCGTATAACCAATCGTTATCACGAAGGTTAGGGAAGCCTTCTGAACCACGTGCATCTGAACCATGACATAATGCACAGTTTTGTAGATACAAACGTTGACCTACTTTAAAACCTTCTTCGTCATAAGCTAAGTCAAGAATAGGTTGGTCAGCTAACTTTTTGAAAACAGGACCATAAACTTCATCAGCAGTTTTCATTTCTTGGTCTAATTCAACCAACAAACCTTCAGCTTTTGCTTTTTCAGAAAGTGCTTTAGATTCTGCTAAAGTTGTTATGCCTTGGTTTGAGCTTTTCCAGCCTAGAAGGCCTTCATAGTTTCCTAAACCAGGGAATAACGCTAAATAACCTACTGACCAAACCAAGATGAAATAGAACAAATATGTCCACCATTTAGGTAGTGGATTATTAAGCTCTTCAATGCCGTCAAATTCATGACCCATTGATTCACCTTCTTCAACGTGAGTATAGTTCTTAAGGTTAGCGGTAATGATTACAAAACACGCCACAATGGAGAACACAGTAAGGATAATTATCCACCAGCTCCAAAAATCAGTCATTATCATTTGATGATTCCTTTTTACGCGGATTATCATTTACGTCATCTTCTAAGATGGACTGGGCGATATCATCAAAATCGCTTTTACGATTTTTACTATATGCCCAATAAACAATAATCAAAAATAAAACTAATAAAATTAAAGTATAAACGCCTCTATATGTACCGTAATCCATAACGTCTACTTAAGGTGAGTACCTAGTTGTTGCAAATACGCGATAAGAGCCTGCATTTCAGTTTTACCTTCAACAGCAGCTTGCGCACCAGCAATGTCTTCAGCTGAATAAAGAGGAATGTAGTTACCATTCTTATCTTTATGTGTTTTACCAGCTGTTAGACGGTTAAATACTTCGAATTTCTTCGCTGTATACTCGCCCGTAAGAACGTTTTCATCAAGCCAAGGGAATGATGGCATGTTTGATTGAGGTACAACGTCTCTTGGATTCATTAAATGAGCGTAATGCCAGTCGTCACTATAGCGCTGACCTACACGTGCCAAGTCCGGACCAGTACGTTTAGAACCCCATAAGAATGGATGATCCCAAACTGACTCGCCCGCTACAGAATAGTGTCCGTAGCGTTCTACTTCAGCACGGAAAGGACGGATCATTTGACTGTGACAGTTGTTACAACCTTCACGAATATAAATGTCACGACCTTCCATCTCTAGAGCAGTCAATGCTCTAAGGTTTTTAATAGGCTGCGTTGTATCTTTTTGGAACATTAATGGAGTAATTTCCACTAATGCACCAAAACTGATAGCGATGATAGTAAAGATAACGAGAAGCGGTACGCTTTTCTCTATTTTCTCATGATGGTTAGTTGCCATTATATAACTTCTCCTTACGCCGCTTCTGGGTATTCTTCTTGTTGTGGTTTAGCACCACGAACAGTTTTATAAACGTTGTAGGCCATAACAAGCATACCAGCAACAATAAACACACCACCTACAAATCGTACAAAGTAGAACGGTTTTGAAGCTTCTAAGCTTTGAACAAAGCTATAAGTTAATGTACCGTCAGCGTTAACTGCACGCCACATTAGACCCTGCATAACACCTGAAATCCACATTGCAACTATGTATAAAACTACACCAATAGTGTGTAACCAGAAGTGATGGTTAACAAGCTTCAGGTCAAACATTTGAGTTTTACCGTAAAGACGAGGAATAAGGTGGTATAAAGCACCAATTGAAATCATTGCAACCCAGCCTAAAGCACCTGAGTGAACGTGACCGATAGTCCAGTCTGTATAATGTGATAAAGCATTTACAGATTTAATCGCCATCATAGGGCCTTCAAACGTAGACATACCGTAGAAAGACAAAGAAACAATTAAGAAACGAAGTACTGGGTCAGTCTTAAGTTTATGCCATGCGCCAGAAAGCGTCATGATACCGTTAATCATACCACCCCAAGAAGGAATGAATAGGATAACCGACATAACCATACCTACTGACTGCGTCCAATCTGGAAGAGCAGTGTAGTGCAAGTGGTGTGGGCCAGCCCAAATGTATAACGAAACTAGTGCCCAGAAGTGAACAACTGATAAACGGTAAGAATAAACCGGACGCTCTGCTTGCTTAGGAACGAAGTAATACATCATACCTAAGAAACCAGCGGTTAATAAGAAACCAACTGCGTTGTGACCGTACCACCACTGAATCATGGCATCAACGGCACCTGAGTAAATGGAGTATGACTTCATTTCATTAACAGCAATAGATTGACTGTTAACAATGTGAAGCACAGCAACGGTTACGATGAAACCAGCGTAGAACCAGTTAGCTACATATATGTGGCTAGTTTTCCTGATGGCTAGAGTTCCTAAAAACACGTAAGCATACGCAATCCAAACAACGGCAATAGCAATGTCGATTGGCCACTCTAATTCTGCATACTCTTTAGAGGTTGTATAACCTAAAGGTAAAGAGATGACAGCAGAAAGTATAATTGCTTGCCAACCCCAGAACGTGAATGCCGCTATTTTGTCGCTAATAAGCCTTACTTTACAAGTACGTTGAACAACATAGTAAGATGTTGCGAATAGGGCACTTGTACCAAATGCGAATATAACAGCATTGGTATGTAAAGGACGTAATCTTGAGAATGTTAACCAAGGTGTATCAAAGTTTAGTGCAGGCCATATTAATTGCGCAGCAATCAATACACCTACGCTCATACCAATGATACCCCACAATACAGTTGTTAAAGCAAATTGCCTAACGACCTTGTAGTTGTACTCTGGGTGAGCAATATTTGTTGTTGTCATAGTATGGTTCCACTTACCCGTGAAAAGTATTATTAAAGTTATAAATATTAGACTCTTTTTCAAATTTTTGGCGGTAATTTATCCACAAATTTAAATTAGAGGCTTTTACGCACGTGCATGATAAAGACTTTGAGCGTAAAATCATAGCGACCAAAGGCAATATATTGTCCCAGATCAACAATTAGAGAATTCAAGTGGTTAAAAAAACAACATTGATACAAATATTGTTACTGAGCAGTAGTTTAGTTTTTATACTTTGCGGTTGTTCGCCTCAAAACACAGCTCAAAAATCCTCAGACTGTAATAAAAAACAAGCGTCATGCCTCACGTTAAGCTTTACGGAAAGCGAAGCGTATTTCGATCATAATTTAATACTTTCTGAGCAAGTTTATAATGTAACGTTTTCAAGTCGTAAGCCTATTAAAGAGGTATGGCTCGAAGCTCAGAATATGCAGATGGGCAATATTGTTTTGTTTTTGAAAGAAGTTCAGCAGTACCAATATTCTACTAAATTGATTATCGGTTTGTGCGCTAAGCCGGTTATGGAATGGGTAATGTACATAAGATTTGAAGATGGGACAGTAGACCAACAACCTTTTACAAGTTATTGGTCCGCTGACTATCAACAAAGTAATTAAACAGGCTCGTGGTGAGCACCGCGAATTGGGTAATCATTGTCTGGGTTGCGAACCCACTTTAACCCATTCAGTAGATTAAGAACGTCGGGTCTAGAAAAAGGATTGTTACTTAAATCAACAGCGATAATTGTTTTTTCGCGGTTTATCACGAACATCGCAGGCTCTGAAAAAACATGATCAGTTTCATGATCGTTTCTTGGTGTAGATTGGTAAACGCCTAACTGGTCCATATCCGCGAGTGATAACCCATACCCTAGAGTAAAGTTAACTTTTAAGTCCTTTTTATGCTGGTCTAATTGTTCTAATCTATCTGCTGAAATAGCCACAATTTCGATGCCTATATCTAAAAATAGATATTTAACTTCTTCCAATTCATTTAAAAATTTGGTGCAAAGGGGACAGTGAGCGCCTCGATAAACAATAATTAGTTGCCAATCGGCATCATTGTTAATGTTAGAGCCAAGCGTAAATGTTTCGGTTTTTGAGAGGTTAACTTCAACGTGTGGGAAAGAGGTGCCTGGATGTAGTTTGTTAGTAAACATAATGCTCCAAATAGGTTTATTACTTGTAAGTACGACAAATTACGTACTTACAAGTATAGCCGATCAAGAGTGCCTGATAATCAATTAACTTTGAATGTTCCTACTAGTCGGTCTAGTTGCGCCGCTAATGCGTTAAGCTCATCGCTAGAATGTGACATTTCAGTTGCATTGTTTGCAGATTTTTCGCTGTTTTTACTTACATTTTGAACATGTTCATTTATTTCATTAACAACGGTTAATTGCTCTTCAGTTGCAGTGGCAACTTGAAGGTTTAAACCTGCCAACATGTCTATTTGCTTTGCTATTTCTTGTAAGGCTTCGTTTGCTTCATGAGAAGATTCTGCACCTTGAGAAGCAAGCTGTCTATTTTCTCTGACGCCTTGGACCGCAATTTCCGATTCGTTTTGAAGCTGTGAGATCATCGCAGCAATTTCATCTGTCGATTCACTTGTACGTTTAGCTAAGTTCCTAACTTCGTCTGCTACGACTGCAAAACCTCTACCTTGCTCACCAGCTCTAGCAGCTTCTATTGCAGCATTTAGCGCAAGTAAATTTGTTTGCTCCGAAACACCTCTGATTACATCTAGAACACTACTGATATTACCGGTTTTCTCTGCAAGGGACTCTATAGTTTGAGAAACAGTTTGCATTCCATTAGCCATAACATTAATGAATTGTGCAGATTCACCAACTACAGTTTGGGCTATCTGTGCTTTTTCCATTGCTACCTGTGTTGCATCAGAAGCTACATTTGCACTTTTAGCTATATCGCCAATGGTCATCCCCATTTGATTTACCGCAGTGGCAGCGTGAATTGACTGATCTCGTTCTAACTCTGCGCAGTCTTTCGTTTCTTTAGCACTATGAGACACAACATCAGACGCGTGTTTTAACTCTATAGAAGTATCTGATACGTTGATGATGACGTTTCTAATCTTGTCTAAAAACTGATTAAAGCCTTGAGCTAATCTCGCTATTTCATCATCACCGTAACGGTTAATGCGATAAGAAAGATCGCCAGAACCATCTCCGAGGTTTTTAAATACATTCGCTAAAGCAACAATTGGCATCATTAACATTTTTGAAAAATATCTAGCAATAAAGCCTAAAACGCATACAACTATAAAAAACCACATAATCATATGGTTTCGACTTTCATCGAGCCCCGCATAAAGCTCTGAGGTGGGTACTTCGGCTACGACATACCATCCTAGTGAAGGTATAAAACTAGTTGCAACTACAAAGCGTCCGTCATTCTCAAATGCAAAATCGTTTTCTAATAGGAGCTTGCGCGTATTAATCTGTTGGTATTGATTAGCTAAAGTTTGAGTGTTTCCCAAAGACTTATCTTTGTGAATTTGTATTAAACCGTCTTTATCCACTAAATAAACGAACCCGCTTTGTTCTAGTTCAAATCCACTTAGGTACTCAACCATATTATTTAGAGACTTAGAAACCCCAGCGATACCTTTTCCACCAATCATTTGGTAGTTTACAAACATATCAACATCACCGTTAGGGTAGCTATAGATACTCGCCGACTCTGATTCGTTACTATTGGTGAAGGCAAAAAACCAACCGTCTGCTTGGTCATTTTGTAATACTCTTAAAAAGCCGTCTTGGTTCCAGTATTCAGCTGTATCTCTGTTTGCAAAAGAGGCATTGCTTAAGTCATTATCTTGTTGGATTTGCTTTAAATATTTAACAAGTGTTTGCTCGCCAGAATCTGGACGCCCATTTGATAGCCAGCTATGAATAAACGGGTTAGTCGCTATGCTTCTGGTAATTGCTTTCATAGAAGCAGTTTCACCTTCAACTTTATCTCTTATGCGCTGAACTATGTTGGGTAGCTCTATGCTTTCCATACGTTCAAGCACTATAGATTGTGCTTTTGAGTGGCCTACGTAACTAACCACACTGGTAGAGATAATAATGGCACCAATTAAGGTTAGGGTGATTTTTGTTTGTATAGGTAAAGAGAAAACGAACTTCTTTAGCATAATAAATCCAAATATGCGGAGACAACTGTCCCTGTTAAATAATGTTTTTGCGAATCGCTATGATTGTATCGTTAGATTTATAAATGTCTTTAATTTATTTTTATTTTCCGTTGTTTAACCAATTTTAACGGCTGTTCGCAGGTAAATTAGATAAGTTATGTTGCAAAAGTACTCAAATTTTATATGGTCTTCTTAATTAACTTTAAACAAGGAAATGGAATGAACGTTAGATGTATTGCTTTGGCGATAAGTATATTTACTTCTAGTAGCGTACTGGCGACCAATAATATAGAAATGTGGAAAGGCACTTCTTACAATCAAGATGTCCCAACAGTAAAGTCTGTATTAGGGTATGAAATAGGTAAAAAAATAACCTCCCACGCAGATATGGTGACCTATTTTAGGGCGTTAGAGAAAGCAAAACCAAATTCTATAAAGATTAAACGTTACGGAACTTCATGGGAAGGTCGAGAGCTTATTGTAGCAGCCATAGGGAGTGACGATAATATAAAAAACCTAGAGTCTTTTGCTAAAGACATGCAGGCATTATCTAACAGTTCAAAAACATCAACCTTGATAAAAAAGTTACCTGCGTCTGTTTGGTTGGGTTATTCGGTTCATGGTAATGAAATTAGTGGTACCGACTCGGCTATGATGACTGCATATCATTTGTTAGCCGCAAACAATGACGAAACTGTAAATAAGATCCTAGGAAATACTTTAGTTTTTATAGACCCTCTACAAAACCCAGATGGTCGAACTCGATTTACTAGCCGATATTATTCTACTGTAGGTTTGGTTCACAGTGACGACAGGTTAAGTGCTGAGCATAACGAACCTTGGCCGAGTGGTCGCTCTAATCATTATTTGTTTGATATGAATAGGGATTGGCTAGCGTTAACACAGCCGGAGACAAGAGGTCGTGTTAAGGAAATGAACCATTACCGCCCATTAGTCGTTATTGACCTTCATGAAATGGGTGGCGATCAAAGTTATTATTTTGCACCTGCTGCTAAACCTATTAACCCTCATATGACAGATGAACAAGTTGAGAATATGGCATTAATAGGAAAGAACATTGGAGCACATTTTGATAACAATGGTTTTGACTACTTTACACGGGAAATATTTGACGCTTTTTACCCTGGATATGGTGATAGCTGGCCAACGTTTTATGGCGCTTCGGCTTCTACCTACGAAGTTTCGTCTTCTAGAGGTGAAATATTTAGAAAAAGTAGCGGTGAGGTCATGACCTATGCAAATACAGTTAAACGACATTTTGTTGCTTCAATAGCGACGTTAGAGGGCGCGTCGATTAATAGGGTAAAACTATTAAATGACTACGTTGCATATCAACAGTCTTCAATTAAACAAGGTAAGGAAGATAAAAATAGTCGCTACTATATTATTTCAGATAAAACGAATAGATTTGGCGCACATAAATTAGCAGCTTTGATGACAGAGCATGACGTGGAAGTGCAAGTAGCCACTCAAGATTTTAAAGTGTGTGGGAAGCAATATCCGTCAGGCACGTACTTTATAGATTCCGCTCAACCAAAAGGCCGATTTGTAAAAACAACATTTGATAAGCAAGTTGATATGAGCCAGGACTTTATAAAAGAGCAGGAGCGTTTGAGATCAAGAAAGCTGAGTAATCAAATATACGATGTAACAGGGTGGTCTTTACCTTTAATGTTTGGTGTTGATGTTCAAGAGTGTGGTCGAAAGCCAACAAAGTCTTCTGCACTATTTTCTGCAGATACAAAATTAGTTGGCAAAGTAATTAACAAAAATTCAAAATTTGGTTATGTAATTCCTTGGGTTGATATGGCGTCAGGCCAGTTTTTAACTCAAGCCTTGAGAGCCGGTCTGGTGGTTAAATCTGCCGATCAATCATTTACTTTAGAGTCAGGCTTACAATTTCCAGCCGGTTCTTTCATAGTTGAAAGGCATAATAATAGCGAAGATTTGACCAATTTTATTGACCGTATGGCGAATGATACAGGTACGATAGTGCATGGTATTGACTCTAGTTGGGTTACAAAAGGGCCTAGTTTTGGCAGTAACAATACGCCATTAATGGTTGCCCCTAAGATTGCTCTTGCATGGGATGAACCTGTCAGTTCACTAAGTGCCGGTCATGTAAGGTATGTAATTGAGCAAGAGTTTAAGTATCCAGTTACCGCAATTCGTACAAGCACATTGTCGTGGGCTAATTTAAAAAATTATGAAGTCTTAATACTACCAAATGGTTACTACAACCGAGTATTAGGTAAGTCTGGTGCTGATAACATAAAGAGTTGGGTAAAAAGTGGCGGGGTCTTGATCACCCTTGCTGGTGCAACTAAGTTTGCCGCAGATCCTGATTTTGGGCTATTGGATACCAAACGTGAATTGGCTTATAGAGATGGCGAATCTCTGTACAAAAAGTCAGATGATGCAACTGTAGAAGGTGTCTTACTAACGAGTAGAAAAGCATTAGTAGAGTCAGCTGAAAATAGTAAAGAAAAGCCTGATTATGTAGCCGGTGTGTTGGCAAACGTTGAGGTAGATCAAGAACATTGGCTCACTGTTGGTGTAAAGTCTAATGTTGTTGGTCCTGCGTTTGGTAATGATATTTATAAGCCAATTGAATTAGCATCAGGTAAGAACTTAGCGTGGTTTGCAAATGAAGATAAGGTATTGGCCAGCGGTTACCTTTGGGCGGAAAATAAAAAACAGTTGGCGTATAAGCCTTTTTTAATTTATCAACCTATGGGGAACGGCATGGTTATTGGCTTTACACAGGATCCAACAACTAGAGCCTACTTTGACGGATTGAACATTATGTTTCTAAATTCTATTTTCAGAGCGGCCTCGCACGCACGAGTTTTGCGATAAGTGCATGAAGTATAAATAGAAATTTAAATTTAAAGTAGATGCCTAGTTTATAGGTAGCAAAGTCTAGATAGGTATAGGTATAATGCCGTAACTTTGAAGAATCTGGAAAAACCAATGAATACAGTTTACATTAATGCAGCACCTATCGAACTTAATAAATTATTGAAGTTTGAAAGCTTGGTAAGTAGTGGTGGTGAGGCAAAAATGGTAATAGAAAACGGATTAGTCAAAGTTAACGGCAGTATAGAAAAACAGAAAAGAAAGAAACTAAACGTAGGTGACATTGTTCAATTTATGGAACAAGAGTTCATCATAGCGTTAGACATTTAATAAAAATGTATCTAGAGCCAACACAAACAGGATGTGCTGGCGATCTATCCAAAAGGGAATGACATGAGCAGAATTTTAACGATAAGAAACAAACTTCTTAGCCTTCGTGGGCAAATGGATATTAACGACGAACACGATCAAAGTTTGTTTACCGCAAAAGGTGAGCTTTCCTTTATATTTTCGCCAACCTGGCGAATTTTTGACTCCCAAAACAAACTAGCAACCATCAAAAAGAAAAAGCTAACGTTTAGGCCAACCTATTCGGTCCGTTCTATTTTTGGTAGTTATACGGTGAAACGGAAATTGCTATCTTGGACTCGTCAATACTATGTAGTCGATGGTATGTATCAAGGTGCAACCGCGAATGGCAGTTTACTTGACTTAGCATTTACGATATCTCATGGTGACCGAGAAATATCTTCTGCCAGTGAAAAATTAATCTCTTTAAGAGACACTCATGTAATAGTAGTAAACGAAGACGAAGAGCCAGATGTTTTGTTTACTACAGTCATGATGGTCATTATGCAACTTGATAAAAAGAATGACAGCGTTGCTGTCAGTGATTAAGAATAAGACGACAATGTTATGAAAGATACAAAAGATTTAACTCTCAATCAAAAACAAATATTTGCTTTTATCGATTTTTCTTTGTTTTTTAAAGGTCACTTAGGACTGAAAGAAACTATAGATAAATTTGGATTGGACCATAAAAGCGCAGTTCAATATTTTGAGAGATATAAATCTTCTTTAGGTGGTCAGTGTGAGTTTGATGAGAAAGCGCTTCGCTATTTTCAGTTAGAAAACTTCAAGCCCGTTTTTAATCACGATCCAAGAAAAACCTTAGTAAAACTAGCCCATCAAATATCCGATGGTTTTGACGCTATTACTCAAACTGAGTTTCCTGTTGAGCAACCATCTTATTTAAACGCACCGGATATCGAAGTTATTGCCCGGTTAATGCGCGCTATTTTGAACGGTAATGTCGTAAATATAATATACACCTCACTGTCAAACGGTTCGGCTGGTAGAGATATTGTTCCGCATGCAATTGTAGATAATGGCCTTAGGTGGCATGTTCGCGGTTTTGATAAAAAAACTAATAGCTTTAGAGACTTTGTATTAACCCGTATCAGTAAAGTAACTATAAAATCGAATGATATAGCAACATATGAGAACAGGTTAGCCGATGTTCAGTGGCAGCGAGTATTGGATTTAGTCATCGTTCCTCATCCAAAAAATGTAGAGTTTTCAACAGCTGTTGAAATGGATTATGGCATGACAGACGGCAAAATGACGTTGAAGGTTAGGGCAGCAATGGCTGGCTACCTACTTAGACGTTGGAATGTAGACTGCACACCACAAGCCTCACTTAACTCCCCAGAGTATCAATTGCACTTAGCAAATATTGATTCATTAACCAATTTACCAGAGCTGTCTATTGCCCCTGGTTATATTTATTGATCTTTATCATTTAATTATTGCTATTTAGAAAAACAGGTCCATAATCCGCGCGAATTTTATACGGGCAGGGTTCTGCCTTAACTTTTTTCTACTATAGCGAATCGCACAATGGACAAAAATAGCACCACACTTCAGGGGCTTAGTTCTACATCATTTATTCATGACCGTTTATCGGTTTATAACCTTCAAGCAGACTATTCAACCCAGAATGATGTTTTAGATCATTCGATTACTGAACGCGGTGTTAGGTATAAGGACGCAATTCATATTGTTGTGCCAACCGGAGAATACTGGCTTTTTGACTACGGCGTAGTGGTGTTTTGGGCGGTAGAAGAAGATGAGCGAATGGCACTGATTAATCGTTTACGACGGTCTGAAAAGTCTTCAGATGACATTATTGAAGACCATTTCCGGTTTGAAGTATCAACGGAGCTGAAAATTAGCAAAGATACAGTGTTTTTACCAAATGACCACGCACTGACGCGTTTGGCCGTTAGCCACGGATTAGCGCAATCTATTAAGCTAGTGGAATATGAACACAAAGCTCAATCGACAATTACGGATTATTCGCACTTGCCAGAAGCTTTAGCAACTACAGGTAAGATAGCGTTAAACCGAAAAGAAATAGCCAAAATACGAGGCCGACTATTTAGTACTAAGAGCGATATCATACTTCATTATGGTTTATTGGATACGCCGGAATTCTTTTGGGAGTACCCAGAACATGAAAGTAATTATAACGCGATAGTACGTTACTTGGAGATCCATCAGCGGGTTGAGCTTTTGTCTAAAAAACTAGCCACCATACATGAACTTTTTGACATGTTAGCCGACGAACAGAAGCATCAACACTCGTCTATTTTAGAGTGGATTATCATTTGGCTTATTGCTATTGAAGTGGTTATTTATGTTGGTGAAAAGGCAGAGAGTTTTCTTTAACTTTATATAATTAAAGCGCGTTTAATAGATATTTAAAAAACATTAAATTTTTAGAATAAAAAGATTGCCATTCTGGAAATATTATTTATTATGCGCGCCAATTCTTGTTGATAGCCAATCCAAGTACATCGCGTTAGCGGCCAGGCAGATGAGCAACTATCCAAGGGTGAAATTGAATATTTAACTATGTTTAACTCGCTCAAACCTAATTGTAGGTTTATTTAGCTTATTCTGGAGATTGGTAATGTCTGTTACTTCTATTATTTCTGCTATTGCAGAAAACAACCTTCCTTTTGACTCTGAAAATATAGAGTCTTTAGCATCTCGTTACGGCACACCTTTAATGGTTTTAGACTGTGATGTTGTGCGTCAGCAGTTTCGTAACCTACAACAAGCGTTGCCAAACGTAGACCTACACTACGCACTAAAGCCTTTGCCACATCCGGCCGTTGTATCTACCTTACTAGCTGAAGGTGCTTACTTTGATTTAGCAACAAACGGTGAAGTAGATTTAGTAAACTCAGTAGGTGTACCTGCGGATCGTACCATTCAAACTCACCCAATAAAGCGCGACAGTGATATTAAGCATGCCTTATCTTATGGTTGTAATGTTTTTGTTGTGGATAACATCAATGAGTTAGAAAAGTTTGTTGCCTATAAAGACGATGTTGAATTGCTGATTAGAGTTAGCTTTCCAAATGCTGATGTATTAGCAGATCTTTCTAAAAAGTTTGGTTGTAAGCCAGAAGCAGCATTGGAAATTGCTAAAAGGGCGTTTGAAATTGGTGTTCGAATTAAAGGTTTGTCGTTTCATGTAGGTTCACAAACTAAAACAGGCGATAAGTACGCTACTGCAGTGCGTCGTTGCATCGACATAATGAATGAAGTTGTAGACTTTGGGTTGCCTGCGTTAAGTACATTAGATATTGGTGGTGGATTTCCGGTGCAATATACGCCAGATGTTTTGCCAATTAGCATTTTTTGCAAACCAATACGAGAGGCATTGGCAGAGTTACCAGAAACGGTTCGCGTTATAGCAGAGCCAGGTCGTTATATTGTAGCGCCTGCGGTAATAAATATAGCGTCTGTTATGGGACAATCTGATCGTAATGGGCAAACTTGGTATTACTTAGATGATGGGATTTACGGTTCGTTTAGTGGACTTATGTTTGATGAAGCTAAGTATCAAACCTTTGTATTAAATTCATCTCAAGAGTTATTTTCATCAGTGTTAGCTGGACCAACGTGCGACAGCATTGATGTTGTAGCTGAACAAATTATGTTGCCTAAGTTATCCAATGGAGAGCTAGTAGTTACGACGATGATGGGTGCATATACTTGCTGCACAGCGACAGACTTTAACTTCTTTAAAAGAGCAGAAGTTATAGCGATAAACGAAGCGGTAGTATTTGAAGACATTATCACTGCATAAAAGGATACGTACGCAGTAGTACATGTATTTGTTGCAGTTCTAAAATCAAAATGAACGCTTACAGTATTGTGAGCGTTCTACAGTTTGTATATAAAGCTATGAGAGTATTAGGGGAAAGCTAAGTTTTAACTTTGATACTTACACATTATCTATTTAACATAATATACATTATGCGCATATTGATACGTTATTGGTGTAGGGCGGTTTGAACTGTGTTATTTATAGTTAAAACGCTAGGTTTTGGTTTGTATGGCTCTTACTACTATAAAATTACTTCTTTAGCGTGCTGCCTTGGCTCACTGTGAATCTGTTTCGTCCTTTTAACTTCGATTGATATAACGCTGTGTCGGCCTGTGTTATTAGGTCTAGCTCTGTTACTACTTTGTTAGAATCAAAGTAATCTACAGATATACCCACACTTATGGTAAGCCGATCGTCAATTTCGCTAAATGAATGAGGTATCATTGCGTTATATACTGCAGTTATAAGTCTTTGAGCTGTGATTTTAGCTCCAGCTTCATCCGTCACTGGTAGTATGCAGGCAAACTCTTCACCTCCATAACGAGCTATAAAATCGGTTTCTCGAGGAAGTTCTTGTGCAATTATACGGGCTACTTTCTTTAGACAGTCATCTCCCTTTGCATGCCCATAATTGTCGTTATATGGTTTAAAATAATCCACATCGATAATTAAAAGTGACAATGGACTTTTGCTTCTCTGTGACGACGCGATCGCATTTGATAACCGATCATCAAATGCTCTTCGATTTGCAATGCCAGTTAAGCCATCAAGTGACGATAGTTCTTCCAAGGTTTGTTTTTGTAGCTCTACAGTATTGGCAAAGATATTAAAAGTGTCTGCAATGTCTGATATTTCATCTGAACCTTTATCAATAACGTCATCTAAACTGCCATTTAAGCGCCTATTAACGCCTTTGTTAAGGTTTATTAAGCGGCCCACAACTTTATTTCTTAAATACACAGCGATGAGTACAAATAAACTAAGAGATAGAATAAAGGCAACAACTACGATTGTTAGTTGAGTTGAAATAGCTTCAGTAGCACTTTTTGTTTCATCCAGAACTTTATTATTAATGTTGAATGAGGAGTATTCTGCCTGGTTTGCATAGTCCATGATCAAGTTTCTCATGAAGTTGCCTCTACCAATTGCACGACCTTCAATACGCAATTGCTTTATACGAGTGTTTACTAAACCATCTGGAGCTAAAAGTAATGTTTGGAGTTTACTAAGAAATATTAATGCTTCTTTAGAGGCTTTTGTATTCGAACCTTCTACATAGTTCGATAGCAAAGATTCTAGGTCCTTTTGCAAAGTACGCTCTATTTGTCTAACGAGATGAAGTCTATTTAGAAATGTTAATTGAGCACTGTTTGCAAAAATATTGGTTATTAATAGCTGGCCGTCAACTAATGACGTATGACTTTCGATATCATTCAAGTCAGGCACGTTATTAAACAGCGAATATAATAATTGCAGTTTATCATCGAAGCTACGCTTGTTTTCTAAACGTTGGTTAATCAATTCATCTAATTCTTGCAGCTCTACAACTATTGCTTTTAGTTGTGTATTTCCATAGTTTTGCTGAGACAATTTTAAGCTATCGGATTTTAACGTGGAAATTAGGCTTTGTATTTGTTCGTTGGTGATCCGTTTGGCCGCACTGCTTTCTACATTAATTAAACGTTCAGTTAGAAAAATGAGCGTATTTACTTGGCTATAAGTTTTACCAGCTTGTATTGCTGTAGGTACTGAAACTTGCTGAATATTTGTCAGCACATTTTTAAACTCACCTAACCTAAAAATAGTTAGCGCAGTTAGACCCAAAAAAATTGTAAATATTAATGATAAGCCCAAAAACAGTTTGTTCTTAATTGAGTTTCGATTTTTAGAGTTATTCAGCAAGTCCATGTTAATAACACTGTTTGGGTCTTCGTTTAAATGAGCTGACATGTTATTGATAACTATTCACCTCTTTAATACGACCTTCAATAGAGGGAGTTGCTTGCCGGTTGTTTTGCAAATACATGATGAGAATTTCAGAAAGAAGAGGATTAACTCTTAAACTATTTTTAATCTCTCTAGATTGTTTAAAGGTTGTATACCCATCACCTCCATTTGCAATGTACTCTGTAGTGCCAACTGTATATAACTTGTTTTTATCTAATTTATTATCTCCAATATAAATATCAATAACTCTATTACCCACAGGCATTTGTTTGTTATAAGTTAACGACAAGCCTGCAACTAAAGGAAACCTACCTTTAACATCTGTTAATTGGGACAATCCATTTTCTAATGCATTTTCAATTTGTTGGCCAGTCACTTCTAAAGCAATTAATCGACTCCTAAATGGTAACTCGGTAACAATATCGCGCATGGTCCACACTGTATTTTTTGCGTAAAGAGTATCCCCCCTTACAACACCACTATTAATTAAAACAATATCAGTATTCAAAAATGCCTTGATGGCATCAGTCATTATATTGCCAAAGAAAGTTTCTTTTGTACGGATAGATAACTTTCTAGTGTCAATTTCGACATTTAATGAGGCTACATCAATGTTTAACAAACGCTCTAAGCGATTAACATAAGAATTAGATTGATTAGATAAATCTTCGTCTATTGGGAAATTATTTAATTTGAACGTTGTTAAAGATGTCGCTATTGGCTTTTGAGGTGTTATTTTTAACTCAACTTGTAATACCTCGCCTGGAGAGTGCAAGTAAAAATGGTTCTTATGTTTTAACTTCGTATAGTTTTGAGTTTGGGAAAAGGCTTTATCAACCATAAATGCAACGTCAATGACTTGCTCAAGCATTAGAGGCTCAACGATATCATTTGGGACGGAATACAAGAGTACAACTACGTCAACTCCCGCCTCTCTTAGTTTCTCAGATTCTCGTCTTAGCGCTTCAGTTCTAGGTATTAATTTAATGCGGTCTAACAAATACTCTTCGATAACAGAAGGATTGACAGTTGATACTACACCTATACTAACGTCCCCTTTCTTAATGATAGTAGAAGGTTGAAGCCCATCAAGGTTATTGTTAGTTATCGGATCGTATATATTTGATGCAATGATAGGAAAAGCCGCTTCATAGGCTCTTTGAGAAAGCTCATCTTCTGAGTAACTAAACTCTCTTTTTGTTATTCCCATAGCATCTGGCTCTAAGCTATTGAGGATATCTATTATATGGGCGCCTTTGTCAAAAGATGACATTGGGCTAGGGCCTATTGAACCGCCACCAAATAAGAAAAAAGATGGCGTTTCTTGCGCGCGAATTAGTTTAAGGAAAGACGCTAACCTTCGATAGTCGCCGTGGACTTTATCCTCAACTAAAGGCAAATCACCAGTGAAGACAAGTTTCGCTGTTTTAGTGTTAGCGCTTATTGTTGGTGAAGTAATAACAACAAGGATAGAAAACGCGATGCTTTTAATTAATATTTTCATATCCCTACAAACTAATGTTAATTAAGCTCTTTGTCCACCCAAAATTTGGTTCCTTTAACCATAGCTTGCAGAGCTAAGCCATTCTCAGTAAAGGTATAAACCGTCACGTCTCCGTAATAAGCTTCCCCTTCAACAGAACCGCCCTTACCGCTTGCTTTTGCTGATGCATCGGCATTGCCGCCAAATGTCCAACCGTTTTCGACAAAGTCAGTCATAGCTTCTGCGGTATGGAAAACCATAACGATACGGTAATCTTTAACACCAAAACCTAGCCCAACACCGCCTTCAGCCATATTCATATATATTTTTTTAGATAAGACTTTATCATTTATTACGCCGTATCCAGTGCCGGCAGAGAAAAATAATAAGTTTACATTTGCGTTACTAAAAACTGCATAACCCGGCGCCGTAGCTAATTGAGCGCGAGTGTCTGGTTTGTTTTTATAGAGCTGAGTCAATACCTCACGCTCCATATCTAATATGACTTCTCTTTTTTCTGAAACACTTCCTTCGCCCATAGATGCGCACGCAGTTACAACGAATGTTATAGCTATTAGTCCGACTTTAATAAAGTTGTTCATAACTTTCCTTTTTAATACTGATATTTAAAATATAGTTAAGTACTTTAGATTAACAATGTTTAAGTTAAAAACTTAAAGGCTTTTATAGATATTTTGCATGGTACCAATTGGGTCGTTTGATTTAGTTATAGCTCTACCAATAACCAAATAATCAGAACCTGCGTCAATCGCCTTTTTCGGAGTCATGATCCGTTTTTGATCATCGGCACTTGCTTCTTCTGTTCTAATGCCGGGGGTTACTAGCTTAAATCCACTACCAAATTTACTTTTTAATAACGTTGCTTCTTGCGCTGAACAAACAACACCGTCCATTCCTGCGTTAGCGGCTAAGCCTGCTAAGAATAAGACTTGTTCTTCCGGTGATTTGTCTATACCTAAATCTAATAAGTCCTCTTCAGACATACTGGTTAGCACCGTTACTGCAATTAATAACGGGGCTTTGTCTCCGTAAGGAATTAGAATCTCTTTGGCTGCCTTCATCATTTTAGTACCACCAGAGGCGTGTACATTAACCATCCAAACGCCTAGCTCAGCTGCGGCTTTTACTGCTTTTGCTACAGTATTAGGGATGTCATGGAATTTAAGATCTAAGAACACATCAAAACCGCGCTTATGTAACTCTCGAACAAAGCTTGGACCAAAATGGGTGAACATCTCTTTACCAACTTTTAATCGGCAAAGCGTTGGATCTAACTTGCTAACTAGGCGTAAAGCATCATCTTGAGTTTCAAAATCCAATGCCACTAAAATCTTATTATTTTCCACAATTTACCCTTTTAAATACCATCTAAGCCAGTTAGTGGTTTAATTGATTGCCAGTTGTTACAAGCTGGGCATCTCCAACTAAAGTTATTGGTTGAGAAACCGCAAGACTTACATTCATAATTTGGCTTTAATTCTATGTAGCGTTTAATTAGCTGTTGTAGTTCAAAAAAGTGCTCTTCTGAAGTAAACAGCTCCTTTTCTAATTCGATAAGCTTGCCGAACCCTCTTACGCTTGGTACGTATCTAAGTTGTTCAATAACGTATTTTCGAGCAGCCTCTGTGCCCTTTTCTTTTGCTATAAAGTCCGCCATTTGATTATGGGCATTTACGCTATTTATTTTTTTCTCTTTTATTAGCCAATATAACCAAGCGGCTTGTTCAAACTCGTCTACAAAACACTCCGGTGCGATATCAAAGAGTGCTGGCGCAAAACTTGGTTCTTTGTCGAGCACCTGCACCACGAGCTCTCGTGATTGTTGTTTGTTATTTAGTAATAAATAAAGCTTGGCCAATGACACTAGGCTTCTAATACAATTTGAGTTTACTTTAATGGCTCGTTTATAAAATTGCTTTTTGTTTTTTATGTTATCGGATTGGTCTGCCATTTCACAATAAAAGTGACTAACCATCTGCCGACTCTGATCATTCAACATACTAGGTTTTGCAATTAAGTAGGCTTCAACGCCCTTTTCCCACTCTCTGGTTTGTTCATAAATATGCAAAATCATTAACAGTGCTTCATTTGCATGTTCAGACTTTAGTAACGGTAACAACGTTTCGAGAGAGTGCTCAAGCATACCGGCTGAGGTAAAATCCTGCGCTAATTCTAATTTGATGATTTCTAGTTCATAACTGGGGATTTGTATTTGATCTGTTTTTACTAAGCCTTCATGGATGGCTATTGCTTTGTCTATTTCGCCTTTTTTTCTAAACAGTTTAGCTAACGTTAAGTAGTTTTCTATATTAGCTGGGGTATCGTCTAGGTATTGAATTAAGCGGTCAAAGGCTTGTTCTTCTTTGTTGTTTAAAAGAAGTGAAACACTGGAGTTAAGTGCTTTATTTAGAGAGTTTTGCTGCTGTAGCATTTCTTTTTTAGCATTGTGCTTCCCCATCACCCAACCATAGGCCACGGCGATTGGTAGCAGTAAGAACAGTAGTTCAAGCATTAGCTTTTTTTACCACCTTACGAAATCCTAAATAAAGAAGCGTTAATAAAGCGCCTATTGCAATTGAAGACATGATAACCAACGAAAGAGGAATATCTAGTCTAACAAATAATAGGTTTACGTTTACCAAATGTGCATTTTCGCTACCAACGGCTAGCGCAATACAAATGGCCATTACTAAAAGTATTAATGAAATCAATCTCAAAAGCCCACCCCTTAAATTAGGGGTATAAGGCTATTGTATGTTATTCAAGTAGTCAATTGCGGATTACTTAAAATCGACTCTTTCACGTAATTCTTTACCTGGTTTAAAATGCGGAACGTATTTAGCTTCTAGTTCTACAGACTCACCAGACTTAGGGTTACGACCTACTCTTGGCGCTCTATAATGCAACGAGAAGCTGCCAAAGCCTCTAATTTCAATACGATCACCTGTAGATAAACATTCAGCCATATTATCAATGATACTTTTGACAGCCGCTTCAACATCTTTTATTGGTAACTGTGGATGCTGTTCAGCTAATTGTTCTATTAGTTCGGACTTAGTCATTTATTTCACCTAAAATTGAGACAAAAATAAGGGAGCAATTACGCTCCCTTATAGTTATAGCTCATTTAAATTCAAAAGCTTAGTCTTTTTGTGCATTTTTAAATGCAGCAGCCATTGCGTTTTCGAATTCTGGAGTTTGATTTTGAAGATTATCAAGTACTTGCTTCTCTTCAGCTTCGTGTATCGCTTTGATTGATAAGCTGATTACACGGTTCTTACGGTCAACGCCAACAAACTTAGCTTCAACTTCTGAACCAGCTGAAAGTACTGTAGATGCATCTTCGATACGCTCTGCAGAGATTTCAGAAACACGGATATAACCTTCAACGTCTGTACCTAAAGTAACAGTAGCGCCTTTAGCGTCAACGTCTTTGATTTCACCTTTAACTAGAGAACCTTTTTTGTTGTTTTCTAAGTATTCAGAGAACGGGTCAGAATCCATTTGCTTAACGCCTAATGAAATACGCTCACGCTCTGGGTCTACTTGAAGAACTACAGCTTCAATCTCGTCACCTTTCTTGAATTCGCGTACTGCGTCTTCGCCTGAAACATTCCAAGAAATGTCAGATAAGTGAACAAGACCGTCGATGCCGCCATCAAGACCGATGAAGATACCGAAGTCAGTGATTGACTTGATGTTACCTGAAACGCGGTCACCTTTGTTGTGTGACTTAGCGAATACTTCCCATGGGTTGTCTTTACATTGCTTAAGACCAAGAGAAATACGACGACGTTCTTCATCAATTTCAAGAACTAGTACTTCAACTTCATCACCTAAGCTAACAACTTTAGATGGGTGGATATTTTTGTTAGTCCAGTCCATTTCTGAAACGTGAACAAGACCTTCGATGCCGTCTTCGATTTCAACGAAACAACCGTAGTCTGTAAGGTTAGTAACACGACCTTTAAGACGTGAAGACTCTGGGTAACGACCAGCGATGTCGCCCCAAGGATCTGAACCAAGTTGCTTAAGACCAAGAGAAACACGGTTTTTCTCTTTATCAAACTTAAGAACTTTAACATCGATTTCGTCGCCAACTGCAACGATTTCACTTGGGTGCTTAACGCGTTTCCAAGCCATGTCAGTGATGTGAAGTAGACCGTCTAAGCCACCTAAGTCTACGAATGCACCGTAGTCTGTAAGGTTCTTAACGATACCTTTAACTTCTGAACCTTCTTCAAGGTTAGCAAGTAATTGTTCGCGCTCTGCTGAGTTTTCAGTTTCGATAACAGCACGACGAGAAACAACAACGTTGTTGCGCTTCTGGTCTAACTTAATTACTTTAAATTCTAATTCTTTGCCTTCCAAGTGAGACGTGTCACGGATAGGACGAACGTCAACAAGTGAACCAGGTAGGAATGCTCTGATGCCTTCAACTTCAACAGTGAAACCACCTTTAACTTTACCAGAGATAAGACCTTTAACGATCTCTTCTTCTTCACATGCTTTTTCAAGACGAACCCAAGCTTCATAACGCTTAGCTTTTTCACGAGAAAGAATAGTCTCACCGAAGCCATCTTCGATTGAGTCTAGTGCAACGTCAACTTGATCACCAACGGCTACTTCTAGTTCACCAGCGTGGTTTTTAAATTGTGATGCAGGGATAGCAGATTCTGACTTAAGGCCAGCGTCAACTAATACAAGGTCACGTTCGATAGATACGATAGTACCTTTAACGATTGAACCAGGGCGTGTTTCTATAGTTTGAAGGCTTTCTTCAAATAATTGAGCAAAATTTTCTGTCATGATTTATCTTCATTAGTACCAATGTTGCGTTCCTGCGACAAAGGGGTTGGAGTTTAACTTGTTACATCCTGCTAACAAGGCTGTCTAAATTTAAATGTTGAACGTCTTTTCAATAACTTGAATAAGCTGTTCGTATACTTCTTGCGCTGAAACAGTAGTAGAGTCGATGCAAATCGCACCTTCCGCAGCTACCATTGGCGCTACACTTCTGTTCGTATCACGCTCATCACGAGCCTTGATATCGTTCAAAAGGTCGCCGATTTTAACATCGTGGCCTTTTTCTTTCAACTCTTTAAAACGTCTATCTGCACGTTCTTCTGCACTTGCAGTTAAGAACACTTTTACTTCAGCGTCAGGGAAAACAACGGTGCCCATATCTCTTCCGTCGGCAATGAGCCCTGGAAGTTGTTTAAAAGCTCTTTGCCTGCGCAATAAAGCTTCTCTAACCCTAGGTAAAGAAGCAATCTTCGACGCCACGCCACCTACTTCTTCATTTCTAATAGATAAAGTAACTTCTTCACCTTCTAGAATGATCTGTGAACTGTTGTCTGTGGACTGAAATTGAACATCAAGATGTGCAGCCAATGGGATTAAGCTTTCTTCATCACTAGGGTCAACTTGGTGATGAATTGAAGCTAATGCCAGAACTCGGTAGATAGCACCACTGTCAAGGATTTCCCACCCTAACCTTTGGGCTAATAATCGACAGACAGTGCCTTTACCTGCGCCACTAGGACCATCGATTGTGATAACCGGTATAGATTGTTCCATAAATACTCCACTCGCTGAAATTGCGGGCGGTATTATACTCTAATAAAACTGAAATTGAATTAATTTAATTTTAAGCTTTTGCCGTTAATCTTTTTTAATGTGTTAATAAGCGGCTAAAACGATCGAAATAGTCGGGAAAAGTCTTACTAGTAACTTTAGGATCAAGAATAGTTACCCCGTTACTTGTAAACGTTAATAATGAAAAGCACATAGCGATACGGTGGTCGTCATAGGTTTCTATCTCTGCATGTAAAACATTAGCCGGCGGAGTAACTTTAATGTAGTCATTGCCTTCCTCTACTTCTGCTCCTACTTTTTTAAGCTCCGTGGCCATCGCGTGAAGTCTGTCCGTTTCTTTTACTCGCCAGTTATAAATATTTGATATTGTCGTTGTCCCTTCTGCAAACAACGCTGTTGTTGCAATGGTCATGGCGGCGTCAGGTATATGATTCATGTCTTGATTAACAGCCTTAAGGCTACCGTTTGACTTAACGCTAATGTGATCGTCGAAATATGAAATATCAGCACCCATGTCCGCTAAGACTTGTGCAAACTGTATATCGCCTTGAACACTATTTTTACCAATGCCATAAACGTCAACAGGGCCACCTGTTATCGCTCCAGCAGCCAAGAAATAAGATGCTGAAGATGCATCGCCCTCAACCATAAAATGACCCGGGCTCTTATATTGTTCAGTTCCATCAAGTGAAAAGGTTTGGTAGTTGTCATTGCTAAACGTAATACCAAACGACTCTATGATTGACAGCGTAAGCTTTATGTAGGGTTTAGAAACCAATTCGCCTTTTACCGTAATCTTGACTGGCTTTTTGATAAGTGGCGCGGCCATCAATAAAGCAGACAAAAATTGACTAGAAACACTACCATCAATAGTGAGCTCTAGAACTTCACTTGTAACACCTGCAAACGGTTTGATATTTAATGGTGGATAGCCTTCTTCACCACCATATTCAAGATTTGAACAAGTACCTGCCAGTGAGTCAACTAAGTGCCCTATTGGCCTTTCATACATGCGATGCTCGCCCGTTAACTCTGCAGTCACCTGACTAAACGCCAATACCGCTGCTAAAGGTCGCATCGCCGTGCCTGCATTGCCTAGAAACAATTCTGATTCAGGTGAATTAAATCTTCCGCCTTGGCCATGAACTATGCATGTGGTTTTATCTTCACTTAGCTGTGTTTTAATACCCAGTAGGTTTAAAGCGTTAAGCATATGACGTATATCGTCACTGTCTAATAAGTTGGTAATTTTTGTTGTACCTTCGCAAAGCGCGGCAAGCAACAGTGCTCTATTTGATAAGCTTTTAGAACCAGGTACGGTTACCTTGCCAGTGCAAGATGTTTTAAAATCGAGTGTTAATTTGTTGTTCATTTATATCTTTTACCCTACTACTGGTATTTAGTTTCAAACGCTTGCATAAATCTAGAAAGTGCTTCTACACCCTCGTATGGCATCGCATTATAAATGCTCGCTCGCATACCACCTACGCTTCGGTGACCTTTAAGTGCGACTAAGCCATTTGCCTTTGCTTCTTCCAGAAAGGTTTCATTTAAGGCTTCATTCTTTAAGAAAAACGTAACGTTCATTTTAGATCGGTTATCAAAGTGCACGCGACTTTCATAAAAGCTAGATTCGTCTATTGTTTTATATAACAACTCTGCTTTTTTGGTATTCTCTAGTTCTATTTTTTCCACGCCGCCCTGAGAAAGTAACCAATCAAAAACCAATTTAGATAAATAGATAGCGAATGTAGGCGGTGTGTTAAACATGCTCTCTTTTTCCGCTGTTACTTTGTAATTAAGCAGAGACGGTATATTTGAAGGGCTTCTTTTTAGTAACGCGTTATTGATGATAACGATACCCATGCCCGATGGCCCTATGTTTTTTTGTGCACCTGCATAAATTAAGTCATAGTCTTCAATATTAATTCGTCTTGAAAGAATATTTGACGACATGTCCGCTACGATAACTTGACTGCCATTTACTTTGAGTGCATTAGGCGATTCAAATATTTCTATACCATCAACAGTTTCATTCGGGCAATAGTGGAGAAAGTCTGATTTGCTTGGTATAGACCAATCAGACATTGGTTTTACTCTTTTCAAACCATTTTCAATAACTGTACATTGCTGTTCTCTAGCATCTATAAATTTATTAGCCTCATCGACTGCATCCGCTGACCAAGCGCCGGTTGTATAATAACTACCAACATTACCTAGTGTTAAATTCATTGGAACTGCAGCAAACTGCCCCCTGCCACCACCTTGCATAAATAAGATACTATAATTATCAGGTACATTGAGGAGTTGCTTTAAACCCGAAACTGCACTTTTGTATACGTCTATAAACTCGCTACTTCTGTGGCTCATTTCAATAACAGAACAACCCGTTTCTTGCCAATTAAGAAATTCAGCTTGTGCTTTTTTCATTACGTCTTTTGGTAAAGTTGCAGGTCCCGCGCAGAAATTATATACCGTCATTATTTACTCTGTTTCTATAAGGGTTTAGGGCTTTATTGAACAAATACTCTAACCTTTGAGTTACGGTTTAACAAGCTTAAATGTGTCTAAATTAGAATAACGAAAACTGGCTTTTGTTTAGCTTGTCGTTGCTTTTCATCTTAGGCTTATTTGTTGTTCGTTTTCTGCTGGCGTGAGTTTTTATGACTCTTTGTTTTTCATTTGGATCGGCGTGTGTTGCTAAGTACTCTTTGATTTTAAGTCGAGAATTTTTTACCAGAATTTCTGGTGATTCACTTTTAGGGTAAATATCTTCTTTTAGTCCTGGGTATAACCATGGTTGTTGTACGAAGGTATTAGGCACATGCGCTAGTTCAGGGATCCACTTTCTTACAAACTTATTTTTAGGGTCATACTTTTCTGCTTGTTTTACAGGATTGTACATTCTAAATGGGTTAATGCCCGTTACACCTGATTGCATTTGAATTTGAGGGTAATGAATGCCTGGCTCATAATCGATAAACATTTGCGCTAAGTGACTTGCTGGCTTTTGCCAATGTAACCATAAGTGGTAACTGGAAAATGCCGTTAACATGGCTCTCATTCGAAAGTTAATCCAACCGGTATGGTTCACCATCCTCATACACGCGTCTACAAAAGGTACGCCTGTGTTTCCCATTCTCCACGAGTTAAATCTATCTTGGTCAAATTCATTACGGCGCATCAAATCAAAACTTTTGTTTACCGCTTGGAATTCGTGTGATGGTTCAGTTTCAAACTTTTGAATAAAATGACTATGCCAAAATAATCGAGACACAAACCCACTTTTGTTACGGGACCCTAGTTCATCGCTTATTTGCCAGGCTTTTTGCATTACGTCTTTTAAAGACAATACTCCATGGGCCAAATATGGGCTAAGTCTAGAACTCGATCTTACGCTTTTTAATGGACTTGAAATACCATATAGATAGTCTTTGACTCGACTCTCTAAAAAACTGTTTAATATAGTGTGCGCAGATTCTATTCCGCCAGTTTGGCAGTCATTAGCAAAAAAGTTGTCATTTCCACAATAGCAGTCTAACAACTCTAAACCCGTGGTTCTGGGTAAAAAAGAATGCCCACTGGGTATTGATAAGGTATTGTCATCAAAAAACTCTATCGCGCTTTCTTGCCATTTGTCTCTATTTAGGTTGCCTCGTATAACTGGTTTCTGTTTAAACTCCTTCCAAACAACGTTGTTTTCTCTTGCCCATTTTTTTACTTCTATGTCTCTTTTGAAAGTCCAACTATTACCTGTTTCTTCATGGCTTAATAATTTATTAATGGCAACATGCTTCATGATGTTGGAAAGAATTTCAGTAACGCTGCCTTTGCGAACTGTTAAGTTAAACTGCCTAGATTCTAAGTTTTTCGCCAGGCTTTTTAATGACTCTTTTATAAAAGTAAACTGCCTAGCGCTCGTATCTTCTAAGTTCCAATAGTCTGGTTCTACTACATAAAGAACAATTACCGGCAAGCCATCGTTAGTTGCATAATGTAACGCGTTATGGTCGGTTACCCTTAAATCTCGCTTTAACCAAACAATATTCACACTCATTTACGGCAGACACTCTTAATCTTTGAACAGGTAGTTAAAACGTACTTTGTTACGTTTTTTAAAATTTAACTTTTAAACCTTTTTCTATTTTTACGTGACTTACGATAAAACTAGTCAAAAAAGAATGGAATTTATGAAAACTATTTTTAAGGACATAATTGGTTTTGTAGCAACAATGAGCTTTTGTTCATACGGAGCAGATTTATAGTGCAGTACACAGATATAGAAAGAAATACAAATTTAACAAAACATAAATTCGAAAAACGGATACTAAAAAGGCCCCTAACTAGGAGCCTTTTCTATATTTTTTTGTAACGAGTATTAACTACTAATTACGCGTCGTCTTCAGCATTATCTTCTGAGTCATCACTTTTATCTTGTGACTCTTCAGCTTCAGACGTTGTTTCTTCAGAAGAGTTTGCCTCACTTACCATTGGAGTGCCGTCTTCATTTAGCGCCTCAACAATAATTGGGTTACCATCTTCATCTAGTTCAACTTCGTCTTCAATTTCTTCAACACGAGCTAGACCAACAACAAGTTCACCTTCAATCGTTCTTATTAGTCGAACACCTTGAGTATTACGACCTACAACTGAAACTTCTTCAACTCGAGTTCGAACTAACGTGCCTTTATCACTAATAATCATGATTTCATGTGTATCAGCAACTTGGGTTGCACCAACAACAAGGCCGTTACGCTCACTAACTTTAATTGAAACAACACCCTGAGTAGCACGGCTCTTCGCTGGATACTCATGTTGTGGCGTTCTCTTACCAAAGCCATTTTCTGTGATCGTTAAAATGTTGTCGTCATGGTTGGGAATAATTAATGAAACAACTTTAGCGTCGTCCGTTAACTTAATACCGCGTACACCTGTTGCTGTACGGCCCATGCCTCTTACTTGGTTTTCATGGAAACGAACCACTTTACCGTTTTGAGAAAACAACATGATTTCGTCTTCACCGTTAGTGATATCTACGCCAATCAGCTTGTCACCATCGTTAAGATTTACAGCGATGATACCGTTTGAACGAGGACGAGAGTATTCAGTAAGCGCTGTCTTTTTAACAGTACCATTAGCCGTTGCCATAAAGACAAACTTGCCTTCTTCAAACTCACGCACTGGTAATATAGCAGTGATTTTCTCATCTGGGTCTAACGGTAAGATATTTACAATTGGACGACCACGAGATTGACGACTTGCCAGTGGTAATTGGTAAACCTTCAACCAATACAAACGACCAAAGTCTGAGAAGCAAAGAATAGTGTCATGCGTGTTAGCAATAAGTAGCTTTTCAATGAAATCTTCGTCTTTCATCTTAGTTGCTGACTTACCACGGCCACCACGGCGCTGCGCTTGATAATCCGTTAACGGTTGATATTTTGTGTAACCTTCGTGAGAAAGTGTAACAACTACATCTTCTTCGTTAATCAAATCTTCTAAATTGATGTCATGAGACGCATCTCGAATTTCTGTACAGCGATCATCGCCGTAGGTAGCTCGGATTAAATCTAGTTCTTCGCGAATTACTTCCATTAAGCGCTCTGGGCTACCTAAAATTTCTAGTAGTTCTGCGATTAGTTCTAGTAACTCGGCATATTCGCCAAGGATTTTCTCATGTTCTAAACCGGTTAGTTTGTGTAGGCGTAGTTCTAATATCGCTTGAGCTTGTTGCTCGGTCATGAAGTATTGACCATCGCGAATACCATACTCATCTTCTAACCATTCAGGACGCGCTGCATCATCACCGGCACGTTCTAACATTGCGGCTACAGAACCTAGGTTCCATCCACGCGCAGTTAAACGCGTTTTTGCTTCCGCAGGTGTAGGCGATGTTTTGATTAATTCTATGATTTCATCAATGTTTGCTAACGCAATCGCTAAAGCTTCAAGAATATGAGCACGGTCTCTGGCTTTACGTAAATCAAATACGGTTCTACGAGTTACAACTTCACGTCTATGCGACAGAAACGCTTCTAGCATTTCTTTTAGGTTGAATATTTTAGGCTGACCGTGGTCTAGCGCTACCATATTCATACCAAATACTGTCTGCATTTGAGTTAAAGCAAATAAGTGATTAAGAATTACTTCTGTCGGTTCACCACGCTTAAGCTCAATAACGATACGCATGCCGTCTTTATCAGACTCATCGCGCAACGCTGAAATGCCTTCAAGTTTTTTATCTTTAACTAACTCAGCAATTTTTTCAATTAACCGAGCTTTGTTTACTTGGTATGGAATTTCGTCAACAACAATAGTGTCTTTACCCGTTTTCTCATCAGTTTCGATATGAGTTTGAGCACGGATATAAACTTTACCACGGCCAGTACGGTAAGCTTCTTCTATACCTTTACGTCCATTAATGATTGCCCCTGTAGGGAAATCAGGACCTGGTATATGAGTCATTAACTCTTCTAAATCAATATCTTCATTATGCGAAAGTGCTAACGTAGCATCAATAACTTCACGTAATGAATGAGGTGGAATGTTTGTTGCCATACCTACGGCGATACCAGAAGAACCATTTACTAATAAAGCGGGTACTTTAGTTGGTAATACAGCAGGAATATGCTCAGTACCATCATAGTTCGGAACAAAGTCTACAGTTTCTTTCTCAAGGTCAGCTAGAAGTTCATGCGCAATTTTTTCCATACGGACTTCCGTATAACGCATTGCGGCTGCTGAGTCTCCGTCGATAGAACCAAAGTTACCTTGGCCGTCTACTAATGTATAACGAAGGGAAAATGGTTGAGCCATACGTACGATTGTATCGTAAACGGCGCTATCACCATGTGGATGGTATTTACCTATTACATCACCTACTACACGAGCAGATTTTTTGTAAGGTTTGTTCCAGTCATTGCGCAATTCATTCATTGCGAATAATACACGTCGATGTACTGGTTTTAATCCATCACGAACATCTGGTAATGCACGACCTACAATTACGCTCATCGCATAATCTAGGTAACTGGTTTTTAATTCTTCTTCAATATTAATCGGGCTAATATTGTTGGCAAGATCTGTCATAAACGCACTGTTCCCTGCAACTACTTTAATGAAGTTTTATTGTTATAAAGTCAGCTCGCGATTGTAACACAATGACGATTACTGGCTAGTTTAAATTAGTAATTTGTACTACTTCCATTTAAATATCAATCTATAAGTTTATACAAAAACAAAACTTTTCTACTTCAAAGATCCTTTTAGGATCTTTATAATAAATTTTAGATATGCCATCGTACGTCTGTGGCGACTAATTATATGGATCAAAATGAAGTCTGAACAAATTCCTCAAAATGATATTAACGTTGATGACAACGAAATCAACAAGTTTAACTCTATTGCAGCCGCTTGGTGGGATACTGAAGGTGAATTTAAACCTCTTCATTTGTTAAACCCTACTCGCGTTGCCTATATCCAAGAAAAAACCGGCGGCGTCCAACACAATAAAATTTTAGACATAGGTTGTGGTGGTGGAATTTTCGCAGAGCAATTAGCTAAATTGGGCGCAGAAGTAACTGGCATTGATTTAGCTGAAGACTCTTTGAGTGTTGCGAAACTGCACGCATTAGAGTCTGGTATCAATAATGTAGCTTACATAAAAGCTAACTCTGAAGAATACTCAGAAGCAAACGCCAATGCATATGATGTTGTTACGTGTTTGGAAATGTTAGAACACGTCCCTGACCCAGAATCAGTTGTTGCTTCCGCAATTAGAGCCTGTAAGCCCGGTGGTAAAGTCTTCTTTTCTACATTAGATAAATCATTTAAAAGCTATTTACTAGCGATAGTTGCAGCAGAAAAAGTATTAAAAATTGTGCCGGACGGTACGCATGACTTTAATAAGTTTATAAAGCCTGCAGAGTTAGTAGGTTGGGCTGAGAAACATGGTGTTAAAGTGAGAGATGCCGTAGGTATCCATTTTAACCCATTTACTGAACAGTTTAAGATTAAACCAGGTGTTGGTGTTAATTACTTATTGTACTGTGAAAAGTTATAAATGGTGTTGCACGTTTAGCACCAATTTATGAATTTTTTCGAATAAAAAAAAAGAATATATTTTAATTTTAAGCTAGATTTTTTCTGTCGGTAATTGATAGTAAATGTCATAGCGTTAGGGAACACTTACCCATTAAATAAACGCCTATTTTTGCCCCAACATTTAGGGTTGCATTGAAGGTCAACACACCTTATCTTGTGTCACTGTAATATTTCAAACACTATATGATGTGTTTTTATCCAATGGGTAAAAAAGTTGGTTAATGTTAATACAATTAGCTTAAACCGTGCGCATACAATAAAAATAAAGGACAAGCAGGCCAGATGAATACCAGCCTTTCTGTTAGCAAACGAGACGGTTCAAAAGAACTTCTCGACTTAGATAAGATTCACAGAGTTATTACGTGGGCAGCCAAAGGCCTAGATAATGTTTCTGTATCTGAAGTTGAAATTCGTTCACACATTCAATTTTATGATGGTATTAAAACAGAAGACATTCATGAGACGATCATCAAAGCTGCTGCTGATCTAATATCTGAAACTTCTCCAGATTATCAGTACATGTCTGCTCGCTTAGCGGTTTTCCATTTGCGCAAAAAAGCATATGGCCAGTTTGAGCCACCTCGCCTGTTCGACCATGTTAAAAAAATGGTGGGTGATAAGCGATATGATGAGCACCTATTGTCTGACTTTACAGAAGCAGAATTTGACGCAATGGACCAGTTTATTGTCCATAACCGCGATTTAGACTTTAGCTATGCCGCGGTAAAACAACTTGAAGGTAAGTACTTGGTACAAAACCGAGTAACCGGCGAAATTTATGAAAGCGCACAGTTTCTATATGTCCTTGTAGCAGCGTGCTTATTCGCAAAGTATCCCGCAGATACCCGTTTAAATTACATCAAACGTTTTTATGATGCGGCTTCACAATTTAAAATTTCATTACCTACGCCTATAATGTCAGGTGTTCGTACCCCGACTCGTCAATTTAGCTCTTGCGTATTAATTGAAGCTGGCGATAACCTAGACTCTATTAATGCAACATCATCTGCGATTGTTAAATACGTTAGTCAACGTGCAGGTATTGGTATTAACGCTGGCCGTATTAGAGCTTTAGGTAGCTCAATTAGAAATGGCGAAGCATTCCATACTGGTTGTATTCCGTTTTATAAACACTTCCAAACGGCAGTAAAAAGTTGCTCACAAGGTGGTGTTCGTGGCGGCGCTGCAACATTGTTTTACCCTCTTTGGCATTTAGAAGTTGAATCTTTACTGGTTCTTAAAAATAACCGCGGTGTTGAAGAAAACCGTGTTCGCCATCTAGATTATGGTGTGCAGTTCAACAGAACTATGTACTCACGTTTAATTAAAGATGACTACATTACCTTATTCAGTCCTTCTGACGTACCAGGTCTTTATGATGCTTACTTTGAAGATCAAGACAAGTTTGAAGAGCTTTACGTTAAATATGAAAACGATGACAGCATTCGTAAGAAGCGCATAAAAGCCATCGAGTTATTTAGCTTGTTCCTTAATGAACGTGCAAGTACTGGCCGTATCTACCTACAGAACGTTGACCACTGTAATACGCACAGTCCATTTAACCCTAAGTTTGCACCGGTTAGACAAAGCAACCTTTGTTTGGAAATTGCATTGCCAACTAAGCCACTTCAACATATTAATGATGAAGAAGGTGAGATTGCATTATGTACATTGTCGGCCTTTAACCTTGGTGCTATTAAGTCTTTAGATGAGTTAGATGAATTAGCGGAATTAGCAGTAAGAGCTCTAGATAGCCTACTGGATTACCAAGATTACCCAGTAATAGCAGCTAAAAATGCAACTATGGGTCGTCGTACGTTGGGTATAGGCGTAATCAATATGGCCTACTACCTAGCTAAAAATGGTGCAAAATACTCAGATGGTTCAGGTAACAATTTAACGCACAGAACTTTTGAAGCAATTCAATATTACCTATTAAAAGCATCAAATGTGTTAGCGAAAGAGCAAGGCGCGTGTCCTAAGTTTAACGAAACCACCTACTCTCAAGGTATCTTACCAATAGATACTTACAAAAAAGCGGTCGATGAGTTTTGTGATGAACCTTTACATTTAGATTGGGAAGGCTTGCGTGCAGACATGGTTAAGTATGGTTTACGTAACTCTACGCTTTCTGCATTGATGCCTTCTGAAACATCATCTCAAATATCAAATGCGACAAATGGTATTGAGCCACCTCGTGGTTTAATCAGTATAAAAGCAAGTAAAGACGGTATTCTTAAGCAAGTAGTACCAGAAATTGCTACGTTACGTGACCAATATGAATTGTTGTGGAGCCTAGAAAATAACACTGGTTATTTGCAGCTTGTCGGTATTATGCAGAAGTTTATTGACCAAACAATTTCAGCTAATACAAACTATGACCCAAGCAACTACCCTGATCACCGAGTGCCTATGCAGCAGTTATTAAAAGACTTGCTGATGGCTTATAAATATGGCGTAAAAACACTTTACTACCATAACACTCGTGACCAAGCTGGTACGGTAACTGAAGGTGGCAAAACAAAATCGGTAGAGCCTCCAACAACAGTTGTAATTGAAGACGATGAAGACTGTGAAGGCGGTGCGTGCAAAATTTAATTGCACGCCATTCATAACCTAATTTAAGTAGAGTAAAGATAATGCGTTATACCACTTTTAATCAACACGATGTTAATCCGTTAGAGCAACCAATGTTCTTTGGCGAAACTGTAAACGTTGCTCGTTATGATCAACAACGTCACTCAATTTTTGAAAAACTCATAGAAAAACAATTATCATTTTTTTGGAGACCAGAAGAAATTGATGTAAGTCGCGACCGCGCAGACTTCCAGTCAATGACGGAAAGTGAAAAGCATATTTTTATCTCTAATTTAAAGTATCAAACTTTATTGGACTCTATTCAAGGTCGTAGCCCTAACGTTGCTTTGCTACCAATTACCTCTCTACCAGAGTTAGAAACTTGGATTGAAACTTGGTCATTCAGTGAAACTATTCACTCACGTTCGTATACGCATATTTTACGTAACTTATTTAATGACCCTAGTCCAATTTTTGATGACATTGTTAGAAACGAAGAGATTCTTAAACGTGCATCAGATATTTCACAATATTACGACGACCTTATTTTCCATACGCAACTTTTCCAAACACTTGGCGAAGGCAAGCATACTGTTGAAGGTGTTGAATATACGGTAACAATGCGTGAGCTTAAGAAAAAGCTGTACTTGGCAGTAAACTCAATCAATGCTTTAGAAGCAATTCGCTTCTACGTAAGTTTTGCTTGTACTTTTGCTTTCGCAGAACGTGAGATTATGGAAGGTAACTCTAAAATTATCCGCCTAATCGCCCGTGATGAAAATCTTCATTTAACTTCTACGCAGCACATCATTAATTTGTGGGCTGACGGTCAAGATGATCCAGAAATGCAAGAAATTAGCATGGAATGTTTTGCTGAAGCACAAGAAATTTTCTTAAAAGCTGTTGAACAAGAAAAAGAATGGGCGACCTACTTGTTTAAAGACGGTTCTATGATTGGTCTTAATGAAGAAATTCTTTGCCAATATGTAGAGTATATTGCTAACCATAGAATGGCGGCAATTGGTATGCCTACTATGTTTGATGTAAAGAGCAACCCTCTTCCGTGGATGAACAAATACTTAGAGTCTGACAACGTTCAAGTTGCACCGCAAGAAGCTGAAATTAGCTCGTACCTTGTTGGTCAAATAGATTCTGAAGTTAATGCCGCAGCGTTTGATGGATTTGAACTGTAATTGTTTAGACAATTACTTTTCAACCTATGGCCAAAGTTAACGTAATACAAAGTGAAAAATCATTAGCTAAGTTCGAGTTTCAAGACTCAGAAGCTAGTTTGTTAGATTCACTGCAACACAATGGTGTAGAGATGCTTTATCATTGCCGAGAAGGTTTTTGTGGGGCATGTCGTTGTAAAATTAAAAGTGGCTCTGTTACCTACTTAAATGAGCCACTTGCCTTTGTAAGAAAAGGCGAAATATTAACTTGCTGTAGTAAACCTGCAGGCGATATAGAAATAGAGCTTTTATAAGCTCTATTTTTGTATGTAAGGCAATGCTTTTGTTGGTTTTATTGAAAACTCAACATGTTCTATATTATTTTCAAAACTACTTTTGGTGATCGTACAGCCTAAATCGTTACATTCACCTTTTGCTCCACTTACTATTTCCATACTACTGCCTTCAGGAGCTAAAAACGTAGCTCCAATGACTTCTGGTGCAAGGAATGACAACATACCAGTTTGCTTTTCAAGCGCGGCATCAAACGTATCGATAAGATCAATTATCTCATTCGCTTCTATGTTTGAAGAAAACAAACTGATACTTTCTATTCGCATATCTAAACCACAGTTATCATCATTTACTTTTTCAATTACAACTTGGGCTTTATCTAAATCGTACTGCTTGTCAAAAGGCAAAATAACTTCACCTGACTCATAGAAATACACTTTCTTTGATTTAAGTTTAGTTTTTAAATGAACCGACTTGATGCCACAAGGTTTGCCCGTAGTCATTTCTTTTAAATAAAAAGCTAACTTAACATTTTGAAATTCAGGCTTGTCCAATTTCTCTATACGATCAAAAAAACCATCGTAACTTAATGACATAACATTTTCAGTAGCAAAAACAGAACTGCATACTAGGGTCGGTATAACCAACCCAAAGAGTTTTAATATTTTCATCAATTAATCTATATACTTATTATTTACTCGGATCATAGTTTGAATTTCTTCAACGTAAGCTTCTCTTCTAATGGAGTATTTTAACAAACCAGTTGCTAAAACTTGAGGATCTAACTCTTCTTGTTCAGCACGCAACTCTTCTCTAACATCTCTAAGCATTACATAAGCATGACCAGTATTTAGGTTATTAAAATAACTTCTTATAGATGCGATTGGGTGATGGAACATTCTAACTTCATAAGTTTCACCAGCTGGGCGTCCTGTAGGAACAACGCCACAACCTTTTTTAAAACACCATTGCCCAAATAGATTATTTGCTTCAAGCGCAAACCTAGACGTGCCCCAGGCACTTTCATTTGCGGCCTGCATTAAAACTAAAGCGACAGGCAATGTATCTGCCCTTCTTAATACTTTTGTTTTTAATTCTTCAAACGGAACATCATTTTTTAAACTGTAACGTTTTAGTATTTTATTAAAACGCTGCTTTTCGTTTTTTGCAGTGGGTATTGCTGTTAAATTTGAAATAAAATCGCGCTGTTGTTCAACTTCAGAATTTACTTGCTCCACTAAGGGTTGTAAATACGAAAAAAACGCTCTTTTCTTTTCCTTTACATCGTTATATTCCGCGAAGTTAGGTAGGAATTCATTTGCGTAGGTAACCGTTTGCTCTTCTTCTGTCATTACTTCTTGATCAAACGTTGTTGTTTGTTTACTAACAAATGGGTACGCTCCAAATAGAAGGACGATAATGATAGCTAGAGCGCTAGTTGCTTTTGATGATACTGATTGGTTTTGCATAAACACCTGATTTAAAACGGTTGAATTAATAAGGATTTTAGCACAGCGGTTAAACGCGTTATACCTTAACTTTGTCCCAGTATATATCTTGCTTACTAATCTGAGCGATTAAACTATTAAGATCAGAAAATAAGGTTACGCCTTTGTTTTTAGTTGATATACAACTGGCAATAAAATTATGGCAGTTATTACGCTGTAAATCGTAGTCCTTATAAGTATAAATTCGGCTAATAGCTCGTTCTACAATTCCGTCGATAATAATTGATTTTCCATTTCTGTTGTTTGCTACATAAATATTGTTACCTGAACGTTCTTTTAAGAACCGAGAAGCAGAAACCGATTTAGTTAAGCCAGTATTACTAAACTCTATAATCGTCTCTTCATCTATCCAAACACCCGTATGGTCCAATACACCAAATACTTCACAGCATACAATGCTTCCTTCTTCTGGGTTAAACGTATTGGCCCTTTGACAATATTCTGACGGAGACTTTACTAGCTTATTTGAGTTGCTAAGGTTGTCTGAAGATTCTCGGTTACGACGAAGCTCTAGATTTCGATAGTATTGCTTAGTACTTTGATTACTCACTACAGCCCCGAGTACCAAACCAGCAACAATAATGGGTAACGGCATAATGTACCTATACTCTAAGTGTTAAATTATATTATTTAATTTTAGACTAAAAATTGACTAAATCATGTTACGTATTGAAACAAAATGTAAGTAAGGTAATCGACTTGTTTTTAATAGCTGTTATGCTAGACACAAGTAAATTAGTTAGAAGTAAACATATGGAAACCAGTCATTTTTTTGCAAATATCTCTAGGCTTAAGCTTATTTTTAGATGGCCGCTTATGCGAACCGTAACCGCTGAAAATGTTCAAGAACATAGCCATCAAGTCGCCACCGTTGCTCACATGTTAGCAGTCATCAAGAATAAAAAGTTTGGTGGTCGCCTTGATGTAAATCAGGTTGCTATTGTTGCTCTTTATCATGATGCCAGTGAAGTTTTGACGGGAGATCTGCCTAGTCCTATTAAGTACCATAATGAAGAAATAGCAAGAGCCTATAAAAAAATTGAGAATATAGCAGAACAATCTCTTTTAGACATGCTGCCAGAGGAATTCAGAGAAGACTTTGCTGATGTTATCGACCATCATAAAATACCAGAAGACATTGCCTTAATTGTTAAGTCTGCAGATGTAGTCTGTGGTTATATAAAAGCCATAGAAGAAATTGCAGCGGGCAATCACGAATTTGAAAAGGCGAAAAAGAATATCGAAAAATCTTTAGAAAAATATCAAACTGAAGAATTACAGTATTTTATGAAGGTGTTTTTGCCAAGTTTTTCGCTTAGTTTTGATGAAATATCACGTCCGCTATAACGTACTTTTAAAATTGAAGCAGAGAGAATTCATATGGAACTATCCCAGCGCCGTTCAAATCTATCAACAAAACGGCCAAATGATCATAGGGAGCCTTATCAACGAGATAAGGCTAGAATTCTTCACTCTGCAGCTTTTAGGCGACTTCAAGCGAAAACTCAGATATTAGGAGTAGGCCAAGACGATTTCTATAGAACCCGACTAACACATTCTCTAGAAGTTGCACAAATTGGTACAGGTTTATTGGCGCAATTAAGGCAAAGCCATCAAGTTACCAACAACCCAATATTTCAAAAGCTTCTCCCTCCTGACTCTTTAATTGAATCATTATGTTTAGCCCATGATATTGGCCATCCACCTTTTGGTCACGGAGGAGAAGTAGCACTAAATTATATGATGCATAACTTTGGCGGGTTTGAAGCCAACGGGCAAACATTGCGAATCGTATCAAAATTGGAACCATACACTGAATCACATGGTATGGATTTAACACGACGTACATTTTTAGGCTTAATAAAATACCCGCAATTCATAAAGGAAAACCCTAAGTATATTGCATCAGAAACTAATCACGAATTTATAAACGCAAAACAGTGGAAACCAACAAAAGGCTTATTCGAAGTAGATAAAGATGTCTATTCTTGGGTAATGGAAACCGCAACTACAAACGACGCTAAGCTATTTAACAGTGCAGTTAGCGAAGACCATCAATCAAATACACCATATAATAAGTCAAAAACAAATTATAAATCCTTTGACGCCTCTTTAATGGAGTTGGCAGATGATATAGCCTATGCCGTCCATGATCTTGAAGACGCAATAGTTTTAAACAACGTGACAGAGTCTGTTTGGCGCTCACAGGTTTTAGTTTCACTTAAAGCTTTAGATAATAAATGGGCCAAAACGCACTCAGAACAACTAACTGTAATGTTATTTAGTTTAAAACACTTTGAACGTAAAAATGCAATTGGCGCTTTAGTTAACCATCTAATTACTAACATCGCCATTACAGAACAACATAGCGGTTTTGAGCATCCCATTTTACGTTACAACGTAAAACTAGAGAGTTCAGCAGAATCCGTTCTCAACCTCTTAAAAGACTTTGTATACCAGAACGTTATTTTGTCAGCTCCACTACAACAAGCAGAGTTTCGAGGTCAACAAATGTTAGTGTCTCTGTTTAAAGCGATTCAATCAGATCCCTTTAGATTGTTACCTACAGACTTATCACTTATTTATAAAAGTACCGAGTCACTCGATCTTCAAAACCGGCTTATTTGTGACTTTTTAGCGAACATGTCAGACGTTCAAGCTACCCGTTTGTACAATACAATGTTTGTAGGTTAATCAATAATGGAACCTAATATCGAACCCAACATGTAACCCAATATGTAACATTACAAAATCACTTTCATTTTGTTCACTTTTAATTTAGTATCCCTTTTATCAACTGAGATTGGTTAAAAAGGAGTCTGTTATGAACGAAGAGTACAAACAAGAGCCTACTTGGCTACCCTACTACCTGCTTAAGTAACAATTAGTAACCTTTAAACAGCCATGTTAAATGGCTTTTTTTTTGCTTTGCAATTATAGTTACGTCATAAATTATTTTTTGTTACATAGCCTATACAAGCGATTATATGACTGACAAATCAATTTCAGAAGTAATTAAACTTCGCGAAATCAATACTCGTATTGAGACAAACCTTAGTAGCACTTTTAAAGTAATTGACCGATTTGGTGTTATTTTGAAGGGCAATCACAAAGAGCTTGATCATAAACTCGCTGAATTACGCAAAGGCATAAAAAAAGCGGAAGATTCTTCTGAATTAGAACCTTTTATTACCGCTACAAACCAATCACTAAAATCATTCGAAGCGGAGTTTGCTAATAGCCTCAGAGAGCTCAAATCAGATGTATTAGAAATTGGAGAATCCCTTCAGTCTACAAAGGGAATGGATTCTACCGTTCGTAGAAATTTAAGGATGATTTTAAATAAAATAAAGTCCACCGACTCTAGTATTATTACGGAAATCCAGCCTAATATAGCCAATTTAATGAAGTTACTGGTAGCGGTAAAATTTAGTGATGTTACCAACGACGACGCTCCAAGTAACGAGCCCATCAATATCGCTGAAACGTTCAATTCCAATATGATGGAAAGCCTTGTCTCAGGGTTAATAAAATTATCTAAAAGCGACGTGATTAAACCTAGTTTAGATACGTTCAGTGACCGCATAAAAATAGCCGATAGCGATGACCAAAAACTAGATATTTGCCTAAGCTTTTTCGAAGACGTGGTTGGGCGTTTTAGTGAAGAGTTTTCGCAGACACAACGCTTAATTTTAAATATCAACAAAGCGCTTGCTGATGTTCATGCTACGCTTCTCGATTCTCTTAAAAGCTCTAAAAACTATGACAAACAACTAAAGTCGTTAAATAGCCAAATCGATAAGCAAATCAAAGAACTCTCTGATAGCACGAACTCCGCTACTTCATTAAGTGAACTACAGGTTGTGATAGATAAGAAGTTATCTGTTATAAACACTTCAATCCGCAAGCGCGACGATATAGAACAAGAACGGTCTGATAAATTACAGTCGGCATTAAATGCCATGGAAGCAAAGCTAGGTGGATTGGAGCAGCGGACTGACTACTATAGAAATAAATGGCTTGAAGAAAAGGTAAGGAACGGAATTGACACTTTAACCAGTTTACCTAATCGCGGCGCCTATGATAATCGTATTCAAGAAGAATATCAGCGTTGGTTACGACAGCCTCAACCATTGTCTATAGCGGTTATTGATATAGACCACTTTAAAAAAATAAATGACAACTACGGTCATAGCGTAGGCGATAAAACGTTAAAAATTGTTGCCAATACTCTCAAAAAAAGCCTTCGTAAAACTGACTTTTTAGCGAGATATGGTGGCGAAGAGTTTGTGGTAATTATGGTTAACAGCGATCCAAGTAAAGTCGCAGGACCTTTAGAAAGTTTAAGAAAGGCAGTTGAAAAAATTCCTTTTAAAGTTAAAGATACACCATTAAACATTACAATATCCATTGGATTTACCGCGTTTTTAGCGGCTGATAATGTACACACCGCTTTTGACCGAGCGGACAAAGCCCTTTATGAAGCCAAACATACTGGCAGAAATAGGGTTTGTTATAAAAAATAGGAGTAGTTATGCGGATAGTATTAAGCCCGCTCGATGGAATGAATTTATTGTCTCAAGTCGAAGTGAAACAACTAGAAAAGTCGTCAAATAGTGACTTATACAAGCTTTTTAGGAGTTGTGCACTCGCAGTATTAAATGTAGGTAGCGAAACTGACGACAGTGCAGAGATCTATAACCAATATAAAGACTTTGATATTCATCTGATTTCAAAAGAACGTGGAATAAAAATAGAGTTGATCAACCCACCTATGTCAGCGTTCGTAGATGGTAAATTAATTGTAGGTATACAAGAACACTTACAAGCTGTTATACGCGACATATTATTTAATGCTAATAAATACCAGCATCAACCGTCGTTAAACATCTCTGAGAGTAAGCAAATTACCAATAATGTTTTTGATATGCTTAGGAATGCAAGAGTTGTTCAACCTATTGACGCACCAAATTTAGTCGTATGCTGGGGTGGTCACTCAATTGGGCCAGAAGAATATGACTATACGAAGGAAGTTGGTTACCAACTTGGCCTACGAGGATTAAACATTTGTACCGGTTGCGGTCCAGGTGCTATGAAAGGACCGATGAAAGGTGCGGCGTTAGCACACTCAAAACAACGGATCAAAAACGGCCGATACCTGGGTTTAACTGAGCCTTCAATTATTGCAGCAGAAGCACCTAACCCAATAGTTAATGAATTGGTTATTCTACCTGATATAGAAAAGCGACTTGAAGCGTTTGTACGAGTTGCCCATTCAATTGTCATTTTCCCTGGGGGCGCGGGTACCGCAGAAGAGTTACTCTATATCTTAGGTCTTATGCTGAACCCAGAAAACGAACAGCAAATTCTGCCTATAATTTTGACCGGTCCTAAATCTTCAATTGCTTACTTTGAAGAGATTGCTGAGTTTGTTGAAAGTGTATTGGGTGAAAAAGCGAGAAGCTTATTGACCATAGTAACTAATGACGCGATAGAAGTTGCCAATTTAGTAAAAGCACAAATGGAACCTTTGCGTATACACAGGAAAACCATAGGTGATGCATATCAATTTAATTGGACGTTAAAAATACCGGAACCTTTCCAGCAAAGCTTTGACCCAACGCACCAGAATATGGCTAAATTAAACTTACATTTAGACCAACCGGTGGAAGACCTAGCGGCAAACCTTCGCCGAGCTTTCTCTGGTATAGTTGCCGGAAATATAAAGCAGGAAGGACTATTAGCAGTAAAAGAGCATGGTCCGTTCGAACTATCCGGCGATACTGGACTAATGAACAAGATGGACAACCTTTTAGAGGCATTTGTAAAACAAGGTCGAATGAAGTTGCCCGGCTCAGTATATGAACCATGCTATAGAATAAAAACTTAATACAAAAACATTTACAAAGTTAACTTTGACAATACAACGGCCTTTATCGTTATAATGATAAAGGCTTTTTAATATAAACAGGTTAGACAATGAGTAAAAAAGTAGTTAAATATTCGCTAATTGGGTTTGGTTTATATGCCGTGTTAGCCGCGGGTGTATTAACGTTATATGAAGATAACCCAGATCAAATGAGATGGGATGACAGGCAAGCATACAATAAAAAGTATATAAATGAGTTGTCTATAGACGAGCCTATATTTAAGGAGCGTATAATACAGTCGTTGGGCTCACCTGATATTACAGAGGCAAAAATACTAAATGGCGAAACATTTCAAGTTATGTTCTATCGTACTAAACATGAAAAATCTGATGGCATAACGACTAAAGATGAATGTACGCCACTTTTATTTAAAGATGGCAAGCTCATTGCTTGGGGTATATCAGCCTTTGAACAATTTGACTCGATTAGAATTTGAACCACGAACTCGCTGTTAATAATGACAATACTAAGTCAGACGCAATAAACCACTTTATTGCGTTGGCTGGTAGATGCGCCACTGATTTTAGAACTCAGGACATTAGTACACTAAAAGTATCCATTGGTAACTTTATTGACGCAACGCAAGAAGTTCTAACGCATACACCAGGCGCCTCTCTACTTTTATTAAATGTTAGAGATAAAAAACAAAGTTACTTAACAAATCTTATTATTAAGACGGTATTGATTGCCAATGTGCTAGCTGATCAAGGCAACTATTCCCTGGTAACCAAAAAGAAGATAGTTACCACAACATTACTAATCATTTATACGATGTCTCCTTATTTTCTTAAGGTAAAAGCTGACCATAGTTTATTTACTCAATATAAGAGTATTTTTAAAAACGCGGCTAAACTCACTTTTAAACAAGTCAAAAATGAATACATAGATGAGCCTGACATTCTTCGGATACTTTCGCAAATAGCAAATATCAATGAGTTTAGAAATAAAAACCAAGTATGCCAAACAATCGTTATTCTATCTTTGAACTCGGCTATTTACACCTGCCCTTTTTACCTAAGCAAACCGTTATCTGCAGATGCAGCACTAGCTAAGTCGTTGGTGCAGCTTAATTTAATTTGTCCAAAACCATTTACGGCAAGTTATGTAGGAATGTTTAGCCAATGTATGTCTCTTTTGTCATTTGGCAAGTTGTGTGTTTCTGCTGACAACAATTTTTTAGTATCTGTAAACTATAAAGTTAATAATAAAAATGACATTTCAGAGGTTCCTTGTATAAGTTACGAGAAAGTTGAAGAACGAAATGTATTTGTCGCCCCCATGGTATTGAGTACAAACAAAATAAGATTTATTTTACCTCAACAGGCTCTAAGTTATAAAACAGCACTCAGCCATTTATCAGTAGAAATTATTGAAAACTTTATAGGTTTAGCGCCAAATAGTAATGAATTAAACGCTAGGTATTTACCTCCGGAATACTTAGACAAAACTTCTAAAGCATTGCTATCGGAAACGACCTTATTAATTGCCGACTACCTAGCTCAAGATACTCAAAAGTCTAAGTTAGTGATGGACTATGCCAAATGCGTTACTCGCACTCACCAGCCTGTTTCTAACATTCGACACGCTATTGCTCTTTTAGGAATGATTCGTATATACCCAGTAGTTTGTATTTCTGAAATGAAATTACTTCAACAAAAAAACTTAGCCTTTGGTGAGTATGAAGTTATCAACAAAGAAAATGTGTTTGCTGGTATCGCAAATGGCTTAAGCAAACTGGTAAGCTTTTCTATTCCTGAATATCAAGAACTAGTGTCTAGAGTTATATTTCAAGGTTTGATGATTATTCCGAAGAGTCGCTACGCCGCTAGCATTGCCACTTTACTAGGACCGAATGAAAACGAGTTTTACACCCTAAACGACGCGTTTGGTAAGGCAAGAATAGTTGATTGGGCACGTTGCAGTAAAAAGTTAGCTATTGACTGGAAGTTACCAAAGGCCTACGTTGCTACTCTAAATAGCTTCTTTGAAGTAAAGTCAAAACTCGTAGATTATAAAGCTGTCCCTAAACAAATTAGAGTAAACGTAAGCGGCTTAATTATATCTGAGTGGATACTTTTAAATTGGTTAAAAGGTAATAACCGCCCTAGTTCTTTGGATGATATTTCAGGTGCATTATCAGTTTTGAATATAAGTAACAGCGAGTTTCTAACTATTTATCAGCAACTCATCGACAATAACCAACCTTGCTCTAGCTTGCGTTAAGCCTTATCAATATTGCCCTTCAATGTAAAAACTAGTGTTGTCCATCCTCCTAACAACAAAACGCCTCCTATTGGCGTAATAGCACCTAACACGCTAATTTCAGTTACCGCTAAAAGGTAGAGAGAGCCTGAGAAAAGTAGACTTCCGAATAAAAATAACTTTGAAGCTACTCTCGCAGCCTTAGAGTCTTTTAATAGCGATGTGAATAGCAAAACTATTGCATGATACATTTGATATTCTACCGCGGTCTGCCAAATTCCTAACTGGTAGTTACTTAACATTCCCTTAAGTCCATGAGCTCCAAAAGCGCCAAAAGAAACGGCAAGAAAACCCAGTATTATTGCGCTAATGAAAGCAAACTTAGAATTAATATTATTCATTTAGCTGACCAGTTACAAATTGTTCTATTTTACTAACAGCTAACTGCATGTTGCTTAATTCAGTATATCCAGAAGCCTTTCTTGGTTTAAAACTATGATCACCATCAGGAATAGCAAAGGTTTGCATGTTCTTAGGCAGTTTTAATGATTGAATTAACTCGGTCCCACCAAAAGAATCTCTTTCTCCCTGCAGGATCAAAGTTGGTTTGACAATTTTAGGAAAATGGGCGATTCGTTCTTCAAGCTTCTCTGGTTTACCAGGTGGTATAAATGGATATCCCAAAACAATTACGCCGTCAAATAAGTTACTAACGTCTGCTGCTAATAAACTCGCCATTCGCCCTCCCATACTTTTGCCTATTAAAAACAAAGGCAGTTTAGGTGCAATACTTGTCTTAACCGTTTCGATTTCTAGTTGAAAGTATTCTAATAACTGTGGGGCTCGATTAGGTGGACGTCTTTTTTCCGTTTCATAGACTGTTTGCATGTAAGGAAAATTGAAAGTAACGACATTAAACCCAAGTTTTGCCAATGACATTGCATAATCAACAATAAAAGTGTGCTTATTTCCGGCGCCTGCGCCATGTGCAAATATTAAGGTTGCTTTAGCCTCATCATTTAAATAAGTAGTTCTTTTATATCCGTCTTCTATTACGTTAATCAAATGCTAACCCCTGGGATTCTTTTTTTACCTTGTTCAACAACCACTGCCTAAATATCTTTATTTTAGGGCTATCAATTTGTGAATCGCGGCACGCTAGATAGTAAGCTCGTTCACTTATCAATGCTTGAGTAAATGGCACCACTAACCTTCCTGATTCAATATCCGGCTGTGCTAACACACTATGCGCTAACGCTATTCCTTGGCCATGAATAGCGGCTTGCAGCACCATAGAGGAGTGGGAAAAAATAGGGCCCTGATTAACGTTAATATCCCTTAATCCTACGGACTTAATGTAATCTTTCCAATTATTGCGTGCAGTATCGTGAAGTAACGTAAAGTTTTTTAAATCTTCTAGATTCTTTAAGCCATTATTTTGGGCTAGCAGTAACGGCGAGCATACTGGGATTAGGTATTCAGTATGCAGTTTGTCGGCATTTATGCCATTCCACTGACCTTTGCCATAATAAATAGCAACATCGACGTCATCTGTTAGTGAGTTTTCGTCATGATCCTGAGCTTTAATGCGAACATCAATATCAGGATTGTGTTTAGAAAAATCACTGAGTCTTGGTACTAACCATTGAATCGCAAAACTAGGTGTCATAGCAATACTAACAGAGCCTTTTGCGCCGCGGCTTAGTAGCCGCTCGGTTGCATCATAAAGATTAATAAAAATGTCTTTAATATCTAAGTAGTAACTTTGTCCCTCTTCCGTGAGCAATAAAGAGCGATTACGCCTCATAAAAAGTTTAATACTTAAATGATCTTCTAATAATTTTATTTGATGACTGATTGCCGCTTGTGTAACAAATAGCTCTTCAGCTGCTTTTGTGAAGCTTAGGTTTCTAGCCGCGGCTTCAAAAGCTTTAAGGGAGTTTAGAGGGGGTAATCTTCTAGCCATTGTTTTATTTTTTATCATTAGAAATATTAAAGCGAGTGTATCATTTCATAAACTAAAGACCACCGAAATATTAAGTATGAGTATTAAAATATATCTACCATTGCATACTAAAAAATCTTTTTATTGTGAAAAGTAATATTATATGACGTATTTGCATTTCTCTTATGCGTGGAAAAAGCCTATCTTTAAGGTCACTTAATTTTATTAACGTTCCGGACATTATGGATAATATTTATATAGATAACTCTCAAAGCATAGGTAATACACCGCTCGTCAAACTAAACCGAGTCACAACTGGAAATGTATATGCCAAAATAGAATCGCGTAACCCTTCCTTTAGCGTTAAGTGCCGAATCGGTGCAAATATGATTTGGGACGCTGAGAAAAAAGGTTTGTTGACGGCAGGTAAAGAGTTAATTGAACCTACTTCAGGTAATACCGGAATTGCATTAGCCTTTGTTGCTGCATCTAGAGGCTATAAGCTTACGTTAACGATGCCTGAAACCATGAGTTTGGAGCGACGCAAACTACTTAAATCACTTGGTGCCAAACTTGTGCTTACTGAAGGCCCAAAAGGCATGGGCGGTGCAATCGCCAAAGCAAATGAAATTGTTGCTCAGGAACCTGATAAGTTTGTATTGCTACAGCAATTTGAAAACCCTGCGAATCCACAAATACACTTTGAAACAACGGGGCCAGAGATATGGAATGCGACACAAGGCAAGATTGATATATTTGTTGCTGGTGTGGGTACTGGCGGAACTATCACTGGTGTTTCTCGTTATATTAAAAACGAAAAGAATAAGAATATACAGTCCGTTGCGGTGGAACCAACCCACTCTCCTGTAATTAGTCAGCAATTAGCAGGACAAGAATTAACACCTGGACCACATAAGATTCAGGGTATAGGCGCTGGTTTTATTCCTAAAAACTTAGACTTAAGCCTTATAGATTCAGTGGAACAAGTTTCTAATGAAGAAACTATGGAAATGGCACATAGACTAATGAAAGAAGAAGGTATTTTAGCTGGTATTTCTTCTGGTGCTGCTGTTGTTGCTGCCAAAAGACTTGCTGAACGACCTGAAAACAAAAATAAGAATATTGTTGTTATTCTACCTAGTGCATCGGAGCGCTATTTAAGCTCACCTTTATTTGATGGTGAATTTGAAGAACAAGAACTAACTCAATAGCCAGTAAGACTTTATTTAATAAGCTTTTGTAGTACACTTGTTGTTGTCCCGTTTCAATTGGATAACAACAAGTGCTGAAAAAAAGCTTATTACTATATTTGATATTATTACTGCCGTTAGTAGGTTGTGAAGAAAAAAGTGACAACATCCCTGCATTTGCAAATCCCAATGCTCCAGAATATAGAGCTCTTACATTTTTCGATGCGATTTATAATAACGCCGATATGGAACTTGCGCTTAAATATTCTACCAAACAGCATGCTCGAATTATTAAGTCGTATGGAAGCGTAAAGGGTTACTCTAGATACGTATTGAATCTACAGTTTGATCCTGGCGTCGACTTAAAAATAGACAGAACATTAAGCCAAGTAGAAACCACTTCACAAAAAACAACGTCTGTTAATATTTTGTTTTCTGGCTTCTATCATGGCAATAAGATTAATGACTTAAGAGAAGTCAAATTTGAAAAAGTGAAGGGCCAATGGCTAATATCAAAGATAGCCGGTGACCCATACGCAAGAAGATAATTAGAGCCCTTCGGACGTCCCTTCTCTTCTTGGGTCAGCTGCACCTTGCCAACCACCTTCAACTTTTAGTATTCCGTGTATACCAGAGGTTAAGTTAAGCATTCTAACTTTATGGCCTTTGGCTTCTAGCTCTGGTTTTATTTCTAATAACTCAGCCCTATTTTCTAATGATGTGTAACTATTTCGATTAGAAATTCGTGGTAAGTCCACAACCTGCTTCATATCCATTTTATAATCAAGCAGTCCAATTAAAGCGTAACCTACATAGTTGATAATTCGGCTGCCGCCTGGCGAACCAATTAACGCAAAAACTTTATTGTCTTTTAGCACGATCACTGGTGTCATTGAGCTTCTAGGTCGTTTACCTGCTTCAACACGGTTTGCAACCAACTTACCATTAACACTCGGTTTCAATGAAAAATCCGTTAGCTGATTGTTTAGTAGAAACCCACCTGACATTACGTTTGAGCCAAAGCCCATTTCAATACTTGTCGTCATAGATATAGCATTTCCGAACGAATCAACTATTGAGAGATGACTCGTATTAGGTTGCTCAATACTTACATTAGATGCTATTCGGTTATCATTGAAACGGCCCGGTTTAGCTTTTCCCATATCCTTTTTATCGTCTATCAAGTTTGAACGCTTTTCTAAATAGTCACTAGCTAACATCTTAGACACGGGAACATCAACGAAGTCGCTATCCGCTATATATCTATTTCTATCTGCAAAAGCTAGCTTTGCGGCTTGCGTGTACCTATGAATTGTTTCTGCACTATCTACTGGAAACTCTGTTAAATTATAACGCTCTAAAAGTTTCAATATTTGTAATACAGTAATGCCACCAGAACTTGGGGGCCCCATGCTACACACTTTATATACGTCACTTGCTTGGTATTCGACACAAACAGGCTCCCTTTCTATGGATGTGTAGTTCTTAAGATCGCTTAAAGACAATAAGCCAGGCGAAATCTCACTACTTTGTACCGCTGTAACAATCTCTTTGGCTATTGTTCCAGTGTAAAATTCTTCAACGCCATTTTCAGCCAATTTTCTAAGCGTTTTGGCGAAAGGCAAGTTTTTGAGTAACACTCCCTCTTCGATAGCCTTTCCATTCGGATAAAAGTATTCCTTGGCTGGTGAAAGTAATTTTAAACCTGGGTTCATTTCCATCTTTACGAGCGACGCTAATCGAGGGCTAACCATAAAACCCTTTTCGGCTAATTCAATAGCGGGCTGAAATAGCGAAGCCCATGGTAACTTACCTTTTTTATTATGAGCATCTGACAACATTCTCATGACACCCGGCGTACCAACAGACTTACCACCAATAACAGCATCAATCCATTTTACTGGCTTTCCATTTTTATCTAAGAATAGAGCTGGAGTAGCGTTTTGTGGTGCAGTTTCTCTACCATCAAAAGTAGTAACTTTCGATGTTTTTGCATCAAAACTTAGTAAAAATGCACCACCACCAATTCCTGAAGATTGGGGCTCTACTAGTGATAACACTAACTGAGCAGCAATTGCCGCATCAGTAGCAGTACCACCCAATTTTAACATTTGTAATGCAGCGTCAACGGCGTGGGGGTTAGCTGCACTCACCATAGCATTTTTACTCAAACTTGCTTTTGTATAATTAAGACCTGTAAATGCCTCTGGAACAGCTCTAGAAGGCTCGTCTGCAAAAACAGAGCTTGCAAACATTAAAGGAATAAGACTAAATAAGCGCATAACAATCTCGAGTAATCATAAGAAAACATGATAGTAACAAAACCAGATCAAATTCTCATGGAGTTTTCCATCAGCCTACCTAAAAACAAGAGGAGCTAACGTTGCTAGGGTTTCCAACTCAACTGAAATATATAATAGGCCCTGTTTCTGTCGCTTTTTTCATAATTATTGCCTCTCTTATCCCAGATACTTTTTTGGAAACGCTATATTTAAAACCCAACAAAGTTTTCGGTGGTGAATTATGGAGAATAATCACTGGACAATTTTTGCATTCAAACAATGCTCATATGTGGATGAACATAGCGGGCCTTGCATTAGTTTGGGCCTTGCATGGCGACCATTATCGTATTCATCATTTTTGGGTATTAAGTATTACAGGAATGTTATTGGTTGGTTTATTGGTAACATTATTTAGTGAGTACGGCATTTACACAGGTTTTTCCGGTGTTTTACATTTTCTTCTAGCTTATGGCGCAATGATAGATATCAAAAACAAAGATAAAACAGGTTATCTGTTAATTATGGGCCTTTTAGCTAAAGTTGCCTATGAGAATGTTTTTGGTGCCGCGCAAAGCACAGAACAACTTATTGAAGCTAGTGTAGCGGTTGATGCGCACGCATTTGGTTTAGTAACCGGTTTCTTGTTGTTTCTAATAATAAAAAAGCCTCTATATATAAAATAGAGGCCTTTATAGTATTTCAATTTAATTTAAAGCTTAGATACCTAAATCAAAGGTTATTCTCAAACAGCTTATATATTCGCCTATATTCATCCAACCAACTTGATGGCTGAACAAAGCCATGTGGCTCTACAGGGTAAATAGCGGTTTCGAAATTCTCTTTCTCCAACTCTATAAACCTCTGAACTAGTCGCACTACATCTACAAAAAAGACATTGTTATCAACCATTGGAGCATTAATCAACAGTGGTTTTGTTAATCCTTCTGCAAAATAGATTGGTGAGCTTTTTCTATAAGCGATCATATCGTCTTCAGGTCGATTTAATATATTGGAAGTATAGCCATCATTATAATGAGCCCAATCAGATACCGGTCTTAACGCTGCGCCTGCTTGAAATAGATCAGGTTGCGTGAACAACGCCATGAAAGTCATAAAGCCGCCGTAAGAGCCTCCGTATGTACCTACTCTATTTCTATCAACGTTCGCATTTGAAACGAGCCAGTTGACGCCGTCTGACAGGTCTTCAATCTCAGGAGTACCCATTTGACGATAGATAGCAGTTCGCCAATCACGCCCGTAACCTTTAGACGCCCTATAGTCCATGTCCATAACAACATAACCTTGCTGGGCAAGCATATTGTGGAACATAAACTCCCTGAAGTAGCCAGACCAACCTTTGTGACTATTTTGCAAATAACCAGCACCGTGATTGAATATTACTGCTTTCCTTGGCTCACCCTTTTTATAATCTTTAGGGTAATAGACTCTTGCATAAATTGGCTTGTCGGTGTTTCTAGAAGGGACTGCTACGATTTCTGGTGCAGTCCAAGGCATCGCTTTAAACTCTTCTGAAACTGTATTGGTCAGTCTAGTAGATTCACCTGATTTGACTGTATATGTGTATAAGTCGCTAGGTCTAAGTAAACTTGAATGACTAACCAACAACTTAGTTTCATCAGGACTTAAAGAAAACGTATTTTCTCCAGTTTTATCGGTGATGGCCGTTGGATTCATAACCTTGTTAACAGAACTTTTCAGCTTATAAACATGATACTCCCCCGGGTGATTTACGTTCGCCCTAAATATAAACTGTGAATCGTTTTTAGTTAAAACAGGGGTTGAAACCTCATACTCACCATCAGTTAACTGTTTAGTTTGTTTTGAATCGATATCTTTAGTGTAAAGGTGAGAATATCCTGTTTCTTCAGACAAATAGTAAAGTTTTTCACTGTTGTTAAACCAGCCAAAATCATTAAACGTATAGTTTATCCATGCGTCGTCATGCAATTGATGTTGGTTTACAAACTTATGCTCCTTGAGATCTACAGTTGATAACCAACGGTCTTTGTTGTCCCAAGCCTCAAGCATAATTGCCACTTGTTTACTGCTCTTGTGCCATTGTATTGCTGATTGTGCCCATGACCAATCTACTATTAGGTTAATTGTTCTCGGTTTGCTTTCTGACTTATACTCTTTGCCTTCTGCCGCATAGTTTTCTGCTCTAACGTCAGCTAAGACATCTTTATCAAAATCTGGCAGCGAATTTATCGCTAGCTCATATTTCTCTCCTTTGGCGATATCAACTAACCAAAACTCTTGTTGAACAGGTTTAGCATCGGCTACTCTTCTGCGTACTTTTTCAATTTCGATACGACCATCTTGAGCGATATAGTTAGGCATAACATCCGTATCATCGCGCCAAGATGATTTTTTTTGCACAACAACGATTATCTTCTCAGCATCTGGAGATACCTTGGCTGCTGAGAGAACGTTACCCTTTCCAAAATAAAAGTGCTTTTTATGAGCAAATTTATTCTGTGCTTTAAGGGCCTCATTCGACTCATATCTTTCAATGTTATCTTTGTGCTTATTTGCTACATAATTTATAAGTGAGTGTTGCTCAGACGCTATAAGATCAGCTGGACCTTTAGGCGCTTCAGGCTTGTCACTCATTGACAGCTTAAAGACTTCATTTACTTTTCTATTCTTAATATTATAAGAAATAAATCGATTAGCTTCCCAATAACCAAGCAAGTTACCTTTTACAAACTGTGGTGAAGACTCGTAGTCACTCGTATTCGTAACTTGAGTTACTTTACTAGTTTTTACATCCCATAAAAAAATATCACCTTTAAAAACATAAGCTGCAAACTGGCCATCAAGACTGTAAGTTGTTTGTGACAACTTAGTTTTGTGAGCTTCATCAAAGCCTATTTCTTTAAAACTCTTTGGATTCAAACTGTCCAAACGAATTTGTTTATTCACAGCGGATGATTTTACGTCTTGATTAAAAGTGACATGTCTAGAGTCCGGTAGCCATTTAGGCGATGTTGGTGTTGTTGCAATCCAACTAGGATCAGACATAATTTTTTCTAACGATATTTCCGTATCGCTAGCGGCATAAGAATTAGCGCTAATTACGAATAATGCGCTCAGAACATTAACGGCTAGCCTCGATGTACTAACCTTTATATTAAGTTTTGACATAGTGAATTCCATTTTATTTAGTATTTGTCACTGACCACGTACTAAGTTTACCTACCAGTTTAGTAATTGCTGTAGAAGCTGCGAAACCGAATCGCTCTGCAATATTGTGCTTCACTTTGTACTCAATTTTATAAACATCATATTTATCGACAGCTTCTAGTAGAAGATCATCGCTTGTCATGACTCTATCAACTAAGTTTAGTGTCAAAGCTTGGCTACCATACCAATGTTCACCTGTTGCTACTTTATCAATATCGACAGAAGGACGGTTGTCGGCGACAAACTCTTTAAATAGTACATGTGTTTCTTCAAGCTCTTCTTTAAATTTTGTTCTAGCCGTGTCGGTATTTTCACCAAGTACCGTTAAAGTACGTTTAAACTCGCCGGCAGTATGTTGTTCAATTTCTACATCATACTTTTTTAACAACTTGTTAATATTTGGTAATTGAGCAACAACGCCTATAGAACCTATGATGGCAAATGGTGCTGCAACAATTTCATCTGCCACACAGGCCATCATGTAACCACCAGAAGCAGCAACCTTATCTACAGCTACCGTTGTATGAATATTCTTGGATTTTAATCTAGCTATTTGCGATGAAGCTAAACCATATCCATGAACAACACCACCTGGGCTTTCAAGGTTTAGTAGAACTCGATCGCCTTCTTCAGCTATCGATACAATCGCTGTTATCTCTTCTCGTAAAGACTCAGTTGCGCTTGCTTCTACATCGCCGTCAAACTCTAAAACAAATAACCGTGACTTTTCTAAATCTTCGGTGCTACTTTTAGATTTTTTCTTATTTTCTTTTTTCTTGCTTTTATCTTCTGCTTTTTGTTTTTTATCAAAGGCTTTAATTTGTTCTTTAGATAATAGTGCTTTCTTTAGATCTTTTACGTCTTCTTGATACTCTTCTGACAAGTATTCAATGTTTAATTCGCCCTTTTTACTATTTTTTGGCTTAATAGCGGCGCCCGCTATAAAACCTAAAACCAATCCAATCGCGACAACTATTGTTGCTGTTTTCGCAATAAACAAACCGTACTCATATAAAAATTCCAACTTTAACTCCTGATGGGCTGAACAATTTAACAATTTAACAATTTAACAATTTAACAATTTAACAATTTAACAATTTAACAATTTAACAATTTAACAAAAAGTGTACTTCATTTGATCCAGCACTCACAAACAAAAAAACCAGCCGAAGCTGGTTTTTATTAACTAACCGAAAATACTATGGAGCCGGAGCTTCACAAGCGTTCTCTTCTAGTCCTTCAATAATACCTGCACCAATAGCTGTAGATGAGATATTTATAAGTTTACCGTTTGAACCAAAGAATGTACCAGCCATAATCAATGTTTCAGCATTCACAGCTGAATACAGTGATGGGTAAGGCATTGGTAACGCAGTTGCTGGGCTAAGGATAGTGCTGTGCGCACCATACTTAAATTCAACAATGCTTTGGAAACCAGTTTCTGACATACCACAGTTAGTCACTTTAGAAAGTTCTAACGAATTTTCTAAACCGCTAGTACCTGCAATAAAGTTAGTTGAAACTGAATTTGGAACAACTAAGTCAGATGGGTTTAAACCTAAACCAGCTACTTCAGAACCTTCGTCACCAACCATTTCATAAACTAAAACTGGAGTGCCAGTTTGCTTCAATAAACCAGCATAATTAGTAGGGTCACCCGCATCTAATACAGTTTGCGCTGCAAAAGAGAACGATGCAAAACCAGCTTGCATTGCTGCTTGTTGTTCTTCCGTAGCGCTAGCTTGTAATGCTTGATATGCACAAACTAGAGCAACATTTTGGTCAACTACATTGTAGTTTGCATCAAGCGCTGGGCCACATTGCTCAGGATTAGCTGCGACAATAGCACCAAACGCTGCAGGCTCTAAATTAGCCGCTAAAGCTGCTGTTAGCTCGTTGCCAAGACCATAAATAACAGACGCTTGAACAAGTGGGCCAAATGCTTTTGACTCAACTAAGAAGTTTGCAACACCACCACCTGGGTTAGCCAAAACTGAACTGTTTATTTTGTATAGTTCGTCTAATGCCTCATTACCCGTCGGTGTATTCGCAACTGCAGTGAAATCGACACCAGTAATAGCACCTAACGAGTGACCAAGGTAATGTACATTACTTGTATCGATAACATTTACATCAGGAGCCATTGGATTTGTAAAGTCTGCTAGGCCATTGATTGCTAGACGAAGTTTAAGTCCATCAGCAACTGATTGACGTACATTGTCACGCGCTGATAACAAGCTTTGAAGATTTAGATATGCCGTAGGGTTGTTACCTGGCACGCCAGATGACGCATTAACAACGATAGGGTCCATGCCTTCAACTTCTACTACGAAACCGCGTTCGCCGTGTAAAGGATGGTCTATAGCTACAGTTACAAAGCCCATAGCTGAAAGAATCCCCGTTGCCGCTAGCATGTCTTCTTTTTTAGACGTTATGCCGTGCTGAAGGATAACCACTGGCCAACCTGCTTCAGGCTTAACTAAAGGATCCATTAGGCCAAATGCTGGTCTAACCATATTAGCATTGTCAATATTTGGTACCGTAATTTGTACTGGAACTTCCTTCATGCTTTGTACAGCTGGAATAGGATTGTATTTGGTCAAATGACGTGCAGTATCCACACCAAAATCAGCTAAACCAAGTTGCACACACATTTCGTGGTTATCACCTGCGCCAGCTGCTAATGCCGCTTTTTGCTCGTCAGACAATCCACTTAACGTTGCTCCGCTATCACACATTGCTTTCCAGCGAGTAGTAAGAGCATCAACACCGTCTTCTAAATAGTATGGTAACTCTACCGAAGAGCCAAATAAGTTTGCTGTGTTATAAACCATATAAGCTTGTGACATTGGGTCTGCAGGAATCGCGCCTGCTTGGGCTAACGCCATCGCAACAGTTACTGGTGCTTGCACAGGGTTGCCTTCACCGTCAACACCTACCGTAGCCATTGCTTGTGCCATTGGCATAACAACTGAAGTAGGATCCGCAGCCGCCATCGCGCCAAATGTTTGGCCATTTAACTTTTTAACAACTTGTAACGGATCTGCTGCAGGTAAACCGGCTGATTGAACCGTAAATGCTTGAGTGTAAACGATAGAAGCACCGTCAGCGCCTAAATCACCTTCAAGCACGTCTTCAAAGTTGTTGATCATTGTTTGAAGTAAACGAATACCAGCTTGCGTTGAATTTAGCTGGTCAGCTGTAAGACTAGGCAACACGATTGGTGACGTGTTTATATCAGCTTTAATGCTTGAATAAGTGCTAGACGGCAGTAATGAATTACCATTGCTATCCATTACTTTGTCAGTTAATACTGCAACATAGCTTGCGCCGCCTTCAAAAGGCTTAAGTGGTACAACAGCGATTGAACCACCGCTTAACGTCGCAACAAAATCAACACCAAATGTTAATTTTTCTTCACCTTTACATAACAAACCTGACTTAGCTGGATCCATGCAATCTGCATCAGTCAAGCTAGGAAATTTTTCTACTTTATATAGCTCTACTGCACCAGGTACCATAAGGCTTGCTGGATCAATAGTTACATCGCTTGCAGAAGAATAGTCTAGTGCAATAGTAAATGAGTTTTGTGTTCCCCATCCATCTAGAGCACCAATAGCTGACTGTGGATTTGAAAAGTCAACTTCTTCGCCAGCAGCTTTTGAGGCTGTTTCAGAAGGCATTTCAAGTGTACCGTCAGTAGAGCCACTAAATAGTAAGTCATTTGGTACTGAAATTTCACCAGCGGAAGGATTAAATACCACGCTGATACGAGGTGTTGTTGCTTTAGCTACTGCAGCAGCTTGCAATTCTGAGCGTTGTGACGCCGTGTCTGTTTGTACATCTGCAAGTGTTGTATCGTCACAGGCGGTAAGCCCGAGCGCACTTGTAATGGCTAAACTAAGTACTAATTTTTTCATTTCTCTCCCCAGAGTCCTAGTTATTATTCTTATTGACGTTATTCCGTCTTTTTTTAATTTGGGACAATATTAACAGCTTAGACCAGTCAAAGTTACATTAGATAAATCCATTTAGCTAGTCTTAGGTTTAAAATCAATACAAAAAATTGTTTCTGGTAATGAATTTTAAAGCGATGCCCTGTAACATACGGTTATTATAATAATTGTTGATTAGCTTGAATATGAAAAATTTGCAACTTCCTGAAGATAAAACGATTTTAAAAGACAAAGTTATTTTAGTTACCGGCGCAGGTGATGGTATAGGACGACAGGCGGCCCTTACCTTTGCTAAATACGGAGCTACTGTAATCCTATTAGGAAAGACAGTTAAAAAATTGGAATCTATTTACGACGAAATTGTTGAATTAGGTGCACCACAGCCAGCCATCATTCCATTGGATATGAAAGGTGCCACAGTAAAAAACTATCAAGATATGGCGTTAACGATTATTGACCAATTTGGTCGTTTAGATGGTCTATTGAATAACGCCTCTATATTAAATTCGTTAAATCCAATCGAACACATTAATGAAGAAACGTTTGATAAAGTAATGAAGGTGAATTTTAAAGCTACATTTTTCCTTACTCAATCACTTATTCCGGCACTAAAACTTTCGAAATCACCAAGCGTTTTATTTACTTCAAGTAGCGTTGGTAAGCAGGGTCGAGCATTTTGGGGAGAATATGCGTTTTCTAAGTTTGCCACAGAAGGCTTAATGCAAACTATGGCTGACGAATACGAACACATTGGAATGAGAGTTAACGCAATAAACCCTGGTGCGACTAAAACTAGGATGCGTGCAAAAGCTTACCCTGGCGAAGATGCGAATAAGTTAAAAACTCCTGAGCAAATTATGCCAGCCTATGTACACCTAATGTCAGATGAATCCATTGGTATTTGTGGACAATCTATTGATCTTTAAGTCTTGTCGGGATTTCAATTGCAAATTGTGATCCCTTCCCTAATTCACTTTTAACTTCAATCTTACCCTGTAAAGCTTCAGTTACGATATTAAAAACAATACTCAAGCCTAGGCCACTTCCACCTTGTCCTCTTTTTGTCGTGTAAAAAGGGTCAAAAATTTTTTCAATATTATCTTCTGCGATACCGACACCATCATCTTCAATTGAAATAGTGACACTATCGTCATCATTACTACAGATAACATTAACGACGCCGCTATCATTTTTTTCATAGCCATGGATTAACGCATTAATCAATAAATTAGAGATTACTTGTGAAAATGCTCCTGGCCTCGTAGATACATTAATACCCTGAGGGCAAGTAAGTTTAAGTTGGATATTCGTTGGCTTATACTTTGGCTTTACCGTATCAAACACTTTGTTGAGGTAATCATGTAAGTTTAAATCTCTTACATCAAAGTTATTCTGATCGACCGCGACTTCTTTAAAGTTTTTAATAAGAGTTGAAGCCACATTAAGTTGTTCAGTCATCAGAATTAAAAGGTTTCGGTTGTCTAGAATATATTGGTCGAAGCTACTAGCCGTTAAGGATCCAGAATTCTTATGTGTTTCTAAAGTATTTAGCTGTGATATTGCTTGGCTTACTCCGGTAACAGCTACGCCAAGCGGTGTATTAATTTCATGGGCTACACCTGCAACTAACTCCCCTAAAGATGCCATTTTTTCTGCTTTGACCAGCTCATTCTTGGCGTCGTGTAGATCCTCTAAAGCACTAAGCAACTGCGTATTAGCCTCTTGAAACTCTCTTGTTCTTTCATCAACAGCTAACTCTAGGTTTTCCGTTAGCCTTTTTAATTGTGCTGTACGTTCTTCAACTATACCTTCTAGATCTTCATTCATTCGCCATAAACTTTGCGCCATTTTTCTAATATTCACTGATAGTGTAACTATTTCTGTTGGGTCTCGGTCCTTAAACTCGATCTCAACCCCCTTCTGGCCTTCTGCAACTTCTCCAACCTTTTTATTTAGCACGGTAATGGGATTTGTTATCTGTTTACTAAACCACATACCTATCAGTAGCGTTGCTATGAGTACTAATACAAAAGCAGTAAAAAGCTGTTTGTAAAACCGGTCAATTGCTGAGAAAACTTCATTACTATTTATGTTCACTTCTACTGCGACTTTTCGACCCGGAATTAATTTATCTATCGTAATAAAAGGTAATCGCTGAGCTACAAAACTATTTAAAAAACCATCATAGGACACTTTTTTTATAGTTACTTTAGGGTTGATATCAGCAACAAGGTTAAGCTCTTTAAGCTCAACCCATTGATTGCTTGAATTTATTACAAACACCTGAGAAGAGCCTTTCTCACCAAAACCCGTATTGTCGTAAAATGTTTCTATTGAACTTGTAACATCAAGGACTATTTTCAATACACCCTGAAGTTTGCCACCATATATAATGGGTTCCGCAGTATGAATATAAGTTTTACCAATTTTAGTTTTACTTATTTTAAAAAAACTATATTGATTTGGTTCATCTTCATTAATTAAGTTAATGCTTTTGCTTATGTTATTGAGTTCACCCAATGATGCCAATAAGGAGCCATCAGCTGAGAATGCTTCGATTTTTACCAATACGCTTGATGATGCCATGTAGTCATTTAATATTTGCCTTATAGCTACAAAGTCCTGCGGTTTATTGGACGCAACATAGTTAGTTATTTTTGATGAAAGTAAGGAGTTATCAGAAATAGACGGTCCAATTTCTAGTAATCCGCCTAATGATTGTTCAACTTTAATTTCTTGGCCTCGCACAAGGGACTCTAGTCGTTCATTCAAGTTTTCATTGATATAACTTTTACTAAAGTTAACGGTAAGAGAAATAAGGATAATAAGCGCCGCTAAGGCAGTACCCATAACTAAGATTAAAGTACGTGTAAAAATTGACAATTCGCTATTCCTCTTCTATTTGTTTACTTTAGTTGTGGATTTCTTTTAATCCTTCACTAAACGTAGCACATCATTAGTTTTAATTTAGAAGGGAAAGGAATATATGACAACAAACGGTTTGAATTCGTCTTTTATGTTTGCTCCAGAAGAAGATACTGGAATAGCAGAAAAGTCAGTAAACCTTGCCCCTTGGATTGTCATTATTGTTGATGATGAACCTAGCATCCATCAAATCACCGAAATAGCTTTAGGCCAGTTTACTTTTGCGGAACGTCCTCTCGAGTTTTTACATGCTTATACAGGTAAGGAAGCTAGAGAGATTATTGGCTCAAGAAACGATATTTCTTTAGTTTTACTAGATGTAGTGATGGAAACAGATGACGCCGGTTTACAAACCGTTAATTATATTAGAAATGAATTAAACAATCATAATATTAGAATTATTCTTCGAACTGGTCAGCCAGGACAAGCGCCAGAGCTAGAAGTCATCGAAAAGTATGATATCAACGGCTATAACGAAAAAACTGAACTCACAGCAAATAAACTTCATTCAGTGCTTTACACAGCCCTGCGTTCCTACCGTGATATTGTTGCTTTAGATAAACATCGTCATGGCTTAGAAAAAGTAATTGATGCCACAGCGTCCATTTTAGAAAAGAATTCCATTAAAGAGTTTGCACAAGGCGCACTTGAGCAGTTAGCGGCAATTCTATACCTAGAAGAGGATATGGTATTAGTTGAATATGATGCCCTTATGGCTACTCGCTCAAAACAAGATATTAATATATTAGCCTCTCTAACATCTGGCTTGGATAAAAGTGACGATTCAAACCTTAGCTTTTTAAATTCTAATATTGTCAGCGACGATAACGATTTTGCAAAACATACGCTAATAACCGATAGAGAACAGGTGATATTTACCAACAAATACAGTGACAAGCGTCTAGTCCTGTCAATAAAAGGCCGCACCGTTATCTCGGATATCGATTACTCGTTAATAGAGCTATTCTGTAAAAACGTGGCAATTGCTTTAGAAAACATAGAGCTTTACGAAGAAGTTTCAGATACCCAAAAAGATATTATTTACTCGGTTTGTGAATTAGCAGAATCACGCTCAAAAGAGACTGGCAACCACGTTCGTAGAGTCGCTATGTACTCTCGTGTCTTGGCTGAAAAATATGGCCTAGAGCAAGAACAATGTGAGGAACTATTTTTTGCATCCCCATTACATGATGTTGGCAAAGTTGCGATTCCGGACAACATATTAAATAAACCAGGACCCTTAGATAAAGACGAGTGGGAAATAATGAAGACTCATGCTGAGGTTGGTTACAACAGTCTAGCTCATCTTAAAAAACCAATTTTTCAGGCCGGCGCGACCATTGCTGGTGAACATCATGAAAATTGGGATGGTTCAGGTTACCCTAAAGGACTTTCGGGAGAGAATATACACATTTATGGACGGATTACAGCAGTTGCAGATGTTTTTGACGCCTTAATGAGTAAGCGTTGTTATAAACCAGCTTGGGATCAAGCTACCGTAAACAGTTTTATTGTTGAGCAACAAGGAATAAAGTTTGAGCCCAAATTGGTAGATATCTTTTTAGAGCACTATCAGGAGTTTGTTGACATATTTGAGGCTTATAAAGATCCAGAATAAAATAGGGCCTATGAAGGCCCTTAACGATAGTTACCTGAAGTAATAATTATTAGAAACAATTACTTCTTATTTTTAGCTTGGCGTACTTTATGTTTCTTCACCGCTCGTTTAATTCTAGCATGAGCAACACGTCTGGTCTGAGCCGTCTCCTTTTGAATGTTCGGGTTAAACTCCCTTAATTCTCGGTCAAGTCCTACCTTTTTTCGTAGTTGGTTCAAGTCATCTAAACCTAGCTCTTTCCAGCCACCTTGAATAAGACGACGGTCTAATTTAACTTCAGAGTACCTAACTCTTACAAGTCTAGAAACAGTAAGCTCCTGTGATGCCCATAAACGGCGAACTTCTCTATTTCGCCCTTCTTTTAGACTAACACTAAACCACTTATTTGAGCTTTCATCATCAGAGTTACGTTCCGCTTTAACTCTATCAAACTTTGCCATGCCATCTTCAAGCTCTACACCTTTTGTTAAGTTTTGAAGCTTTTCATTGGTAACGTCACCAAAAACACGAACAGAATATTCACGTTCTATTTCGTAACTTGGATGCATTAGTCTATTGGCAAGTTCACCGTCATTTGTAAACAATAATAGGCCTGACGTGTTTACATCTAAACGACCAATACCTATCCAACGGCTATTTTTAAGCTGCGGCAATCGGTCATATACTGTTGGTCTGCCTTCAGGATCCTTTCTTGTACACATCTCACCTTCAGGTTTGTTGTACATGATAACTCGACATATTTCGTCTTCTTGAGACCTAATATCTACAATATGCCCGTCAACTCTTATCGTCTCTGTTCCTTCAACCCTATCGCCAAGCTTTGCAACATTGCCGTTTACACTAACCCTATTTGCACTTATATATGCTTCCATTTCGCGACGTGAACCTACGCCACAACGCGCTAGTACTTTCTGTAATTTTTCACTCATTATTATCTAATTCTCTACTATTTATTCTTTCTCAGGCAGTGAGGCTTCACTACCGCTAAATTCATTCTCGAGGCGACTTGAGATCAACTCGATAGATTCTGGTTCCATTAACGTGGGTAACTCAGACAAAGACTTCAAACCAAAATAATCTAGGAATGCCTTTTCTGTACCGTAAAGCGCCGGGCGGCCAGGAACTTCCTTATGCCCTACTACTTTTATCCACTCTCTTTCACTTAGTGTTTTTATAATATTTGAACTTACCGATACACCGCGAACATCTTCTATTTCACCGCGTGTAATAGGTTGATGGTAAGCTATCAACGCTAACGTTTCTAACAACGCACGACTATATTTTGTTGGCTTATCCTGCCACAAACGATTTATCCAAGGACCAAACTCATTTTTAGTTTGAAAGCAAAATCCGCTAGCAAGTTCAACTAGCTGTATAGGTCGATTCCTGTAGTCTTTTTTTATTGAATCTAATGCAGCTTCAATTTCAAGCTTCTTAACCAATTCATCGCCAAATACTAAGCTTTGTATTTTAGAAATTGAAATTGGCTTTGAGTAGCTAAACACAGTTGCTTCAACTATAGACTTTAATTGACTTTTTGACAGCGTATCTACTTTTAAGTCACTCAATTTCAGCACCTTTGTATTTTACATGTAAAACACCAAAAGCCGAAGCTTGAACCACATCTAACATCGATTCTTTTACTAATTCTAGTATCGCTAGAAAAGTAACGACAACGCCTGCTTTCCCTTCAGATACTAAAAACAAGTTTTCAAACGGAACAAATTTATTACTTTCTCTTAATTTGTGAAGGATTTGGGTCATACGTTCTCGGGTCGATAGCGTCTCTTTGGATATTTCGTGATGTTTAAATGCAGAAGCTCTTTTTAGTATATCTTGAAATGCTATCACTAATTCCTGTAAATCTATTTCAGGCTGATTCGCGGCAATGGCATCGGTTATTGGCGCTTCAATTGAAACAATAAATGCTTCCCTACCTAATCTGGGCAGTTCATCTAAATTTTCGGCTGCTTTTTTTATGACTTCATACTGCTGAAGCCTTTTTATAAGCTCCGCTCTAGGGTCATGTTCTTCATCTTCTAATAAGTCATGCTTAGGTAACAGTAATCTAGATTTTATCTCTGCTAGAAGCGCCGCCATCACGAGATATTCAGCGGCTAATTCTAGTTTTAAGCTGCGCATAACATCTACATATTTCATGTATTGTTTGGTTATCTCAAATATTGGCAAATCAACAATATCAAACTTCTGTTTTTTTATTAGATACAGTAAAAAATCCAGTGGACCTTCAAATGCATCTAAAAAAACTTCCAAAGCATCTGGTGGTATAAAAAGATCCTGTGGACGTTCAATGACAATCTCGCCCCTAACTAATGCAAGCGGCAAGTCTTGCTGAATCATGTTTGTTGTATCGTTAACATTTACCATTACTATTCAAAAAGACTTACGTCTCCTTCGCCACGCCTAATGATTTCGGCTTCGCCTTCAGAGAAATCTATTATAGATGTTGGAGTTTCAATTAGATAACCACCATGAATGATAAGGTCCACTTGCTTTTCTATTCTAAACCTAATTTCATCCGGATCAGATTCTGAAAAGTCTTCACCTGGCAAAAGTAGTGAGGTTGACATAATTGGTTCACCCAACTCTTCTAACATTGCTAGTGCTATTTTATTGTCAGGGATCCTTATGCCAATCGTTTTTCGCTTTTCATTTAAAACTCGTTTAGGCACTTCTTTTGTACCCTTAAAGATAAATGTATATGGGCCTGGAGAATGGGCTCTAATGGCTCTAAATGCTTGATTATCTACTCGAGCAAAATTCGCTATCTCTGAAAAATCCTTACAAACCAGTGTAAAGTTATGGTTCTTATCTATTTTTCTGATTTGAACAATTCTATCCATCGCTTTTTTATCGCCCAGTGCACAGCCGATAGCGTACCCAGAATCTGTTGGATAAACGACTACGCCGCCTTGGCGAATAATTTGCACAGCCTGGCTAATCAGACGTCCTTGAGGGTTCTCTGGATGAATGTGGAAAAACTGGCTCATATTAATTCCTTACCAATTATATTTATTTTTTAACTGCATTATGCTGCGTTCCAATTATTATGTGTCCATACGGGTCGACATGTTTCGCTCAGGTGCAGGCCTCTGCCCAACTCTGTCCAGCGCGTTGGACCATGAAAGTCGGAGCCTTGTGAACTATATAAGTCATGTTCCGTCGCCAACGATGAAATAAATTTGCGTTGGTCTGGGCTCATTTGAGTTAACCCTACTTCTAGCGCATCTCCGCCAGCAGAGGCAAACTCAGCTACTAGTTTTCTTAACCATTTATTCGACAAATCATAGCGTATTGGATGAGCAATAACAGAAAGACCTTCAGCCTCTTTAATTAGGCGAACTGCGTCTTCGACCTCCATCCATTCAGGAGTGACATAAGCCCCTTTCCCTTTACCTAAATACTTTTTGAAAGCTTGCTCAAAATTAGCTACGGCACCCAATTTAATTAGCGCTTTAGCGAAATGAGTTCGGCTTATAACACCATCACCAGCGTATTCTTTAGCTAACTCAAACGTATTTTGGATCCCTTTTTTAGCTAATTTAGCCGCTATTTTTAAAGCTCGGCCATTGCGCTGTTCTTGTTGCTGTTTTAAAGAGAACACTAAATTTTCATTTTTAGTATCGATACACAGACCAACAATATGAATTTCAAAACCATGCCATTTAGTCGAAATTTCAACACCGTTAATAATCTTAACAGCATAGTTTTTATCATTAATTTCTTGCTTTGCTCGAGCTATACCATCAATACAATCGTGATCCGTAATTGCTAAAACATCAACCTGTTTATTACTTGCTCTAAATACCAATTCTTCTGGTGTTAGTACACCATCTGAGCAGGTTGTATGGCTGTGGAGGTCATACTTTGTATTTGGGTTTAAATTTGTCTCTATTTTCATCCGCGCATTATGCCACAGTGGTCATTGCTCTACCATTGATTAAAATTATCATTGACATAATCTTTAAAACGCGTTTTTATATGCGGGTCTTAAATTTAAAAAGCAGAATCAAACAGATGATAAACTTACATTCAACTCGCAGCTGGCATTGGTGGTGGATTCCTAATTAACGCGGGTGGATGATCTGTATCTGACTATTGAGATACGAATTTGAAAAAGAAAACCCGCTTTGTGCGGGTTTTTTTGTACCCGTAATTCGGGATAAAATAAAGGGCAAACTGAAACATGTTATTTAGTCAAATCAAAACCGAACTCGGTGAAGCAACAAGCATATGTATGCCTTGTGATTACATTGCATCACCTACGCAAGCATTTGAAACGCTTGCTGACAATAGCGACTATAGTTTGCTATTGGAATCAGCAGAAATAGACAGCAAAGATAATCTTAAAAGCCTTATGCTTATTGATGCAGCCGTTGTTTTTGAGTGTTTTGGTAATAAGGTGGTGGCAACAGCTAAGTCTGAGAATGGTGATGCAGTATTAGATTATTTGGTAGAAATTTTCACTGATAAAAGTCTACCTGTTTCGTCCCATTGCGATATTAGAAGAGACGTTTTAAAAATTGAGTTTTCATTCTTGGGTGTACAGCCTGACATTGATGAAAGTACTCGATTAAAACAGTTTAATGCTTTTCAGGTATTGCGCTCAGTTATTCAAGATATTAAACATAACTCAGACGATGTATTTTCCGTATTTTTAGGCGGGGTTTTTGCTTACGATATGATCGCAAACTTTGAGTCTTTACCAGAAGTGCCCCTTGGAACTAATACTTGCCCGGATTACTCCTTTTATTTAGCAGAAACCATGTTAGTTATAGACCATCAAAAACGTTCCACTGATTTAATAGGAAATGTTTTTAGTGGTGAAAAGGTGTATCAAACTTGTTTCGCGATTGGTAAACGACTAGAAATGCTGAAAAAAAGTATAAGTAATCTGCCGAATGAAACTAGTGTCGTAACTACATTCAGCAATATCGATTTTTCTTTAGCTATACCAAACATTTCAGACTCAGATTTTAAAAATACAGTTACCAACCTTAAAGAAAATATAATTCAAGGGGATGTGTTTCAAGTTGTACCATCTAGAGGTTTCGCTTTAGATTGTAAAAGTGCAATAAATGCTTACAAGCAGCTTAAAGCCGACAACCCTAGCCCTTATATGTTTTATCTGAAACATCCTGAGTTTGAGCTGTTCGGTGCTTCACCTGAGTCAGCCCTTAAATATGACGCGACTTCAAAGCAAGTAGAAGTCTACCCTATCGCAGGTACACGAATTCGAGGCTTTAGGAATGATGGTTCTATTGACCAAGACTTAGACTCAAGAATTGAATTGGACTTAAGAAACGATAAAAAAGAAGTTTCTGAGCATATAATGTTGGTCGATTTAGCTAGAAATGACGTAGCTAGAATAAGTAAAACTGGCAGCCGATACGTTAAGGACTTTTTAAAGGTCGACCGATACTCTTACGTTATGCATTTAGTGTCGAGGGTCATTGGTGAATTAGAAGACGATTTAGATGCTTTGCACGCTTATCAAGCATGTATGAATATGGGCACTTTAGTTGGCGCACCAAAAATAAAAGCTTCGCAATTAATAAGAGATGTAGAAAAAGAAAGGCGTGGCAGTTATGGAGGTGCAGTAGGTTATCTAAACGGTCGAGGAGACATGGATACCTGTATCGTTATTAGAAGTGCATTTGTTAAAAATGGGCAGGCCTATGTTCAAGCTGGAGCAGGTGTTGTATTTGATTCAGACCCAGACTCTGAAGTTGAAGAAACTAGTAATAAAGCGAGAGCCGTTATTAAAGCTGTATTAAACGCAAATCAACAAAAATTAGAAGGGAATGCATAACGTGGCAGATATAATTTTTATCGACAATCAAGATTCCTTTACCTACAACCTTGTTGATGAGTTGGAAAAGCTAAATCATAACGTAATCGTATATAGGAATTCTGTAGAGGTTGACGTTCTCAAAAGTAAACTAGAGGCGCTAATTAGTGAAAACAGTGAATGTATATTGTTTTTCTCGCCTGGGCCCGGAACCCCTTCTAAATCTCCAATAATGAGTACTATGCTAAGGGCATTTGTCGGCAAATTGCCAATTATTGGCGTTTGTCTAGGTCATCAGGCAATAGCAGAACATTTTGGTGGTACCGTTGGGTTAGCTGGTGAAACAGTGCACGGTAAATCATCAATAATAGAATGTAACAATCACCCTATTTTCAGCGGACTTCCTGATAACCTTACGGTAGCTAGGTATCATAGTTTAGTTGCAACAACCGTACCTTCAAACTTAGAGGTGATCGGTCACTACAAAGAAATGCCGATGGCATTTATAGATGAGAAAAATCAAATTTTAGGTTTTCAGTTCCACCCTGAGTCTATTTTAACGACATTAGGATCAAAACTGTTAGAACAAAGTATTAACTATTTAATAAAGGAAAGTTGTAAATAATATGAATACTGTACAGCTAGACCTCATTCACTTAGCAATGACAAACCGCTCTTTAACAAAAGAGCAAACGTACAAACTTTTTACCGATGTTGTTAACGGAGAAATGGAAGATATTCCATTAGCCGCTTTATTAAGTGCATTAAAAGTCCGTGGCGAAACGCCAGAAGAGATAGCTGGTGCGGCGATGGCACTCGCAGATAACGCAATACCTTTTCCTGATTTAGATTTTGAAACGATAGACAACTGCGGTACAGGTGGTGATGGAACGAATACCATTAACATCAGTACTTTGTGTGCAATCGTTGCCGCGAGTATGGGCCTAAAAATGGCAAAACATGGCAATAGAAAAGTATCTTCTAGCTCTGGTTCTGCTGATGTGTTGTCAGAGTTAGGTGTTCCACTTGATATGACTCCAGAAGTAGCGAAAAAGTGCCTAGTAGAATCTAATCTAACGTTTCTTATGGCACCGCATTACCACCGCGGTATTAAGCATGCAATGCCAGTAAGAAATACGCTTCGTACGAGAACTATATTTAATGCATTGGGGCCACTGGTTAACCCTGCAAAAGCCAAAACCTGCATTATAGGCGTGTACGACGCTGACCTTTGTCGCCCAATGGCTGAGTCTTTAAAACTATTAGGTAAAGATAGAGCTTGGGTCGTTCATGGTGCTGGTATGGATGAAATTGCCGTTCATGACAAAACAAAAGTAGTGCAGTTACTCGATGGAGAAATCTCTGAGTTTTATGTTTCACCTGAAGACTTTGGACAAATACGATATACCATTAAAGACCTTGTAGGTGGAGATCCTGCACATAATGCCCGAATTATTAGAAAGGTCCTTGCCGGAGAAGGTGAAGCTGCCCACAACGCTGCTGTCATCCTGAATACAGCCCCGTTATTAGTATTAACAGGCCAAGCTGAGTCCTTAATGGAAGCCGCTAAAATGGTTGAACAAAAACTGTTGTCTGGTAGTGCCTTAGATACTTTGGAACATTTCGTAACTATCGCAAAAAACGGATAACACTAGCGCATGAATGTATTAGAGAAAATAGTTTTACATAAACGCGACGAGCTCGTTGGCAGAAAAAACACAATGCCACTCTTTGCTTTCAAAGATGGCTTAGAGCCTTCGACACGAAATTTTTATAGCGCTATAAAACAAGACAAAACAAAGAATAATCGTGGATTTATTCTAGAAGTTAAAAAAGCAAGCCCTTCTAAAGGTCTAATCCGAGAAGATTTTGACCTTGAGGAGATATGCAGTGCATATAGAAATTATGCTAGCTGCGTGTCTGTTTTAACAGATGAAAAGTACTTTCAAGGTGACTTTGAACGTTTACCAAAAGTCCGCGAATTGATGCAACAACCGATACTTTGTAAAGACTTTTTTGTTGATGAGTACCAAGTTTATTTAGCTCGTTTATATGGTGCAGATGCAATATTACTGATGCTCTCTGTGCTTAACGATGAAGAATACCGTTGTTTGGCAGACGTAGCTCAATCATTGGAAATGGACATTTTAACTGAAGTTTCAAACGCTGAAGAAATGGACAGAGCAATAAATCTTAACGCTAATATTGTTGGCATTAATAATCGTAATCTAAGAGACCTAAGTACGGATTTAAATCAAACTATTGTATTAACAGAACAGTTTCTATTAGGCACTGATAGCGAGCGCCAAGCAAATACGTTATTAATTTCTGAGTCTGGAATTTATACACATCAGCAAGTGGCTCAGCTTTCAACGCTAGTAGACGGCTTTTTAGTAGGCAGTTCATTAATGGCGGAGAAGGACCTAGATAAAGCCTGTTCAAAATTAACTTGTGGTGAACACAAAGTGTGTGGTTTAACGACGTCAGAGCACGTTATTGACGCGGTACAAGCAGGTGCAGAGTTCACAGGATTAATTTTTGCGGAACAAAGTAAGCGGAAACTTGAACTATCAAAAGCGAAACAAATCGTTGATGAAGTTAGTGCATCAAACAATGCTATTAAAACTAAGTATGTCGCGGTTGTCCAAAACCAAAGTATCGAGTTTGTTCGAGATTTAATAAATGAATTGCCACTATTTGCTGTGCAACTACATGGAAACGAATCTGAAGATTACATAAAGCAAGTTAGAGCCTTGGGTACTAATTGTGAAATTTGGAAGGCTTGTTCAATTGGTGCTAGCGAAGACTTGCCACTTCATTGGCCTAATGTGGACAGAATTGTGTTAGACGCGAAGAGCTTAAATGGCGAACTAGGCGGCACTGGGGAAACATTTAAATGGAGCAAGTTAGCTCCGCTATTTTCAAAGTTTGATGGACCAAAAATCATGCTTGCTGGCGGTATTAGTATTTCGAATTTAGATTCCGCTCTTTCGCAACCAGTCATAGGTTTAGATTTAAACTCTGGGGTAGAAAGTTCACCTGGCGTTAAATCCACCGAAAAGTTAAACAACATATTTAATAAAATCATGAGTCGTACAGCGTCTCTTAAGGACCAACATGAATCAGAATAAAAAAACATTACCTGCCTATTTTGGTGACTTTGGCGGTATGTTCGTGCCAGAACTGTTTGTTCCGGCCTTAGAACAATTAGAGCAAGCTTATATTGCAGCTATGGATGACGACGCTTTTCATAGCGAGTTTAATGCTTTACTGAAAGACTATGCAGGTCGCCCTACTCCATTAACCTTATGTCGTAACCTTACTGAAGGCACAAAAACCAAGATATATCTTAAACGAGAAGATTTATTACATGGCGGCGCGCACAAAACTAACCAAGTGTTAGGACAAGCACTGCTAACTAAACGAATGGGTAAAACTCGTGTCATTGCGGAAACCGGTGCTGGACAGCATGGCGTAGCAACGGCTCTTGCTTGTGCACTGCTAGGATTAGAAGCTCGTATTTATATGGGCGCTAAAGATATTGATCGCCAACAGCCGAATGTTTTTAGAATGAAGTTGATGGGCGCAGAAGTCATTCCAGTTACATCAGGCTCGGGTACCTTAAAAGACGCAGTAAATGAAGCTATGAGAGATTGGGCTTCAACTTATGAAGAAAGTCATTATTTACTAGGTACAGCTGCAGGTCCTCATCCTTTCCCAACGATTGTTAGAGACTTCCAAAAAATGATTGGAGAAGAATCTAAACAACAAATTTTAGCAGCTGAAGGAAAGCTACCTGACATGGTACTTGCTTGTGTTGGTGGTGGTTCAAACGCAATTGGTATGTTTAATGACTTTATTAAAGAAGAAGCCGTTAAACTAGTTGGGGTCGAGCCTGGTGGTAAAGGCCTTGATAGCGGCCTTCACGGTGCCGCGTTAGCCGTCATAGATAAGGGGATTGACTCTACTGGTATTTTGCACGGTGCCTATACCCATATAATGCAAAACCCTGATGGCCAAATAGAAGAGTCTTACTCTATTTCTGCTGGTCTAGATTACCCTGCTGTTGGCCCTCAACATGCACACTTAAAAGCTATCGGTCGAGCTGATTATGTAGCTATTAACGATGATGAAGCGCTTGATGCGTTCCAAGTTCTGGCTAAAAAAGAAGGTATTATACCAGCCGTAGAGTCTTCTCATGCTTTAGCATATGCACTAAAACTAGCCAAAGAGTCTCCAGAAAAAGAACAAGTATTATTGGTTAACCTTTCTGGTCGTGGTGATAAAGATTTAGCGCACGTACATGCGGTTTTATCGGAACAAAACAAACAGAACACGGAGAGTAAATAATGAGCCGTTATGAACAGATGTTTCAACGCTTAAAAACGGAAAATGCAGGTGCATTTATACCTTTTGTCACTATTGGTGATCCTAGTTTGGATAGAAGTTATGAAATTATTCGTCAACTTATACTATCCGGCGCTGATGCTCTAGAGCTTGGCTTGCCGTTTTCAGACCCAATCGCTGATGGACCAACTATTCAACAAGCTAATATTAGAGCGCTTGAAAGTGACGTCACAACTCAAGATTGTTTAGACGTTATTGCGCGTATTCGACAAGAGTTTCCGGATACTCCTGTCGGCTTACTGCTTTATAGTAATTTAATAATGGCAAAGGGTTTACCAACTTTTTATCAAGATTGTGCTAATTCTGGAGTTGACTCTGTACTAGTGGCAGATGTACCAGTTCGAGAAAGCCAGCCGTTTAGAAATGCAGCAAAACAAGCAGGCATTGAACCTGTGTTTATTGTACCACCTCATGTTACAGACGAGACTCTACGAGCCGTTGCATCATATTCAAGAGGTTATACTTACTTATTGAGTAGAGCTGGTGTGACTGGAACAGAAACAAAAGCCAATATGCCTCCAGAGGTTATGATAAATAAACTGCATGAATATAGAGCTGCACCACCTGTACTTGGCTTTGGTATATCCTCACCAACACAAGTACAGCAAGCAATATCTGCAGGTGCATCAGGCGCTATTTCAGGCTCTGCAATTGTTAATATAATTGAGCAGAACCTGCATGATCAAAACGTTTTGATAGAAAAGCTGGGCAAGTTTGTTACTGAGATGAAAGCAGCAACGGTTAGGAACTAGGCTTAACTAATTCCTATATATTTATGAACCTGCACTGATAAACGCCAATTTTTGTCTTTGCAGGTTTCTATTGCCAGTTTTGTTGCTGATGTTTTTTGACTGATAGGTTGTAGGTAAATTAGAGCATCGTCAGAAATTGGCGCCACCGCAATAAGCTCTTCCAATTCTTCTACATGCTTTTGTCTCGCTATAGGGTGCTTAATCTCATTTGCCCTAGCCATACAACTTTCTAATACTTTATAGCCTCCGGCCATGTTTATTTTTGGCGAAACCGTTACCCATGTTTTTTCCGGTACTTTTATTTCAAATGTGCCACTCGTCTCTATCTGTGTAGAATAGCCATTTTCATGTAAAACATTACATAACGGATTAAGGTCATACATAGCGGGTTCACCACCAGTAATAACTACGTGCTTAGCCCTATAACCTTCGTTTTTGATAAATGACAGTAATTCCTCGGCGTTAGCTGCGGCCCACTCCTCAGTTTCATCTGTTTTTGCTAAAACGTCCTTCAGCTGAATACCAACGCCTTCATTAATAGGCCATGTATGTTTCGTATCACACCATGAACATCCAACTGGGCAACCTTGTAATCTAATAAAGATCGAAGCTGTGCCTGTGTATTGTCCTTCACCTTGAATAGTTTCAAAAAACTCATTTATATTATACGTTGTCATAGGAAACCTAATAAAACACGCGAGCATATCCTATAGTTTAGGGATACGACCTTTTGATTTTGCGTGGAATGCTTTAAAATTGAATTATTAAGCATTATAACAAAACTTAACCAATAATTGTTTGGTTCTAATTAGGATTTTTTATGACTGAAAAAGTCGTCGTTATCTTTTCTGGTGGTATGGATTCATATACCGTTTTAAACAAAGCTATAAAAGATGGTTTTGACGTTTATGCACTTACTTTTGACTATGGTCAACGCCATATAAAAGAGGTTCAATACGCTAAAAGAGCTTGTGAACAATTGAATATTCAACACAAAATTGTGGACATTAGCGCCATAAACTCAATTATTGCCGGCTCATCGTTGACAGATGATATAGACGTACCAGATGGACACTATGAATCTGACAGCATGAAACAGACTGTTGTGCCAAATAGAAACATGATTTTACTTTCTCTTGCGATTGGTTACGCAGTCAGTCTTGAGGCTACAAAAGTCTATTACGGCGCCCATTCTGGTGATCATGCAATTTACCCTGATTGTAGACCAGAATTTGTTGAGAAAATGCAAAACGTGGCGGCTATTGCTAATTACGAACCTGTTGATATCGCTGTTCCTTACATTAACAACGACAAAATTGAAATTTTAGCTGACGGTATTGCAATGGGGCTAGACTATTCAAAAACTTGGACTTGTTACAATGGCAGAGAAAAAGCATGTGGTACCTGCGGTGCCTGCCAGGAACGATTGGAAGCGTTTGATAAAAATGGTCTAACAGACCCTTTGGAATATGAAGCTTAGTACCAACAAGGATTATCAAATAGATGCGTCTACTTTAGAGTGTTTAGACGCTTCTATCTTTGAGATAATTTCAAAAGGCGTGACATCTGAATATGATCTTATTAAAGCTCTTCAGGCTGAGCCATATCAATTATTTTCCTCAAAGTCTTTGTCTAAAACTCTGACACTTTTCCATACGCACTTTTTTGTTTTTAATTCTCTTTTCAGACTAAAGCAACAAGGTGAAGCCACTGGCAAATTCAGCCTTCATATCGAGGCAAGTGCCATCAAGTTGTACCCTGAAAACACAAAAATAAACGACTCACGTCACGAAAACTTAGCTAAATACTACTTAGACTGGAAAAACATAGAGGCCAGTCAGGAGCAAGTAGAATTACTAATATCTAGTTTTTGGGATGAATATGAGCGATATAACAACTTAGTTACCGTTAACGCTAGCAATGAGGCTCGTAAAAAAACGCCTTTAATCAAATAGCCCACTATTTTTAAAAACTGTTAATAAAGCCTTCCGTTAAGATGCTAATTTTTTAAACTACTCTTTTTGCATTTTAATTGATATTTAATTTACTTTTCGTTTTTCAAAAGCCAATTATTTAAAATTTTAACCTGCCCACATTTCTGTGCAGCATAAGTCAACCTAAGCGCGTTTGACAATATAGTACTGTCGTCCCAACCAGTCTGCTGTCGTATATCTTCTAGACATTCTTGAGCTTGCTCTGTCAAGTAACCTCTTGCTTCTTTTTTTCCATCTTGCGCCTTTTTATCTCTATAGCGCTTTTGTTTTTCAGCGTTTGTAAGTGGCATTTCATTTACCTAGTTGTAGAAACATTATTTATTTCACTGCTCAGAGTTGTTTAGCGTACAAGTGTACGCTAAATTAGCATTTCGATTACTCAGGTGGATATAAGTAAAAACAATATGGTACAGAAAAACAGCTACGATAAAAACGATTTAATTGCATGTGGTAACGGTGACTTGTTCGGACCAGGTAATAGCAGATTACCTTCAGACAATATGTTGATGATGGATAGAATCGTCTCTATAACAGAAGACGGTGGAGAGCATGGCAAAGGACAAATTTTAGCTGAACTTGATATAACACCTGACTTGTGGTTTTTTGATTGTCATTTTAAAGGCGACCCAGTCATGCCAGGTTGTTTAGGCTTAGATGCGATGTGGCAACTGGTAGGCTTTTTCTTAGGCTGGTCTGGTGGGCCTGGACTTGGAAGAGCACTAGGTGTAGGCGAAGTTAAATTTACTGGTCAAATTCTTCCTACCGCTAAAAAAGTAACTTACAAAATAGACTTGAAGCGCGTAATAAAAAGAAAATTATTTATGGGTCTTGCTGACGGTACCGTTTCTGTAGATGGAAAAGTTATCTACGAAGCAAAAGATTTAAAAGTAGGACTTTTCACCGATACGTCTTCGTTTTAGATTTAGATTTAGATTTAGATTTAGATTTAGATTTAGATTTAGATTTAGATTTAGATTTAGATAACAGGATAATAAAAAAGCTCGTCGTTACGAGCTTTTTTTTGTGGCTACTAATAACTATTTAAACAAACCGTAGTTTTTGTCACCTAAGGCTTCTCGATATCCTCCAAGCCACTGAGATTTTGATTCTTGAGATTGATATGGACATGCTTCTTTTGAGCGTCCTGTAATACCTGCTTTATAACCTTGCGAATGAGCTCTGTCTAAGCGATCACGTTTTTGTCTTTTCATAGGCATAACCTCTATATTTTGTTTATTGTTATAGAAACTTCAACCGAGCGTCTTATGACATTCGTTCAAAGCTTATGTATATGAATAGTAAATTACGGAAATATGATCAACAGTTAATTTGCCACAAAACTGTAATATATAAAAAAGCCCATGGGATACATGGGCTTGGAGTTTAGATTAAAGAGTTATAAAAAACGTCTTCTAATAACTGCAAATATTGATAAGAAAGAAATCATCCAAACACTATTCGAAAAGCCTTTTCTTTCGTACTTTACAACTTCTTCAGCACAAGATTCAATTTCTCCGCCAGCTATTGGCTCTAACAATACTGCTACAGGTACCTGAACCATAATATCGTTACCATCGTCATCAACCTCTAGATTTCCTAGAGCATCAATAGACTGAACCGTTTTTAACGCCGTTGCTACAATTTCGTCATTATTATTAATATCAACTGCATCTACAATTTCTAGTGTAGAGTCGCATGAAGTGAAGTCGTTTAAATCATTAAAAGTTCCGGTATTAACGTCATAAACGTATCCATGCTTACGACGATTATCGGCATTACTTACTTCATATTCGCCATTGCCAACAACCAAACCATTATCGTTGATTGCATTCGCTGTCGTTCGGCTACCTTTATAAAAGATAGTTGGCAACTCAAATGTTTTGCTATCTATATCGTAAACAAACATTTTGTCATTATATTGGGAGTCTAAATAGGTTTGCACTTTACCAACTACAATATTGCTATTATTAATATCAATAGCGTAGCCACGGTCATAGTCATCATTATTCTCTAAAACTTCTTCAACTTCTCCATTGATAAATAACAATGGCTTGTCACTAGCACTTGAACTGGTAGTAGTGAAAGGTACGCTACCATATCCAACAGCGATGCCTTCATCGTTTACTGCACTGGCATAGCTTCTGTAATTTAAAGACTGAGTTTCGGTTGGAGAGAATGCTAGACCATAATTTTGTTTACCTATCACCTGGTTGTCATCACCTATTTGCCAGATAACAGCTCTCATTTGATAAATATCTTCTTGTACCGTGTAACTCCATTGGCATATGTTCGCTGGGTACGTTTCCCCCGTACAGGTTGCATCTATCTCATCATCAAACACACCATAAATACCGATGGACTCGTATCCGGCCACAAAACCAGAGTCTGAAATATCATTAGCGAAGGATTTACCGCCATAGTCAGTAAAAGATGGTTCTAAGATAGTTACATTACCGTCTGTTACAACAACTGCTCTTTCATCATGCTCACGCGCAAAGAACTCAAAAGTAGTTGAACTATCGTCAGTACCAATTATGAAGGTTTGCTTAGTATAAGGCGCAGTTATTGTCCCTACTGCTTTACTCGCATTGTTGACTTCTTTTAGTTGCTCAATATTGCTTCGAGTGAAATCATTAAGTTCTTCTGATTCTACATCAGCTACATTTATAACACCCGAGTCCCAGTTAACGCCATAATATGCAGTTTTGTCATCACCAATCTTTTGATAAATAGGGTTATAAAAATAACTTGATGATGTGTCACCTAATTGGCTTACTACACAATCAGCTGATGATTCATCTAAAAGTTGATTATCTAACTCTTCCTGCGAAACACCGCAATTTGTATGAAGAGTGGCAGAATTGTTAACAAAGGTTTCGTCAAAATAAAACGGATAGTTAATACCTTCTCTAGCTAAACTAAGCACATCACCGACATCGTTATTTGCAATACCAAAAGATTGTCTATGCTCTGGGGTTACTGATAATTCAGTAACCTTATATTTTGCTGCCAAAGCTGATGAGCTAACTAGTAAAGATGCTATCGCTATTGCAGTTTTGGAAAATTTCACCTTGTTCAAAATAAATACTACCTATGGATTCTGTTGTTTTTCTTCTAGCTCTTCCCAGCGGGCGAAGGCAATTTCCATCTTCGACTCAAGTTTTGCTAATTGGTTCAATGCTTTTTGAGTTTGTTCACTATCACTTCTAAAAAAGTCTGGATCGTTCACCACTGCTTGAGCTGTTTCTAATTCTTGTTCTAAGCTTTCTAAAATCTTCGGCAATGATTCTAACTCGCGAGTCTCATTGTATGAAAGCTTTTTCTTTTCTGAAACTTTCGTCTCTTTCTTCACTATACTAGGTTGAGATTTTTTTTCAGCATCAGAGTTTTTTGTTTTGTCCGTAGAGGCTATACGAGTTAAGTAATCTTTGTAATCTGCATATCCACCAAATACTTTGTTTATATACCCTTCACCCTCAAAAGCCCAAATAGTCGTGGCGGTATTATCAATAAATTCTCTATCATGGCTTACTAGCAATACGGTACCTTGATAGTTTGCCACTAATTCCTCTAAAAGCTCTAGCGTTTCTACATCTAGGTCGTTTGTTGGTTCATCAAGGATCAAAACATTTGACGGCTTAACAAATAACTTTGCTAAAAGAAGACGGTTCTTTTCACCGCCAGACAAGGCTTTAACTGGCGTTCTTGAACGTGCTGGCGGAAATAAGAAATCTTGAAGATAACCAAGAACATGACGGCTTGAACCATTAAAATCAATCTCTTGTTTACCATCGGCAACATTATCTTGAACCGTCTTTTCAATATCAAGTGCTAAGCGATGCTGGTCAAAGTAGGCAACGTTTAAGTTTTCACCAATATGAATAACACCTTGTTCTGGTTGTATGTCACCAAGCAATAATTTGATTAGCGTCGACTTACCAACACCATTTGGCCCGACAAGTGCCACCCTATCGCCTCTCATTACCAAACAAGAAAAATCATTAATCAGTGTTTTACCCGGAATTGAATAGCTAATGTCTTTAGCTTCAAATACTTTCTTGGCACTTTTTTCACCCTGTTGAATTGACATATTTGCAGTGGTAGGTGCGTCAATTCTGTCGTTGCGTTGTACCCTGAGGTCTTTTAAAGCTCTAACTCGACCTTCATTTCGCGTTCTTCTGGCCTTGATGCCTTGGCGGATCCAAACCTCTTCTTGCGCTAATTTTTTGTCAAATAACGCATTTTGTTGCTCTTCTACTTCTAAAAGTCTTTGTTTCTCTTCCAAATAATACTCATAAGTACCTACAATACTTAATGCATTACCTCTATCTAAGTCGATTATTCGAGTCGCCATTGCTCTAATAAACGCCCTGTCGTGCGAGATAAATACGATGGCACCCTTAAACTCTTTTAGAAAAGACTCTAACCATGCAATTGCGTCTATATCCAAGTGGTTCGTTGGCTCATCTAACAAAAGAATATTTGGTTGTTTTACCAATGCACGAGCTAAAGCAAGTTTACGTAGCCAACCACCCGACAATTTGTTGATGTCTTGTTCAGGATTTAAACCCAACTTTGTTAGCGTTTGCGAAATTCTTAAATCTAACGTCCAGCCTTCGTGTTGATCAATTTGTTGTTGTAACTTTTCCATTCGAGACATCAAAGAAACGTCATCCGCAATTTTCATCGCAATATCGTCAAATTCATCCATTAGATCTTTTATATGTTGCAAACCTGCACTTACAAATTCTAAAACAGTACCGTGTTGGCCTCTTGGCGGATCTTGCTCTAATCTCGCTACGGTTGCGTCATTAACAAACTGCAATTTACCGTCGTCTAATGATTGATCTCCGCTTATTACCTTGAGAAGCGAAGATTTACCTGCGCCATTTCGTCCAACGATACAAACTCGTTCGCCAGCGTTAATTTGAAAATCCACGTGATTAAGAATTGGATTACTGCCAAATGCCAGCTGTGCGTTGCTAAGTCTAACTAATTCCATAATGCTCTTTATATTGCTCTATTTGTTGTATATCGAAAGGCCAAAATAACGCTTGTTCCGCATCTTCGGCAATTAATACAGGTATTTTGTCACCATAGTATTTGACCAGTTGTTCATCGAATACGATATCTATGATTGAAAAGGAAGTACCTGAATCATTGAGGAGTTTAATAGCAAGGCTGCACAAGTGACAGCCCTGCGTTGATAAAAGGTTAAGGCTAGCCATTTTCTTTTAAAATTAATTTCCAGCAATGATGGATATTTTGATTGCGTTTAAAGTCTTCTGGTAATGTCTTATCTTTAATATCAATAATCTCAAACCCTAACGCTTCTATCTGTTCAACGTCTAACTTAAACTTTCGTAAGTTATTTGAAAACAAAATAGTACCATTTGGATTTAACCTACTTTTTACAAGTTCTAATATCTCAACATGATCTCGCTGCACATCCCAAGTTCTGTCCATCTTTTTTGAATTAGAGAACGAAGGTGGATCTAAAAACACCAAATCAAATTTATCTCTTGATTTAGCTAACCAATCTAAGCAGTCAGCGCGTTGGAAATAGTGACCCTTTTCTGAGATTTTATTTAAGCTAAAGTTGTCTTTTGCCCAGTCAATATAGGTGTTAGACATATCAACACTTGTTACTCGGTTTGCACCGTTGAGTGCAGCATGTACTGATACACTGCCGGTGTAGCAGAATAGATTTAAAACGTCTTTGCCTTTACACCACGAAGCAAACTCTTTTCGAGTTGAACGGTGATCTAAAAACAAACCCGTATCTAAATAGTCGTGTATGTTGACGTAAAACTGAGCGCCAAACTCTTCAACTGAAAAGCGATGATATTTGCTATCTTCTTTTTCGTACTGCTTTTTACCTTTCTGTGCTTTTCTCACTTTGATAGAAAAGTTTTCAGCATTTAAATCAAATTTTTGTTGAAGAATACTAAGGACATCTAAAAGACGAATTTCCGCAACGCTTTCTTTTATGGTTTTTGGAGCTTGGTATTCGTAAACTACAACGCGACCATCATAATAATCTACCGCAACGTTATACTCTGGTATATCCGCGTCATAAACTCTATAACAAGAAATGTCTTCTTTTTTAGCCCACTTCTTTAAACGTTTTAGATTTTTATCTACACGCTTAGAAAACGCTTGACCATCTTTAGATAAATAATACTCACCGTTTTGTGCGCTTTCCGATAGTTCACATTGTTGAGGTGTTAATTGATAGTTTGCTAAAACGGTTTCTATTTGTCCGTTTTTGAGCTTGAACTCTTTGCTTTTCTGCAACCTTAATAATTTTAGCAATAAGGTTTGGCCCGTTAATAACGAAACATGCCAATTTTCATAATTCTTTTTGAAGTTTAAACCTAATCGTTTAAACAAAGATAGCAATTCAATTGCATCACCAATACGCTCACCATATGGAGGGTTTGAAACAATCCAGCCAGGCTTAAGCTTTTTGCTAACCGTTGCATTTGCAGCGTCTTGTTGGTTAATACTTATTACTTCTTCCAAACCAGCTTCAGCAATATTGGACTCGGCTTTACCTATTACATAATTAGAAATTTCAAAACCAATAAATTGTGTTGTTGCTGGTACTTCTGCATCAATAGCCTCTTGGCGCAACGCATTGTATTTGTTTACCGAAAACTCAGGGTGTTTAACAAAAGGGAAAGTTCGCTTATTAAGACCAGGTGCTCTTTTTATGTGCATCATCGCAGCTTCAATTAATAACGTAGCTGAACCTGCAAAAAGGTCGACAAATGGGCTGCTCTGATCCCAACCGCTTCGTTTGATTATAGCGGCCGCCAAGTGCTCTTTTAAAGGTGCTGCGCCCTGCTCAACTCGATAACCACGCTGATGTAGTGATGACCCGGAAAAGTCGACATAGATATTACAGCGACCTTTAAATAATCGAGCGTGGATTTTTAAATCAGGATCTGATTTGTCGATGTCAGGGCGTTTACCCGTTTCTTCACGGATATTGTCAACGATAGCATCTTTTACGATAAGGCCACCAAATTGACTGTTTCTTATACTTTTGTCAGTTCCGACAAACTCTACGGCAAAACTATCTGTTTTAGTAAAGTATGGGTGCCAATCAAAGCCAATAACACCGTTATATATTTTTTCCTTGGTGTTACCACTAATATCAATTACGTGTTTCAAAACACGAGTCGCTAGGCGCGACCAGAAGCATACTTTAATGGCGACTTCAAAGGTGGCTGAAAAGTGAACAGACTGCAATCTTGGGCTAACTTCTGTTGCCCCTAGTTCAATTAGTTCGTCGGCTAATAGCGGCTCTATTCCCGCTGATGTTAAAGCTATAAAATTTGGCATAATCACTAAACTTAGAAAATTTGCAGACATTATAGCAAATTTATACGAAAGACCTATTTATTACAGTTTTTTTAATTCAAGTGTTGCATTAAAATTTTAAGTCGTTAGTATACGCACCTCGCTGAAGCACGCTGTGCCGAAGTTCGGTCATTAAGTATGCAAAGACCTTTAAAAAACATACAGTCTACTGGCGCGGGATGGAGCAGTCTGGTAGCTCGTCGGGCTCATAACCCGAAGGTCGTCGGTTCAAATCCGGCTCCCGCAACCAATTTTTGGTAGCCCTTCGTTACGAATAAACGAAGTAAATATAAATATTCAGTCTACTGGCGCGGGATGGAGCAGTCTGGTAGCTCGTCGGGCTCATAACCCGAAGGTCGTCGGTTCAAATCCGGCTCCCGCAACCAATTTTCTAAATGTAAATGGCTCTGTACTTTAAACTAGTACTTTAGGCTAGCTACGTAAGTTTCAATTTCTATTTTCACTTCAGGCCAATGCGCCAAAATATGTTCCTTTTTTACTTTCCCATTACCCTCTGTTTTTTCAAACTCTTCACAAATAGTTGCCATAAATCGAGCGCCGACCATTTTTGACATGGTTTTTACGCTGTGTGCATGTCTAACAGACGTTTCTAAATCAGCGCTGCGTAATTCAGTAATATAAACCTGAGCTTCGCTGCAATAAGATTCTAAAGCGTCTATCAACATCACTTCTGGTAACCCTTCAAAGTTCATAATCAGATCATCAACACAAAATGTATTTTTCATATTTCGCTACTTTTTTCTTTGAATGATAGGTTTAGTAAGTATGCCCATCCACGCAGTTCGTAAACTCTTACTAAACTGACCTTTACCCTGAAGGGCAAGTTTAGGCGTTGAGTACTTGTCAAAAGGTAGTTCTGAAATCATTTTTATTCGTTCTGAAAATGGTTTCCAGATTGCGAGGTCGGGATTTGATGCTTTTATAGGTTTTATCGCATAGTTTAAGTCGTCCAAACACATTCTTATTTGTTTGATGTCTTCTTTTGCAGTTGGATATGTTTCTTTATCCGTCCTGTAAAAATGAAAATGGTTAAGTTGGAAGCATAAATCCTTTAACCTTCTATCTATTTGATGAAAACCAGTAGTCGCGTCAGATGGCCATTTAATAAATTGATTTACAGCCTCACTATCAGAGCTCTCTAACTGTTTTCTAACTTTAGTTTGCTCCGAAGGCTCATTCTTAACGACCGATGATTTAACTTTAACCTCTTTTGGAGGGTTTGCTTCGCGAAGTTTTTTATCTATTTCTTGAAAATGTTCGGCGGTATTGATGTTGGCCCTCTTGTTTAGATGATTCTGGACACGTTTTCTTAACTCTAGAGCAACAATAGGTTTAGCTATAATGTCGCTAACCTGGAACATTAAGCATTCCTTTACCGCCTCTTTATAGGTATTTCCAGAAAAAATTAACACAGGAATATCATGATTGCCTTTGCATTCGCCTTTTCGAATTTGTTTTACTATTTCTAGGCCCGACCCATCAGGCAAATTTAGATCAATTATAGCTAATTCCATATCGTATCTTTGCAGCAATGTATCGGCTGTGCTTACTCTTGATGCTGTGTGGCACTCAACACCAGGTATAACTCTCAACGTTTCATTAAGGAATTGGCACATAAGATTAACGTCGTCCACTAACAAAATATGAACAGTTTTTACTTTCTGAACATTTCCTACTACAACCATATTTTAATGAACTCCATATTCCAGACAGTGACTAAAGCGTAAGTTCAACCACATTGTTTCTATTAGAATATTTATAGTCTATAAATTAAATAATTACCTATACTAAGTTATGAAACAAAATCTAATTTTTAAAAA